>OHOQ01000100.1_pt1 | contig 47176 bp, 34 predicted proteins | sample 1569881 | NCBI WGS metagenome assembly OHOQ01 (sample SAMEA3879596, study PRJEB24766) | human gut metagenome | biome: human-associated habitat; feature: feces | place: USA | collected 1985/1987 | reverse complement strand
AAATATCCGCAAGTATATCGACATGGTGCTGAATAAGCAGCAGCTTTCCGCACCGAACAGCAAGACCTCGGAAAAAGAATCGGTGCTGAAACAGCTGGAGCAGCTTCAGCAGAAAAAGTCCAACTACAAAACGATTTCTACCACCCCAAACCGCGAAGAATCGCTCTAAACGATCTTTCTGTCACCGATATGCCGTTGCAATCAGTGGCAGAAGTACATAATTCATTTGTTTTTTGCTGGCTTTTGGCTATTCTCGCTGGCTAGTGAGTAGAGGCGTACTTTTAAGGCAGAAATTTTCTCCAACACCCCCCATTTTAGGCCACTTTTTCTGTTAATAGTAGAAGCGCCTCTTTGAAAGCCGGTCATTTGTGACCTTTTTGTTAATTCTCAAAAAGATGGTTGTCTTTGGGCTGTTTTCGTTGCCTACCTATTGAGAGGATTTTTTCAAAAGCGGAGATTTGGTCTCAAGAATTACAATTCAATTACAAGTTTCTCACCAATGCTACGAAACAGGCGTTCTCGATGCCTACCAAGTGTAGGGCATCTTTTTCAAGACCATTCTCGGACTATTATGACGTTTTGTTTACAAAATTGCTTGCAATGCTACGAAATGGCCTTTTTCATCGGCTACCAAGTAGAAGGATGTTTTTCGTCCGTCAAAGTCCAGAAATCTTCCATATGTTCCTTGACAAGTGAATAGTTCAATCGTCCGGTACTTCACAAAAGGTACTTCTGTAACTCGCAGCCCGGTCATAACGAAGACGGGGTGGCTGAAATGCCAATGGTGCGGTGCAAGCCCGCCGCCGGACGATTCCCCACTCCTAGGGAAGTCGAGGACCAATATGGGAGACCTTAACTTATTAACGCAGTTGAGCACTTGTTTCGTGCTTTTCTGCGACTGGAGAATTGGAACCCACCAATTCTCGTTACATACTCTTTGTTTCTGATTTCTGCTTCAGCTGGAGGTGATCAACATTTCAGAATATCTTACCACGCAAACTCCGCTGCCGCCGTTTCTCCCATACCCATGCTTCCTTTTGGAACTTGACCTGAGTCAGACTGCAAAAATGACTTATGTGTTGCTACTCGACCGTGCCACACTCTCGCAGAAAAATCTCTGGATAGATGAACGTGGATTCGTGTTTGTCATTTTTACGATTTGCTCTTTGGCTGAGCAGCTAGGGCGCAGCACTGTCAGTGTTTCCAGTGCGCTTAAGGAATTGGACGCTGCGGGATTGATTGAGCGCAGACGAACGCGGTTTTCTTCGCCCAATCACATCTTTGTGAAAATTCCAAATGTTGAATAGTTCTGCGTTTTTCACGATTCAAGAACCGCCAAAATCACGATTCTGTGATGCAGATTCTTAATGGCATCTGCAAAAGATATTTTTCCTATGCAGTATAGCAGCCTTTAAGACTGTATCAAAGAAAACTTTCACCTAACCAACGTAATAAAACAAAAAGAGAAAAACGAATAGAATCCATCCATTCCTTTCCGTATTTGCACCACATGAATGAGGAGGTCTGCCCTTGAACAAAGAAAAATCTGAGAAGAAGCCCACCACACGCAAACGTGCGCCGAGAAGTCCGAAGTCCGTGCGCCTGATCGTGGAACGCCATTATATCGGCAATGTGCCGATGAATACGCTTTTTCAGCGGCTTGCGGAAGAAGAAATTCGTAAAACTGCCGAATCGTATCTCGCCGCTGGCTAATTGGACGTTTTACTGCGGAAAAGGGCTTGCATCATCACGCAGCATCCGCTACAATGTGATTGATGAGGTCTCTTTTCCATTATGGAGGTACACATGGAAAAGGACAAAAAAGTAACTGCTTTATACTGCCGGCTGTCAAAAGATGACGGTTCAAACAGCGAAAGCCTGAGCATCCGCACTCAAAAGGCGATGCTTATGGAGTATGCCACACGCAACGGTTTCGGGAATTGCCAGTACTATGTTGATGATGGTTACAGCGGTACGAACTCTGACCGCCCTGCCTTTCAGGAACTTCTGGATGATATCCGGGAAGGAAAGGTGGCAACAGTCATTACCAAAGACCAGTCCCGACTTGGACGCAACCACATCGAAACCGGAACGTATATGGAAATCTTCTTTCCTGAACACGGTGTCCGCTATATTGCAATCAACGATGGTTATGATTCCAACGAGCAATCTCAGATGGATATTGCCCCGTTCCGAAACATCATCAATGAAATGTACGCCAAAGACACTTCCCGAAAAATCAAGAGTGCCCTTCGGACACGCAAGAAAAGCGGAAAGTATATCTCCAGCGGCGCACCGTTTGGCTACCAGAAAGACCCTGCCGACCACAATCACCTTGTGATCGACCCGAACACCGCCCCCGTTGTTGAGTATATCTATTCAATGGCAGAGGAAGGGCTGGGGCTTCACCGCATCGCCAAGCGGCTCCACGATGAAAAAGTCTTGAAGCCGTGTTACTACAAGAAAGAGATGTTTGGCCGCTTTATTGATGATGAAAAGATGTATGATTGGGACAGTGCCTATATCAGTCAGGTTCTGCACAGCCCAGTCTACGCCGGACACATCATCTACGAAGCCAAGCCCACCGTGTCCATGAAATCCAAAAAGCGGCGTTATATTCCTTTTGAAGAACGCGCTATCGTTCCGAATACACATGAAGCAATCATCCCACAAGACCGTTGGGAGAACGTGCAGCGAATCCTTTACAGCCGTTCCAGTAGTTTTATGTGCGATAAGACCGACTACGACAATATCTTCAAAGGCATCGTCCGCTGTGCAGACTGCGGCAGAACGATGTTAGTCAAGGTCGAGCACAGGCGCAAACGTAACAGTGTTCTGGATCAGACCTTTTATTGTTGCAGCACTTATCGGAAATATGGTGCGAAAGCCTGTGACTCTCACAACTTGGAAGCCCGTGTTCTGCATGAAGCTGTCCTTGCGGACATTCAGGCACACGCAAAGGCCGCTGTGAGCAATCGGGAAGCCCTTGTGAAGAAGATTGCAAATCAGATGCACCTCCGGATGTCCTCTGACCGGGCGCAGCACAAACGGGATTTGAAGCAGTGTAAAGCACGAATCGCAGAAATCGAAGACCTGTATGCAAAACTTTATGAGGACGTATCAAAGGGACTTCTCCCGGAGAAACGTTTTCAAATGCTTGCAGATCGCTACGACAAAGAACAGGCTGAACTGACCGAGAAGATTGAGCAGTACGAGCGGGAAGGCCGTGCTGAACACGGTCAGCTGGACAAGATTCAGGATTTTATTGATGAAGTCAGCAAGTACGCTGGCATCACCGAACTGAACTATAAGATTCTGCATCAGCTGATTGACAAGATTCTGGTATCCAGAGCGGAAAAGGTCGATGGCGAATACGTCCAGAAAATCCAGATTTTCTACCGCTTTATCGGCCCATTGGATGCCATCGAGTAACAATGTCAGAAAAGTCACCTCCGAGAACTATCCTACAGACGCAGGGCGCGAGGGCGAAGCAATTTTCCGGCGTGTGTATGCTCTTGCCGGAAGCAACCTCCCCATCAAGCGGCTATGGATCAGCAGCATGGAGGATGCCGCCATCCAGCAGGGCTTTGAAAACCTGAAAGATGGTGCGGCGTATGATAATCTGTTTGCAGCGTCCGAGTGCAGGGCAAAAGCGGACTGGCTGATCGGTATGAATGGAACCCGTGCTTTTACGAAAAAGTACGGCAGAAAACAGACCATTGGCCGGGTGCAGACCCCGACGCTGGCGATGCTGGCCGAACGGCAGGCTAAAATCCAGAACTTTGTAAAGGAACCCTATTATAAAGTGGAACTGTCCGGCGCAGGTGTCGTAGCGGTATCGGAACAGATGGCGCAGGAGCAGGACGCAGATGCTATGCAGGTTGCTTGTGATGGGCAGTGCGCGGTGGTCGGCAGCATCGAACGCAAGAGGGTAGAAAAGAAGCCCCCGAAGCTGTATGACCTGACGACCTTGCAGCGAGAAGCAAACCGCTATTATGGTCTGCCTGCAAGCCAGACCTTGCAGGCATTGCAGGAACTGTATGAAGAAAAGCTGGTGACATATCCCAGAACGGACAGCCAGTTTGTGACCGAGGATATGCGCAAGACAGTGGAATCTCTGGTACTGGCTCTGGATGGTCAGACTGTGGATGTGAGCTGCGTTATCAATAACAGCAAAGTCACAGACCACCACGCGATCCTGCCGACGATGCAGGGCGCAAAGTGTAATAAGGAAAAGTTGTCCGAAACCAAACAGATGATTCTTTCGCTTATCATCTGGAAACTGGTGCAGGCTGTGCAGCCGCCGTTCATCTATGAGGATGTGCTGGTAACCGTGTGCTGCCAGGGCAGGAACTTCACGGCAAAATATAAGGATGTTCTGCAGCCCGGCTATACGGCAAAACCTGTTCCGCTTGTGGAGCCGGAGAAGAACAAGGATGCGTCACTTCCGAACGATCTGGAACAGGGGATGGTTATTCCGGTGGTACGGGCAGAGAAAAAGCAGGGCTTTACTTCACCGCCGAAAGTCTACACCGAAGATACCCTGCTGTCGGCCATGGAAACCGCAGGCAACAAGGAATTTGAAAAGGACACGGAGAAGAAAGGTCTGGGAACCCCTGCAACGCGCGCTGCGATTCTGGAAAAGCTGGTATCCGCCGGCTATGTGCAGCGTAAAGGCAAGCAGATGATTCCCACGGAGGACGGTGTGGCCGCGATCCGCAATATCCCGGACTACCTGAAATCTGCCAGTATGACAGCCAAATGGGAAAATGACCTGCTGCGGATGGAGCGCGGCGAGATCAAGCCCTATGATTTTATGCATGGCATCCACGGATTGCTCGATAAGATGTTGGCTGACCTCCGGCAAATTCCTACCGTCGCGGCAGCTCCCAATCATAATAAGGTAAGCGTAGGAAGCTGCCCGGTCTGCGGAAACCCTGTACATGAAAGTAAACTTAGCTTTTGTTGTGCAGACCGCAGCTGCAAATTTGCCCTCTGGAAAGAAAGCAGATACTTGTCCAACATGAGAAAAACGCTGGACAAGAAGATGGTGGTAGACCTTTTAAAGAAAGGCCGCACCCATGTAAAAGACTTTTATTCCGCGAAAAAAGATAAGACATTCGCCGCTGACCTTGTGATGCGCGTCGAAGAGGGCCGCGCACAGTACAGTCTGGAATTTCCTAAAACACCGATGCAAACGAAAACGTAAAGGAGGTTTGACCCTTGCCACAGATTAACGATATTCGAGAATTGGCGCAGCAGAACGCCCGGTATGTCAGTAACTCGCCACAGGACTGGATGAGTTATCTGGATGTGGCGGCACGGCTGTACCGCTATTCGTTCACCGATGCACTCCTGATCCACGCGCAGCGGCCCGATACAACCGCCTGCGCAGAAATGGAACTCTGGAATCAGAAAATGAGCCGATGGGTCAACCGTGGCGCAAAAGGCATCGCGCTTCTGGATGATACCGGACCTCGTACCAAGCTGCGGTATGTGTTCGATATTGCTGACACTCATCTGGTGCGCGGCGGAAAAACACCGCTCTTATGGAATCTGGACAGCCACGAGCATGAGCAGGCTATCTTAGACCATCTGGCAGATACCTATGGCTTATCCCAGACAGACAGCATGAATACTGCCCTGATGGAGCTGGCACAGCAGCTGACCGCCGACAATCTGGATGAAGCGATGGACGGTCTGGCCTATGAGGTGGCAGATACGTTTCTGGAAGAACTGGACGAAGATAACATCCGTGTCCGCTTCCGGGAACTGATGACCAACAGTATTTTCTATACGCTTTCCCGCCGCTGCGGGCAGGAGCCTATGGATGTGCTGGACGATGATGACTTTATCCGTATCATGGATTTCAACAAACTGCCGGTACTGTCGTTCCTTGGCAACGCGGTTTCCGAACAGTGCGAAGCGGTTCTTTTTGACATTGGCCGAGAGATGCGGAAAATTTACAAAAAAGAAATCAAGCAGCAGCTTGAAAAATCCGTTGACAGCTTGTATAATACCAATACGGACTTTAACACATTAAAGCGTGAAATCAAAGATAACACGACCAAAGGAGGACAAGAAAATGGAGTTGACGTATTACCGCAAGGGAGATTATCTGTTCCCGAATCTGGCCGTGAAGGACGAGCCGCAGACCATCGGGAAGTACGGGATGCTGCGCAGGACGTACCTGAAAGAGAACCACAAGAACTGGTATCAGAGTATGCTGATGAGCGGCAGGCTGAACCAGCATCTGGCGCAGATCGAGGAAGCAGCGGAGAGCCGGGTAGAAACCCTGCTGGACAGCCTGAACGAGAAGTTTCCGGCACCGAGCAAGGAGAGAGACCCGCTGGCATGGGCAGCACATCAGAACAGCCTGACGGCGATGGCAGAAGAGATCGTCTTGAAGGAATTGGTGTACAATTAACTGAACCGACAACGGAACAGAATTTGAGCGAAGCAGAGGAAGAAATTGCCTCTGCTTTTTCTTTTCCTGATTTGCCGACCGTGGAACAGCAGATCCGCGCCATTGAAGCACCGATCCGGGCGCGGTATGCGGACGAGATTGCACTTGATTCCGAAGTGGTCGATGAAATCCTGCGCACGGGCAGCAACAGCAGCAAAGGTCAGCTGCGTCTGATCTACAATTTCATGGCTGAGAAAACCCCGGAAGAATACACAGAGTTCGTAAAAAACGAATATGGTACGGGCGGCAAAGGCTTTGAAATTGTCGGTGCAAAGTATGCCGTCTGGTTCGATGATCTAGGAATGCGTATTGCAGCAGGCAGCACGGCAAAGGGCGGTACGATTGCCAATGCATTTTTGTCATGGGAGGATGTGAGCAACCGCATCCATGAACTGCTCCGGCAGGGGGAGTATGCGCCGCAGGCGGTTCTGGACGCTGCACGGCAGAACGCCTTACAGGAACACGCGCAGACGTTGGCTTATATGGAACGTGATTTGGCCGATGGCGTTGCCGAAGCAGTGTTTCAGGATACAGAAATCTTCAGGGGCGGTTTCCCGGAATTGACGGACAGGCTGGCGGGCTTGCTGGACGATACGGATTTTCTGACTGACCTAAACGACAGATTATCTGCGCTGGGGGAAGCCTACGCCGAAGATAAAGACCTGATGCGGATGCACTTTTATAAGCCGGATAAAGTAGCGGCTCTGTTTCAGCAGTTTGCAAAGCCTTATCAGAACTACTCGGCGCGAGATGGCTTTCACTGGAATGAGTACAAGAAGTTCATTACGGAAGATGAAATAAACGCTTATTTCACACGGGGCAGCAATTATTCGGACAGTCGGCTGGTAATTTATTCGTTCTTCTTAAACCATGAAGATAAGAAGGAGCGGGCAGACTTTCTGAAAGACCATTATGGAATCGGCGGCAGCAGCCATGCACTCTGCGGGGCAGACGATTCCCACGAAGATCACGATGGCAGGGGCATTTCTTTGGAGCGTGGCTCATACGGGAACCCGGATGCAAGCGTTCATCTGAACTGGAATCAGGCCGCAGGCCGGATCGACCAGCTTATCCGTGACAGTGAGTATTTGAAGCCGGCAGACTACTCCCGGATGCCTGCTTATGAGCGCGAGCGGATGGCAATGCGAGTGATGGGCTTCTATCACCATCTGCCGAACAACGTGGAGCGGCCTTATCCGCAAGATCTTTACCATGAAGAAGGACGAAAGGCTCTTGTTGAAAAACTGACAGACCTCGAACAAGCAGCGGAACTTCTGGAGCAGATGGACAAGGCGCTGTTGTCCGTGCCGCTAGATTCCGAGGAATATAAGGACAAGGCGGAATCTCTTTCTGTCCTGCACCAGTATGTTGAGGGAACGTACACGATCTTCCCGGAAAAGAAAAAGGCTGTTGAGATTTCTGTTTCTGAGACAGGACAAATATCGCTTTTCGATATTTGGGCGCAGGAACAGGAATCGAAAGAGCATTCAACCACCGCAGTGGTTGAAGAACCCCAGAAGCAGGCGGCAAAGTACAGCAGAAATGTCGGGGATTATCTCTATCTGGAAGATGACCACCTTTATAAAATCAAACGTGTTACGGATTCTCTGATCTATCTGAAAGATATGGAGCGTCCAGCATGGGCGGCGCGGGTGCTTCGACCGAACCAGTATGATGCAGAACTGGCAAAGAATCCGCTGAATGATTATCTTCTGGCAGGGCAGAAATCTGCATTGAAAGATAGTCGCTGTGTTTACAAAGAATGTCTGTATTCCATGCTGGATGCGGTGCAGCAGAGTGGAATCTATCCGTATCTCCGCGACCGCGATGTGGATGCAGACGAAGCGGAAAAGGAACTTCGGAACAAGATCGACGAGCTGTTAGAGCAGAATGCGAAAACTGCTCCGCTGTATCTGGAAGCAAGCCAGAACTGGGAAAACTTCAAAGACTGGTTGGTAGAAGATATTTTCCAGCGCACCTATCAGGACGTTATTACGGACAGACGGGATGCCGTTGCACTGTATCAGGATAGCAAGGACGCACCGCAGTGGGTGCGCGGCATTATGGTTCCGTATGCAGCGGAAGAAAAGGCCGTTGAGCCGACCTTGCAGCCCCTGCCGCTGGATGCCGTAAACGAATATAACGCGCTGAAAGAGCGTTACCCGGATGCTCTGGCCGGCTATGAGCAGTACGGAAACTTTGAGTTCTACGGTGAAGATGCAAAGCGCGTTTCGGCACTTCTGGGAACAAAAATTCTGGAAAAAGAAACTGCACTTGGCAAAGTAGATGTATCTGGTTTCCCGCGTGAGCAGTGGGTTTTACAGGCAATGAAGCTCTGGAAACAGGGGGAGAGCGTCTATCTGTCCGGCCAGCAGGAAGATGGAACCCATGCGCAGACAAAGTATTTCCGCAGAGAGGAATATCTGCCAGTCAATACCATCGTTGAACTGGACGATCGGGAGTTCCGCGTGGATTCGGTCAACTTTGAACAGGGAACGGTCAGCTTGCAGGACATGACCCTTGCGAAAGAAGCCCGGTATCCGATTTTCCGAACGGAACCGCTGGAGTACATTCGGCACCTGTACGAACAGGCCGATGTGCCGATGGAAGAAGCGGTGGAAATCACAGTCTTTACGGCTCTGCACAATGCTGGTGTGGCTTACGAGGATTTTTCCCCGGAGCAGATGGATGTGATCTATTCGGTGGCAGAATCGGGCGGCGAGTTGGAAGAACTGCTGAATCCCGACTTCCCGCCGGAACAGATGCAGCTGATCGCAGATGTGCAGAACCGAACGGATGCCATTAGCCGCGCAGCGGCAGAGGAAGCCCTTGAACCGCTGACGCAGCAGCCTATGATCCCGGCAGAGGTCAACCATGCACGGCGGCAGCACAATCTTCCGCTGGACAGCGGTGCGATAGAACTGCCTGCACAGCCCAAGCAGGAGCCTATGAACTTCCGCATTACGGACGATGATCTCGGCGCAGGAGGGCCGAAAACAAAGTATAAAGCCAATGTGGAAGCGATTCGACTGCTGAAAACGCTGGATGCAGAGCAGCGGCAGGCCACAGCGGAGGAGCAGGAGATTCTTTCCCGGTATGTTGGCTGGGGCGGTATTCCGCAGGCGTTCGATGAAAACAATGCGGAGTGGTCGAAAGAGTATGCCGAACTGCAGTCCCTGCTCACGGCAGATGAGTATAAGGAAGCCCGTGCCAGTACCCTGAATGCGTTTTACACTTCCCCTACAGTCATCAAGGCAATGTATGAAGCTCTGGGCAATATGGGATTGTCCAAAGGCAATGTGCTGGAACCGTCCTGTGGTGTCGGCAATTTCATGGGTCTGGTGCCGGACAGCATGGAAAAGATTCGGATGTACGGTGTGGAGCTGGACAGCATTTCAGGCCGCATTGCACAGCAGTTGTACCAGAAAAACAAGATTGCGGTGCAGGGCTTTGAAACGATGCAGTTCCCGGACAGCTTCTTTGACTGTGTTGTGGGTAACGTACCGTTTGGTAATTACAAAGTACCGGATAAGCGGTATGACCGCCACAATTTTCTCATCCACGATTATTTTATCGCCAAGAGCCTTGACCTTGTGCGTCCGGGTGGTGTGGTGGCGGTGGTAACGTCCAGCGGTACGATGGATAAGAAGGATTCCTCTGTCCGTGAGTACCTTGCCAACCGTGCTGATCTGGTAGGTGCGATTCGACTGCCGAACAATGCGTTTCAGCGCAATGCCAACACCGGCGTAGTGGCTGACATTCTGTTCCTGCAAAAGCGTGACCGTGCAGCGGTGGAGCGGGCTGACTGGGTGGATCTCGGTGAAACATCGGAGGGATATTCCATCAACCAGTATTTTGCGAAGCATCCTGAGATGGTGCTGGGGAAAATCACCACGGAAAGCACCCAGTACGGCAAGCAGGAAACTACGGTCAAGCCCATCGAAGGTGCAGACCTTGCCCAGCAGTTAAAAGAAGCAGTCGGCAACATCCATGCCACCATCACGGAGCCGGAAATCTCCGACGATGAACTGGATGTGCAGGAAGAACCCATTCCGGCTATCAATCAAGGGCGCATGGAACTACTCGATGGAAGTCGGCAAAGACCCGCAGGGCAACATTCTGCGTGTTACCAATGCACTGGCAGGCATCGAAAGAGCATTGCCACAGGTGGAACGCAGACTGGAAACCTTGGAACAGCAGTTGGCGCAGGCAAAGGAAGAAGCCAAGCGACCCTTTGTGCAGGAAGCGGAACTGGCAGAGAAATCTGCGCGCCTTGCGGAGCTGAACTCTCTGCTTAACATGGACGAAAAGGGCAGTGAGGATGCGCTGGGCGTGGACGAGGATGCCACTGAAACCGAGGTTGCAGACAGGCCGCGCCAGCCTGTGAACTATGCAGGCCGCGTTGCAGAGCGTAGTGCGGACAATGTGCGGAAACCCTCTGTGCTGGCACAGCTTCATGCAAAGCAGGCAGAGCGTACCGCAGAACCACCGAAACCCCAGAAGCGGAAAAGTCACGATATGGAACTGTAAATAGGATAACCCCGTTAGATCTCTGCAAGGAATCTAACGGGGTATTTTTGAAAAAGGAGGGCATTTGCTGACATTAACACCGATCAATCTGAAAACAGCAAACGCATTTGTGCAGCAGTATCACCGCCACCATAAGCCGACGCGAGGACATAAGTTCTCCATCGGCGTATCGGATAATGGTGCGCTGGTGGGTGTTGCTATCTGCGGCAGACCTGTGGCGCGGCGGCTGGACGATGGCTATACGCTGGAAGTCAATCGCCTGTGTACAGATGGAACGCCAAACGCCTGCAGCATCCTGTATGCGGCGGCGTACCGTGCAGCACGGGCAATGGGTTACAACAAAGTTATCACCTACATTTTGGATACGGAAAATGGAGCATCCCTGAAAGCTGCCGGGTATACCTGTGAGGGCAGAGCCGGGGGGTTGGAATGGAACGGCGCGAAGGCACCGAAACAGGCCGACCAATATCCGCGCCAGATGAAAACACGATGGGTCAAGAAAAAGGAGGGCTTGCATGGCAGTTGACCGCAAACAGCAGATGAAAGAAATCACGGAACGGCTGGAGCAGGGCGTAAAGGACATTTTTACATCGGAAATGTACACAACGTACCTGCGCACGATGGCAAAATTCCACAATTACAGCTTCAACAATACGCTGTTGATCGCTATGCAGCGGCCTGATGCCACACTGGTGGCAGGGTTTAACGCATGGAGGAATAAGTTTAACCGTTACGTCAAAAAAGGTGAAAAAGGCATCCAGATTATTGCTCCGGCTCCCATCAAGGAAGTGGAAGAGCGCGAGAAAATCGACAAGGATACGGGTCTTGCTGTGCTGAATGAAAACGGTGAGCCTGAGATGGAACGTGTGGAGTATGTGATACCGCGCTTCCGCGTGACAACGGTTTTTGATGTTTCACAGACCGATGGGGAGCCGATTCCGTCGCTGGAAGTGAACGAACTGACGGCCAGCGTTAAAGACTATGCGCTGCTTACGGCGGCAATCGAGCAGGTGTCGCCTGTGCCGATGCGATTTGATGAAATCGAAGGGGAAGCCAAAGGCTATTACAGTGATGCAGACAAAGAAATTTGCATTCAAGTCGGCATGGGCGAGAGCCAGACCATAAAGACGATGATCCACGAAGTCGCTCATGCGATGCTGCATAACAGCGATTTCATGAAGCAGAACGGCGAGGAAAAAGACAGGCTCACGAAAGAAACCGAAGCTGAAAGCATTGCATTTACGGTGTGCTCGGCTCTGGGCATTGATACGTCCGATTATTCATTTCCGTATGTGGCGAGCTGGGCCAGCGGCAAGGAGATGAAGGAACTGAAAGATTCGATGGATACGATTCGATTGACTGCTGCTGATTTTCTGGAAAAGCTGGAAGCGGCGGTGGCAGAAAGGAGCGTAGAGCGCATGACCGCGATGCAATATGCGGAAAAGTTGATTGCCAATAAGGAGCAGGGAAAAACGATTTTTAATGATGAGCAGCGAAATCTCATCGTAAATTTTGCTTTCAAGCTGGATGATCGGGCAGCAACGGAAGAACTGGTGAACGGTCTGGCGGCTGCACTGGCCGAGGATGACAAAGAAGAAGTCAACCGCCTGATGTACGAGGCACAGGAGAAAATCGAAAATCTCCCGGATGGGATGATTGGCCTTTCGGAAATGCACGACTATGGCTACCGGAAAGATGATGTGCTGCCGCTGACGAAAGAAGGCGCACGGGAATGGCATCGGCTGGGTGAGAGGATTTATCCGCTGTTCCGTGATGGAACGGCAGGTGATTATGTAAGCCAAGAGGGAATCGAGCTGCACGATGGCATTTTCGGCATTAAGGCAGACGCATGGGATGCGATTCTGCTGGAGCAGCGGGAAGATTATGCAGAGGTCGAGTATGCGCGCCCGGATTTTAAGCTGACCGTAATAAACCGTGAACAGGCTCTGCGGTTGTATGACGAGGGAAAGCAGATTTATCTCGTCCGCATCAGCCCGTGGCCGATTCTTGTCACGGCGCGAGAGGAAATTGAGCGCGGAAGTGATACCTTCCAGATTGCAATAGCAGATTTGGAGCAGGAGCGGAACATGACAGAACAGGAAAATGTGTTACTGTATGGCAGCGAAAAGCAGTTCGGTATTTATCAGATTACTGCCCGTGACCCGGAACACGACTACCGCTTTATGGGATTGGACTATGTGCAGAAGAAAGGCATAACGGTTACCCGTGCAGATTATGACCTGATCTATGCCGCACCGCTTACGGAAAAGGACACGCTGGATGGCATTTATGAACGGTTCAATATCCAGCGTCCGGCAGATTTTACGGGTCATTCGCTGTCGGTCAGCGACGTGGTGGTACTCAATGATGGCAGTACGGTCAAAGCCTACTATGTGGACAGCATTGGATTTGCAGAACTGCCGGATTTTTTCAAGGAAAGGAATCTGGATTTGCAGAAAGAAAACCTTTTGAACGAAGAACTGCAGGAAATCGAAATCTTTGATAAGCCGGGTCTTTTCAGCAATGGCCGACTGCGGGATGAAGATGTGCCGGAGGGCTTATATCGCTATGATCTGCGCGGTTCGGACTACGACCCAGGCCAGCCCATTACAGTGGAGAAGACTGTGGTAGTGAACCACGCAGCATCTGTTCTGATGGCCGAAGAACTTGACCTTGGCGCGGAGGGGCGGCTGGAACTGGGTGAGGAAGGGCTGAACTTCACGGGCGCAGAGTTGACCGTGCGGGAGTTCATGGAGGAACAGCAGCAGAAAAGAAATGGACTGATCCACGGCGATTCCGACCATATCGCAGTCGAGGGGCATACCGGCACATGGTACGCCATTGATGAAACGGAAATTGGTGGCGAGAAGTTCTTTCTGCTGGAGCATGAGGAACACGGTGACATGGCGGCCTGCGTTGCAGTCAATGAGCAGGGCAAGCTGGTGGCAGAGGATTTGTGGAACGGCTTCGATGAAGATTTTCAGGAAGCAGTGCAGAAATACTTCTCTGAAAAATGGAATATGCCGAAAAAAGAAGATGTGGTGTCAGAGATCATTGAAAAGGCTGTGCCGGTGCCGGACAACAGCGCACAGGACTATTCGGATGTGCCTGTCTACTATGAGCCGTTCAGCTATGCCAAAGAAAATGACGAGGTGGATTTATACCGTACATCCTATCGGCTGAACAGCGAGTGCAAGCAGGCAATCCATGAAGCGATTGCGGACAATTATGATGGATTGTACCTTGGCGATGGTGCAGTCGATCAGGTGGTGCGGCAGTACGGTATGGAGCGCGTGGGCTACATTCTGGCGAATACTCTGCACCATAAAAGCTACGATGGCCGCTTTTCTCCCGGCAATAAGGAATGGGCAGAGCAGGTCAGCACCCCGGAACACGATGCAGACCGCATGACCTTCCGCACGGATTGGGTGGTTGACAGCCATCCGGCAATTCTGGATGGCTTTGTAACGATGTTCCGGGAAGAACTGGATGCGCAGAAAGAACTGGAACAGGAGCAGCCTTTCGTAAAGCAGTTCTATGTGGTCGAAAATTTACAGGCTGTGCCTTTGAAAATTGAGCGGTTCGGCAATCTGGACGATGCAATGTCGCAGTATCAGGCACTTCCGAACCATTACATGAAAGCCTTGGGCGTGGAGAAGAATCCTGATCCGCTGCCGGGGTCGCTGGATATTTTGCAATGCAAGAACGGCATTGACACCATCGTAGAGGACTACAAAACGGTTCCGGGCTGGGATAACCCGTATATCCAGAATCATGTTGTCCAGCCGTTACAGGGGGCCTTAGCCGTGCAGGATGTGGAACTGGCCTACGAATTGCCGGATGCCTATTTCCACATCCAGACCTGTGAGGATGGCTTCGACTATACCTTATATAATAAGGACTTCACGGAGCGGGATGGCGGCATCCTTGAAACGGATGAAGATAAGCCTGTGCAGGAGGCTATGACGGAGTTGTTGGCAGAGTTTAGCTGTGATGCAGCAGAGGGTAAAGTTATGGACGCGGCAGAACTGCGGGAACAGGCTGATGCGGTGGCTGAACAGCAGGCAGAAGTTTTGAAAGAAAAACTCGCCGCAGAAAGACCTGCGCCGGAAGAAACGCTCAGCTTTTATGTTGCGGAGTGTTTGGAGTTTACGTTTGCGGGAGAGTTCCACGACCATCTGACAATGGAAGAAGCTTTGGAAGCCTACGACAAGATTCCGTCCGAACGGATGAACGCTGACAAGTGCATTGGATTCTGCATCGAGGAAGATGGCGGCTTTGTTGGGATGTATGAGCTGGTCGTGAATGACAAAGTGCAGCGCGAGAACATCAATTCCATCAACTACTTCAGGGATGATAAGCTGGTGCAGCAGGCCATCTCTGATATGGAAAAGCTGATGGCGGCACGACAGCAGAATAAGGAGCAGGAACGCGGCAGTACGAAAAAGTCTGTTCTGGATGCCCTGCGCAGTCTGAAAGCCAAGAAGCAGGAGCAGCCTGCACAGAAACAGGATAAGCCGAAGAAAGCGAAAAAGAAAGGGATGGAGTTATGAGCAATGTACGCTTTGATGAACTTGAATTGATGCTGATGGCGATGTTTGAGCAGCCGACACTCAAGGATACGATTCAGGTATTGATGGAGGTTCAGCCGCTTGTGGCAGAGGATGCAGAGATGTCTGCGCTTGTCCAGCAGACGATCCCGAAGATGCAGCAGTTGAACGAGCAGCAGTTCAAGGGGCTGGAACTGGAATGGCATAGGCCGGAGGATGATATAGGAAAATGAGTTCAGATATATTTGTGATTTACCAGATCGACAATTCTGAGAAAAACCGTGAGTATCGCTGCCGCAGCTATGAATACCAGATTCAGCATGGCTTTATGATAACCGCAGACAATTATGGCACGGGCTACTCTGGTACGGCTTCACGGGGAATGGGCGCGGAAGCGATTCGTAAAAAGATGGAAAGCATTAACCCGGACAAATTCAAAATTAGAAAATTTGGGGTCAGTGATGTCATCGGATTGACTGCGGCAGGCAAAACCTCTTTTTTCTATGTTGATAAGGATAGGCTGGTGAGATTCAACGGCTTTTTCCCAAAGCCCCAGAGCGGCACATACCTGATTCTTGATGAGGGTGGCTATCAGGTGGCAGGGCAAAAAGGCACATGGCTGGTATCGGATGAAGTAGAGGTCGATGGTCAGCGGTTTGTTCAAATGAGAAGTGAACAAACGAAGAATCCACCGCCGAGCATTATTCTTCACGAGAGTGGAGCCTTTGTGACGCAGACGGCTTTAGGTTTCGATGGAGAAGCTACCAGAAAGATGAGTGCTTTTTTACAAGGCCCAAAGCCTGAACTGCTGCACCATCAGAAGTTCTTTGAAAACGGTACAGCGGAACGCGCCAAAGAATCCGGCACAGAGCAAAACTACAATATGATAGATGGCTGCGTCAACAATGTACCAAAAAAGCCCCGGCGCATTGGCGGCAGGTGGTCGGTGCTTGATCGGCTGCATATTAAGCAGGCTGAGCGGCGACAAAAAGACAATGCGCCGCAGCAGGAACAGGAAAGAAGCCGAAAAAGTTAAAATACCGTAATATCGTTGAGATGGCTTCCCCCAAAAGGAGGCCATCTTTTTTGCGTTAGAATCAAAAATGTAAAAAACTTTTTTACATCACGATTGATTTCCCGAAGTTGATGGTATATAATAATAGCAGAAGGGAGAGATGAAAATGCGTTTTGATGAACTTTTTGAAATGAGAAAACTGACAGGGACAAAATTAAAGGACTATATTCGCAGCAATGGATTCTCAAAAGTATCGTTCTGCAAGAAAACAGAGATTTCTCGCCCTACTTTAGATAAGATTTTGAATGGCGAGATAGATAGTAAAAGTACATTCGATAAGCACTTGAATAAAATTCTTACCAGTTTGAGCATTGACCCAGATACCTTGATGGGATTTTCACCGAGGGTGCAAAGTGTAGATGCCGTGTACTCGCAGAATGCGCCGATTGATTATCAGATGAATGATAAGGCAAAGATAGAGTACGATCTGTTGCAGGATATTCTAAACCTTTGCAGTGTTTATTATTAAAGGCGGAAGGCTATGAGTGAGCGAATTACAGCAGCCAACTTAGATGAAGTTATCAAAAGGAACGAAGTCATTGAGGAACAGATGAAGCAGAGTGCTTCGCTTATCTGGTCAAAATACAATCCGATGCAGATAAATTCTCCGATACAGTTGGCGTTACAGATTTTAAGACCGTATGGTTTGATACAGCTACCGATTGATAATCACTATTTGAGCGGAGCGATTTTTGTTCGGGATGGAAAACGAATCCCCTTGATAAATACGGCACTTCCGAGAGCAAATCAGTATTTTACTGCATGGCATGAGATTTATCATCTATTGTTTGATGAAGTTTCTTTTGACCATTTGATTGAATCCGAAATCCTGATGGAAGAACGAAAAGCAGAATACTTCGCTGCGCTTATGCTTCTGGGAAACCTTATGCCGTATTTTGAGGGCTTAAAGGATATGGAGTTCCAAGCAAAAGCGTTTCAGTGCATGAACGCTTTCCAAGCTCCCTATAAGGCGGTGCTGATTTCTCTGTATGAAAGTGCAGTAAAGAATGGGAATACGGCTATTGCGGAAGAAGTTAAGGAAAACTTTGATGTGCAGGTTGAAGATATTGCACAGAGATTCCGCGATTTGGGATTGGATGATTCCCTTGTACGGCCTTCGTATGTAGTAAATGTAAGTCCGCTACAAGAGAAAATCAATAAGACGATTCGCAATGAGCCGGAAGTGGAATACCATAAAGACAATGAAGCATTTCTGAAAACGGTTTTAAGTGAATTTAAAATGCTGACGGGAGAGGCCGATGCTTAATATACCAGAGTATAAAGAATATGCTGGGGAGACCAAAATAGCACTTATGGATAACTCATCACTGGCATTTATGCACGAGTTGAGCCAGAGAAGTTATCCATCTGATGGAATCCTCAGCGTATACGATTTGATTCTGATACCAAAGTGGGTAATGGAGGAAATTGAGGATTCTACATACAGAAGCACCTATGTTGAGCAGCTTCAGGCACAAGGGTATCCTATTCGTTGGATTGATGAAACAAAGTACGGTGCTTTTGTCAATGATGAAGATGTGAACCTGTACTACATCGTTGAAGCTGCGGTATCGCGTGTGTCAGAATTGATGCGCTTCCTTCGCAGAAAAGTAAAAACCGAAGATCTGATTGATTTGCCTTCCGCAGAGGAATGGATGAACCGGCTGTACGATGAATGGCCGATTCATGGAAGAACGCTGTCAACGGGCCGCACTCTTAAAAAGAATGCGGGAGAAATCTCGTTGACGATCCTTGCTGAAATATTCGCGTGGTATCATGATGGAGTGGACAGCCTGACAATCTATACGCAGGATACGGATGCGCATGAGTTCCAAACGAATGCAGAGCGCATTTTAATTGGAAATTCTGAATTTACTCCTGCGCTGGATTCTCCGATTTCGGTGGCCTTTAAGTCAAATGACTTTATTTTGTGTCAGATGTATCGTGAGGGAGCCCTGACTTTGGATGCGGTGCGGCAGCTTCGCCACGATGATAGAAAATTGACTTATACACGGCAGCAAGCGGATAAGTCGATTATTTGCCGCAAAGAAGTTATAACGAAAGAGCAGTTCATTGATTTGATTCGGGATGCGACAGTTCAAATCCTGTTCTAAGAGTAATATGGTAGAAAAGGGTCAGCCCTAGTCTTTCGCAGGAAAGACCAAGGCTGGCTTTTTGTTTTATAGAGAGTGTTCGTTCTTTCGGGATTGCTGCTGTTCGCGCCGTGCTTCTCGTTCTGTTCCCAGAATGTTATCTACATTGGCACATACAGTCTGGAGTTCCCTGTGGTAATCTTTGAAATAGTGGTAGGTGTCATACTGGGCATCTTTCTGAATGGTAAGCTGCTCCTTTTCAGCCCGGAGGTCTTTCATGGTCGGGAACCTTCCATCTGGGGAGTGCTGCTTTAGGATGCGGAGGGCTTCTTCATATTTGGCAATATCCTCTGCATGAGCCTGACGGAAAGATTTTTTATTGCCGGATTTCAAGAAATCACCATAGACTGATTTTGTAGAAAGATACTGGCCTAAATAACGAATCTGCTCATTGACTTTTTTCAATTTTGCTTCGGTAAATTTGGCATCACTTCGGGCTTTTGCCATTTTAGATTGAATGGCGTCAGTGGTATCGGAGAGTTTTTCGTAAGAATCGTATCCATGTTCCTGCACATAAGCGACTGTTCGTGCCATCTGCTGCAAATTGGAAATCTTGACTTTCTGCGCATAGGCGCGGCTCTGCTGTGCTTTTACGCAGGTCTGCAAGTCAACCACAAGGCGCAGGTCGGACTTAATGAACAAAATAGCCATAGGATCATCTGCTGCCCAATGAGGATTGTTCCGTTCTTTGTTCCGCGCATTTTCTGCAAAAATGCGGAGAAGCCTGTCGCGGTCATAATTAGAACCGAGAGCGCGGGCAGAAATAAATTTCTGTCGGTCAGCAGGCAGATAGCTGAATCGTCCGCGATGATCTTTTACTGAAATTCCGTATTCTGCTTTCAGCAATCTCTGAAATTCTTCAAAAGATGTGGCACGTTCCGCAATGTCAGAAATGGCATTGCGGATTTTTTCTTTGTTTGTTTCAAAGGTGGTGTGTATGGGGGTGATGCCATCGCCCAGAAGTTCCATGTTTGCAATGTCCAGATTCAGTTGCCCACGCCGCTGCGCATGGTACTCCTGCTGTGTGATTTTATCCGCAGCAGGGGAGAGCAGATCGACCTGATGCAGCCCTTCGCGCTGGCAAATATCCATCAAAGATTTTTGCAGGTGCTTCAAGTAGTCTTTGGTAAGGTGGTGCTTGTAACCAGCCTTGCAGTCGATTGGCCGTTCGGTGTAGGTCTGAGGCTCTATATCGGATTTGCGCAGGCTGTTGATTATGATGTGGGTATGGATGTTGCCTGTTCCATTATTGCCATCTGTATGGGTGCAGACCAAAGCCTGATGCCCCGGAAAATTAGCTTTTGCGTATTCCAGCCCGATGGCCTGTGCACGTTCTCCTGTTAAATCGTGGTCGGCGTTATCTCTGGGGTCATGGCTGATAATGTAGTGGTGACTTTTGATTTCATCGTAAGTGTTGTTCTTATGGTACTGCTGGTTTAACAGTTCACATTCAAGGTCGAAGGTTTCGGGATGGCAGTTCAAACTGTCAAGATAAAATTCTTCCCGAAGCAGCATATTCCCACTTTCATCCAGAACGGGAACCAGATGAAACTCATCATGCTGGTATTTCAGATAGTCGATGGCACTCCCATAATTGGCGTTTTTACTTGCGATGTGTTTTAGAATTGCCACGATATGCACCTCCAAGCTGAACGATTTCCTGCCGCAGTTCACGGATTTCTGCAATACACTTTTTCAGCTCTTCCAATATTCCTCGCGAAGCCAGACCACCGCCGTGGAAATAGCGGGCAATCTGATTGAGGTTGTTCCCGATGCCTGCGGCCTGCACCGTCAGATTCTGAATCTCGCCTAGATCGGCAACGATATTATAATTGACTTCCAGCTTTTCGCGGAGAGCCTGTTTGCGTACAAAAGTACCAATCGGGTATCCGGCGTCTTTAGCGTATCCGGCTACCAGCTCATATTCCAATTCTGTGAAACGGATGTAAACTCGTTTCCCCCTATGAAGCGATTCGTCTTTCTTTGGTCGAGCCATAGCATAATCCTCCTGCATTTTATAGTTGCAGAGCAACTCCCGATAAGCCGTAGGCGTTCGGCTGCGAACACATTCATGTGGAGCCAGATAGCCAAAATCCAAGATTTTGTGCGTACCGTGGGAATGGGGAACGGAATCCCCATCAAGATTGCCGGGAACGAAAAATCACGAAAGTGAGTTTTGAGTTACTATAGGCGAATCTTGCGCTAAGAGAGAAAAGCCTCAGCGTTTTACCGTTTTCCGCAGGCCCATCAAAAAGATGCTTCTATAAATATGAATCCAAAGCCCCGATGCAGGATACACTTTTCAAATTTTTCTGTAATTTTTTCAAACACTGTATCCCCCAATGCCTTTCTGAATTCATATTAGTAAAGGGGGATTGATTTCCATGAAGCAGAAAGAACGATTTGATGAGAAGCCAAAGCAGGAGCTTGCGGAGCCTGAGCATCACAGAAAAGCCGTCATCAAGGGCATTACCGTATATGAATCGTTCCGGCCAGAAGGCAGCGAACTGTGGGATTGTCTGTTGCAGAGCATGGGAAAGCACTGAACAAGAACAATTTTTGAAATTCTGAAAAAATGTGCGCAGCAGCTTGATTTTTGTGCGGCAGCTTGGTAAAATACAGACGGGTTAAGTGAATAGTGCAATCAAAAGCCATTAACTTTCTGGATTTTACCATGCAATATGCGTGGAGACGGGAGGTTTAATGGCTTTGTTTTTTTACAAGGAAAAGAATAAAGACATACGGGCAGCGGCCTATCTGAGATTGTCCATCGAGGATGGCGACAAGGCCGAGAGCAACAGCATCGGCAACCAGAGAGAACTGATTCGGGATTTTGCTGCAGAACGGCCAGGACTGCATTTGGTCGAAGAGTACGCTGATGATGGCTACACGGGAACCAACTTTGAACGTCCGGGCTTCAAGCGGATGATGGAGGATATTAAATCCGGCAAAATCAACTGCATCATCGTCAAGGACTTATCCCGACTTGGTCGTAATTACATTGAGATGGGAAAGTATCTGGAACAGATTTTTCCTATGATGGGGATTCGCTTCATCGCCATCAACGACAACTATGACAATGCGAACACCGAGAGCAGCGATTCGGACAGCATTGTGGTTCCGTTCAAGAATTTGCTGAATGATTCCTACTGCCGGGATATTTCCATCAAGGTGCGCAGCCAGCTGGACATGAAACGGCGCAAAGGTGAGTTCATCGGCGGTTATGCAATCTACGGCTACTGCAAAGACAAACGGAACAAAAACCGTCTGGTGGTAGACGAGTATGCAGCAGATATTGTCCGCTCTATCTACCGCAGAAAACTGGAAGGAATGAGCGCACAGGCGATTGCCGAGCAGCTGAACAGCGAGAACGTGCTGGCTCCCAGCGAGTACAAACGGCTGTGCGGTTTGAACTATCACAGTGGCTTTAAAGCTGGCACTCATGCAAAGTGGCAGGCAATTCAGGTGCTTCGGATTCTGAAAAATGAAGTCTACACTGGAACGATGGTGCAGGGCAGGCGGCAGAAGATCAATTACAAAATCAAAAAAATTCGGGATGTGGAAGAATCCGGCTGGATCAGAGTTCCCAATATGCACGAAGCCATCATTCCGCAAAAGCTGTTCGATACCGTGCAGGAGGTCTTGAAACTGGACACTTGTGCATCGAAAGGACAGCAGGCTGTCAATCTATTTTCGGGCATCGTTCGCTGCGGCGGCTGTGGGCAGAACATGGTGCGGCGCACGGTGTCGAAAAACGGAAAGAAATATATTTATCTGCACTGCGTCACAAACCACAATGGTTTGGGCTGTTCCTCACATCTTATCAGCGAAAGTAAGCTGGCCGAAGTGGTGCTGGCCGCATTGCAGGGAAAAGTTCAGCAGATCAGCGGACTGGAACATCGGCTGGATGAAATCAATGAGATCCCCAAGAATGAACGCAGACTGAAATCTGTGGAAGAACATCTGAAAATGCTGGAGCAGGAAGAACAGAAATACCAGACCTTGCGCCGACAGCTTTATGAGGATATGAGCAGCGGTATTGTCAGCAAGGAAGAGTATAAGGAATTCAGCCATTCCTTTAATGAAAAGGTTGAAACCATCCGCAAGGCCAAAGCAGAAATGAACCGCCAGAGGGATTGCCTGAACAATCTGGATGTGGAACATCTGCCATGGATCGAAGATTTCAAGTCCTACCAAAACCTGACAAGTCTGAACCGCCGCGTTCTAGTGGAACTGGTAGAGAGCATCACAGTCTATGACAAAGAACACATTCATATCCAATACCGCTTCGATCAGGAAATTCGCAATGTGCTGGAATATTGCAGTAGTGTTCCGGCAGAAGAAACGGAGGAAAGTGCAGTATGAAGTGTGTAAGCTATACCCGGACACTTCCTTGGAAGAACCATCAAGGAGAACTGACGATTGCCGAGCAGAATCAGCGCATTGCGGCATATCTGGCGGAACATAAAGAACTGGATTTGCAGAAAAAGTATTCTGACCGCAAGAACGATGAAAAGGCGCGCACCGCGTTCGACCAAATGACCAATGATGGCGTAGAGCGAAAATTTGACTGCATCATTGTGGCATCCATGTACTACTGCGGGCCTGATTTCCCGGCGGCACGGCAGGCAATCGAGGAAACGCTCTATGCAGCGGGCATCAACCTGATCGTGCTGGAGGAGAGTTTGGATACCAGAGCCGTCAGCCGAAAAGAAGTTGAGGACTATTTTGAAGCAAAACGTTGTGAGATGCACGCGGAAATCATGTTTGCGTGGAGAAGGAAACAAGGCGCAGGATTCCGGCTGACAAACTCTGTGCCGTTCGGTTATATCCGCAGAAACGGCGAAAGCAATATGGTAAAGGATGAAGAAGTTGCTCCATATTTGAGCGAGGCTTTTTTCAGATATGCGTCCGGCCAGAAAATGCGTGATATTGCAAAGTGGTTGAACGAGCAAGGCGTGGAACCCCCAATGAAACACAAAAAGAGAATCCTGGGAAAGCCTTATGATGCAGAGCCCGACCAGTGGACAACGGATATGCTTCGTTGCTTGTTCCGAAATCCGACTTATACAGGTGCGACGGCAAATGGAAGCCGCCAGATCATTGCAGAAAAATGCCACGAACCATACATAACCAAAGAACAGTTCTATGCTTTCCCTTGCAATATGAGGGAGGGGGAGAACAAAATCTCCATTCGGAAAAGCTACAAAAAACCGAACCCGCTGGCAAAACACATTGTCTGCACTTGCGGCCACGCACTCTGCTGGCACAAGGATAAGAGAACAGGGGAAGAACTTTTCTATTGCCGTTACTGCCGTGCACACAAGGAAAACGGAAAGAATCTGAAAGTCCCGGCAGCTACCATTTATAAAAATGTGATGGATGCTCTGGAACTGGAACATCTGGAAGAAGAAAAGCTGGCTGTAGCGATTCAGCAGGGAGCAGGCAAGAAAGCAATCGAGGTAGTTCGAGCCGAAAAGTCGTTGCAGATGAAGTCCGTTCTGGCTGAACTGAATATGGAACAGTTTCGCCGTGTGCCGCTGTATGAGAGTTATATGGCCGATGAAATCACCGAAGAACAATATGGTGCCGAACTGCTAGACTACGAAGAAGCACATCGGAAATTGAATGAACAGCTTACAGCAATTATGGAAGATACGCTGGTATGGGAACGGGCGTTGAGCCTGCGCAATCCATGGATTCAGCAGATGGCACAGTATAAGACCCCGGAGGAACTTGACCGCAATTTTGTGAAAAAGTATATCGAGCAGGTCACGGTTACATTACTGGACGATGGACAGGCAGAAATCAGCCTGACCATGAAAACGGATGAATGGAAACAGATACTTAGTCGGATAGAAGTGGAGGGTACAGACAGTGGCACGAAAGAGTAGAAAAAATCTCCCGCAGCCGGAACAGGCGGCAGCTTCTGTGCTGCTCCCGGAACTGGAAGAAGCAAAAATACCTGCGGCAATCTATGGGCGGCTTTCTGTTGAGGATGGAGAAAAAGAAGAAAGCATGGAAACGCAGATCGCGCTGGTGCAGGATTATATCAATCGCAGCAGGGAACTGAGCTATGTGGATACCTACTTCGACAATGGATTTACGGGAACAAATTTCAAGCGGCCTGCATTTACCCGCCTGATGAATGATGTGCGGCAGAAGAAAATCAAGTGCATCGTGGTGAAAGACCTCTCACGCTTTGGCCGCAACTATCTGGAAGCAGGATACTATATCGAAACGGTGTTTCCGTTTTTGGGTGTTCGATTGATTGCTGTTACAGATAATTTTGACAGTACGCGCAAAGAGGACATGGAAAGTCTGGCTCTCCCGATTCGGAATATGGTCAACGCAATGTACGCGAAAGACATATCCAAAAAGATATGGACTTCTTTGCAGCGTAAGAAAGAAGCAGGCTATGCAGTCGGAAACGATGCTCCGTATGGCTATATTCGGAACCCCATGACAAAGCGTAATGAAATTGACCCGGAAGCTGCATTTTATGTGCAGTTGATTTTCCAGTGGGAACTGATGGGCGTACCAATTTTTGAAATCGCCCGACGAATGACATTGCTGCAGGTTCCGACTCCACGGGAGTGGCATAGAAAAATGGTTGAGGGAAAAGAAGTGCTTACCTGTAAAAAGTGGGGCGTAACTACGATACGGCACATCTTGGAAAATCAAACCTATGTGGGCGATACCATCAACAATAAAAGTACACAGAAGTTATTCGCAGGACAGGACAAGCGCGACCTTCCGAAAGAACAGTGGTATGTGGCAAAGAACACACATCCGGCCATCATCGCAAGGGATGATTTTGAAAAGGTGCAAAAAATCTTGGACAAGAATCGAGCGGTATTCCATACCGTAAGAGCAAAGTCGGAGCAGATTCGGGCAGAATATCAGAATGACTTTGCAGGAATGGTGTTTTGTGCAGACTGTGGCAGACCGATGGAGTTTGAACGACTGCCGCATGGAGCGGAAGAAAGTAAAAAGGTCTGCTATTACATCTGCAAGGCAAGACAGGCTGACGATAAGTGCATCGGCCACCAGATTCCGGAAAAACTGCTGAAAGCCCTGATAATGGATCAGCTGCATTTGTTCATTGTCCAGCTGAGCGATAAACGGAAGGTGCTGGAAGAATTGCAAAAATTCGAGGATGTGCAGAATCCCGTTTACCGGGCAAAGGGTGAAATTATGAGCCTGACCGATAAAGTCAGCCAGATGGCCAAGAAGCGGGAACAGCTTTATGCGGACTATGTGGCTGGTGTGGTGGATTCCGAAGATTACCAACTGATTCGGGAAGATTATTCCAGACAATACGATGGCCTGCGAGCCGCGCTGCAGGAAGCGGAGAACAAAAAAGTTCAGGTAGAACAGCAAATCGAAGAATACCTGAATATGACTTCTCATTTGGAAGAACATCTGGACAACTTTGAATTTGACATTCAGTTGGTAAAATCCCTTGTGCAGAAAATCGAAGTGAGTGCGGACAAGCGGATTCGGATTGTTTTCGGATTTCGGGATGTGTTTACAGAACTTGGAAAGGAGAGTGCAGAAACATGATTGCAGCGTATCAGCGCATTTCAAGGGCTGATGGCGATCTGGGTAAAGATGGCAAAGATAAGAGCAACAGCATTGAAAACCAGAAAGAACTGATCCTGCGGTATATCTCCTGCAAAGAAAGCCTGCAAAATGTGCCTGTGATGGATTTTGTGGATGACGGCTACACAGGCAGCAATTTTGACAGACCTGGATTCCAGCAGATGATGGATGGTGTGCGCAATGGCAAGATTGATACTATCATCGTGAAAGACCTTTCCCGTTTTGGCCGTGATTATATCGGTGTGGGTGAGTACATGGAGCAGATTTTTCCTTTGCTGGGGGTAAGGCTCATTGCCATCAATGACAACTATGATAGCAATAATTATAAAGGTACAACGCTGGGGATGGATGTGGTCGTCAGTAATCTGGTAAATACCATGTACTGCCGGGATGCAGGAAAGAAACTGCGGACTGCAAATCAGGTCAAGTGGCGTAAAGGCATCACAACTGCATCTGCTGCACCGTTCGGCTATCAGTTCGACCCAGACAAAAAGGGCGCATTTATCATCGACCCGCCAGCAGCAAAAATCGTGCGGCGTATTTTCGACCTTGCGATTCTGGGGCTAGGTACAAGAGAGATAGCAATGATGCTCAATGACGAAGATGTTCCTGTGCCGAGCGTATATAACAAAGAAAATAAGGCGTATGGCAAGGAAACGACCTATACCATAGCTCCTGTGATCTTATGGGATAGTTCTCGCGTTTGGAAAATCCTCACGGCGTATGTGTATACCGGGGCGATGGTTTTGGGCAAAACCAAAACACTGATTTCCGGCAAAAGCATTATCAGAACAGTTCCCAAAGGGCAGCAGTACATTACAGAGGGAACCCATGAAGCAATCGTAAGTCGTGAAGAATTTGAAAAAGCGCAGCTTGTCATAAAGAGCAACAGCCATAAAGTACTGATGGGCAGCGTGGACTTCCCATTGAAAGGCAAAGTTCGCTGCGGAAATTGCAGACGAGTAATGGCGCACAATTTTAAACAGGTTGTGCCGACATTCTGGTGCAGAGAGGGCTTGGAACTGGTTGGGCAGACCCAATGCACATCTGAGATATTTCAGGTCAGTGATATTGAAAATGCTGTCTTTCAGGCACTGAAAAAGGAACTTTCTCTGCTGGATTCCCTCTACGGCGATATTCAAAAAGAGGAACAGGATTTGAAAGAAGCCCACAAAAAGGCAAACCGCCGAAAAACTCTGATGGAACAGGAATTAAAAAATCTAAAGGGAGAAAAGATGCGGATGTATGAAGAATATGCAGCAGGAACACTCCCATTGGATACCTACAAGCAGAAAAAGCAGGAGTGTGGCAGACGAATTTCAGAGGTGCAAGAGCAAATTGAACAATCCAAAGCGGAAGAATCCGCTGAGAGCGTTGTGCCGGGAACGGTACGCGCAGCAGCGGAGCAGGCAGAAAATTTCCTGCACGGGACGAGGCTCACAGCGGGTATGGTGTCGGCCTTTATCGAAAATGTCTTTGTGCATGATGGAGGACGCATCGTGGTTCGGTTCAAATATGAGCAGAGCATACAGGATACTGTAAAAGCACTGCATACAGGCTGAATTTGAGATAGGACTGGGTTTGCCCATGTTGGAACATCAAAGCGTGTGCTATAACATGGGCAACAGACCAGTCGGAAAGAGGACATTATGAAAGCGATTCGATGGCTGTTAAAATTGGTGCTGGTGATGATAACCCTGCCGCTGCTCCTTGCGGTGTGGCTGGCAAAGTGGTTTGTGGCATTTCTGCATCATTGTTCGACATGGATTTTCTATCTGCTGGGCAGTGTGCTACTGGCAACGGCGATCCTTTCGTTCTTGATGCAGCAGTCGCAAGGGGTGGAAGCACTTCAAATGCTGATCGGTGGATTTGTGATTTTTATGGTCCCGCAGGTGGTTGGCAGCATGGTGATTCTTCTGGAATTGGCGGCAGTAATGCTTCGGCAGGTGTGGTACATATAAGATGTCCGCCCTGGATAGCCTGCCTTTGAAACTGCACGAAAAAACAACACCCGTCTGGGTGAGGGGATTTGTGAATCTTCTCGACCAGGCGGGTGTTTCATTCCGCAGGAATGTGATAGTGATAGAGTGAGCGTTTCTACCTATATATAATGGAATGCCGCCACAGCCACCGACTATACGGTACTATGACGGCATTATTTTTTATCGTCTGGAATGAACTGCACGACATCATTGGGAGTGCAATCGAGCATCTGACAGAGTTTTTCCAACGTGGATAGTGTAATATTCCGATTCTTTTTCAGAGTGTCCAGCGTTTTGTTGTCCAAGCCGTTTTTGAGAAGCTGGTACTGCGTTACCTGCTTGCGGCGCATAGTTTCCCACAGAGGAGTAAAATCAATCAAAGCTGTCACCACTTTTGCTTGTAAAAAACGTTCTGTACGTTTCATTATACGGGTTGGGTATGCAAATGGATATTGTGGAGATACCCACAATGCGGTATAATAAGTAAGATAGAGAGTCTGCAAATAGTGTTTGCCCATGTTATGACATTAATGATAATGCTATAACATGGGCAACTTTGTAATAGGAAGAAAAAGTGGAAGGAGGGAGAAATGTGGCAAGCGATAGTCATGCTAAAAGGCCAATTGTGGTAGAACGACGCAAGGAAAAGGGAAGAAAAAAGACACCTCGCCTGACAAAGACCTATGATGTGAAAATAATTCCTGCAACAGTGGGTGTCGTGGCGGAAACAGAAGAACCACCTAAAAAGCGTGTCGCTGCATACTGTCGTGTCAGCACAGATCAGGAGGTGCAGGAAACCAGTCTGGAAGAGCAAATGGCACATTTCAACACTGTTATAGCGGAGCATCCAGACTGGGAGCTGGCAGGCATTTATGCGGATGAAGGAATCTCTGGTACACAAGTTAAGCATCGAGTGCAGTTTCAGCAGATGATAGAGGATGCAAAGGCTAAGAAAATTGATCTGATTCTTACGAAGTCTATCAGTCGTTTTGCTCGTAATGTGGTGGACTGCCTGACTAATATTCGATTGCTGCGGAACCTCCGGCCACCGGTCAGTGTGTATTTTGACAAGGAACGCTTGGATAGTCTGGATGAAAAGGCAGAAGTATTTCTGACGATGCTGGCTTCTTTCGCACAGGAGGAATCCCGAAGCATCTCCACTAATATCAAGTGGGCAACTCGAAGCCGGATGAAAGCCGGAACGCAAAAAATCAGTACGACGAGTCTGCTGGGCTATGATACGGACGATGATGGCGAAATGGTGATTGTTACCAACGAAGCTGAAATTGTTCGTACCATCTATATGAGCTTTGATAAGGGAATGCACCCGGCAGAAATTGCAGAAAAGCTCAATGCGTTGGAAATCAGGACAATCAAAAATAACCCGTGGACGGGTGAATCGGTCAAGAATATCCTGCGGAATGAAAAATACTGTGGCGACGTTCTGATGCAGAAAACCTATACGGTAGATTGTTTGACCCACAAGACCAAGAAAAACGAAGGCGAGGTGGAGCAGTATTTTATACCAGACCATCACCCCGCAATCGTAGAGCGGGATGTCTGGGATAAGGCACAGGTAAGGCTGGAACAGATTGCAGGCAAGCGGAGGCGTATTCGCCAAAAGCAGCAAAGGCTGATTCCATTACGAAAGGGAGTGCTGTTAGGATTCGTCCCCATCAGACCAACATGGAAGGCTGTTTCCCTCAAGAGATTGGAAACGGCAACAGAAAAGGTGATGGCACTGGTTGATACAAAGCCAGAGCAGGTACACATAGAATATGAAAGCGAGGAATGTGAAATGGAAATTTTGAAAGGATTTGAGGTAATCAATCTAAAGCAACCGAAAGGCGAGTCTGTTATGACGGTGACTTCAAACAGTCTGAAATTCAATAAGGCAACAGCTGTAGAGTTAAACTACGCGCCTTACATCAAGGTGCTGCTCAACGCAAAGACCAGGCAGATTGCGATTCAGCCTTGTTCAGAAAAAGATCCGAATGCGATCAAGTTCAGTAATGAGGAAAGCAAGCAGACTTATGCAATCAGCATTAAGGTGCCGGCTATCCAGGTAGAGTTTCGGAGAATGCTGCCTTTCGAGGATGACAACGGTGGTAAACTTAGCTATACCTTGAATGGAACCTTGTACCCGGATGAGCAAGTTGTCATTTATGATATTGGGGATGTGAAACCGGAAACAGAAAAGAAACGCCGGGGCAGAAGAAAAAAATCTGAAATTGAAGCAGAACAAAAAGAGAACTAAGAATAATATTTGAAGATTTGGTAGTGGCTCCCACTTGTGATTCAAAGGAAACTTTGAGTTGCAGGTGGGAGATTTTTTATTGTGAAAAAGGCTATCTTCCTGACAAATCAGATGAATCTTTGCCGGACTTTTAACGAATGTCTATTTTTTAACAAAGAACATGATGGAGAGGGAAAAGTGTATCGCTTGCTCGAAAATTAAAAATCTTAGTCTTTTTTAACAAAAATCTCATGGCATTTTTGACACCCATCTTTTCGGGCTGTTGATGGCATGTTGGATCGAATTTCTGCTTTTGATGGAAAAATCAGAGATAAGCAGGATTTTTGGAAAAGATTGATATGGAATCCTGTAAAGATATGGCGCAGCACAGAAAAAGATTAAACGAGGAATCTTTTATGATTGAAAAAGGTGAAGAACCTAGATCATCAGCGGTAAAAATGAAGATTAGGGCAAAAAAATAGACCGCCAAAGAGAAAAATGACGGAATATCAAGGAAAATCAAGGATTTGCGGCGGGATGTGGCAGCACTTCTAAAATAGAAATTTGTGAAAAATGTTGTCCAAGACTTGACATCGGGCGGCGGGTACTGCCTGCCCAAGGACACTAAACAGCTGCTCGCAAATTATGCCGATGTACCGGAAAATTTAATTGAAGCAATGTGCTTTTTTAGCACAATGGCTATTAAGAGCTAAAGACGGTTTAATAAAATTTGCGGCGATTTCAGTCTTTTTGTTGATTGGGTTAAATGTAATAAAAGAAATCTCTCAAATCAGTCAAATTAAAATCTTCACAGCATTTATAGGCATCCTTGCTGTTAGCCTTATTTCTATTTTAATTGAGGGAAATAATAAGTGCTTCCATACGATAGGAGAATATGGAATGGATGTTTACATAATGGCAAATCTTGTTCAAGTATTGTGTAGAAGTATATTCCTTGGAAAATTAAGCCTACCAGGTACAGTATCGAGTTCAATTATGATCTCTTGCTGGAAGATCGTTCTATCAGTCTATGGTCGTATAATTTGGAAACTATATTAGCCGAGAAGTTGCAGACGGTTTTGGCGAGGGGTATCTTAAACACCCGAATGAGAGATTTTTACGATATACGGATGCTGCTCGATACATACGAAGATAAAGTCAATAAGGCTGTTTTGAAGGATGCTTTTGCAGCAACTTGTAAAAAGAGAGGAACGGATCATCTGCAGGAGCAGGCCGAGGAGATTATCAAAATTATTGAAGCAGATGAACAGCTTCGAGTGCTGTGGAGAGCATATCAGAAGAAATACTCGTATGCAGCAGAAATTGATTATGCCAGTGTGATAAGCGGCGTAAGAAAATTGATGGATTGGATTCGATAAGCTACCATTGAAAATAGAATAGCGAGTAAAGCCCTACAAGGCTAAAAGTTTTCGCCCCTATCTTGACATCAGGGGGCTACGTCGGCCTGTCCATTGCTGTCCTGCTGAGCCAGCACCACCATGTCACGGCTGTTGACATCGTGCCGGAAAAGGTGGAGCTCATCAACCAGAAAAAATCGCCCATTCAGGACGACTACATCGAAAAATACCTCACCGAGAAAGATCTCGACCTGACGGCTACGCTGGACGGGGAGACGGCCTATCGGGACGCTGACTTTGTGATCATCGCGGCCCCCACCAACTACGACAGCCGGAAGAATTTCTTCGATACCTCGGCGGTGGAGGCGGTCATCCGGCTGGTGATGAAGGTGAACCCCGAGGCTGTCATGGTCATCAAGTCCACCATCCCGGTGGGCTTCACGGCCAGTGTCCGTGAAAAGTATCAGTGCGGGAATATCATCTTCAGCCCGGAGTTCCTGCGGGAGTCCAAGGCACTATATGATAATCTCTACCCGAGCCGCATCATCGTAGGTACGGATATGCAGGATGAGCGCCTCGTGGAGGCGGCACACACCTTTGCCTATTTGTTACAGGAAGGTGCTGTCAAAGAGAATATCGACACCCTCTTCATGGGCTTCACCGAGGCCGAGGCGGTCAAGCTGTTCGCCAACACCTATCTGGCCCTCCGCGTTTCCTTCTTCAATGAACTGGACATCTACGCCGAGATGAAGGGGCTTGATACCCGGCATATCATCGAGGGCGTCTGCCTCGACCCCCGCATTGGCACACATTATAATAATCCCAGCTTTGGTTACGGCGGCTACTGCCTGCCGAAAGATACCAAGCAGCTCCTCGCCAACTACGAGGATGTGCCGGAAAATCTCATCGAGGCCATCGTGGAGTCCAACCGCACCCGCAAAGATTTCATTGCAGACCGGGTGCTCCAGATGGCGGGCTACTACAGCTACGGGGAAGAGAACGAGTATAACGCGGCGGACGAGAAGCTCTGTGTCATCGGCGTCTACCGCCTGACCATGAAGGCCAACTCCGACAACTTCCGTCAGTCTTCCATTCAGGGCGTCATGAAGCGTATCAAGGCCAAGGGCGCGACAGTTATCATCTATGAGCCGACTTTGGAGAATGGCACTACCTTCTTCGGCAGCGAAGTGGTGAACGATCTGGACGTTTTCAAAAAGCGCAGCCAGGCCATCATCGCCAACCGCTACGACAGCTGTCTGGATGATGTACAGGACAAAGTCTACACCCGCGACCTGTTCCGTCGGGATTAAAGTGGATCGTTTTAAGCGCCGCAGGAGGGGAGACCGCCTGCGGCGTTTTGGCAGCCGGGCCGGACTACTGTCAAAATAGACACAATTCCCGAATATCACGGGAAAAGTTTGTTAATAAATTATCCATCTCCCGTCCTTGCAATACACACATATTTTGTTTATAATAGTGTCATAGGGGCTAAGACCCCGAGAGTGAGCGAAATTCGATTCCGAAGAATGAATTGAGAGGAGAATAATCACTATGGGTTTAGGTAAAAAGACGATCGACGATCAGAACTACTGCGGCAAGAAGGTCCTTGTCCGCTGCGATTTCAACGTCCCCATGAAGGACGGCGTCATCACCAACGAGAACCGCATCAATGCGGCTCTGCCCACCATCCAGAAGCTGGTCAATGACGGCGCGAAGGTCATTCTATGCAGCCATCTGGGCAAGCCGAAGAACGGCCCCGAGGCAAAGTTCAGCCTCGCTCCCGTTGCTGTGGCTCTGAGCGCAAAGCTGGGCAAGACCGTTGTCTTTGCTGACGACGACAATGTCGTGGGCGAGAACGCAAAGGCTGCTGTCGCTGCCATGAACAACGGCGACGTCGTCCTGCTGCAGAACACCCGTTTCCGCAAGGAAGAGACCAAGAACCTGCCCGAGTTCTCTCAGGAGCTGGCTTCTCTGGCAGACGCATACGTTGACGATGCCTTCGGCAGCTGCCACCGCGCACACTGCTCCACCGCAGGCGTCACCGACTATATCAAGGACACCGCTGTCGGCTACCTGATGGAGAAGGAGATCAAGTACCTCGGCAATGCCGTGAACGATCCCGTCCGTCCCTTCACCGCCATTCTGGGCGGCGCAAAGGTCGCTGACAAGCTGAATGTCATCTCCAACCTGCTGGAGAAGGTCGATACCCTCATCATCGGCGGCGGCATGGCCTACACCTTCATCAAGGCTCAGGGCTATGAGGTCGGCAAGAGCCTGTGCGACGACTCCAAGCTGGACTACTGCAAGGAGATGATGGCAAAGGCTCAGGAGAAGGGCGTCAAGCTGCTCCTGCCCGTCGATACCGCCTGCGTCGAGAACTTCCCCGACCCCATCGACGCTCCTGTCGAGACCACCGTCGTCCCTGTCACCGCTATCCCGGCTGACAAGGAAGGCTGCGACATCGGCCCCGAGACCATGAAGCTCTTCGCCGACGCTGTCAAGGCTTCCAAGACCGTCGTCTGGAATGGCCCCATGGGCGTCTTTGAGAACCCGACTCTGGCTGCCGGCACTCTGGCCGTGGCCAAGGCTATGGCTGAGAGCGACGCTACCACCGTCATCGGCGGCGGCGACAGCGCAGCAGCTGTCCAGCAGATGGGCCTGGGCGACAAGATGACCCACATCTCTACCGGCGGCGGCGCTTCTCTGGAGTACCTGGAGGGCAAGGAGCTGCCCGGCATCGCAGTCATCCAGAACGCATAATCACAGCATCATGAACGGTGCGGCGGCTGTTTCGCCGCCGCATCTTTTATTTATAAGGTAAACAAGGTAAGGAGAACGTATCATGGATAAGGCAAAGCGCAAGGCCATTATTGCTGGCAACTGGAAGATGAACAAGACCGCCTCCGAGGCTGCTGTTCTGGTGGACGAGCTCATCCCCGCCGTCAAGGACGCATCCTGCGAGGTCGTCATCTGCACTCCCTATACCGATCTGGTCACTGCTGTGGCAAAAACCAAGGGTACCAACATCCATGTCGGTGCCGAGAACGTCCATTTCGAGAAGTCCGGCGCATTCACCGGCGAGATCAGCGCTGATATGCTGGTGGACCTGGGCGTCGAGTACGTCATCGTCGGTCACTCCGAGCGCCGTCAGTATTTCGCAGAGACCGACCAGACCGTCAACAAGCGCGCTCTGGCCGCTCTGAACGCCGGCCTGAAGGTCATCATCTGCGTGGGCGAGAGCCTGCAGCAGCGTGAGGAGGGCGTCACCGAGGAGCTGGTCCGGATGCAGACCAAGATCGCCCTGCGCGATGTCACCGCCGAGCAGATGGCAAACGTCGTCATCGCCTACGAGCCCATCTGGGCCATCGGCACCGGCAAGACCGCTACTGCCGACCAGGCTGAGGAAGTCTGCGCTCAGATCCGCAAGGTCATCGGCGAGGTCTACGGCGAAGCCGTGGCCGAGGCTACCACCGTCCAGTACGGCGGCAGCATGAACGCCAAGAACTGCGAGGAGCTGCTGAGCAAGAAGGACGTGGACGGCGGCCTCATCGGCGGTGCTTCCCTGAAGGCTCCTGACTTTGCAGTCATCGTCAACGCTGCCACCAAGGGCTAAGCCCTGAGCGGTAAAAATCGTTCTCTCTGCGCCCGGCTGCGCCGCATTTCCGGCAGGGAGCCGGGCGCTGTTTGTTGAATTTTCAAAGGAGATCCTATTTTATGTCCAAGAAACCTGTTCTGCTCTGCATCATGGACGGCTTTGGCTGGACCCCCAACGAGACCTACGGCAACGCCGTGGTTGCAGCCAAGAAGCCTTTCCTTGACTCTCTGATGGCAAAATATCCTATGACCACCATCGACGCTTCCGGCATGGCTGTGGGCCTGCCCGACGGCCAGATGGGCAACTCTGAGGTGGGTCATACCAATATGGGTGCCGGCCGCATCGTCTACCAGCAGCTGACCCTCATCACCAAGTCCATCCGTGACGGTGAGATGCTCAAGAACCCCGTCCTCGTCAAGAACATGAAGGCTGCCATCGACGCCGGCAAGGCGATCCACCTGATGGGTCTGGTGGGTACCGGCGGTGTCCACAGCCACGCTGACCACTGGTTCGGTGTGCTGGAAATGGCAAAGCAGATGGGGGCCAAGGAAGTCTACCTCCACTGCATCACCGATGGCCGCGACACCGACCCCCACTCCGGCAAGGGCTTCCTTGCCGACCTGCAGGCCAAGCTGGATGAGCTGGGCATCGGCAAGATCGCCAGCGTCTCTGGCCGTTACTACGCCATGGACCGCGACAACAACTGGGACCGCGAGGAGAAGGCCTACGCGGCCTTCGTCTACGGCGAGGGCAACCACGCCGCCAACGCTCAGGAGGCCATCGAGGCATCCTACGCCGACGACAAGACCGACGAGTTCGTTCTGCCCTGCGTCACCTGCGAGGGTGGCCGTGTGCAGGACGGCGACACCGTTATCTTCATGAACTTCCGTCCCGACCGCGCCCGTCAGATGACCCGCATCTTCTGCGACGACGCCTTCATCGGCTTCGAGCGCCGCGGCGGCCGCAAGCAGGTCCACTACGTCTGCATGGCCGAGTATGACGCCACCATGCCCAACTGCGAGGTCGCTTATCCTCCTGTTGAGCTGAAGAACGTCCTGGGCCAGTACCTGTCCGAGAACGGCAAGACCCAGCTGCGCATCGCCGAGACCGAGAAGTACGCTCATGTCACCTTCTTCTTCAATGGCGGTGTTGAGGCTCCCTACGATGGCGAGGATCGCTGTGTCATCCCCAGCCCGAAGGTCGCCACCTACGACCTCAAGCCTGAGATGAGCGCCCCCGAGGTCGCTGACGAGTGCGTCAAGCGCATCGAGAGCGGCAAGTACGACGTGGTCATCCTGAACTTCGCAAACTGCGATATGGTCGGCCACACCGGCGTCTTTGAAGCCGCTGTCAAGGCCGTTGAGGCTGTGGACACTGCTGTCGAGAAGGTCGTCACCGCTGTGCTGAACGCTGGCGGCTGCGCCTTCCTGACCGCCGACCACGGCAACGCCGAAAAGATGAAGAATCCGGATGGCACCCCCTTCACCGCCCACACCACCAACGTCGTGCCTTTCGTGGCCATCGGCTGCGGCGATGTGAAGCTGCGCGAGGGCGGCTGCCTGGCCGACATCGCACCCACCATGCTGCCCTATATCGGCCTGCCCGTCCCGGCAGAGATGACCGGCAAGAGCATCATCGCTGAGTAAACCTTTTTTGAAATAACGCAAGCGCCCCGCAGCTCGTAACAGAGCTGCGGGGCGTTTTTTGTGCTATTTGGCTTTTCAGCGCTCGACCCAGATGGACATCTTCGCACTGGTAGTGATGTCGCCGAGAAGGATGGTGTCCATCTTGATGCTGCAGGTCACGGCCAGCGCTTTGTTGGAATCGCTGCCGGTGAGCACCGAGGCGGGCAGGTTCTTGAGGGTCAGCACGGCGGTGCCGTCGGACAGGTCGCCGCTCAGAGTGCCGTCATAGTTCACCTCGCCGATGGCGATGCCGGTGAGACGGCCGGTCATGTTCATGGAAGAGAGCTGCTTGACCGGAAGCTCGAGAGTGAAGGTGCCGTTGGGCTGGCGGGTGAGGGTGGCTTCGCGGGCGGTGTCCACGGCGCTGTCGGCCATCGACTCCTTATCTCCGGTCTCCCGCCAGAACCGGACGCCCACCGTCATCTTGACGGCGGCGGCACTGGCACTGACCGCCAGCGTCAGGAGCAGCAGCAGCGAGACGAGGACCGCCCCGGTGCGTCTGCCCATATGCTTCAAAGAAATCGTCATATTCAAGAATCGACCTTTCCAGCCGCAGAGGCGGCTCTGTGCGTTCCAAAACGGAACGCGAAGGAATTTGTCACCGCAAAAATAACATATTCAGAAGAAAAAGTCAATCTGGCTTGTGAGGCTTTCACAAAAATGTTTCACATAAGACACATCTTATGGAAGAAAAGATGCGGGCTTTGCCGAAGACACAAAAAAGCCGCCTCCCGGCGGACGGGAAGCGGCAGAAGTCAGGAAAACTTAGACCTCAAAGTTGGGGTCGTCCTTCAGCACGTGGATGCTGGTCATGAAGGGGCTCTGCTCGGGGTCCTGGAACGGAGCATCCTTGACGTACTTGTTCAGGGCGACAGCAGTGCGGGTGGGGTCGGCGATGGTGCCGGCGCCGCCGATGCAGCCGCCGGGGCAGCCCATGCCTTCCAGCAGGTAGCCGTTGTACTTGCCGGCCTTGGCCAGCATCAGCAGCTTCTTGCACTCGGCGAGGCCCTGTGCGGACGCGATCTTGACGTCCATATCGGGGTGCCACTCCTTGATCTTGTCGGCGACAGCCTTGGCGACGCCGCCGGACTGTGCGAAGCCGCGGCCTGCGCCGGAAGCGTGGACCAGATCGACCTCATCGGGGTCGACTTCGAGGTTGGCCACGTCGATGTCCTTGGCCTCGATGATGCCGGCCAGTTCCTCGAAGGTCAGCACAAAGTCCACATCAGAGCGGACGGTGCGGCGGGAAGCTTCCAGCTTCTTGGCGGCGCAGGGTCCGATGAAGCACATACGGGCCTCGGGGTCGGCCTGCTTCATCATGCGGGCAGTGAAGACCATGGGGGTCATGGTCATGGAGATGTTCTTTGCAAGATCCGGGAAGGCGGTCTTTGCCATCATGCTCCATGCCGGGCAGCAGGAGGTAGCCATGAAGTTCAGCTTGCCGGGCACCTCTTCGAGGAAGTCGTGGGCCTCGTCCACGGTGCACAGGTCAGCGCCGATGGCGACCTCGACGACGTCACAGAAGCCCAGAGCCTTCAGCGCAGCCTTGAGCTTGCCGGTGGAGGCCAGGCCCGGGAACTGGTTGATGAAGGCGGGAGCGACGAGGGCGTAGATGCGGTCACCGCGGTTGAAGCCCTGAATGAGCTGGTAGATCTGGCCTTTGTCGGCGATGGCACCGAAGGGGCAGTTGACCAGACACTGGCCGCAGGACACGCACTTGCTGTAGTCGATCTCGGCGCGGCCCAGCTCATCGGAGTGGATGGCACCCATGCCGCAGGCAGCGGCGCAGGGACGCTCGGTCTTGACGATGGCGTTGTAGGGGCAGACGGTGACGCAGCGGCCGCACTTGATGCACTTGTCCTGATCGATGGTGGAACGGCCGCTCTCCCAGGTGATAGCCTTCTTGGGGCAGACTTCCATACAGGGGTGTGCGAGGCAGCCCTGGCACAGGTCGGAGACCTTGACCAGCTTCTCGGGGCAGCGGTTGCAGGCAAACTTGATGACGTTCACCAGCGGGGGGTCATAATACTTATCGGCGATGGAAGCGTCCTCCAGACCGGAGACGACGCTGTTGTGCTCGTCCATGCGGCGGGTGGGCAGGCCCATGGCCAGACGAACGCGCTCCTCGACGATGGCGCGCTCAAGGAAGATGTCCTTGCGGAGCTTGCCTTCCTCACCGGGGATGATGGTGTAAGGGATCTTGCGCATCAGGTGGTTGGCCTGCTCGCCCTTGACGTTGGCGTAGGCCATCCGTGCCACCTCGGTAAAGACCTGACGGCGGATCTGGATGACCGTCGTGTTGATTCCTCTGAAACTCATTCCAATCTCTCCTTGTTTTGAAACAACAGAACAAAAAACCGCTCCGACGCGGCTTTTCTTCGGGGCATTTGGTACTGGGCTGCTGCAAACAGCCGGATGCCCCGAATAATCCACTTTTATTGTAGCATAAACCCTTCGGGAAGAAAAGGGAAAAGCTTAAAATTTGTTATGAAATTCACAACTGGTACATCTTGCACAAATGCGAACAAATGGATTTGTACAAAACAGCAAAGAACCGGCGAAGACTTACACCATCTCGGCCCGGACGCGCTCGCCGTCGTAGCTGCCCAGCCGGACATGGACGATCTCGCCGCTCTTATGGCCCGGGGCCGAGACCACGACAGGAACATACAGCCTGGTGTAGCCGGTGAAGAGGGTGCCGGAGAGGGGAGTCTCCAGCAGAACGTCGTCTTCGCTGCCCTCGCAGCCGGCCAGCACCTCGCGGCGGATGTCCTCGGCGATGGCGTTCATCTCCCGGCTGCGGGCCTGTTTTTCGCGCTCATGGACCTGGTCGGGAAAGTCGTAGGCGGGGGTGCCGCTGCGGCGGGAGTAGGGGAAGACGTGGACTTTCAGGAAGCCGATCTCCTTCAGGAACTCGCAGCTCTCCCGGAAATCTTCCTCCGTCTCGCCGGGGAAGCCGCAGATGCAGTCGGTGGTGAAGCTGACCGGGCGGTCACCGTAGGCGGCGCGGAGCTGGCGGACCACCTCGGCGTACTGCTCGGCGGTATAGACGCGGCGCATCCGGCGCAGGGTGGCGCTGCAACCGCTCTGCAGGCTCAGGTGGTACTGGGGGCAGAGCTTGTCCACTGCCGCCAGCCGGGTGATGTATTCGGGGGTCAGCATATCGGGGTCAAGGCTGCCCAGCCGGATACGCTCGATGCCCTCCACCCGGGCGCACTTCTCCACCAGCTCCACAAGGTTGGTGCCGGTGTCGAGGCCGTAGCTGGGCAGGGAGATGGCGCTGAGCACCACTTCCCGGTAGCCGGAAGCGGCCAGCTGGCGCAGCTCGGCGAGGATGCTCTCTTCCGAGCGGCTGCGCACCGGGCCGCGGGCGCGGGGGATGACGCAGTAGGCGCACTGACGGTTGCAGCCGTCCTCTACTTTAATAAAGGCGCGGGTGTGGGTCTCGAACCGCTCCACCGGCAGTTCCTCGAACCGCTCGCCCTTCGCGTGGGGGGCGATGGCGACGATGCGCTCGTGGCCGTCCAGCAGCTTGAGCACATTATCGAGGATGGCTTTCCGGTCGCCGTTGCCGCAGACCAGGTCGGCCTCCATGAACTGGGCCGCTTCCTCGGGGAAAGCCTGCGGGTAGCAGCCGGTGAGGACGGTAACGGCGCCGGGGTTCTCGCGCTTGGCCCGGCGGAGCCACTTGCGGCTCTTCTGGTCGCCGAAGTTGGTGACGGTGCAGCTGTTCACCACAAAGACGTCGGCCTCTTCGCCCTCCGGCACGATGGTGAAACCGGCGGAGCGGAACATCTGTTCCAGCGCACCGGTCTCATTTAAGTTGACCTTGCAGCCAAGAGTATAAAAACAAACTCGCATGGGGTGTCCTTTCCAAAACCTCTCCGTCATTGCTTCGCAATGCCACCTCCCCTATCGAGGGGAGGCCTTGGCAGTTCGTAAAGCTTTCTCTCCTCGCCAGAGGCTCTCCTCGGTAGGAAAGCTGTCGGGCGTCAGCGAAACGGAGAGGTTATTACCTTATAATAAACCATCCTATTATAGCAGATTTTTCCCGGGGAGAAAAGAGCATTCCGGCCTCTTTTTTTGCATAGAATGCAATCAGACAGACATTGCGGGGAGGGACAAGGGATGGAACGAAAGAATTTTGCGGTGCTCTGCGCAGCCGTGCTCTGTTTCTGGCTGTTTGCACTGGCCCTTGGGACGGCGGAGGGCGTGGGCCTGCGGGCTGTCATGCACCCGGAAGAGCGGGCCGTCAGCGCCGACGTCGAGGAAGCGGCAGAAGGAATTCTGCTGCCGACTGCAGCCGCCGCGCCTCAGCTCGACCTCAACTGCCGCGCTGCCATCCTCATTGAGCAGGGGAGCGGACGGGTCCTCTACGAGAAGAACGCCGACGAGCGGGTCCCCATCGCCTCCATCACCAAGGTGATGACCCTGCTGCTTGCTTTCGAGGCTGTCCACGACGGGCGGCTGACCATGGAGACGCCGGTGCCGGTGAGTGAGCACGCCTACCACATGGGCGGCAGTCAGATCTGGCTGGAGCCGGGGGAGCACTTTACATTGGACGAGATGATAAAGGCGATCTGTGTTTCCTCTGCTAACGACGCGGCAGTGGCCGTGGCCGAGCTGGTGGGCGGCAGTGAGCCGGCCTTCGTGGAGCAGATGAACGCCCGGGCCGCCTCGCTGGGGATGGAGCAGACGTCTTTCCGCAACGCCTGCGGGCTGGACGCCGAAGGCCATCTCTCCACGGCCCGGGACGTGGCCGCCATGAGCCGCACCATCCTGAACACCTGCCCCGAGGTGCTGCACTACACCGGCATCTGGACGGATACCCTCCGGGGCGGGGCGACCCAGCTGATCAATACGAATAAGCTCCTCCGCCGGTATGAGGGGATCACCGGCCTCAAGACCGGCACCACCGGCGGCGCAGGCATCTGCATCTCGGCCAGCGCCACCCGGAACGGCCTTTCCCTCATCGCGGTGATATTGGGCGCACCGTCCAGCGCCGACCGCTTCGACGCCGCCACGACTCTGCTGGACTATGGCTTCGGGGCCTATGAGGCCGCGCCGCTGCCAAAACTCGAGGCACAGCCGCTCCAGATCACGGTCAAAGGCAGCGCGGCGGGCAGCGTCCCGCTGGATTACTCGGCCCTGCCGGAGACGGTGCTGGTGGAGAAGGGGAGCGGGGCGTCCCTGCATACCGAGCTGACCCTGCCCGAGGAGCTGGAAGCCCCGGTGGAGCAGGGCCAGACGCTGGGTAAAGCCGCGGTCTATCAGGGGAAAGCACTTTTGGAAGAGTACGAAGTGCGTGCTGCCGCCGATGCGCCGAGGATGACTGTCCGGGATGCCATCGGCCTGCTGTGGCAGAGCCTCACCGGCGCGGCATGACCGAAAATTGCGCACTACCGGTCAAAAACGGTCAGCGAGGGCAAAGAATGGCTTGGACGTTTGTATAAAAGATGTAAGAGCATACAAAACAACACTATTAAAATTGTATGAAAAGCGAGGATTTTGGCCTTGACTTTGCCCGGCGGGAACGGTACACTTATACCAAGAAAAACCCTCGCCGGGCAAAGAGCCCGTAAAATGTTTTGGAGGTTTTGATAGAATGAGTCTCGCTCTGAATACAAAGCACCTCTCCAGTTTCATCAACGAAGAGGAATACAAGGCCATCTACCCCCAGGTAGAGGCCGCGCACAAGACGCTGGAAGCCAAGAACGGCCCCGGCAGCGACTTCCTGGGCTGGATGTATCTGCCCCGTGATTATGATAAGGAAGAGTTCGAGCGCATCAAGGCAGCTGCTGCCAAGATCCGTGAGGATTCCGACGTTCTGGTGGTCGCCGGCATCGGCGGCAGCTATCTGGGCGCACGCGCCGTCATCGAGGCTGTCAAGGGTATGTACCACAACGAGCTGGACAACGGCCTGAAGATCTACTTCTGCGGCAACAGCATCAGCCCCACCTATCTGAATGACATCATCGCGCTGTGCAAGGGCAAGCGCTTCTCCATCAACGTCATCTCCAAGTCCGGCACCACCACCGAGACCTCTCTGGCCTTCCGTGTGCTGCGCAAGCTGCTGGAAGACGAGATGGGCGTGGAAGAAGCCAACAAGCGCATCTACGCCACCACCGACCGCGCCAAGGGTACCCTCAAGCAGCTGGCTGACGCGCAGGGCTGGCCCACCTTCGTCGTCCCCGACGATGTCGGCGGCCGCTACTCCGTCCTTTCCGCTGTGGGCCTGCTGCCCATCGCTGCTGCCGGCATCAGCATCGACGACGTCATGAAGGGCGCAGCCGACGCGATGGAGCGCTTCTCCGTGCTCAGCCCCGACAACGACGCCTACAAGTATGCGGCCATCCGCAACATCCTGTACCGCAAGGGCAAGAGCATCGAGATCCTCGAGTGCTATGAGCCGAACTTCACCCTCATGAACGAGTGGTACAAGCAGCTGTTCGGTGAAAGCGAGGGCAAGGACAACAAGGGTCTGTTCCCCGCAAGCTGCATCTTCTCCACCGACCTGCACTCCATGGGTCAGTTCATCCAGGAAGGCTCCCGCACCATGTTCGAGACCATCGTGGATGTCAAGAAGCCCGCACAGGACCTCTTCATCGACAAGCTGGAGGGCAACTTCGACGGCCTGAACTTCCTGGCTGACCAGAACATGAGCGTGGTCAACCGCAAGGCTATGGAAGGAACTATCCTCGCCCACACCGACGGCGGCGTGCCGGAGGTGGTCATCGAGGTGGACGACCTGTCCGCTTATAATGTGGGCTACCTCATCTACTTCTTCTGGCGTGCCTGCGCCTGCAGCGGCTACCTGCTGAGCGTCAACCCGTTCAACCAGCCGGGCGTCGAGAGCTATAAGAAGAACATGTTCGCTCTGCTGGGCAAGCCGGGTTATGAGAACCTGACCGCCGAGCTGGAAGCAAAGCTGAAGTAAGAGCAAGCGGAACAAAAAACGATCTCCCGCCGTGAGGCGTGGAAAATACAGGAGGACAGAACTATGATTAAACTGATTGTTGGCACCAAAGGCTCCGGTAAGACCAAGGCTATGATCGACATGATCAATGATTCGGTCAAGACCTCCAAGGGCAACGTCGTTGTCGTCGAGAAGGGCATGAAGCTGACCTATGAGGTCCCCAACGCCGCCCGTCTCATCGACCTGGACGAGTACAAGATCGCCGGCGGCGAGATGCTGTACGGCTTCGTGGCCGGCCTGCTGGCAAGCAATTATGACATCACTGACCTGTACATCGACGGCATCCTGAAGGTGCTGGATCACGACATCAACCGTCTGGGCGTCGTTCTGGACGAGATCGCTGCTGCCGCTGGCGACTCCATCAAGGTCACCGTCACTGTCAGCGCTGACGAGGCTGCTCTGCCCCACGATGTGAAGAAGTACCTGTAAAATAACTCTGAAATTTCTGATTTGAAGCATCCCAGACAGGCAGGAAACCGGAGAATTTGAAATTTTTTCGGTTTTCTGCCTGTTTTGGTGTTGACAAAGGGCTGTGTTGGCGCTATACTAACAAAGCAGCCTTTTATGAGGTGTACTATGCAATTTGACCTGAGAAAGTTTATCGTATCCGGCACGAAACCTTACGCCGCAGAGTTTCAGTGTGATTTGTCTGCAAAGGATTTTGCCGGTGCAAGGATCGAGCAGCCTGTGACGGCCCGCTTTGAGGCGGTGCCGGATGGCGAGGAGATCCGGATGACGCTGCGGGCAAACGCATTGGTGCACGGAGAGTGCGCCCGCTGCCTCGACCCCGTCGAACGGGAAGAGACGGTGCAAGCAGAGTGGACGGTCAGGGAGCGTGATCTGGACGACCCGGATTTCGACCTGCCCCTCAACGAAAAAGGACATCTGGATGTGGACGAATGGCTCTGTCAGGAATTTATGTTCCAGATACCGACGGTGCTGCTTTGCAGCGCTGACTGCCCGGGCTTGTGTCCCCGGTGCGGGAAGAAGATGGCCGAATGTACCTGCCCTCCGGCAGAAGCTGAGGCCGAACCCGCAGACGCAAGGCTAGCGATACTCAAATCACTGCTGAACTGAGAAACCCATCAAGGAGGTGCAAAAATATGGCAGTACCTAAGAGACATCTTTCCAAGGCCCGCCGCGACAAGCGTCGCAGCAATGTTTGGAAGCTGGAGGCCCCCGCACTGGTCAAGTGCAGCAACTGCGGCTCTCTGAAGCTCCCCCACCAGGCATGTGGCAACTGCGGTTACTACAAGGGCGAGGAAGTCATCAAGAAGGGCTAATTTGCGCAGAATTGGTGGCACATTGGTGTTATGTACAGAAGGGGAGGGCGCAATGCCTTCCCCTTCTTGCTTTGTCTTGAAAACGAAATTGTGAGGTGAAAGCATGGCCATCAGGATCGACCGCGTGGACGCGGGCAGCGAGGCGGAAGCCCTCGGCCTCGCTGGCGGCGACGAGCTGCTGAGCGTGGACGGCAACGAGCTGAACGACACGCTGGACTATGATTTTTATACCGACAGCAAGAGCTTCCACCTCAAAGCGAGAGTGGCGGACGGCATCCGGGAGTGGGACGTCCGGCGGGAAGAGCGCGGCCCCTTCGGCTGCGACTTCTCCACCTATCTGGGCGACCAGAAGCACTCCTGCTCCAACCACTGCATGTTCTGCTTCATTGACCAGCTGCCCCCGGGAATGCGTGAGAGCCTCTACTTCAAGGACGACGACGAGCGCCTGTCCTTTTTGTTCGGCAACTATATCACCATGACCAACATGCAGGACCACGAGATCGACCGCATCATCAAGATGCATATCTCGCCCATCAACATCTCGGTCCACACCACCAATCCCCAGCTTCGCGTGCGGATGCTGGCGAATAAACGGGGCGGCGAGGTGCTGAAGTACCTGCCCCGTCTGGTGGAGGGCGGCATCGCCGTCAACTGTCAGCTGGTGCTCTGCCGGGGCATCAACGACGGCGATGAGCTCCGCCGCACCCTCACCGACCTGCTGGAGCTGACCCCGATGGTGCAGAGCGTGGCGGCAGTCCCCTGCGGCGTGACGGATTACCGCCAGAACCTCTTCAAGCAGACGCCCTACGACGCTGAGACCAGCGCCGCCGTCATCGACATCATGGAAGAGTTCGGCGACGAGTGCAAGCGCCGCCACGGCAAGCGCATCATCTACCCCAGCGATGAGTGGTACCTCAAGGCCGGCCGCCCCATCCCGGAGCCGGAGTTCTATGAGGACTACGACCAGCTGGAAAACGGCGTGGGCATGATGAGCCTCTTCCGGGAGGAATTTCTGGCCGAGCTGGAAAAGCCCCACCGCATCTATGGCACCAAAAAGATGGATGTCGTCACCGGCACCATGGCCGCGCCCCTCATCACCGAGATGATGGACGAGCTGCGCCGCCAGTACCCCATGATAGAAGTAAAAGTGCATCCCATCAAAAACAACTTCTTCGGCGGCAACGTCGGCGTGGCGGGCCTCGTCACGGCGACCGACATCATCGCTCAGTGCGAGGGCCGGCTGTCCAGCGGTACCCTGGGCGTGCCTGCCGTGATGCTGCGGGAGGAGAAGGACACCTTCCTCGATGATATGACCATCGAGCAGCTGGGCCAGCGGCTCGGCGTGAAGGTGGAAGTCCTGCCCACCAGCGGCGGCGACGAGGCCAAGGCCCTGCTGCGCAGCGGCCTGCATATCGCCCGCCGGAGAAGACCGTAATTTTACCCCTTTTGTGAAAGGAGGAACCCCCTATGAGCAAACCGATCGTTGCTGTGGTGGGCCGCCCCAACGTGGGCAAGTCCACCCTGTTCAATAAGCTCTGCGGCCAGCGTCTGGCCATCGTGGAGGATACCCCGGGCATCACCCGCGACCGCATCTTCGCCAACTGCGAGTGGAGCGGCCACGAGTTCCTGCTGGTGGATACCGGCGGCATTGAGCCCAAGGCCACCGAGGGCATTCTGGCCCA
>OHOQ01000089.1_pt1 | contig 50218 bp, 38 predicted proteins | sample 1569881 | NCBI WGS metagenome assembly OHOQ01 (sample SAMEA3879596, study PRJEB24766) | human gut metagenome | biome: human-associated habitat; feature: feces | place: USA | collected 1985/1987 | reverse complement strand
GAGTGTACTGGACGTACACGACTGATGAGAAGAGAAATATAGACCGAAAAGGCGAACAAAGATTACCAAGTTATTTTTTGAGGATTACTTAGTTTGCCCGGTGGCATTCTTGAGGAATCTTGCTAATTTTGCAGGGATGTACGGGATTGGAATTCCCGGCTGTGATTTTTAATGACATTGACAATGGCACACACTAGAGAAGAAAAACTTGCACAGTTCGGCCGCGTGCTGGACATTATGGACAAACTCAGAGAAAAATGCCCATGGAACGGGGCACAGACCTGGGAAACATTGAGGTCGCTTACTGTGGAGGAAGTTTACGAACTCAGTGATGCTGTCATCAAACATGAGGACAAAGATGTCGAAAAAGAACTGGGCGACATCCTTCTGCATGTGGTTTTCTATTCCAAAGTCGCTGAAGAGCAGTCGAAATTCGATGTGGCAGATGTCATGGAGCGCTTGTGCGAAAAGATGACATTCCGTCATCCTCACGTGTTTTCCGACGGTCAGGCTGCAGATGCCGAGGCTGTTTCCGAGAACTGGGAAATGATGAAAATGAAGGAGAAAGGCGGGAATAAACGCATTCTTTCAGGTGTTCCGGATTCGCTGCCGCCGATTCTCAAGGCGTATTCGATGCAGGACAAGGCTAGGGGAGTGGGCTTCGACTGGGAGCGTCCGTCACAGGTCTGGGACAAGGTAAAGGAGGAACAGGGCGAGTTTCAGGCAGAGCTTGAGTCAATGTCAGCGGAGGAAGGCCTCGGCGATACCGTGCCTGCCGGATATACAATGACTCCGACTCCTGGTTCTGCCCGTGACCGCGCAGAAGAAGAACTCGGGGACTTCATGTTTGCTGTTGTCAATGCTGCCAGACTCTATGGCCTGAATCCCGATACTGCTCTGAATCGTGCCTGCGACAAGTTCCGTCGCCGTTTCACGTATCTGGAGGAGCATACCATCCGTCAGGGTCGCAATCTTACCGACATGACACTTGCCGAGATGGATAAAATCTGGGATGAGGCCAAGGCCAAAGGCCTGTAGTCCGGCTATTTTGTTCTGGTCCAGACGGAGTTTCTGCCAAGTGCGGGAACTCCGATATATCCGCGTAAAGTAAGATTTCCGTCAGACTTCAGTTTGATTGTGGCCTTGTAGGTGTTTCCGCTTTCAGGGTCATAGATGGTGCCGTTCTTCCAGATGCCGTTGTCGTAGGTCATGTCTTTCAGGATGACAACGCCCTTGAGAGTCCTTTTTTTCAGAGAAGCATCTGGATTCTTTTCATCTTTTGCGCCCTCGACAGCTGTCCAGACAAGTGTTCCGATATATTTGCCGTTCTGCTTGGTGACTTCCACCTTGCCGGTCTTGTTTTCTGACAAGTAGGTTCCCAGAATTCTGTCCGCGTCATTTGTCTGCGCGAAAGCCATGACGGTACAGAGTACCAATATGGCCGAAATGATTAATTTCTTCATTTTCATAATGTTTTAAATTACAATACTATGCGGCTTCTGCTGAGCCGCTGTTCCTGTCGGAATCCCAGGATTTTCATATGATATGAACCATCACCGGGCCCGACGGGGACTTGCATCACGCAAAAACCGCGCCCGGAAAGAAGACCGTAGCCGAGTATCGGACAAACGGTGTAAAAATCGGCCTGATTTTACCCCGTTTGTTCAAATTTTCTGAAATGGTGAAAATAATGACGTTTTCTTACACCGTTTTTCAAGGAGGAAGGTCCTCTTCATCGACATGTCGTCTGTCAGGTGGCGCAGTACGGCGGACGTGGCCAACCCACGGCCTCGGAAAGTGGGAGGTGCCTGCCGGAGACAAGTTCTCGCGGGAGCGAGGACGCAGGAAACGGTAGGAGGGCCGAACGGAGCGCAGCGGAGTGAGCTCCGCCGTACCGCGCCACCTGACGACAACCGATGCTGTGACCGGCAAATGCTTCCCTGACATGTCATAGATTTCCGTCATTTGCCACGCCTGTATGACATTGACAATTCCCAGAACCATTTGACGCGGCAGAGGAGATACTTCATTTTCTCTTGCGCCCGGATTGACGCTCACTTAATTCCGGTTTTATTTTTCGCTAAAATATTGTTAAATTTGCAGACTGTACTAAAACCAGATGTATGTCGAAATATAATATTGTTGAAGTCAGCGGGAAGAAAGACTTGAAAAAATTCATCAAGTTCCCTGATGAGTTATATAAGGACTGTAAGCAGTATGTGCCTGCCCTTCATTCGGATCAGGTGTTCAGCCTGACGAAAGATCCGGCATTGGATTATTGTAAGCATAAGTTGTGGATGGTCATGGACGGAAGTAAAGTCGTGGGACGTATCTGCGCCATGATAAATCCGCGATACAATGAGCTTTACAACAAGAAGAGGGCCCGTTTCGGCTGGTTTGACACGATCAATGACATTGACGTAGCCCGTCTTCTTATCGGAACGGCAGAGGCCTGGGCGAAAGAGAACGGCATGACTGAAGTTCATGGACCGCTGTATTACAATACATTGGGAAAGCAGGGTATGCTGGTGGAAGGATTTGAGAATGTGCCTCCGTTCAACTGCCTCTATAACTTCCCTTATTACAATGACTTCGTGACGGCACTCGGCTACGAGAAGGAGTGCGACTGGCTTCAGTACAAGATGGATGCATGTCAGGGTGTTCAGGACAAGATGGTGAGGATTGCCGGCATGCTGAAGGAAAGATACAACCTCCATGAGGGGCTTCTGAGCAAGCTCAAGAAAGACAAGGAGATGGTGAAGTATTTCTTCAAGGTTTACAATGAAAGTTTCGCGGCAGCGGTCTATAACTTCATTCCGTTTACTGAGAAGGAAATCGAGCACGAGGCGAAAGTTTCGATGCCGTTCATCTCAGACAAGGTCAGCAGCATTGTCCTCGACGAGAACAATGAACTGGTAGCGTTCGGAATAGCATTCCCGAGCATTTCGGCGGCCCTGCAGAAAGCCAAGGGACACCTCTTCCCGTTCGGATGGTTCCATCTGCTGAAGGCGATGCACAATTACGAGGCAGTGGACCTGATGCTGAATGGTGCCGTGCCGAAGTGGCAGAACAAGGGAGTGAGCGCGATTTTCCACTGCTCGATGTCTGACAAGTATCAGGCGGCGAAGACAAAATTCGCGATTTCCAACCCGCAGATCGAGACGAACAGCGCGGTCAATGTCTGGGGAAAATACGAACACGAGTTGTACATGCGCAGACGCTGCTACGTGAAGTCGCTCTAAGTCAATGCGTTTGTCCGGGGTTATGTCAATGCTGACGTGACGGATTACCGGACGGTTTAAGAAGAAAAACAGAATAATATATATGGCAGAAAAGAATTCATTGCTCGAAAAGGTTCTGAGCCTTCAGGACAAATTCACATCGCTGCAGAACCAGCTCTCTGATCCGGCAGTCATGTCGGACATGAAGAAATATGTTCAGCTGAACAAGGATTACAAGGAACTGGAACCTATCATCAAGGCCGGACTTGAATATAAGAAAATGGTGGATGAACTTGCTTCAGCCAAGGACATCATGGCCAATGAAAAAGATGAGGACCTGAAGGAGATGGCCCGCGAGGAAATTTCCGAGATTGAGCCTAAACTCCCTGATATGGAGCAGAATATCAAGCTTCTTCTCATTCCTTCTGACCCGGATGACAGCAAGAATGCTATGGTCGAAATCCGTGGCGGTACAGGTGGCGACGAGGCTGCTATTTTCGCCGGTGACCTTTTCAGAATGTATTCAAAGTTTGCTGAGCGCAAGGGTTGGAAACTCGAGATTACTGACCAGGCACCGGGAACTTCCGGAGGTTTCAAGCAGGTTGTCTTCAAGCTTTCTTGCGCTGATGGTGTTTACGGGACAATGAAGTACGAGTCAGGTGTACACCGTGTTCAGCGTGTGCCTCAGACTGAGACTCAGGGCCGTATCCAGACTTCTGCCGCATCCGTGGCAGTATTCCCTGAGGCGGATGAATTTGACATTGACCTGGATATGAACGATATCCGCAAGGATACTTTCTGTTCTTCCGGTCCTGGCGGTCAGGGTGTGAACACGACTTATTCTGCGGTTCGTCTTACCCATATTCCGTCAGGTATCGTGGTTCAGTGTCAGGAGGAGCGTTCCCAGCTGAAGAACTTCGACAGGGCTTTGGAGGAACTCCGTACTCGTCTCTACAATATGGAGCATCAGAAGTATCTCGACGGTATCGCTGCAAAGCGTAAGACCATGGTATCTACCGGTGACCGTTCTGCAAAGATCCGTACATACAACTATCCTCAGTCACGTGTGACCGACCATCGTATAAACTGGTCAATGTATAATCTTCCAGCTTTCATGGATGGTGACATCCAGGAGTGTATCGACCAGCTGCAGATTGCCGAGAACGCAGAGCGTCTCAAGGCAGCCGGCGAGGACGAAGAATAAATTTCAGACAATAGCATAGGCGCAGCCGATTTAAAAAGGTCGGCTTCGCCGAGTGTACTCTAGGAAACCACTTAAAAAACAAGACATGAATAAAAAAGTATCAGTAGTTTTCATGCTGATGGCCGTACTGTTTATAGTATGCCTGATAGCATCCAACCTTTTTGCAACAAAGGTCTTCGCAATGGGCAGCATCACGCTCCCCGGCGCAGTAATCATTTTCCCTATTTCTTACATCCTGAACGACTGCTTTGCAGAAGTATGGGGATACCGCAAAGCCAGACTCGTAATCTGGACAGCCTTTGCGATGAACTTCTTTGTAGCCATCATGGGCCAGATCGTATCATGGCTTCCGGCTGCATCCTTCTGGGACGGCGGTGAACACTTCGACTACGTGTTCAGCATGGCACCACGTGTGGCCTTCGCATCCCTCCTTGCATTCCTCGCAGGCTCTACCATGAACGCCTTTGTCATGAGCCGCATGAAAATCGCCACAAAAGGCAAAGGCTTCTCAGGCCGAGCCATCCTCTCATCCGTGGCCGGAGAAACACTCGACTCATTGATTTTTATGCCTATCGTCTTCTGGGGCGCGGACATCAGGTCATTGGCGACAATGCTCATCGCTCAGGTCACTTTCAAGGTATGCTACGAGATTCTCATCCTTCCTGTGACGATACAGGTAGTGAAAGCCCTCAAACGCTACGAAGGCATCGACACATTCGACGAGAATATCTCGTACAATCCGTTCCGCGTTTACGATATCTAATTGGTAATCAAATAATTCTCCGTCTCCGGATGCCTGCGCACCTGAAGACGGAGTAACTGTCACATTTAACAAATACTTCAAATGAATAAAGAAAGAGAACAAGAGGGACTGCACTCCTTGGGTCATAAATCCGAATACAAGATGGATTACGCTCCGGAAGTTCTGGAGACCTTCATAAACAAGCATCAGGAAAACGACTATTGGGTAAGATTCAATTGCCCTGAATTCACAAGCCTCTGTCCTATTACAGGCCAGCCGGACTTTGCTGAAATCCGTATCAGCTATATCCCTGACGTGAAAATGGTCGAGAGCAAGAGCTTGAAACTCTATCTTTTCAGTTTCCGTAATCATGGAGACTTCCACGAGGATTGCGTAAACAAAATCATGAAAGACCTTATCAAATTGATGGACCCGAAATACATTGAAGTAACAGGTCTTTTCACTCCTCGTGGTGGAATCTCCATATTCCCTTATGCCAATTACGGCCGTCCGGGTACAAAATTCGAAAAACTCGCAGAGCAGCGTTTCGCTACACACGAGTAGCCGTTACACTGTCCTGCCCCTTAATATGACTCTGTCTATGAACGGAGTCTGGTAGCAGTAAGGAATCCATGTCAATGATGGTATCCGCTTGGTAATGATGAGGTTGGCAAACTTGCCGGCAGTTATCGAACCTGCAACGTCGCTGATGCCCATCGCATAGGCTGAATTCAGCGTACATGCGTTCAATGCCTGTATCGGCGTGAGTCTCATCTGGATACAGCCGAGCGACATGACGAACCTCATGTCTCCGCAAGGGGAAGACCCTGGATTATAATCTGATGCCAATGCTATACCGAGCCCTGAGTTGATGAAATCCAGGGCTTTGCCGTATTGCATCCTCAGGAAGAATGATGCTCCAGGAAGCATTGTCGACATGGTACATGAGCCCTTGAGTACACAGATTTCCTCATCAGTCGTGCTCTCCAGATGATCTACGGACAGGGCATTGTGCTTCACTCCGACCTGCACGCCGCCTGAAACGGCAAGCTGGTTCGCGTGGAGCTTCACCCTCATTCCGTACTGCTCTCCAGCCGTCAGAATCCTGTCAGTCTCTTCTGTCGTAAAGAATCCTTCTTCGCAGAATACATCGACAAAGTCGGCAAGATTCTCGGCCGCAACAGCCGGAATCATCTCATTGCATACGTGATCTACATACTCGCTCTGCCTTCCTGCGAATGCCCTGCCTACTGCATGGGCCCCCAGAAATGTGGACTTGATTATGGCAGGGGAGTTCTCCCTTATTCTTTTTATTACGCGGAGTATCTTCAGCTCATCCTGTGTGGTGAGTCCGTATCCGCTCTTTATTTCGATCGCTCCGGTACCTTTCGCCATCATTTCATTGACACGCTCCATTGCCTGTCTGTACAGCTCGTCCTCGGACGTGTTGTGAAGAAGGTCGGCAGAATTCAGGATTCCGCCTCCGTGCGCGGCAATCTCGGCATAGGAAAGACCTTTGATCTTGTCCAGGAATTCCTGCTCTCTTGTTCCCGCAAAGACAATGTGGGAGTGCGAGTCGCAGAATGCCGGCAGTACGAATCCGCCGTCTGCGTCAATGACATCGAAAGAATCCTGTCCGGATTCCTGTGAGAGATCCGGACAGTCTGACATTGGCCCGAAACAGGCAATCTTGTCGTCCTCGATGAGAAGCCATGCGTTCTCCAGGGTGCCTGTCTCTGACATTGACACTCCTTCTTTACGCATTACTCCGGCTTCGACGATTCCGGCAATCTGCCCGATGTTCCTTATCAGCGTTTTCATTGCTTTTGCGGCTTAGATCAGGATATTGTTTTCGTCGCGGAGGAAGTCGATGCTCTTCATGATAAGAGGATGCATGTAAGTATCGACATCTACGAAAGGAACCTCCTTGCGGTAGTCTGCAAGCATCTTCTCGATGAGAGGGGATGACTTTTCAGGACGACGGAACTCGAGAGCCTGTGCAGCATTGAAAAGCTCGATTGCAAGGACTGTCTCGACGTTGTCCACTACGCGGACGAGTTTGGTAGCCGCGTTGGAGCCCATGCTGACGTGGTCTTCCTGACCCTGTGATGATGGGATGGAATCGCATGATGCAGGCCAGCAAAGCATCTTGTTCTGGCTGACGATAGATGCCGCGGTGTACTGAGGAATCATGAATCCGCTGTTCAGACCAGGCTTTGCAACCAGGAACATAGGGAGTCCTCTCTGACCGCTGATAAGTTTGTAAATTCTTCTCTCTGAGATATTTGACAGCTCAGACATCGCGATTGCGAGGGTATCCATAGGGATGGCGATAGGCTCTCCGTGGAAGTTGCCGGCAGAGATGATCATATCCTCGTCAGGGAATACGTTAGGGTTATCGGTGGCGCTGTTGATTTCGTCTCCGATGACAGATGCAACGTGTCTGATATTGTCTTTAACAGCTCCGTGAACCTGAGGGATGCAACGGAATGAATATGGGTCCTGGACGTGCTGCTTAGGTCTGCGGATAAGTTCGCTGCCGTCGAGCAGTTTCAGGAAATTCTCAGCTGTCTCGAGCTGTCCTTTGTGACGGCGGAGAAGGTGTGTGAGCTGGTAGAACGGCTCGATTCTTCCGTCATAAGCCTCCAATGACATGGCTGCGATGCAGTCAGCCCAACGTGAAAGTCTCATGCTCTTTATCAATGCCCATGTGGCGTGAGCACTCATGAACTGTGTTCCGTTGAGAAGTGCGAGGCCTTCCTTTGACTGGAGTCGGATAGGGCTCCAGCCGAACTCCTTCCATACTTCTGCTGAAGGACGTACCTGCCCTTTGTATCTTACCTCACCGAGGCCGATGAGAGGGAGGCACATGTGTGCGAGCGGTGCGAGGTCTCCTGACGCGCCGAGCGAACCCTGCTGATAGACAACCGGAAGGATGTCATTGTTGAACATGTCGATAAGGCGCTGGATGGTAATGATCTGTACGCCTGAATGTCCGTAAGACAGAGACTGTATCTTCATGAGAAGCATCAGTTTGACAATCTCAGGTCTTACAGGGTCGCCTGTTCCGCACGCGTGTGACATTACGAGGTTGTGCTGGAGCTGTGAAAGGTCAGCCTCCGGAATCGTAATGTTGCAAAGTGAACCGAAACCTGTGGTGACGCCATATACTGGTCTGCCTATGTCCTCCATCTTGCTGTCAAGATAGTCGCGGCATTTCTGAACGGCCTTTGCTGACTCTTCTGAAAGCTCGAGAGTTGCGTGATTGTCAATGATTTCCTTGACTTTTGCGAGTGTCAGTGTCTCGTTGGATATTTTATGTATCATGTCGTGTTATTTATGTTATTGACCCGGAATATCTCCCATTGCGGACATTCCGGATCATTTTCGGATTTCTTGATTATCTGATGTTTTTCAGCGCGTCGCGGACCAGAGCCTCGTCAGCATTGACAGGAACTGTTACTGTCAATGTCTCTGTGCGTCCCATTTCGCGGGTTATCGCGTGGAGTGCGCCTTCGTTGCGAGCCCAGCTGCGGCGTGCGATTCCGTTGTTCACATCCCAGAAAAGCATGTTGGTGATGTGGCGGTCAGAATCGGCGGTTCCGTCAATGACCATACCGAAACCTCCGTTGATGACTTCGCCCCAGCCTACGCCTCCTCCGTTGTGGATGGAAACCCATGTGGCGCCTCTGAATGAGTCTCCGATGACGTTCTGGATGGCCATGTCAGCGGTGAACTGAGAACCGTCATAGATATTGGATGTCTCGCGGAATGGAGAGTCTGTTCCTGAAACGTCGTGGTGGTCACGTCCGAGAACAATCGGAGCAGTGATTTCCCCACGTCTGATAGCCTCGTTGAAAGCCAATGCAATCTTGGTTCTTCCTTCGCAGTCTGCGTAAAGTATTCTGGCCTGGGAACCTACCACAAGTTTATTGCGGCCTGCCTCCTCGATCCAGTGGATATTGTCGCGGAGCTGTCCATGAATCTCTTCCGGAGCTGTCCTGGACTCTTCTTCGAGAACCTTTACTGCGATGGCATCTGACTTCGCGAGGTCCTCCGGATTCTCTGACATACATACCCATCTGAAAGGTCCGAAACCATAGTCGAAATAGAGTGGTCCCATGATGTCCTGTACGTACGAAGGATAGCGGAACTTGCCGTCCGGTCTGAGTATGTCTGCTCCTGCGCGGGAAGACTCGAGAAGGAATGCGTTGCCATAGTCGAAGAAGTACATTCCTTTGGCAGTCAGGCGGTTGATTGCTGCAACCTGTCTTCTGAGGGATTCTCTTACGCACTCTTTGAAGCGCTCCGGCTCTTCTGCCATCATCTTCTTGGACTCTTCGAGGCTGTATCCTGCCGGATAGTATCCGCCTGCCCAAGGGTTGTGGAGTGAGGTCTGGTCAGAACCGAGGTTTACTTCAATGCCTTCGTCTGCAAGTCTTTCCCACAGATCGACAACGTTACCTACGTATGCGAGCGAAACGACTTCTTTCTCGCTTGTAGCCTTGCGGATACGTGCCATAAGTTCGTCAAGGTTCTCGTGGAGTTCATCTACCCAGCCCTGCTCGTGACGCTTGCGTGCTGCAAGCGGGTTGATTTCAGCTGTCACGCTCACTACGCCTGCAATGTTTCCTGCCTTAGGCTGGGCTCCTGACATTCCGCCGAGTCCGGCTGTCACGAACAGGAGGCCTTTCATATTCTCTCTGGTACCGTCAATGCCCTTGCTCTTCAGCTGTTTGCGTGCTGCATTCATGACTGTGATGGTGGTACCGTGAACGATACCCTGAGGTCCGATATACATATATGAGCCTGCGGTCATCTGTCCGTACTGTGAAACGCCGAGAGCATTGAATCTCTCCCAGTCGTCCTGCTTCGAGTAGTTAGGGATTACCATACCATTGGTAACAACTACACGCGGTGCGTCCTTGTGGCTTGGGAACAGTCCCATAGGATGGCCTGAATACATGGCAAGAGTCTGCTCGTCAGTCATTTCTGCAAGATACTTCATCGCGAGGCGGTACTGTGCCCAGTTCTGGAAGATGGCTCCGTTACCGCCGTAGATGATGAGTTCGTGAGGGTGCTGAGCGACTCTCGGGTCCAGGTTGTTCTGAATCATACCCATGATTGCAGCTGCCTGACGGCTCTTTGCAGGATATTCGTCGATAGGTCTTGCATACATCTCATAGTCAGGACGGAACCTGTACATGTAGATTCTGCCGTAGTCATGCAGCTCCTGTGCGAATTCCTCTGCGAGTACGCTGTGGAACTTGGTAGGAAAATATCTCAATGCGTTCCTGACGGCAAGTACTTTCTCTTCTTCTGTGAGAATATCCTTGCGTTTCGGAGCATGGTTTATGTTCTTGTCGTATGGCTTTTTCTCAGGCAATTCAGCAGGAATGCCTTCGAGTATCTGTCTCTGAAAATCTGTCATTTTTGTGAAGTTTAGTAATTAATTATATGTGTTCTTGGCGAAAAATCGTTTAGAAGTGCCCTGTGTCGGACATTTCCAAACGATTATATTGTCTAGCCGATGTTCTTGTTGACTGCGGCAAGGATTTCAGCCTCTTTCTCCGCTGCCTCTTTTGCGATGGCTTCTGCCTCTGCAACGAGTTTGTCAGCAAGAGCGCGGTCCTGGAGTCCTGCAGCATTGATCCTGACATTGAGCTGTGCTCCTCTTACTGCTGCCAATGCTGCGAGGGCGCCGACTCCTGCGTCTGATGCTGAAGCAGGGTTTCCGGTCAATGCCATTGCGAGGGCTACCGGCATTGCTTCGAGCGCGGTCTGCATTGTTCTCAGAGGAACCTGGGTTGCGTAGAGAGTTGCTTTCTCCATGGCTGCAGCACGTGCTGCTTTCTCTTCGTCACTGCCCTTTGGCATAGAGAATACATCCATGATCTTCGCGAATGCGGCCGTGTCCTCATCTACGAGTTTCAGCAGGCGTTCCATGACATCATGTCCCTTTTCCGCCCAGTCGGAGAACTCTTTCCAGCGTGCATCCCAGCCACGTTTGTGGGCTGAAAGGTTAGCTACCATTGTTCCCAATGCAGCTGCGAGTGCGCCCATGTATGCTGATACTGATCCGCCTCCAGGTGCTGCTGACTCAGAAGCTGTCTCTCTTGCGAATCCCTTGAGTGTCATTCTGATAAGTCTTTCCTTAGCAGCTTCTGCAGCCTCGTTTTCCATCAGGAATTCGATGACTTTCTCGCGTGGGTTGAAAGGCTTGAGGTCGCTGAGGCCCAGTGACTTGATTGCTATCTTGATGATTTCGTCCTCGCTGATTCCGAGTGAACGCTCCTGTTTTGCGAGATAATATTTGCCGGCCTCGATGAGAACGCGTTTAGGTACAAGTCCTACGATTTCAGTTCCGGTGACACGGAGTCCTCTTGCAGCTGCTGCTCTGCAAACTTCTTCGAATGCCACGTGGAGCGGAGTTGCGTTCATATCGGTAATGTTCATGGATACCTGTGCGATACCGTATTCCTCGATGTACCAGCCGATTGCCTTGCAGCCCTTCAGTGTTCCAGGAATCCAGATGGCCTTTCCGTTGTCGTCCTTGAGAATCTTTCCGGTGAGGCTGCCACCCTCTCTTGCAGGACGGCCTTTCTCTCTGACATCGAATGCGACTGCCATTGCGCGGCGTGTGGATGTGGTGTTCAGGTTGAAGTTGACCGCGATAAGGAAGTCACGTGCTCCGACATTGGTAGCGCCAGCCTTGGCAACTGTCTCATTGTACTCGCCCGGGCCGAAATCCGGTTTCCTCTCAGGGTCATTGACCTTTTCTGGCAGAGCCTCATATTCGCCTGCGCGGCATACTGCGAGATTTTTTCTCTCCGGCTTGTAGGCTGCTGACTCGTAGCAGTAGCAAGGAATTCCGAGTTCGTCGTAGATCCTTTTTGCGAGGCCTCTGGCCATTTCCGCACATTCTTCCAGTGTGGTTCCGGCAACTGGGATGAGAGGCAGTACGTCCGTCGCTCCTGACCTTGGGTGTGCGCCGTGGTGATGTCTCATGTCGATCAGTTCGGCTGCTTTCTTTTCGCCCTGGAATGCCGCTTCGAGTACCGCTTCCGGTGAACCTACGAATGTCACCACTGTTCTGTTGGTGGCCTCTCCTGGATCAACATCGAGGACTTTGACGCTTTCCTCTCCGTTCTCAGTGGAAACTTTTGTTTCGGTTATTGCCTTGACAATCTGGTCAATAACTTCTTTGTTCCGACCCTCGCTGTAGTTCGGGACACATTCGATGATTCTTTTCATATTATCTGTTTAATAAAATATTTTGTACAAAAACTGTCTTGGAAATGTTTGTCGTGTCAGCTCATCAGCCTTTCCGCCAGGTCATCAGCTTGTTTTGCGCTCTACTCGAAAAGACTTTGAAACGTAAATTTAAGCATTTTCTTATAAAACTTATAAATATACGCAGTTTTCTGTAAAAAATGAAGAAAATTCAGCTAAATTGCTTTATAACTGAATTTTCTCGAATCATCGGAAATATGTCACGGAATCTGCTAATTGTCTTCGTCAGGAGCCGTGCCCCGCCTGAATATCTTGTAGCCTATCATGGCCATGGCGATGCTCATCAGCGGGCTGAGGATATTGAAGAAGCAATATGGCAGATAAGTGATGGTCGGCACGCTCAGGATGGTAGCCTGTGTCATACCGCAACTGCTCCACGGGTAGAGAGGCGACGTGACAGTCGAAGAATCCTCCACGGAGCGTCCCAGCAGGCGGCTCTCATAACCGCGTTTCGCATAAATGTCCTTGTAGATGTCTGACGTAAGGATAATCGAAAGATACTGGTCTGAAATGACACCGTTCAGGATTACGCCTGTTCCGACAGTCGAAGCCACCAGGCCGGTGCGGGTCTTTGTCATCGGCAGGATCAATGATGCAAGGTGATGGAGCATTCCGCTGGCTTTCATGCATCCTCCGAAACACATCGCGCAGATAACCAGGTACACAGTGTTCAGCATTCCGAGCATACCCCTTGATGCCACGAGCTTGTTGACCTCTTCGACGCCAGTATCCACTGAAACTGAATCATATATGGTCTTGACAATGCCGGTGAACATGACTTCAGCCTTGCACAGTGTTCCGCCGATTCCGAAAGCCTCGAGAGTCTGGTTGCCTATCTCCGTCACGATGTGCGGCTGGAGAACGATGGCGCAGCCTGCCGCCAGTAACATTGATATTCCCAATACCGGCAGCGCAGGCATTTTCTTGGCGATGAGGATTCCGGTCACGACCGGCACGATTAGCGTCCACAGCGAAATGTTGAACTTCGACGACAATGTCTCCGTATAGACCGAAATCTGTGCAGAGTCGTTCCCGCTGTGCAGAAAACCGAGCACCGGAAATATTGTCAATGTTAGGACAAATGATGGTACTGTGGTGAGCATCAGGTACTTGATGTGCTTGAAGAGGGGAGACCCTGAGATGGATGCCGCCATTACCGTCGTGTCGGAAAGCGGTGAAATTTTGTCTCCGAAATATGCTCCGGATATGATAGCGCCGGCAATCATTCCATCACTGAATCCCTGGGCTTTTCCGATACCCATGAGGGCTACTCCGATAGTCGCGATAGTAGTCCACGAACTGCCGATCATCACGGAAATGAAGGCGCAGATTATACATGCTGTCACCAGGAAGATCTTCGGGGAGATGATCTGCACACCATAATATATAAGGGACGGCACGGTTCCGCTCATTGTCCATGTTCCGGAAATGCCGCCGATCATGAACAAGATAACGATGGCCGTGGTCACGTCTCCGATGTTGCTCCTGATAGCCTCCTCGAATTCCTCCCACGGCTTCTTGAAAAGCCACATCGCCAGCCATACGCAGATTCCCGCTGAAAACAGCAGTGCCACTTGGCTTGCGCCAAGAATCGCGTCGCTTCCGAAAATGGTGATGTTCAATGCCAGTAGAATGACCAATACCACGATTGGTACCAATGAAATGCAAGTTCGAATTACAGATGCTTTCTTCATCCCGTATAATATTTTAAAGTCATGAAGGCATTCCCTTCATGAAAACAACAAATGGTAATCTATGTCCGTCTTGGAGATAATAAAAATATCCCCGCAAGTCTGAGTTGCGGAGAGTATTTTTGCAAAGGTAGTGAATAATCGGGATTAATATCTAACTTTCATCTCATAATTCCACTGGTCGAAGTAAAGGTTTCCTCCGTCCCACTCTACTTCACCTCTCTGGAAATCAACGGTTTCGCTACGCGGATATTTCTTTTCCGGGATAAACTTGCGGCCGAAATCGTTGTTTATGACGAGCCTGTAGGCATCCAGGGCTCCCATGTAGGTTTCCCCTCCGAAAGACTGGTCCACAGGAATCCAACCGTATCCGTCAATCCAGATTTCAGCCCAGTCGTGCAGCCCGTCATTGCCCGGATGCATCATGAATCCGCTCTGGAATCTGGCCGGGATACCTGCTGACCTGCAGAGAGTTATGAAAAGAAGGCTGACCTGGCCGCAGTCTCCGTGTCTGTTGTGGAGGACATATTCCGGAATGTTCTTGATTGTCGAATACTCGCGCGCTGACGCCCAAGGGAAATTCGCGTCAACCCAGTCATAGAAGGCTTTCGCCTTGAGGATAGGTTTGTCAATGCCTTTGCACAGGGAGTCCCTGAGTTCCAGGATTCTCGGCGAGAACAATATGTGCGAATCGCGCTCCTTCGTATATTCTTTCGGAGCAGCGCCCTTTTTGCCGGACGGACCAATGCCGGTTTCCGTATCATCATCTGTGATGCCGAGAGGTATCCATTCAGCGCATGATTCATATTCGAACTCCTCATAGAAGACAACCGGCCAGCCTGCGGAGGCCTTTGCTTCCATATAGAGTGAACTGTGCGGGCTTTGGTTTCCTGAGAAGGTCAGTTCTTCGGCATTGGCCAGCTCGGTCCTGAAATACAACGGGTCGGAGGAATCGGATGGCCTGGAAGTCCAGCCGGCCTCGATGAACCTTACATTTTTCTGTCTCGGGACATCAGTCCTCGGGTAGGGCAGCCAGCAACGCACAGTCTCGCCGTCCGGAACAGCGTCCGGTTTTACAGTCAATGTGTATCTGACTCTCATTTTGTGCGGCTTTCCGAGATACTTGTCGCCGGACAGGTAGCCGCCGGCCTCGTAGGTGACAGCATTGTCATCGATGGCATTGACATTCACATTGGCATTGGCCTTAATCCTTTTCCTGACCGCTTTTGCGGCATTGTCGATGTCTTTCTTGCCAATCCGGTAGGCTTTGTCCGGCTCTGCGCCGTCAGCGGCCTCTTTTATCGCACGGCAGTTTTTGTCGATGCGGAAGAGGTTCGGCCCGGCGTTGCGGAAATACCAAGTCTCGCCGTTCAGGGTCAATGCTTCCAGGCAGCCTTGTCTGGTCCACGAATCTATCTGGTCTTCAGTGACATCCGGAATGTATTTCGTGATATATTCCTTCACGTCGCTCCTGGTCTTGCAGAAGTCGAGTTCTACTCTGTGCTGGAGGTCGTCTTTCCAGCTGTAACCGCTTCTGCTGCCGCAGCTGAGTGCGAGGACCGCGGTGGAAATTGTCAATGCTATTGTTCTGAGTCTCATGGCGTTGTGATTCGTGTTACGGATAAAAACTGACGGTGTTCCCGAGTGGTGGCGCCCGGTAAGGCTGCACAAAATACAAAGTTAACATTCAAGGAATAAAAACCAAGGGGTGAGAGAGCTGCATCCATATACGTATTGTCAAATTGTCGAATTAATTTGTCGGATTGTCGTAGGATTTGTGGTTTTTAATGTTTACCTTGCAAAAGCAATCTAATGCAAATACAATTTTAACAATATGAAAACTGCTTATTATCTTTTGGCAGCATCGACTTTGCTGCTCACGTTCTCGTGTATTTCTTCGACTGGTCCCGATGATCCGGAGACCGTCCCTCCTACAGTTCCTGTCGTGACGACTGCTGATTTTACAGACCTTACTACCAGCTCGGTCAAAGTCGGCGGAGAGGTCAAGGAAGATGGCGGTGCTAAAGTTACTGCACGCGGTATCGTGTATGGTGACAAGGCCAATCCTACTGTTGAGGCTTCATCTATTACCGATGAGGGAACAGGAACAGGTGTTTTCGAATCAGTCCTTTCAGAACTGAAGGCTTCTACGACATATTATTATCGTGCTTATGCTACAAATGAGGCAGGTACAGCATATGGTGAGGAAAAAACCTTTACGACAGATATGGCCGAGGCCCTCACAATTGCCATCAATGACAAGGTGTCGCTGGAGATGGTGCTTGTGAAACCAGGTACTTTCGCTATGGGCAACCCGCAGTGGGAAGCAGGTTTCCTTTATGAGGGACCTGTGCACAATGTGACATTGACAAAGAGCTACTACATCGGCAAGTTTGAGGTTACCCAGGCACAGTGGACTGCGATTATGGACTCCAATCCAAGTTATGACATCGGTGACGATATCGCCGTTCATCAGGTCAGCTACAACATGTGCCTGCAGTTCGTTGAGGGCCTGAACAAAAAGACAGGTCTGACATTCTCCATGCCTACGGAGGCCCAGTGGGAATTTGCTGCCCGCGGCGGAGTGAACTCCAAGGGGTATATGTATGCCGGAAGCAATGATCTCGCCGAGGTCGGCTGGTCGACAACTACTTTGGCTGCAGAAGGTATTGAATCAACAATGCCAGGCGGCAAGAAGAAGCCTAATGAACTCGGACTCTATGACATGAGCGGAAATGTAAACGAGTGGGTATCAGACTATTTCTATTCTTCGGGCTATGAGGCAGGTGATGCTACTGACCCTACCGGTCCGGCAGAGCCTTCAAGCGAAGCCAAGGAAAGGGTAGTCCGCGGTGGTTCAGGTTTCCTGGATGATATCTTCTGCACAGTTTACAAGAGAGTGGGAACTTATACTTCAGACAATGCAGGAATGGACTTCGGTCTCCGTCTTGTATTGAATAATGACAAATAACATGTCTGGAAATATAAAGTTATTGCTGAGGTCAGCCGGAAGATTCTTTCTGGCGGGCTTTTTCGTGTTTTCCACGGCTTGTTCGAAGGGCCCGGAAGAAAAACCTGATACTCCGCCTGAAAATGAACCTGGCTTGCCTCAGGTCCGGACTGCCGGAGTGGCGGATGTGACAGATGAGGGGGCGACAGTGTCCTGCGTCCTGGTCTCCGACGGCGGCAAAATATTGCTCGAGAGGGGAGTGGTTTACGGTACGGAAGAAAATCCTACCCTGGAGACCGGAACCAAGGTCAATGCCAACAGGGGTACGGGAGAATATTCCGTGGAACTCGGTAACCTTTCTGACTGGAAAGGCTATCATGTCCGCGCGTTTGCGACAAATAAACTCGGCACGTCTTACGGAGAGGATATGGCTTTCGAGACCCTGCCGAAGAAGGTGCGGACCATCAATCTTGACGGCGTCGTTTTCAAGATGGTCTATGTCGAGGGAGGAACCTTCAGAATGGGAGCCGCCGATGACGATGTGTCAGCGGAGTCATACGAAAAACCTGCCCATAATGTCACTCTCGACAGTTACTATATAGGCTCATGCGAGGTGACCTATGAGGTGTGGAATATGGTGATGGAAGGCCGTGCACCTACACCGCTGGAACAGAATGACAGATTCAAGCCTGTGGGACAGAAATCGTGGCCCCTGTGCCAGGAGTTCGTTGAAAAACTGAACGGACAGACCGGGATGAATTTTAGTCTCCCGACGGAGGCCCAGTGGGAATATGCCGCAAGGGGCGGAAACAAGCAGGAGCATTATCTGTATTGCGGAAGCGATGAACTGGACGAGGTCGGATGGTATTATGCCAATGCGCAGAGCAATGTCATGATTGTCGGTACCAAGAAACCAAATGGTCTCGGACTTTATGATATGACGGGCAATGTGCTGGAATGGTGCGCCGACTGGTACGGACAATACACTGCCCAGGACCAGGTTAATCCTGTGTATGATGTGAAGAACCCTGACGGCTTCCGCGTAATGCGCGGCGGCTCCGTCGTCAATGATCCGGGCTGGTGCCGTCTTACACACCGTTTCGGAGGAAAATTCGACAGCAACATGTATTTCGTGGGCTTCCGTCTGGTGCTCAACAAACAATAATCGGCCTGATTTTGTGCATTTTCGTTACAAAATGCATGGATTTCCAAAAATAATGCTTGCCTTCCCGTCTTTGACACTTCGATTTTAAGATATGAAGACCCCAGAACGCTGTAATGGCGATTCTGGGTTTTTTCAATTGTGCAGGTATGCAATGAATTGGCGGAGATTTCACGCCTACAAGCAGTCGGCCGCGGCGGAACTCACTCCGCGCAGTTTCTAAATCATCATATGTTATTTATAAAAATATCTCCTAAAACTTAAAATTAATATTAAAAATAATTAAAAAATAATGGTGGAATTAATAAATAATTGTATATTTGTGCCAGAATTAAATAATATCGTAGTTTAATATGGTCAATGTAGATTTCAAAGAGATAGCCTCGCGTTATGAGAAAGAACTCAGGGAAAACTGTCTTCCTTTCTGGCTTGAGCATTCTCAGGATAAAGAGTACGGCGGATATTTCAGCTGTCTCAATCGTGACGGGTCGGTTTATGATACGGACAAGTTCATCTGGCTTCAGGGTAGGGAAGTATGGATGTTTGCGATGCTCTATAATAATGTAGAGAAAAATCAGCAGTGGCTCGATTGTGCAGTCCAGGGTGCTGAATTCCTGAAAACATACGGGCACGATGGGAACTGGGACTTCTATTTCTCCCTTGACAGGAAAGGAAATCCGCTTGTTCAGCCTTACAATATCTTTTCAAATACATTCGCCTGTATGGCATTTGCGCAACTTGCAAAAGCTACCGGCAATGATGAGTATGCGCAGATTGCCCGCCGTATCTTCGGACGGATTCTCGAAAGGCGTTCAAATCCTAAAGGCCAATGGTGCAAGGCGTATCCGGGTACTCGTCCGATGAAGGATTTCGCTCTTCCTATGATTATCTGCAATATGGCCCTCGAAATAGAGGATATTCTCGAGGATAAGTCAGTTCTGGAGCAGACTATCGACACTTGTCTGCACGAAGTATTCGACGTGTTCTATAAGCCGGAACTGGGCTGCATGCTGGAGAATGTCTCTTCAGTGGATGGAGCACCTCTTGATTGCTTTGAGGGAAGGGAAATCAATCCAGGCCATGACCTTGAGGCTCTGTGGTTTATGATGAATCTCGGAGTGCGTCGGGACGACAAGGCATTGATAGAAAAATGTGTGGAAATCGCTCTTAGCGTCATTGAACGCGGATGGGATAAGGAATTCGGAGGAATATACTATTTCCTTGATGCCAAGGGGGTGCCGCAGCAGAAACTCGAATGGGATCAGAAACTCTGGTGGGTGCATATCGAGTCTGCGATTGCCATGCTCAAAGGCTATCAGCTGACCGGAAATGAAAAATGCCTCGAATGGTTTTTGAAACTGGATGCGTATCTCTGGGATAATTTCAAGGATAAGGAATATCCGGAATGGTTCGGATACCTTAACCGCCGTGGCGAGGTCCTTCTTCCGCTCAAAGGCGGTAAATGGAAGGGCTGTTTCCATGTCCCGAGAGGACTTTACCAGATTTGGATGATGTCAAATGCCTTGGGGGCCGAAAGAAAATGAAAAAGCTAGGAGTTCTCATAGTTTTCTGCCTCTTGTTCTCATTGGCTTCTTGTTCCCGCATAGATTTGTATTGTGTCGTTTCCGGATGCAATGATTTTCAAGGGAATAAGTCTTCTTGTGCAAATAACGATCTGCTTGACCGTTTGGCGGAAGAAAATTTCAGGATTCATCGGTACGCCACTGTCGATGAAGTGTTCGCCGCTGCTCCTGAAAATGCCGGTGTGCTGGTTCTTTCTGGAGATTATCCGTCTGAAGGAACAGTGATTACAGAAGAGAATGTCGAGGTGGCATTGAAAAAATCATTGAAGGTCTTTGTTGAATATCCCGATCAGTTCGGCAAACAGCGTGTGATCGCAAAAGATACTCTCGACTTGGAGAGAATCGTAGTTTGTGATTCATTGTCTGAAGTTTTATGCCCGATGGATTTGCTTTCATTCAATAAATGTATAGTCAATGTCTATGAACAGGATGCATTTGGAGATGCTTTCAATACTTCAATTGTTGCTGCAAAAGTCGCCGGTTTCGATAAAGCGGAGTATGGTCTGACGGATACGCCTACCAAGCCGGTTGTATTGAGTGACGGAAAGAATTTCATGATTTCCACCACGAAACTAAGTCAGTACGCTCATGACAGATATATTCCCGAATTCAGGACCAAGTCTTTAGTGGAATATGTAATCAGTTGGCTTACAGGAAAGTCTGTGGTTTTCAAAAAATGGACATCGCTAATTCATCCGGCATACAACGAAACTGAAAAACTTCCTTCGGATGCCCGTAGAAGAAGTGTTGCGAAAGGCATTGAATGGTATTATAACGGTAAATTCCTAGTAGATAAATCTTGGAAAGAGAGTTGGGCTGACTTGTACATCGGTGATGGTACCAAACCTGTGGGTCCTGAAGTTCCGTCAGATTTTGTCGATGGAGACGGAAGTTTAGGCGTTCTGGAAGGTCACATGTCCACAATCAATTATGACGGCTCTCAGCTATATCGTTATTGGATGCGTGCAGATGTCCAGGGTGAGTCTTCATTCGCTTTTGCATCTGCTTCCAAATTGCTGAACAATCCGGAATATGCAAAGGTTGCCGTAAATCTCCTTGATTATGGTTTTGGAGAGTATAGGGACGGACCCAGGAATGATCCGGAATCTCCATCTTACGGACTTCTCGGATGGGCAATCACCCATAAGGGCAATTACTATGGTGATGACAATGCAAGGTATATTTTAGGAGCTCTTGGAACTGCTGCTTTTCTCAATGAGCATAAGTTCGACAAAGAGATTGCAGAAGCAATTGTCGGTAATTTCAGAACGTCCGGCGCAAAAGGATTCAGGGGATGTATCTTATATGAGCCGGAACTTCAGAAGAACGGATGGAAGTTCTTCTATAATAGAGAATTGTCGAATCCTCATCCTCACTTTGAGGCCTGGCTATGGGCCTGCTACCTGTGGTTCTATGAACAGACAGGTTGCGAGACTTTGTTGGAAAGAACAAAACTTGGCATAAAGGAAACACTTGATACTTATCCTGATGGCTGGTTCTGGACAAACGGTATCCAGCAGGAGCGCGCCAGAATGATACTTCCTCTTGCATGGTTATACAGAGTTGAGCCGACAAAGGAGCATGAGCAGTACCTTGATTTTATGATGGAGGAACTCCTTAAAAATCAGGTTCCTTGCGGTGGCATCAGAGAAGAACTCGGAGACCCTTCCAAGAGTACATTCGGAAAAACTCCGTCAAATGAAAAATACGGAGAGTCAGAAGCGCCTTTAATCTTCGATAACGGTGATCCGATTGCAGATATGCTATATACGACAAACTTCGCATTTGTGGGTTTGTGTGAGGCTGCCGCTGCAACCAAAAAGCCTGAATATGTCGATGCGCTGAGGAAAATGAATGATTTCCTCATCAGAATCCAAGTCTGCAGTGATGAGTTCAAACATCTTGACGGTGCCTGGTTCAGGGCCTTCGATTACGAGTCTTGGGACTATTGGGCTTCCAATGCTGATGCCGGCTGGGGTGCGTGGTCCACATTGACAGGATGGATCCAGAGCTGGATTGTCGGCACTCAGGTACTTCTCGAAGAGAATACTTCATTGTGGGATCTTCTGTCTGACATGGATATGTCTGATATTTCCAAGAAAGTCATTTCAGACATGATGGAAGATGAAAAATAGCACTAGAATCAGTTTAACCAATAAATTACTACTAAATGAAACGAATTTTAAATGCAGCCGTTATCCTTCTGACAGTGCTTCTGTCGGCTTCGCTGCCTGTTTCTGCTGAACAGTCACAAGTTGGTGTCAATGCAGCTGCATCGACGATTGTCGTCCGAGGAAAGGTCGTTGATGAAAAGAATGAGCCTTTTGCCGGAGTTTCCATTGTTGCGAAGAAAGCCACCAATGGTGTTATTACTGGTGTGGATGGTACATTTGAAATCAATGTCCTCAAGGATGACGAACTCGAGTTCTCTTTCCTCGGTTATACGAATCTGATTGAGAAAATTGACGGCCGTCCTTTTTATCTGGTGACAATGCGCCCTCAGACTTCTGAGCTCGATCAGGTTACAGTCGTTGCTTACGGTAAGCAGAGAAAAGAGAGCGTGATCGGTGCAATCTCAAGTATGAATGTAGATAAAATCACACATTCTGTGAGCAAGTTGAGTAACGTACTTGCAGGACAGATGGCAGGTGTGGTTGCTGTACAGAGATCCGGTGAACCTGGCGAGGGCTCAGACTTCTGGATTCGTGGCGTAAGTACGTTCGGCGCCAATAACAGGCCGCTCGTTCTCGTCGATGGCATCGAGAGGGACCTTAACCTTGTGGATCCTGATGACGTGGAGACTTTCTCGATTCTTAAGGATGCTACCGCAACTGCAATCTATGGTGTGAGAGGTGCGAATGGAGTTGTGCTCATTACTACAAGAAAAGGTAAAGAGGCCTCCAAACCTGTCATCAGCGGACGTGTCGAGGCTTCTCTTCTCCAGCCTACCAAGATGCCGAAGATGGCGAATGCCAAGCAGTTCATGGATATGTACAACTTCGTCTTTGAAGACAATAAAGGTGGCGTTTTCTACACAGAAGAAGCAAAAGCCAAATACCTTGACGGCTCGGATCCTGACCTTTATCCGAATATCAACTGGATGGATGAGATCTATAAGGATGTAACTACAAGCTATAGGGTAAATGTCAATGTTACTGGCGGTTCCAAGAAGGTACAATATTATGTGGCAGGCTCGTACTACCGCGAGAACGGTATCTTCAGCCCGGACAAAGGACTCGGATACAATCCCTCCAACAACTGGTCCCGTTTCAACTTCAGGTCAAATCTCGATATCAAGCTTTTCCCATATACGACATTGAATATCAACTTGTCGAATCAGTATGATACCAAGAGACAGCCGAACAACAATTATTCACTTTGGATTTATACATTCAAGACTATTCCGATTGCTATTCCGAAGAGATATTCTGACGGTACCATCGCACGCCCTACGATCGGAGAGAACCCTTACAATCTCTTGAACCTCAATGGCTACAATGAAATTTTTACCAATAATGCACAGTCTCTCATCGGACTGACTCAAGATTTCGAGCCTTGGGTGAAAGGTCTGAAGGCCAATGTGAAATTCTCTTGGGATGCAGTGAACTACGCTCATCTGAACCGTTCGAAGAATCCTTCCACATATTATGCTTCAGGACGTGATGAGAATGGAAACCTGATGTTTACCAAGAACAATGACGGTAACGACTATCTCTCTCTTTACAGAGACAATAGCGGTCATCGTACCACGTACCTTGAGGCCTCAGTTACTTATGACAGACAGTTTGTTGATGCCCATAGAGTCGGTGCTCTCTTCCTTTACAATATGAAGGAGAGAAAGGATAACTTCCCTGGCAACTATATAGCATCATTGCCATATAGAAACCTTGGTATCGCCGGCCGATTGACTTACTCATACAGAGACAGGTACTTCGTGGAAGGCAACTTCGGTTACAATGGTTCTGAGAACTTCGCTCCAAGCAAGAGATTCGGCTTCTTCCCATCTGTGGCTTTGGGATACCTTATCAGCAATGAGAATTTCTGGAGGCCTATACAGGATGTGGTGAGCGTGCTCAAGATCAAAGGCTCCTATGGTCTTATCGGTAATGACCAAATCGGTGGCGGAAGACGTTTTGCCTTCAATTCCGAGATGGCTTCTGCCGGCGGATATACCTTCGGAACTCAAGGCCAGACTGGTTTGAACGGTCTTGCTACCGGTTATCCTGGATCTCCAAATGTGTCTTGGGAAGAGGCCAAGAAGATGAACATCGGATTGGAGATTGAACTCTTCTACTCATTGAAACTTGACATTGACTTCTTCCGTGAGCACAGATCAGGTATTTTCATTGAAAGGGCTTCTGTTCCGGCTATCGTCGGAGTTAACGTGAACCCTTATATGAACCTTGGAAAGATGCAGAATCAGGGTATTGACGCCTCGCTTCAGTATAACAAGAGATTCAGCAATGGTCTCGCAGTTTCTGCAAGAGCGAACTTTACGTTCAACAGGAACAAGAAACTCTATGATGACCAGCCGCATCCGCTTTCTCCGTATAAGGATGTGATTGGAAAACCTTGGGGACAGCAGTTCGGTTACATTGCTCTCGGCTACTTCAAGGATGAGGAAGACCTTGCCAACAGCCCTAAGCAGATCAACAACCCTAGAGTCGGTGATCTCAAGTATAAGGATATCAACGGAGACGGTATCGTGAATACCGAAGACTACGTAGCTATCGGACGCACTGACATCCCTGAGATAAACTATGGTTTCGGCGCGAACTTGAGCTACAAGGGATTTGACCTGTCATTCTTCTTCCAGGGTATCGGTAACGTGACTGGATTCATAGGCGGAACGACAATCGACATGTCTGATACAAACCAACTCTTCTCCAATGTTTACGAAGACGTTGCTCTGAATTACTGGACACCTGAGAATCCGAACGCCAAATATCCGAGGCTTTCTATCAGTGGCAGCCAGAATAATATGGCTCCTTCTACGCACAACCAGATAGACAAGAGCTTTCTCAGACTCAAGAGCGCTGAGTTCGGATATACATTGCCTAAGAAGGCTACCAAGAGGATAGGCTCTTCTTTGATTCGATTCTATGTTTCAGGAAACAACCTGCTTACATTCTCCAAATTCAAATTGTGGGATCCGGAGATTGCTGATGCACAGGGCTCTCAGTATCCAAATATGCGCGTGGTTAACTTTGGTGTGAACTTTAATTTCTAATGAGATTATGAAAATTATTAAAATATTTATTGCTGCGATCGCATCGCTGATGATGTTTTCATCATGCAACTATTTGGACCATAACTTCAATGACCAGATGACTCTTGAAGAGGTGTTCAGCAAGCGGCCTACTACAGAAAGATTCTTGGCAGGAGTGTATTCGGTCATTCCTGACGGAATGTGGATTTTTAGCGGTTCTTTTATCCCTTGTGCGGATGATGCCTATTTTTCATGGGAGAAAATGGACTATGAGCTTGTAAGAAGCGGTAACTACAATGAATCTACAGTTGGCGTCGCAGGTGCTTGGACTCCTCAATTCAACCCTTGGGCAAAATATTATATTGCCATTAACCAGGCTTCTGTATTTATCTCTCACGTGGATGAATGTCTGGAACTTACTCCTCAGGAAAGATCGGAGATGAAAGCTGAGGCACGTGTCCTCAGAGCATATTACTATTTCCTTCTGTTCCAGCAGTATGGCCCGATTTACATTTGGGGTGATAAAGAAGCGGACCTCGGTATTATGGGTGATAATGTGGACAGGAATACTGTTGATGAATGTGTTGATTTTATGACATCCCAGCTTGAAATGGCTGCCAACGATCTTCCTGTCAAGGTTGCAGACCCTACTACTTGGCAAGGGCGAATCACCAAAGGATTTGCTCTTGGTCTAAGGTCAAGAATCTTCCTTTACGCTGCACGTCCTCTGTTTAACGGCGGTGGAGAAATTCAGTATGGAAGAAGTCTCGTGAACAAATACGGAGAGCATATTTTCCCACAGAGCGAAGACCCTCACAAGTGGGATCTGGCCGCAGAAGCTGCAAAACAGGTTATTGACATGGGTATCTATGATCTTCACAAGACTTCAAAGGAGTTTGCTGACCCCGTAGAAAAAGGAATGAACTCTTACAGGGAAGTATTCGTGGAAAAATGGAACGAGGAACTTATTTTCGCCAGATACTATGGCTCAGCTGAAGTCTGGAACCAGAGAGTTGTTCCTCCGAGAGTGTTCGGAGTCGGACTCGGCGGTTATTCATGTACTCTCAAACTTGTGGATGCCTATCCGATGGCAAATGGTAAATATCCTGTTGTCGGCTATACGGACAATGGCGCAAAACCGATTGTTGACCCTACTTCAGGCTACCAGGCCGATGGATTTACTGACGGATGGCTTCATCCGACACATAAGGACAAGGGAATCAAGGTGCATAACAGCATGAAGGGCAGAGACGGACGTTTCTATGCATCCATTTTCTTCAACGGAATGTATTGGATTCATGCGGATGGAACTAAACCGCAGTATAAGCCTGTTACTTTCTTCAATGGCGGTACTTCATCTTATGCTCATCCAAGCGGTGACTATGTGAAGACAGGATTCCTGTTTACCAAGTTTACTGATCCTACAGTCGATACCAGAAAGAACGTATGGGGCTCACTTACATGGTCTTATATGAGGTTGGCCGAGATTTATCTCAACTATGCCGAAGCTTGTAACGAAAAGCCGGAGAGAGATGCGGCAGAAGCTCTCAAATATCTGAATCTCATCAGAAAGAGAGCCGGCATCGAAACTAAGCTTGAGGATTGCTACCCTAATGTCGTAAACAGCAGAGAGGAACTCCGCAAATGGATCCGTCAGGAGAGAATGGTTGAACTTGCTTATGAAGGATTCCGCTATTATGACCTCCGTACATGGATGATTGCTGACAAAGAGGCAAATGGTCCTTGCTATGGACTGGACCTCACTGCTGAAGACTACGAGTCATCTTGGACACGTACTTCAAAGATTTGTCAGCCTCTCAAGTTCGAGACCAAGCATTATCTGTTCCCGATAGGAAAGAAACAACTTGAAGAAATGAAGCATTTTACACAGAATCAGGGTTGGTAAACAATAGATATTGTCATGAAAAATTTTATAAAAATAATTTCGGTGTTCGCGTTGGGCCTGTTTATGTCCGCTTCATGTGAGGATAACAGACTCGAAGGAATGTGCGATGACCAGGTATATTTTCTCAATAGCGGCACTCAGGTCATCAAGGTCAGCAAACGAGACTATGCGGATGTTCCGTTTACAATCTACAAGGCCGGTATCGGTCAGACTTCTGCTTCAGTAGATGTGCTTGTAGATGAGCAGCTTCTCGAAAAATTGAATGAAGAGAACGGCACTTCCTATAAGCTTTTGGATGAGAACTGCTATACCATCAAGGAAACTCATTTTGACTTCGCGGCCAAAGATGTTTCTGCTACAAGTTCGATTGAGCTTGACGGTGCGGCAATCGGTTCTTTCCAGTCAATTGCAGTGAAGGAGTATGTGCTTCCTTTGGTACTTCGTTCAACAAGTAATGTCAGCGAAAAATTAGGCTATATCCTTTTGGTTCCTGTTTTGGAAAAATAACGTTATGCGTTTGTTAAAAATGATAGGTGTTTTGACGTTGTCCGCGCTCTTTGCTGTTTCCTGCAGTAAAGAGGCGGGGACAACAAATGGCCCGCAGGAAGGAGATTGCCCGGAAGAAATGATTCTGGACATAAAGTTCCCGGGGCAGTCAAAACCGTCTCATATGGAGATTGACAATCAGCGGAAAAAAATCACGCTGGATTTTGCTGAAGGTGTGGTTCCGTCAAATGTGGAGCTGAAACTCATTCTGGAGGATGGCGTGACAATGAAAGATCCTTCTGAGAATCCGTTTGTTCTGAACCTTACCAAAACCTGCCCTATAGTTTTAGCCTATGCAGGAAAGGATTATCGTTATCTCGTCATTGCCAATCATAGTGGCAATTCTGATGAAAACGTAATGAGGGACGGACCGGTTTCTGACATGGCCCTTATGTATTACGGAGGTTCTCACCGAATAGGCAAGACTGATTGGACTTCTGAACAGTTGCGCTCAAATGTCGTTTATCAGGACAGGAACGGCAAAGAGCATTGGCTGTTCGATTCCTTCCTCTTCCTTGAAACTTCAGATGGCGGAGGACATTATTTCGAAAGCGGCTTCGATGATCCGAACAATCCTCGGCCGAATGAGAAAGGCGCGAACAAGAGTGACTGGACAAAGATTCTTGATAAGTATTTTGCGGCAGACGGACCAATTGCACGTCTTGATAAAGAGGTTGGAAATGCTATTCAAAGAGTGTCTGTTCCGGTTTACAAAAGAAGAGTCGTCATTTTCCTTCCGGTCCCGTTCTATAGGCAGACGAACTGGGGAACGCTTTCCGGCAAGACAATGGACTTCTCCGTGAAAGCAGACCGCGTGGAGGCAAGCAAATGGTATGTGGACGAGGTTATCAGACGCTTTAATAAATTGAATGCAAACTATCTCGCTCTTGACGGCATCTATTACGTGGCGGAACAACTGACAAACAACAGGGATTATATTCCGACCGTTGCTGATTACATCAAAAGCAAGAATCTCAAATTCTACTGGATTCCTTATTGGGGTGCAGATGGAATGGGCGAATGGAAAAACATGAAATTCGATACGGCATTCCTTCAGCCTAACTACGCTTTTCCTCAGACAAAACCGGACTATGATTCTCATTTCAAGTCAATTATGAATTTCGCTTCTTCAAAAGGGATGGACTTGGAAATGGAATTTGACGAATATGCCCTTTACAACAATAAACTTGGAGATTACAGGGCGGACCGTGTCCGTGATTATCTCAGGGCGTTCAAGGCTTATGGCGTGACGACGAAGAACAAGATTGCGTACTATCAGAGCGACTGTATGGTGCACTCTCTCAAAACTTCTGAATACAAACAGGACAATGACTTGTATCACGAAATCTGTACGATGATTGTTGAAAGGCAGCGAAGAAGAGGAGAAGATTAAGTTATAACCATGACTGAATTTACATATGAAGAAGATTTTATTGATCTTATTGATTATACCTGTACTGATTTTTTCTTGTGGTACATCTGACCGCAGGCCCGGAGATAGTCCGCTCACTACGGAAGGCAATATTGGCGATATGGTTCTGATGTACTATGGCGGTGTGCACAGAAAAACGACATGGAATCATGACCAGTGCATGAGCTGTGTTGCATATGAAGATGCCCACGGAAAACTTCACTGGATGTTTGACGGCTTCCTTTTTCTGGAATTCAAAAACGGGAAAGGTAGAGCCTATGCCTCTTATTATGAGCCGCTTCCGTGCAGAAAGGTGGAATGGGAAGAACTTGCACAATGCTATTTTGTCGATGGCCGTGCCTGCTCTGCTCTGGAAGAATGTATAGATGAAGTCAAGGCGCAGATAGGAGAGCCTAAGCATAAACGTCAGGTTGTAGTCACATTGCCCGAACCGATTCCGGGACAGAAGGATTGGGGACAGTTGAATGGAAAGGATTTGGATTTCGACAATGATGAAGACAGAATCGAAGCCTGCAAATGGTATATCGATGAAGTGATAAGAATTTTCAAGTCAAAGAACTACAAGAATCTCGAACTGGCTGGATTCTATTGGGTCGCAGAGGAAGCAACTCACAGCCGTACCATTGTCCATCAGGTAGGTGACTACATGAGGTCTCTCGGATATAAGTTCTATTGGATCCCTTACTGGGGCTCGGACGGACATGGAGAGTGGAAAGAACTCAAGTTTGATGTTGCATATCAGCAGCCGAACTACTTCTTCTATCAGCAGAAACCGGATTCGGTATATCTGCCGAAAGTGTGCGAGTTCGCCAAGGAGAGAGGCATGTATCTCGAAGTGGAGTTTGACGAGAGAGCATTGAGGTCAAATCCGGATTATCGTGCAGACCGACTCCATGACTATATGGATGCATTCCAAAAATGTGGCGCATTGGACAGCCTGCCACTTGCATATTACATCGGAGATTGTATGGTCAATGACCTTAAAGTGTCTTCTTACAAAGAAGACAACGACCTTTATGACTGGTTTGCAAATATTGTAGTGAAACGCCAGCAGATTAGAGGTGAGAAATAAAACACATTATTAATAATTAATACATTTAACTATGGAACATTTGAATTTTAAGACAATCGTTCTTTCAGTTTTGGCTGTGCTCGGCTTAGCCGTATCCTGCTCAAAAGAGAATAAGCCGGAGAAAACGGAAACAAAGCCTGAACTTTCAGTTTCTGAAACCAAGCTGGCTTTTTCTTCATTTGGTGAGGAGAAAACTTTCACAGTTACAGCTAATATGGAAGGCTTCACAGCAGAAGTTACCAAAGGTGACGATACTTGGTGTCATGTTACTCTTGAGGGCAATACCGTAAAGGTGCTTGTTGACAAGAATGAGGCTTACGAAATGCGCTCCTCTACTGTTACGGTAACTCTTCAGACAGAAAAGAAGAGAGTGCGCATCGAACAGGAGGCTGCTCCGGATCCGGCAAACATGCCTAAGGCCATTGTGCCAATGACAGTGGAACAGTTTACAGATTCAAGAGTTTACGATGTGATGGCTGCTGGCGTTAAGGTTGCTGAAATGTGCCGTGAGTATCTCTGTGTTCCGGGAAGCATTGACAATCAGGCAATTGTCATTTATCCTGTGGTTGACGGAAAGGCGGTTCATACAAAGGGTATCGTGCTCTTTGTTCTTAACCAGAAAATGGAAGAAGGACGTTATACGGATACTTTCACTTTGGCAGAAGGAAATGTTCATGGTGGTACAGTAAGTTTTGAGGGTGACGCCATTACCGAATATGTTGCAGGTGACAAGGCGGCTGCTGATATCAAACTTGTTTGCCGTGATGAAAAGGGAGAACTTAAAATCGTTGCTGCTAAAACTCCGGAAATGGTAGAGACTACCGCAGAGGCAAGAACGGCAAAAGATGCAAGCGACAATGTTTATGGTATTGTGAAGATTGCTTCTCACTACTGGCTTACAGATGACCTCAATACTACCAAGACTACTGACGGAACAGAGATTCCTGCAGGAAAAGTTGCTGCAGATTACAATGGTGCAGTTGCTACTTATGTGAATTCAAAATTCAAAAACAAACTTTATTCAGGTGCTGCTGCCGGTTGGAATGCAGGCGCATTTGCAGACAAAATTTCTCCGGAAGGATTTACAATTCCTGCTGAGGCTGTTTGGAATGCGTTGGTGGAGTACCTTGGACAGACAGGTAAAGCCATGGACGATGGAAACAAGAGTCAGAAGGCTGTGGCAAAGATGAGAACTATAGGTGAAGCGGGCAATTGGCTTGACGTTTGGGAAGAGCCTTGGAAAACAACCGGTTCAAGCAACCTTTCAGGCCTTTCGCTGAATAGTCTCGGATATCGTTTCTTTTCGAAAGAAGAAACTGAAGATGCTTATGAAGGAACTTTGACAGATACCTTCTATGCTACTTCAGATGCCAATCAGTTTGGACTTATCGGCTGGCATGTCAGTGGCGGTTCAGTTAATGGTAGGTGGGATGCTTGGGGCGGTGATAGTGTAGCCAACATGTCTTGGGCTTTGAGATGTGTAAGTCTTCAATCTAAACAGTATTAAACTTTTATATGAAATATAGCATAATTGCATTAGTTGCATCATTGCTTGTTTCAGCATCAGCGATAGCATGCACCCCCACGAAAAGTGGAGGTGCATCTCCTGATAAAGAAATATCAGTGCCGAATGATTCGATAATGATTCCGCGCCCGGTGGCAGCGAAGCGTCTGGATGGCTATCTTGACGTATCCCAGCCGCTTTATCTTAAATTTGAGGCACCGGATGAGGTTTCCGAATCATTGACAAAATATCTCAGGTCTTCCAATCTGGTCATTGTCGGTCCTGCATTGTCAAAGGTTCCTGTCAATATCGTACTCTCTGATGATCAGAGTCTTCCGAAGTCGGAAGAAGGATACCATCTGGTTATCACCCGGGAAGGTATAACTGTTGAGGCTAGGACGCAGGCAGGCCTGTTCTATGGACTGCAGACAGTCGTGCAGCTGAAAGATATGTATGGAAAATCTATTCCGACTTGGGAAATTACCGACTGGCCGAGATTCGGATATAGGGGACTGCATCTGGACGTCTGCCGTCATTTCTTCTCAAAGGAATTCGTGAAAAAGCAGATCCGCATGATGGCTACATTGAAGCTCAACAGATTGCATCTGCATTTGACTGATAATGAGGGATGGAGAATCCAGATAGAGAAATATCCGAATCTTACCGAGTATGGCGCATGGAGAATGGGCAATACTTGGAAAGAGTTCAATGACTCCGGACGCAAATTCGTTCGCCAAGGTACAGCAGGGGCTTACGGCGGATACTACTCGAAAGATGATGTGAGGGAACTTGTGGCCTATGCCAAAGAGCGTAACATTACGATAATTCCGGAAATTGAGATGCCCGGACACGCTTTGGCCGCCATTGCCTCTCTTCCGCAGCTGGCATGTACCCCTAATCCGAGTGCTCCTGTTGCAGAAATGTGTATCGGCAAGGAGAGTTCCATCCAAATTCTGAAGGATATCCTTACAGAGGTGATGGAGGTGTTTCCTTCTGAATACATCCACCTCGGGGGCGATGAATATTGGCCTGGATATTGGCAGAACTGTCCTGACTGTCAGGCTCTTCTGAAAAAACAGGGCTTTACGGACTTCAACCAGCTTCATGGCTATCTTTTCCGTACAATGGAGAAATTCCTTGCTGACCATGGCCGTCGCCTGATCGGTTGGGACGAGATGCTTCAGGGCGGAATCTCACCAAATGCGACACTTATGTCCTGGCAGGATGAGAAAGCCGGTCAGGTTGCAGCATCCAAAGGTCATAATGTGATTATGGTTCCTGGTGAGTACTGCTACTTTGACGGGTGTCAGGATTCTCCTGAAAAAGAATTCCATACTCCTAACTCGCCTCCTGCATTGTGGAACTTCCTTACACTCCAGCGCGTTTATTCATACGATCCGGCTCCTCTTTCAATGATTGGAAGGGAGAAAGTGCTCGGTACCCAGGCTTGCTGCTGGACTGAGTGGATGCCGAATGAGAACAGAGTGGAGTATATGATCTATCCTCGTCTGTTTGCGCTTGCTGAAGTGGCTTGGAGTAATCTCAATGAGCATCGGGATTATACTGAGTTCCGTCAGAGGGCAAAACATTTGTGTGACTGGGCGAAAAAACAAGGCTACAATACTTTCAATCTTGATACTGAGATCGGAGAACGCCCTTCTTCGCTCACTACCACTGAGCACCTCGGTTATGGATGCAAGGTGACTTACAATAAGCCATGGCTCCCTGATTTTCCTTGCGATAAGCAGACATCTCTGACAGATGGTGTTCATGGAAAATGGAGTTATCGTGTCAAATGGCAGGGCTTCAAGGAGATGGACGTTACCATTGATCTTGGAGAAGAGAAGGAAATCAAAGAAGTGAAAGCTGACTTCATGCAGTACGCGGATGACGGCGTTACTCTTCCTGAGAAAATCGTCATCAGCTGTTCGGAAGATGGCAAGAACTTCACTACTCTGCAGACCATTGACAATCCTTACGATCCTGACAAGTATCTTTACAGGACATTCTCTTGGAAAGGGAATGCGCGGAAGGCGAGATATGTAAGGTATCAGGCTTCATTTGTAAACCACGGAAGCTTTATTTTCTGTGACGAAGTGGAAATCTGGTAAAATGCCGGATTCCCTTCAAACCAATAATTGATTTTTATGAAAAGAATCCTCTTTCTGTTTATCTGTCCGCTTCTGGCGGTTGCCTGCAACAAACGGGTTGTTGCTGATTATAATGTAATTCCGCAAGTACAGAATCTGTCCGTCAAGGACGGAGATGTGTATGTCTTCGATTCGTCCAGAAAACTGGTGTACGACAATCAGGACAGCAGACGTTCTCTTGAGTTGTTTGCCCAGGATCTCGAAGAACTTGTCGGGATAAGACCTTCGGTTGCTGCAGGTACTTCTGAAGATGCTAAGGACAATGTTTATTTTACACTTGGTCTTCAGGACGGAAGGAAAGAGGCATATAGTATAAATGTCAGCTCTGACGGCATTCTTGTCCGGGCTGTTGCTCCAGAAGGAATCTATAGGGCAACCAGAACTCTTTTGAAGTCGGTCGGTACTGAAAAAACATCTTCGGTGGAGTTCCCGTCAGCCGAAGTGTCCGACTGGCCCCGCTTCGGATACAGGGGGCTTATGCTCGATGTCAGCAGACATTTTTCTGATGTTGAGATGGTGAAGCGTACCATTGATATGCTTGCGCTTCACCAGCTCAATATATTCCATTGGCATCTTACTGACGATCAGGGTTGGCGAATTGAAATCAAGAGCCATCCGGAATTGACTGAGGTCGGAGCGTGGCGCGACGACACTGTTGTAGGCCGTTATCTTGGCGGTACGGATTATCCTACGGACGGGAAACGCCACGGCGGGTTCTATACTCAGGAGCAGATTCGTGAGATTGTGGCATATGCCAAGGAAAGGTATATAGAGATAATTCCGGAAATTGACCTTCCGGGACATACCTCCGCAGTTCTGGCGGCATATCCCCAGTTGGGCTGCGAAGATAAAGAATACAAGGTGGCAAACAGATGGGGCGTAATCAGGGATGTGCTGTGTGCCGGAAATCCTGCTTCGCTGGACCTGTTCAAAGACATAATGGACGAGGTCTGCGAACTGTTCCCGGGCAAATACATTCATCTTGGAGGTGATGAGTGTGTGAAAGATAGATGGAAAGCCTGTCCAAAATGTCAGAAGAAAATCAGAGAACTTGGTCTAAAAGACGGAAGCAGGTATTCTAAAGAAGATTATCTTCAGAGCTGGTTTATGGGAGAGGTCGCTTCATTTGTGCAGAGTAAAGGAAAACGCGTGATCGGATGGGATGAAATACTTGAAGGCGTCCCGATGGATGACTCCGTAATCATGTCCTGGAGAGGAACTGAAGGCGGTATTACTGCAGCCCGCATGGGGCATGATGTGGTCATGACACCTACGTCAGATATGTACTTTGACCAAAGTCAGACATTGGCAAGCCAACTTGAGGAGATTCCCGTCGGAGGATTTATCAATGTCATGAAAGTCTATTCCTACGAGCCTCTGCCAGCCTCGCTTACTCCTGAACAGCAGAAACATATACTCGGATGCCAAGCTAATGTCTGGTGCGAATATATGCCGGACGAAAGAATCCGTCAGTATCAGATGCTTCCGAGACTTGCAGCATTGTCTGAGGTGCAGTGGACAATGCCGGAGCGCAAGAATTACAAAGACTTCCTGAAAAGGTTGCCGAAAATGCTGTCAATATATGACCATTACGGATATAATTATGCAAAACATATTTTCGATGTGGCCTGCAGCTATTCTGTCAATGTAGAGAAAGGCTCTCTTGAGGTGTCTCTCTCCACGCTCGGGAATGATCCTATCTATTACACATTGGATGGAACGTCGCCACAGACAAAGAAAGCTATGTTGTATGATGACACTCCTATTGTGATTTCATCTCCGTCAGAACTGAAAGTGTCTGTTCTCAGAAACGGTAAATTCACAAAAAAGGAAACCCTTTTCAAGCTGGACTGCAACAAGGCGACTTTCAAGAAGGTGAACATATCTACCACATTGAACATAATGCAGGCGCATCTGCCGCATGAAATTCTTACAGATGGCATCATTGGCTCACTCCGTTGCGATGATTATCGTTGGATGAGCTGTACCGGCAGAATGTCATTGATCCTGGATCTCGGAAAATCAGAATCATTCAGCCGCATAGGCTGGGTTGCGCTTAATTCCCAGTCGGAGAATATACTTGTTCCTCAGAATGTAAAAATTCAGATTTCGGAGGACGGAAAGCAATACTGTACCATATTGGACATAGAAAAAAATCACGAAATCCAGGCCGAGCAGTCTGTTGAACGTATTTCGGAAGAAGTGGGGGCGCAGACGGCCCGCTATATCAAAATGGATTTCGATTCATACAAATATCCGGACAAAACATCTCCATCGTGGGTGTTCCTCAGCGAACTTATCGTGGAATAATATGGCAATCCATAGGAAAAAAATAGGGAATCATATATGAGAAATATCGCTAGAATACTGTTTGTGCTGCTGATGGCGCTCTCAGTAAGTTGTGTGCCTGACAATTCGCCGGCGGAGATGAAAGAAATGGTAGGGAGACTCTGTCCGGAACATTCAAATAGTTTCAGATTCGAGTACCTTTCAGATCAGCCGGACAGCATTGACTGCTATTCTATTGAGACTTATAAGGGTAAGATCCTGATAAAAGGAAATACTGTAAATTCTATGGCAGTAGGCCTTAATGCTTACCTTAAGAATTTTTGTAATACGAGGGTGTCCTGGTATGCCTCTGATCCTGTCGAGATGCCTTCGGTTCTACCTTTGCCGGAGGATAAAATCCAGGCAAGTGCAAGATGCTCCAACCGGTTCTTCCTGAACTACTGCACGTTTGGCTATACTATGCCTTACTGGAAATGGTCAGACTGGGAGCGGCTTATAGACTGGATGGCGCTTAATGGTGTCAATATGCCATTGGCGATTACCGGGCAGGAATCGATATGGTATAAAGTATGGACTGACATGGGCTTGACCGACGAGCAGGTCCGTTCATATTTTACAGGGCCGGCTCATCTCCCTTGGCATAGAATGTCAAATGTGGATTATTGGCAGAGTCCTTTGCCTGAATCATGGTTGGAAAACCAGGAGGAACTGCAGAAAAAGATATTGAAACAGGAGCGCTCTTTGGGAATGACACCGGTCTTGCCGGCATTTGCTGGGCACGTTCCTGCTGAGTTGAAACAAGTACGTCCTGAGGCTAAGATTTATACTATGAGCCAATGGGGTGGATATGACGACAGATACAGAAGCCATTTCATTGACCCTGAAGATCCTCTCTATTCTGAAATACAGAGACGATTCCTTGAGGCGCAGACTGAAGTTTACGGTACGGACCATATCTATGGCATTGACCCTTTCAATGAAGTGGATTCTCCGGACTGGAACGAAGAGTTCCTTTCAAATGTGTCGAAAAAGATATACAAATCCATTGAATCTGTAGATAAGGATGCTGTCTGGCTTCAGATGACGTGGATGTTCTATCATTCGGCTGAGAAATGGACGGACTCCAGGATTGAGGCTTTCCTGAACGCGGTGCCTGAGAATAAATTGGTCTTGCTTGACTATTATTGTGATTTCGAGGAACTGTGGCGCAGGACGAAGAATTATTACGGCAAGCCGTACATCTGGTGCTATCTTGGTAATTTCGGCGGAAATACCATGCTTGCAGGAGATATTGATGATGTGGATTTCAAGATCAACAGGCTGTTTGAAGAAGGCGGGGATAATGTTTTCGGCGTAGGCGTCACATTGGAAGGTCTCGATGTCAATCCGTTGATGTATGAATATGTTTTTGACAAGGTCTGGAATCCGGATATGAGACCGCAGGACTGGATTAGGACCTGGTCTTTGTGCAGAGGAGGAAAGGTTAATGAAAAGGTGAATTCGGCCTGGCAGAAGCTGCATGAGGATATATATACGAAGCCTGCTCTATGTGGTCAGGCCGTGCTGATAAATGCCAGGCCACAGTTGGAAGGTGTCCAGGGCTGGAATACCCATCCTGAGTATCATTATGACAATGATGTGTTATGGCGAATTTGGGAAGAACTGCTTTCTGCCGGGGATATCGACAATGCGCTTTTCAAGTTTGATGTGATCAATGTCGGCCGTCAGGTTTTGGGAAATCTTTTTTCTGATTTCCGCGACCGTTTTACGGAATGCTACAAAAAGCATGATATTCTTGGTGCGGAGAAGATGGCTGCTCAGATGGACCAGCTCATAGCCGATTCGGACAGGCTTCTTTCCTGCTCGATTGAACTCAATATGGGAAAGTGGATCAGAGATGCAAGGGAATTCGGAACAACTGAGCAGGAGAAACAGTATTACGAAGAAAATGCAAGATGCATAGTTTCAGTCTGGGGACAGAAAGGAACTCAGCTTAACGATTATGCAAACAGGGGATGGGCTGGACTTACCCGCAGTTTTTATCGTGAGCGCTGGAGACGTTTCACCTCAGCCGTGATATCAGCCATGAAATCAGGACGGCAGTTTTCCCAGGACGACTATCAGAAAGATATCATTGAATTTGAATATCAATGGACATTGCAGCATGAGGATTTCCCTTTGGTTTCCGGAGAAAATCCCTTCAATGTTGCCTCTGAATTGTCAGAAAAATATCGTGTGATTACAGCTCGTGAGCAAAGCGCGGATGTGCTTGTAGTGGGTGGCGGAACAAGTGGAGTGGCTGCCGGTATCCAGGCGGCTTCGGGAAAGCATACAAGCTCCGATCGGGCCGCCTTTCTTTCCGAGTTTTGAAAATAATTTAAATAGGTCGGAGTTATTAGTAAAATTTTATATATTTGCATCTCTAATAAAATTTGGCATTTTTATGACCGACAGACGTGGTTTCTTAAAGTCTATGGCAGCCGCCGCATCTACTGCTGCTGTGGCATCTGTACTTCCGACTGCTTGCGGAAGTGCTGATGATAGAGTGATTGACGGGGGCTTGGCCTCCGGTTCAGGTCTCATTGTTCCGAAAGGGCAAGGCCTTCGTATAACAGGAACATTCCTTGACGAGATTTCTCACGATATCCCTCATCAGAATTGGGGCGAGAAAGAATGGGACATGGATTTTCGCTATATGAAATCAATCGGTATAGATACGGTAATCTGCATCCGCTCCGGTTATCGGAAATTCATTACATATCCGTCTCCGTATCTTTTGAAAAAGGGCTGCTATATGCCGTCGGTGGACCTTATTGACATGTTTCTCCGGCTGGCTCGGAAATATGGGATGAAGTTCTGGTTCGGACTGTATGATTCCGGAAGATACTGGGATACCGGTGACTTGTCATATGAAATAGAAGACAACAAATTCGTGATTGATGAAGTCTGGGAAAGGTATGGCCGCAAATATGACAGTTTCGGCGGATGGTATATCAGTGGAGAAATCAGTCGTAGGACAAAGGGGGCAATCAATGCGTTTCATGCTATGGGCAAACAGTGCAAGGATGTGTCAGGCGGGCTTCCTACCTTCATTTCCCCGTGGATTGACGGTAAGAAGGCCGTGATGGGCACTGCTCTCAAGACGCGTGAAGATGCTGTTTCCGTTCAGGAGCACGAGCGTGAATGGAATGAGATTTTCGACGGAATCCATGATGTTGTAGATGCCTGTGCCTTTCAGGACGGTCACATTGACTATGATGAGTTGGATGCGTTCTTCTCTGTGAACAAGAAACTTGCGGACAAGTATGGAATGCAGTGTTGGACAAATGCTGAGACTTTTGACCGTGATATGCCTATCAAATTCTTGCCTATCAAGTTCGATAAACTTCGTATGAAACTTGAAGCGGCTGCACGCTGTGGCTATGACAAGGCGATTACTTTCGAGTTCTCGCATTTCATGTCGCCTCAATCTGCATATCTTCAGGCCGGTCATTTGTATGACAGATATAAAGAATACTTCGAAATATGAAATAAGAAAACTTTGGATATGTAGTGTTCCTCTCGGTTGTGGCTGCAATCGGAGGAATACTTTTCGGATATGATACTGCAGTGATTTCGGGTACTACGTCGATTGTCGCTACGCAGTTCGGCCTTGATACCATTCAGCTTGGATGGTATGTTGGATGTGCTCTTATCGGGTCTATAGCCGGTGTCGCTTCGGCTGGTGTCATCAGTGACCGTTTCGGCCGTAAAAAGTCAATGCTGTTTGCAGCATTCATGTTCAGCCTTTCAGCAATAGGCTGCGCGATTTGCGGTTCATTTACAGAACTTGTCGTTTACCGTATAATCGGAGGGGTGGGTATCGGAGTTGTCTCTATTGTTTCTCCTATCTATATCTCAGAGGTCGCGATGGCAAACAGGCGCGGTGCTCTTGTATCTCTTTATCAGTTGGCGATCACCATAGGTTTCCTTTTCGCCTATTTTATAAACTGGTGGATACTTTCAGTGGCTGAGACAGCTGCATTGGACCCGGCAGCGCGTTTTATATCTGATTTTATGAACAAGACAATGGTGGATGAGTATTGGCGAGGAATGCTCGGTTCTGAGACAATTCCGGCTCTGCTGTTTTTCTTTATCATATTCTTGATTCCGGAGAGTCCCCGTTGGCTAATCGTTCATGGAGAGGGGCGGAAGGCTTCCTCTATTCTGCAGAAGATTTATCTTTCTCCTGATGAGGCATCTCGCCAGAAGTCCATTACTGAAGAATCTATAAGAGGAGAGGTGAAAACAGAGTGGAAAGCACTCCTCTCGCCGGGTATACTTAAGGCTGTCCTTATCGGCTCCGCCATCGCGATACTGGGGCAGTTCATGGGTGTCAATGCAGTTCTGTATTATGGCCCGGAGATCTTCAAGGAGGCTGGCCTTTCGTCTGGAGATGCTCTGTTCTCACAGGTCCTTGTGGGCTTCGTGAATATGGGAACTACAGTCATAGCATTGCTCATTATTGACAGAGTGGGACGAAAGAAACTTGTTTACTGGGGCGTTTCCGGAATGATACTCTCGCTCTTGATGATAGGATTCTACTTCATCTTCCCTGAACAGCTTGGCAGTATCTTCATGTTGGTTTTCTTCCTGTTCTATGTTTTCTGCTGCGCGATTTCCATCTGCGCCGTCGTATTTGTCCTCCTGTCGGAAATGTATCCGAACAATGTTCGTGGTATAGCAATGTCAATCGCAGGTCTGGCGCTTTGGATAGGCACATATCTCGTAGGCCAGCTGACCCCATGGCTGCTTGCCAATGTCCCTCCTTTTGCCCCTGCAGGCACCTTCTTCCTCTTTGCGCTGATGTGTGTCCCATACTTGCTCATCATGTGGAAACTTGTCCCTGAGACCACAGGCAAGACGCTCGAGGAAATCGAACGTTACTGGAAAGACCGCTGAACCTTATCAGTTTGGCTTCCGTCTTGTGCCCAATAAACAATAATCGGCCTGATTTCGTGCATTTTCGTTGCAAAATGCATGGATTTCCAAAAATAATGCTTACCTTTGCACCTGCTTTTGTCCTTTAAAGGATGGGTATTGTTTAATTTAACTAAATTTTTTGCGAAATGGCTGAGTATTTACAGGCTGAAAGGAAGCAAGAGATTTTCGCGAAGTACGGAAAGTCTAATACAGACACCGGCTCTCCAGAGAGTCAAGTTGCTCTATTTTCCTACCGTATCAATCACCTCACAGAGCATGTGAAGAAGAACAAGAAAGACGTTGTAACCCGTCGTTCACTTCTCCGTCTCGTAGGTAAGAGACGTCAGCTTCTGGACTATCTCCAGAGAGTTGATATCGAGAGATACAGAAGCATCGTTAAGGAGCTTGGTCTCCGTCGATAATACTATAGGAAACGAAAAGACCGGTTCCTGGTGGGAGCCGGTCTTTTTCAGTATTCTGCCATTTGTAGCATTGACCACATTTTTGAAGTTGCCTGACACCGGCTGTTCGGCTCTTCTGACACGAGAATATTAGTAACCCGGCTCTGTAAAATAATTGACCTGCTGCAGGGCGTCGGGAGATGATATAAGAAAAGAAAGAAAACAACTTCCATTGGGGAAGGCAGGTCTTAAGAAGCACTAATGAACATCATCAACAAGAAAATCGAATTATCCGATGGCAGGGTAATCGAAATCGAGACCGGTAAACTTGCAAAGCAGGCTGACGGTTCGGCAGTCATCAAGATGGGAGGAACCATGCTCCTCGCCACTGTGACATGTGCAAAAGAAGTCAAGGAAGGTACTGATTTCATGCCTCTCCAGGTTGACTACAAAGAAAAATTCTACGCGGCAGGAAGATTTCCTGGCGGATTCATGAAGCGCGAAGGAAAAGCTTCAGACTATGAAATTCTTATCTCACGTCTCGTCGATCGCGCATTGAGACCACTTTTCCCGGATGATTTCCATCTTGAGGTTTATGTCAATGTCAACCTTATCTCTGCAGACGCCGACACTCAGCCGGATGCACTCGCAGGACTTGCTGCATCAGCTGCACTCGCAGCCAGCGACATTCCGTTCGGAGGCCCTATCTCTGAGGTTCGCGTAGCAAGGATCAATGGTGAATTCAGAATCAACCCTGCATTCAGCGAGATGAAGGACAGCGATCTCGAACTCATGGTTGCCGCTACATACGACAACATCATGATGGTTGAGGGTGAAATGAACGAGGTAAGCGAGGCTGATATGCTTGAGGCTATCAAATTCGCTCACGAGGCTATCAAGAAGCAGTGTCTTGTGCAGGTTGAACTGAACAAGGAGCTCGGCAAGGATGTCAAGAGAGACTATCCTCACGATGAAGAGGATGAGGACCTCAAGAAGGCAGTTCACGAGTTCTGCTATGACAAGTGCTATGCTCTTGCAAAGTCAGCTAAGCCGAAACAGGAAAGAACTGACGGTTTCGAGCAGATCAAGGCAGACTTCCTTGCTACCCTTTCTGAGGAAGATCAGGAGGCTAAGGCTGCAATGGTAGCAAGATATTACAACAATGAGGAGAAGGCCGCAATGAGAAACATGATTCTCGATGAGGGTGTTCGTCTCGACGGCCGTAAGACTGCTGAGGTACGTCCTATCTGGTGCGAGGTCGGCTATCTTCCATGCGCTCACGGTTCCGCTATTTTCACACGTGGTGAGACACAGTCTTTGGCTACTGTAACTCTCGGAACCAAGCTTGATATGAAGGAAATGGATGAGGTGCTTGTCCGTGAGACACAGCAGTTTGTTCTCCACTATAACTTCCCTCCGTTCGCGACAGGTGAGGCTAAGGCACAGAGAGGTGTCGGCCGTCGTGAAATCGGACACGGAAACCTTGCAATGCGTGCTTTGAAGGCCGTAGTTCCTCTAGCACCTGAAAATCCATACGCAGTTCGCGTCGTATCAGATATCCTCGAGTCAAACGGCTCATCTTCAATGGCTTCTGTATGCGGTGGCTGCCTTGCTCTCATGGATGCAGGTGTCAAGATCAAGAAACCGGTTGCAGGTGTTGCGATGGGACTTATCACTGACAAGGACAGACCAAACGAGAGATATGCAATCCTTACCGACATCCTCGGTGACGAGGACCACCTCGGAGATATGGACTTCAAGGTTACAGGTACCAAGGACGGTATCACTGCAACCCAGATGGATATCAAGGTTGACGGACTTTCTTACGATGTTCTTGCAAAGGCACTCGAGCAGGCTCGTCAGGGTCGTCTCCATATCATGGGCGAGATGATGAAATGCATCAGCGAGCCACGTGAGGACTACAAGCCATTTGTTCCTAGAATCAAGCAGCTTGAAATCGACTCAGACTTCATCGGTGCTGTTATCGGAAAGGGTGGCGAGACTATCCAGAAGATTCAGAAGGAGACAGGTACTACAATTACCATCACTGAGGATGCTGAGAGAGGCAAGGGTATCGTTGATATCTTCTCTACAGACAAGGACTCTCTTGACAAGGCTCTTTCTTGGATTGAAGGAATCTGCGCAGTTCCTGAAGTTGGAGCGGTATATCACGGAAAAGTCGTTTCTATCCTTGATTTCGGTGCATTTGTGGAAATTCTTCCTGGCAAGGAGGGTCTTCTCCATGTATCTGAAATCGCCTGGACAAAGACTGAGAATGTCGCTGATGTATTGAAAGTCGGTGACGAAGTCGATGTCAAACTTCTCGAAATCGATGAGAAGACCGGCAAGATGAGACTTTCAATGAGAGCTCTCGTGGAGAAGCCGGAGGGATATGTAGAGCCTGAGCGCAGACCAAGAGGCCCGCGTGACGACCGCAGGGACGACCGTCGTGATGATCGCCGTGGTCCAAGAGATGACCGCAGAGGCCCACGTGACGACAGACGCGGTGACCGCCGTGATGACCGTCGTGGCCCAAGAGACGATCGCAGAGGCCCACGCGATGACCACAGAGGCAGAAGACCATTCGGTCCAAGACCTGCTGAAGAGGGAGCAGAGAACTTCAATGACAACTACAATGCTCCTGATTTCAATGTCTCAGAGGAGTCTAATGACGAAATCTTCTAGGTTATCCTAGACCATAATAAAACCCTGAGTTCCGCATGTGCGAAACATCCGTTTGAATCCTGCGGGACTTGGGACAAATAATATGTTATAAAGAGGCTGACCCAAAAGGGTTGGTCTCTTTTATGTTCGTCCAGCACGAACATGCTTTAATGTCGGTGCGATTTTCGACCCTCTTGACAGGTGAATCTATCTGTAATTGTCTGTATCTTAATTGATTAAGTGACAAGTCTCTTGCCAAGAGGTGTCAATGAAAGGTGGTCTTGGCAGATCCCTTTCCTAGCTATAATCCCGCAATGCGCTCAATTTCAGAATCTTACCGCGAATGTGCCCGGAATCACGCCTGCCAAGAAGGTCGAAATTTTGCGCCTGTCCAAGCTGATAAGTCTAATTCCGACACGCAGGGAAGGGCCGGACTTTATTTGAAGTAAGTCTAGGAACTGGAACGCCGCGGTCATCCTTTCGTGCGTTACGCAGATGACAGCCTAATCTTCTGCAAAACCAAGAGGGTTGCTATAAACTGATAATTTATTTATATTTGCATTGCGTAAATATTCGCAATACACTGCGTAAAATGTAAAACAATGTATAAAAGAGCTGAATACCAGATAATTAAGAATCGTCTTGAAGAACCAAGAAAATTCATTCAAGTCGTGATGGGCGCCCGTCAGATAGGGAAATCAACCGTCGTGAAGCAGGTCCTGAAAGATCTGGACTTGCCATATCTGTTTTATTCGGCAGACAATGTTCCGGCATCAAACACTGCTTGGGTTTCAGACTGCTGGGAAGCTGTCCGAAGCCTTAAACGGAGCAACAACTGGGAAAGCGCAATCCTTGTAATCGACGAGATTCAGAAAGTTTCGAACTGGAGCGAGGTCGTAAAGAAGGAATGGGACGACGACTCTTTCAATGACAGGAACATTAAGGTGTTGCTTCTTGGAAGCAGCCGTGTGCGGCTTGAGAAAGGTCTTTCCGAATCATTGGCAGGACGCTTTGAGGAGATAAGGATGGGCCATTGGAGCTATGTCGAGATGAGGGACTGTTTCGGATGGTCTCTTGACCAGTACATATTTTATGGAGGGTATCCTGGTGCAGCACCTCTGGTTGGTGATGAAGACCGTTTCCAGCAGTATATCCAATCGGCCATAATAGACGCAACGATAAACAAGGACATACTGATGGACACGCCCATCGGAAAACCTGCTCTTCTTCGTCAGACATTTGAACTTGGGGCGGCCTATTCCGGAGAACTTCTGTCTTTGAACAAGATGCTCGGCTCACTCCAGGATGCCGGAAACACATCGACTCTTTCCGGATATCTGAATCTTCTGGCTGAAAGCGGTCTTCTGTGCGGTCTTCAGAAATACAGCATCGACATGGCGAGACGGAGAGCCAGCATTCCGAAACTTCAGGTGTATAACAATGCATTGAAGACGGTGTTCAGCCCGATGCCATTTAATCAAGCTGTCCTCGACAGAAAGTCGTGGGGACGCATATTTGAGTCTGGGGTCGGAGCCTATCTTGTCAGTCAGGCATTTGTCCACCGATTCGACGTGTTCTATTGGCGCGAGCGCAATGACGAGGTGGATTTCATACTTCGCAAGAAGAATTCATTGGTGGCAATTGAGGTCAAGGGCAATGCGGAGAAACGTACTGAAGGTTTGGATAAGTTCCGCGAGCTTTTCAAGCCGACATCGTCATTCATTGTCGGCGACGGCGGCATCAAGGCCGAAGAATTCATGTCGACGGACTTGATGAAGTTATTTTGAGCCGATTGTGTCCTCCATTTCGTCAAATGCCCATTTAGCGAAATGCCTTGCATAAACAGAACGGCGGAAATTTTGATACACTTCCGCCGTTCTGAACTTTTTTATTATTTTTGCATTCGTCCTGCGTTCTGCAGGATCTTGCTTATGCCCCGGGAGCCATACATTCTTTACTTGCATATTCCTGGGGCTTTTTTTGCCCTCCTAGAATCACTTTTTCCTTGACCTGATGATGTCCGATGCAGAAATACGCGATTCTGAGGCGGATATCGGACCATATTTCTTCTCGTATGCTTCAATCACCATATCGAGAGCCACATCTATCACTTCATTGATATTCAGCGAGTTGTCTATGGCAATCTGCCGTACTTTCGCATACTTGCCGCGGTTAACGACAAGTGATGTCGCCATCCGGTCCTTTATGGCGGACTGTCCGCCGTGTCCGAGGTTGAAGCCCCTACGTCTGGGTTCTGTGCAGTCTGAGACTCGGAAGGCCTGCTTCCTCCAAGCAAGGCATCCAAGCCTGCGCTGATGTTGTCTTTCGGTTGTCCCATCTTGAATAACTTGATTAACTGATTTATTCTAATTGTCCAAAGTATCTTATTTGCCAGATGCAAGATGATTAAGTTCTTTATCTATTGGATAGTGTCATAAGTCGTCTTGTTTCTTGACTGAAGAACTACAATAACTCAAGTACCTCGCATCTCTTAATCGAGTTGATTATGTTACTGCTGTCCATCGAGACGTGCCAGGATCTCCTTCGCCAGGTTCACGTAATCGGTTGCCCCATTGCTTTCCGGAGCGTATGAGGTAATCTCCGTGCGGTGCATCGGACACTCCGCCAGCTTGACATTCTCTCTTATTCTGGTCCTGAAGACCTTGTCGCCGTATATTCCACGGAGTTTCTCATCGACGGTGACGAAAAGGTTCTTTGTCGGATTGAACATCGTCACGATGACTCCGGTTATGCCGATTCCCGGGTTGAGCCGGGCGGACACCATGGAACAGATCTCCTCAAGTTTCACGAGTCCCTTCAGAGGATAGACCTCCGGGGCGATGGGCACATATACCTCGTCCGCAGCTACAAGCGCGTTCACGGTCACGAGTCCTAGCGACGGCGGGCAGTCCAGAAGGACGAGGTCGTACCTTTCTGATATGTTCATCTTCTCCAGGACATCAGAGAGGATACGTTCCTTCTCGAACTGTCCGCCGATGATGAGATCAAGAGCCGACATGTCAAGGCTTGCCGGAAGGATATCCAGTCCATCCTTGATCCGTGTCGGCAGGTAGTCCCTGCGGTCCTTGAATACTTCATAGACGGTCGGTCCTTCGACTTCGCTCAGGAACGTGTCGGTAAGGTTGCACTGGGCGTCCAGGTCAACCATCAGCACCCTCACTCCGACCTTCGCGAAGATGCTTCCCAGAGTGGCCACGGTGGTGGTCTTTCCGACCCCTCCCTTGTGGTTGGCCACGGCTATTATTCTTGTCTTGTCCATATAGTTGTTGTCAGTATTTAATTTTCAGTCATTGCCCGAAGGCATCCTTTATTATGTCCTCCGGAGGATTCCGAAGCCGTCTCTCCTCTTCCGCGCTCCTTGTATATATCTGTGAGGTCTCAGGAGAGGAGTGTCCCAGAACTGTCTGCACGTCGAAGATGCTTCCTCCCGCCTCAAGTATGGCCACAGCTGTCGTGTGTCGTAGGCTGTGCGGAGAATACTCCCTCGTGGTGAGTCCAATCCGCCTGAGGCATTCCTTGACTATCTGCTGGATACGCCTGGGCGTCATCCTTCCGTCGCGGTGTCCGTCTCCGTCGGTGACGAATAGCGGCGAACCGGAGAGCACTGCCGCACGGGTGTCCAGGTAGTCCGCTATCGGTCCGTATGACTCCTCCGTCAGGACCACGTAAGAGTCCTTTCCAAGAGAGCCTTTTCTCCAGACATTCAGGACGCGGACTCCCTTGCGTGTGGTGATGTCACAAACGTCGATTCTCGAGACTTCTATCGTTCTGAGCCCGTTGCGCAGCATCAGGTTGACTATCGCGTAGTCCCTTTCCCCACGCTCTTTCGCCGCGTCCAGGAGCCTGCGCCTCTCATCGATGTCAAGGTGCATCTTCACGAAACCTTCCTTCATCTTTCTCGGTCCCTTGACGCCCGAGGCGATGTTAGGATACTGTCCTTTGGAATCGAGCCACCCGAAGAAACGTCTCAGTGACACCGTGTAGGAAGCGATGCTCTTTGCGGAGAAGCCCTTTCTGGCCAGGGCGTCAATATAGGCTACCACGTGAGAGCGCTGAAGCTGCGACGTCCTCAGGTTGGATTCCCTGCACCATTTGAAGAAACGGCGCAGGGTCCATCCGTATGTCCTTCTGCTCGACGGCATCACCTGCTGCTCCTGCAGGAACAGTGTGATTACAGCTTCCAGAGCATCGTCCTCCAGATATGACAAGGAACTGCTTTCGGAGATAATCAGATTACTTCCACTACTTGCCGGAATCAAGTTAGTTTTGTTATTCATCGTTCAACCCCCTTTACAGGTGCAAATATATAAATAATTATCCTAATGTATCGTAATGATTATCTTAATTAACTTAACTATGCGCAATAATCAGTTCAAGTTACCTCAGCCAAGAGCCGACTCCTTCTCATCCGCGAAGGAGTAATACCGGCCTTCTGCGAAAATGATATGGTCGACCAGACTGATGCTGAACGTGTCGAGTGCGGACTTCAACTTGGTGGTCTCCTTGATGTCAGCCGTACTCGGGCTAGGACTTCCGCTCGGATGGTTATGTGCCAGGATCACTCCGGTTGCCCCGGCGATAATCGCCGCCTTCGAGATCCTTGCGGCGTCTATCGGACAGGTCCTGACTGTCCCGGTGGAAATGCGGATGTTTGAAAGTACATTGTTTGCGCTGTTGAGCAGCAGCACCCAGCACTCTTCATGGTCGAGGAACTTCAGATGGGGCGCAAGAACACCTACGGCATCCTTGGAAGACTGTACCGTGGTCGGATTATCCAGTGACGATTCGCAGAACTCCTGGCAGAACTCCCTCAGTGCGGAGACCTTGTAGGATACTTGAGGTTCCATCAGCTCCTCGCTCGACAGCTTGAGCAGTTCCATGACGGAGAAGTCCCTGGAAACTTCAATTCCAAGGACTTTGAGGCTTTCTTTCTTCATGGCATCAGAAGTTTTCAGTATTGAATGACATGAGGGGATATGTGCAGAAGCCGCTTGATGCATGCACGCCGGCATGTGTCGCCAGGCCTTGTCCGACAAGCCACTTGTCAATGCCTTCGATGTTGTTGGTGTCAACAAAAGCTAGGCGGCTGCCGTCCTGCATGGGAGAGCAGAGATTGACGGTCATCACCGCATACTCGTCACCGGACTCGACCTCGTCCATGATGACGGCAAGTGTCCCGTTTGTCCTGTAGGATTCCTTCCTGAGGCTGACCTTGACGCCACGGAAGTCATAGATTTTTCTTTCCATCTTGAAAATACTTTTGAGATTGTTGTGCCCTCCGGAACTTCCGGATTCGCTTGGCAAGGCATTCGGGTGTTCCTGACGGAAAGAACGGTTCGGGAACGACGGAGGAGTTGCCGAGGCCGCACCCGGATAGGGCTTGCCCCCGGCAAGGTCTTTCAAGTGAGGGGAACGCCGTAAATTCGCCAACGCGAAACCGGGAAAGGGACGGCCGGGACACAAAAATCCCCGGCAGGCACTGGACCTGACGGGGAAATGAGAAAAATGTATACGGAACCATCAATCCGTATCTGTCTGTCTTGGTTGTCGTCAGGTGATCGGCATGCACACGAAAAAGGGTGGAGCGAATCACACATCAAACAAGAGGCTCTGGAAAAGCCCGACAGGTAATATGCAACCACCCCACCCACTATGTTGATTTCTATTGAAGTCAACGATGCAGGTAGAATGTGCCTTGCAATTGCCCTGTCTATAAAAATTTTCCAGATTTCTTGTTAGGACTGCAGGACACAAACGTGTCAAGTATGTCGTCAGTGAGCCACTGCGACCCGCTGACGATGCAAATTTAGAATTTTAATTTTATCCGACAAAAAATCACCGATAGGCAGCAGTCTAATCGATGATTATCTTGAGTAACTTATATGAGTCAATTAACTTAATCACTTTTCGAAAACTGTCCATGTGCAACAGTTAAGACTTCCTCCGTGAATCACAAGATCGGAAGAGTCGACCATCTCAATTCTACCATGATATTCTGGCATGAGTTTTTTCAAATGCTCAGTTCCAAGGTTGAAAACCCCGTCATTAAATGACATGAAATTCGATTAGTCAAATTCGTCATCCATTGGTCACAGGTAATATTGTGTTGACCTTTGGCGTTTTCGAAATTTGCTGTAAATTTGCAGTGGATTTCGAAAGTAGAATATTATGAATGCTTACGTAAAACGGGATTTGTATCTTAACCGACTGATTGTC
>OHOQ01000084.1_pt1 | contig 51535 bp, 42 predicted proteins | sample 1569881 | NCBI WGS metagenome assembly OHOQ01 (sample SAMEA3879596, study PRJEB24766) | human gut metagenome | biome: human-associated habitat; feature: feces | place: USA | collected 1985/1987 | reverse complement strand
CTCCCGCATAGCGATAACGCAGCGCCATGCACAAATCCTGCGCCGACTGATATGTATTTCGACTTCTGGTACTCTGTCAGTTCGGCCGTCTCGCTATTGTCTTAAGCCCACTGATATGTTTTTTCGACCCTCTTGGCATGACATTTATTGGTGTTGGATGTGTGTAACTTATTGTGTAGTAGGTTATTACACTAATTAAAGGCTACAGCATTCGCTGCCAAGACCCCCTTTTGAATGCACCTCTTGGCATAACAATAATGTGATAAATATGTGATTATTAGTCATATAGCAGATTTGGCCGCTGCCAAGAGGGTCGAAAAAGTCCTCGCTGCGGTACAGCAATTTCTCGAGTGCGGTACAAACCGTATTGGAAAAGTGGCAGAAACACCATTTGTTTTTACGATGGAAAAATGACAAACACTTATTTATGCCGTCGGCCCTGTACTGCTGTCAATGCCATATCGGTGCAGCCACTTGCAGTGACTGGAATATGCAACTTGTCCGGAAAAAGGTGGGGCACTGATGACTTCTGTTTTGTTCTAGTTGAAATGTTTCCGCAGAACAAAGTTCTTCATTCAGGATAATTGTCAAGGTAGTCAATGTGAAAACTCCCGCATAGCGATAACGCAGCGCCATGCACAAATCCTGCGCCGACTGATATGTTTTTTCGACCCTCTTGGCAAGACATTCATTGGTGTTGAATGCGTGTAACTTATTGTGTAGCAGTATATTACACTGATTAAAAGCCGCAGCAGCCGCTGCCAAGACCCCCTTTTGAATGCACCTCTTGGCATAACGATAATGTGGTAAATATATGATTATCAGTCATATAGCAGACTCAGCCGCTGCCAAGAGGATCGAAAAAGTCCTCGCTGAGGAAATATTGTAAACTTACCCTTCGATTGACATTGACTCGATTCGCAGCTGGAAGACTCCTGAGGGTGCCTGGACATCCACGATGTCGCCTACCTTTTTGCCCATCAGTGCCATTCCTATCGGCGATTTGCAGGAAATCTTTCCGTTCTGGAGGTCCATCTCATGCGGGCTGACTATGGTATAAGTCATTTTTACATTTGTCGCCAGATTCGTGAATTCCACCTTGCTAAGCAATGAAATCTGGTCCTTCGGCAGAGCCTTCGTGTCAATGATTCTGGAATAGTCCAGCACCCTCTGCAGAAAGCGTATCCTGCTGATAGTCTTGCCCTGAGCCCTCCTGGCGGCGCGGTACTCGAAATTCTCACTCAGGTCCCCTTGTGCCCGAGCCTCAGCCAAGGCATCCTTTATACGCGGATATTCCTCGTTTATCAGAAAATTGATTTCTGCGACAATCTCGTCGTAGCGTTCTTTAGACAAATATTCCATAGATTATTGACACTCTATTAATTCACTATCATTGACTTACACCTCAGGCTTCTCCTTCGGGAGGACGAGGTTCAGCAGCACTGCCAGCACAAAGACTACTGCAACGCAGTTCTCGGCGAACACGGTCTTGATGATGTCGGGGAAGATATTGAACATTTGTGATGCCGAAGTGAAGCCGAGGCCGACACTCAGTGACAGACTGGCTATGATCATGTTACGGTTACCGAAGCCGCACTTCGCCATCATGCCGAAACCTGCGAAAAGGATACTTCCGAACATCATGATGGTGCAGCCTCCCAGCACCGCCTGCGGGATTGTTGTCAATGTCAGTCCTACGGCAGGGAAGATGCCTCCGATGACCATGATTGCCGCACCGGTCGCGATAGCGAAGCGATTGATGACTCCGCTGATTGTTGCCAGGCCCACATTTTGGCTGAAGGATGTGATAGGCGTGCATCCGAACAATCCGGCTACTGTGCTCACGAATCCGTCACATGCGATACTTCCGCCTAGCTCCCGGTCACTTGGCTGGCGCTTGAGTGCCCCTGCGCAGAGAGCGCTTGTGTCTCCGATAGTTTCGGTTGCGCTAACCATATAAATGGCTGTTATTGAAAGGATTGCCCCAAGATTGAATTCCGGCTTGAACGGCAGGAACTTAGGAAGTGAAATGACTCCGGCTCCGCTCAATGCGCTGAAATCGACCATGCCCATGAAAAGGGACAGGATGTAGCCGACGATGAGTCCGACCAATACAGAAAGTGAACGGAGGAAACCTTTGCCGAATACCTGGCAAATCAGGCAGGTCAGCAGAGTGACCGAACCGACAATCCAGTTGTGGGCAGCTCCGAAATCTGCTGCGCCCTGACCTCCGGCGAAACTGTTCGCACCGATAGGCAGCAGAGAGAATCCTATGGCGGTAACTACTGTGGCGGCCACGATAGGCGGAACAAGTCTGATCCAGTATTTTACGAACAGTCCGAGTATTCCCTCGATGAGTCCGCCGATGATTACGGCCCCCATCAAGGTTCCCATGCCCATTGTCGAGCCTATGAATATGGCCAATGACAGGAATGTGAAGCTGATACCCATCACGATAGGGAGTCTGGACCCGATTTTCCAGATAGGGTAGAGTTGCACGAATGTTCCGATGCCGGCGATAATCATACAGTTCTGGATGAGGGCACCCTGAAGTTCAGCATTGACCCCTACGACACCGGCCAGAATGATAATTGGTGTGATGTTGCTTACGAACATTGCGAGCACGTGCTGCAGACCGAACGGAACTGCCTGAGCCAGCGGAACTCGTCCGTCAAGCCCATAAATGTTGGACTTTGCCATAGTTTATCTGTTGTCTCTGAAATGAATAGTCTGTGTCTCGAAATCCATGTCGTCGATAATCGCGATGGACTCCAGATGGTATCCGGCCTCGCGGAGAAGCTTGCCGCCCCTCTGCTGTCCCTTTTCAATGGCGACGCCCAGACCGACGACATCGGCACCTGCTTGCTTGACAATGTCAATGAGAGCGAGCATTGCCTGTCCGTCTGCCAGAAAGTCATCCACAATCAGGACTTTCTCTCCGGCATTGAGATAAGGCTTCGACACGAATACATTGTTCATCTTCTTGTGTGTAAACGAGTAAGCTTGAGCAACATACTTGTCGTCCGTGCTGTTCGCGGTCTCGCTCTTCTTTGCGAATACCACCGGCACGTCATACAAGTCTGCCAGCAATGTCGCAATCGCGATGCCGCTTGCCTCGATGGTTAGAATCTTAGTCACAGTCCGGCCGCGGAAACGGCGCTTGAATTCATAGGCAATCTGCCTCATGATGTCAATGTCAATCTGATGATTGAGAAAATTGTCAACTTTGAGGATGTTGCCCTCCTTGATTACTCCGTCCGAGATAATCTTTTCTTCTAGAAAATTCATTTCAAGGTCTATTAATTTTTGGGACCGCTAAATTTACGTCTTTTGTTTGGCTTGACAAAATTTGTTTTTCGGGGTGGTTCTGGTTCATGTTTGGTTCATTTGCACTATTTGCGTATTCTTCAGGTTTTTTCGCTTCCGTGGAAGTGAAAAACATGTTATCTTTGCGATTATGAGTTTGAAGTTAATGGAATTCCTTGTTTACTTGTGTTCCGGCATGATTTGTCTTGTGCTGGGAATGGTCCTCATTGGTGTCAGGACAAGGGAAAACAATGGATCCCACAACTTCAGATTTGTATTGAGAAGCATTGCATTTGCCGCTTTTCTGGATGTACTTTTTGATGTTGTCGTCATTTATCTCCAGTGGCTCAAGGTCGATTATGTAGTAGCAAACCACTTCTTTGCTCCGCTCATAATGTATAGCCAGATTTTCTTGGGAGTGGGAGCCATGCTGAAACTCTTCAGATCTGAGAAGGTCAATCTCCGCAGTATGTTGCTGCTTGTTTCTCCGGTATTTGTCCTGACAGTCCTATATATATTGGCATTCTTACGGGAGACTGATTCGATTACATTGGCCTCATATGAGGAATTTATCAAGTTGGGTTCCGCAAATTTCTTGTCCGGAACTTTGCTTGTCTGCCTTCTGATAGAATTGCTGGTCATCGGCTTTTGGCTATATCAGGAGATGTCGAGATATAACAGGCTTCTTGGCGACTATTATACTGACAATCATATTGAGGACGGGCACAAGGTCTATTCCATAATGCTTGCGTTTACCATCTATATAATAACGAAATTCTTCTTCTTTTTTAGCGGAAACGCCATCCACAGACTGGTAGTCATGTGCCTGAATACGGGCTTGTTCGTTCTGTTTACTGTCGTACTGATAAACCTCCAGCATATCTTTAATCTCGTTTCGCCGGCATTCACCTACAACGAAGCGCCACACAAGAATAAGGATACATTTACAGTTGCAGGCGATGTCAATGATAGTGAAGATTTTATGGATTCGGATATGACTCCGGAACCGTCACCTATAGAAGAAACCGCATCTGATGCGCAGGAGCCTGCAGAAACTGATTCCGATACTGAAACACCGGACAGACGAAGAATTGACGAGATTGTAAAACAATGGAGCGAAAGTCCGGATAAATTATATTTGACCGAAGGCATCACATTGTCAAGTGCTGCAGACAGCATGGGAGTCAGCCCGAGACTGCTCTCAGACTTCCTGAACAATATTTATGAGAAGAACTTCAATACTTGGATAAAGTCTCTCAGGGTAGAGGACGTCAAACGCCTGCTTCAGCAGACTGAGCCTAAGATGACATTGCTCGACATAGCTGCGCTTACAGGCTTTCCTGATGCATCTTCAATGTCGAAAGCATTCAAACTTTTTACAGGAGTGACACCTTCTGCATATCGCACCACATCGAATGGGGGGGGGACGAGTAATCGTTCATAAAACACTGAAAACTAAATAGTTCTGAAAATGACTTGTCGATTTCGGTACTGATTTGACAAGATTTTCCGTAAAATTTTTTGGCTGGTTTTTTGTGAAAAAAGTCGATTTTTGACAAGAATTAACACGTTAGTCAAAGCAAAATCCATTTTCTTTGCATTTAGAAAAATTATAAAGGATTGAAGCAGAGTAATGGACCGACCTTTACTGATAAGCAAGGCTTTTTCCTGAATTAATAAGACGAGACAGCCGTCCACTTGCCGAACATAACCTAACTTTCAGGCTATAACAAGCAAAATAACAGCGGTATTTATTAAAAAATTGATATAAGTAGTTGATTTTCAATGGAATACATTAAAAATCAAGCCCCAGAGGTATGTGCTTACCTTAAGGTCAAGGCCAGAAAGACCATAAAACTTTGGTTTGCCATGCGAGTCACTTATCGCAGGGAAGCCGAGGTCAAGAGAATTCTGGATTCGCTGGGCATCGCCAGTTATACACCTATGCAGTGGCACGTAACCGAAAGCGGCAAGAGAGTTCTGGAACCTGCAGTCCGGAATCTTGTATTTGTGAATTGTACACAGGACAGGATGACGGAAGTCAAGAATTCCGGACGTATTCCATTCATGCAGTACATGATGGACGGGAGGACCGGGAACAAGATTATCGTCCCGGATGATGACATGGCCCGATTCATATCAGTGACTGCTTCTTGCGAGGAGAATCTCCGGTACTATCCGGCAGGCGAGGTCAACCTCTCCAAAGGTCAGAAAGTCCGGATAACCGGGGGAATCTTCCAAGGTTGCGAAGGTATGTTCGTGAAACTGAAAGGCATGAGGTCCAAGAAAGTTGTAATCGAGGTAAAAGGCGTAATGTCCGTCGCCCTCGTTTCTGTCTCACCTGAATTTATCGAAACCATCTGACGCATGACCATCGCAATTGACTTTGACGGAACTATTGTAGAACATAGGTATCCCGAAATCGGAAAAGAAATACCATTTGCCACAGCAACATTGAAATTGCTGATCGCCGAAGGCCATAGGCTCATCCTCTGGTCTGTTCGCGAAGGCGATTTGCTCAAAGAGGCTGTCGAATGGTGTTCCGCCCGCGGGGTCGAGTTTTACGCCGTCAATACGAATCATCCTGAGATCCGCTACGACGCGGATGAAATTGTACAGCAGCCGAGAAAGCTCACTGCTGATATTTTCATTGATGACCGCAATCTCGGGGGCCTTCCCGACTGGGGCGTCATCTACGAGATGATTCATTCGGGTCTCTCCTGGGGAGAGTATTACAGAAAAATTTATTCTGCAGCGGAGCCTAAGCGCTCGTTCTGGGACCGCCTCAAGAAATAATAGAAACAATCGTGAAAATCGGAATCTTGACCTTACCTCTGTCATCAAACTACGGAGGTATTCTTCAATGTTATGCTCTTCAGACAGTTTTGGAGCGGATGGGGCATGAGGTTGTAGTTCTGGATCGTACATTCGCTGCACCTTCTGCCGGTTTGATTCTCCGGAGGTGTGGGAGTGTATTGAAGTGTCTGGTTCGAAGATATATTCTGAGGCAGAAAAACATAGCGATCCTGAGCCCGTGGAGTCAGATGTATGTAATAGATAAAAGAGACCTGACTGACTGCTCTGTATTGTTAAAGTTTGTTCGCAAACACATTAATATTACGCGGCCCTTAAGATCTTCAGAGGCTCTGCTAAAGCGTGTTAAACGACAGAAGTTAGATTGCCTTATTGTTGGCAGCGATCAGGTTTGGAGAGAGGAGTATTCTCCATATCAGACTGATTTTTTCGCCGGATTCCTCCCTGAGGATGACAAGATACTGAAAATTACCTATGGTGCGTCTTTCGGAACATCTGAGAATCCTATTTCTGAGCAGATGCTGGAGACATGCAAAAGGCTGTCATCGCGTTTCGATGCTATCTCCGTCCGTGAGAAGTCTGCTGTCGGACTTGTGGAACAGTATTTCGGAAAACATGCTGAACTTGTTCTGGACCCGACATTGCTGCTCGATGCTGATGATTATGTTATTGAAAGGCCGAAAACTTCATGTTCAGTAACTGCTAAGCAAGATACTCTTGTCAGTTATGTTCTCGATACTGACGGGCAAAAGGCGAGAATTGCCAATGATGTTGCCGGCGAGTTAGGCCTCAAAGAGAGTTTTATGGGCTTGTCACCCAAGAAGTCAGACGGAAGCCCGGATAAAATGATTCCGGTACAGTCCTGGCTTGACAATTTCAGGAATGCGTCCTTTGTCGTTACTGATTCATTCCATGGCTGCGTATTTTCGATCATAAACCGCAAGCCGTTTATCGCGATTGTCAATCACTCGCGCGGCGCGGACAGATTTGTGTCAATGCTGTCGCAACTTGGGCTGGAAGGAAGAATGGTCAATGATTATGAGGAGTTCAGTGTTCGTCGCTCCGAACTGACAGCTCCGATAGACTATGCAGAAGTCTATTCTAGGTTGCAAACACTTAAGGCTCATAGCCTTGGCTATTTGAGCGGAATGTTGGAAAGAAAGTACCATGACCGATAATAATACCCCTCTTGTCTCGGTTATCGTACCGGTGTACAATGTTGCTCCGTATGTAGAGCGATGTGCGAAGTCGTTATTTGAACAGACACTGAAAGATATTGAGATTATCTTTGTAGATGATTGCTCTCCTGATAATAGCATAGAACTGGTTAAGAATCTGGCAAACAATTATCCCGATAGGTTGGCTCAGATCAAATATGTCCGTCATGAGCACAATCGAGGCTTGGCTCAAGCAAGAAAGACTGGACTTGATGTCGCGACAGGTGAGTATGTGGCTCATTGCGATTCGGATGATTATGTTTCCGTGGAGATGTATGAGAAACTATATGATGAGGCAGAGAGGACAAAGTCTGAGATTGTGTATTGTGATTTTCTTATGGATTACGGTTTGCAAAAAACAATCTGTTGTTCTGTAGAGTTGTGCCAAGATAAGGTTCTTTTTTTAGAACGCTATATTTCTTGTGGCTGGACCGTTTTATGGAACATGATAATTAAGAGGCGTATCTATCTGGATAATCCTATATTATATCCATTTGGGATTTCATATTGCGAAGATTTCTATGTAGCATGCCAGTTGTTTTATTATGCTAAAGAGGTATCCAAGGTAAACGATACATTGTGTTATTACAATCGTGCAAACGTGTCTTCGATAATGCATAGCATGAATTGGAAAACATTTGAGGATGAAAAGAAAACTTATCAGTATATTATTGCCTTTATAGAGGAACATGGTCTGGGGCAAAGATTGGAAAAAGTACTTTCTTGGAGGGTACTGAAAAATAAGCAGGATTTAGTGTTATTCCCGGATAAACATGAAGAATTTTTGAACTTTTTTCCTGTTTCCAGAAAATATATCTGGTCATGCCCATTCTGTAATAAAAAAATCAAAGTCATGATGTGGATGCTCACTCATGGCATGAGACCTATAGTGGTTGGAATTGACAAGTTAAGATTTACTTTAGGTAGATAGATTATGAAAGGTAACCAAGTTCCTTTAGTTTCGATAATTGTGCCTGTATATAATGCGGAGAAATATCTTAATCGATGCATTGACAGTATTTTGTCTCAGACGATGACTGATTTCGAACTGCTTCTTATTGATGATGGAAGTAAGGACAATTCTGGACGTATTTGCGACGAATACGCTGAAAAGGATGCTCGTGTCAGAGTCTTTCATAAACCTAATGGTGGTGTAAGTTCTGCAAGAAATCTTGGGTTGGATAATGCTAAGGGAAAATGGATAACATTTGTAGATGCTGATGATAGGTGTAGTTGTGATTATCTTGAGCATCTATTATCGAAAGTGGATGATGATACGGACCTGATTATTTCATATGCTGTCATATGTGACTCTACAGGGGAAAAGGCAGAGGTTTATCCTGAGTATAGAGTTAATGCAAATAATTTCGAGAGATTGTTTGTTGATAGTGATATGCATTGGCATACATCTCCGTGGTCTAAGTTATATAGAGCAAGTATTATTTATGAGAATAGTCTTAGATTCAATGAAATGATGCATATAGGAGAGGACGCAGATTTCTTGTTTTCTTTTATGCTTATTACTGATAAAATCTATGTTTCTTCAGATACTGATTACTATTATACTTGTGATGTGTCTGGCTCATTAACAAAAAGGATTAATACTATTGATTCAGAGATAGCTTCATATAGAACTATTCTTTGTTTAGTTAATAGAACTATTCAGCAAAAAAATATTAAAGATAATCGTTCACTAGATAATCTTGGGTGGCTCGTAGCTTCGTATGTTCGAAGAGTACTAAATTCATTGTACTATAATGATGCACAGAGTTATAAGCGAATTGATTTGATTAAAAGTTTGGATATAGATAGCTACATTCGATACAGTAAGAATGCATTATGGAAGGAACAAGTTGGTAGAGTCCTATTATACTTCGGCCAATATCGTTTGTATGACCTAATGCGACAGTTTGTTGCAACTCGTAAATTATCTAAAAGTTGAATATGCAATACACCGCAGTAATCAGAACTCTTGGCACTGCCGGGGCTAAATATCAGACGTTGCTTGATTCGCTTGTCAGCCAGACTCTTCCGCCTGAAGAGGTATTAGTCTTTATCGCTGAAGGATATGAAATTCCGTCGGAAACGGTGGGGACGGAGAAGTATATTATTGTCAAGAAGGGGATGGTGGCGCAGAGAGCTTTGCGTTACGATGAAGTTAAGACAGAGTATATACTATTCCTTGATGATGATCTATATTTTCCTCCAGATGCCGTAGAAAAAATGTTTAGCCTTCTTGGAAGATATGGCGCAGATGTGATTTCTCCGGATGTGTTTCACAATTCTGAGCGTCCATTCAAACAAAGGTTTATGATGGCGGCATCAGGAAGAATGAGAGCAAGGTATAACGACAGGCACTGGGGATACAAGGTAATGCGGACTGCAGGGTATTCGTATAATGCTCATCCTGTTAAAGATGCTTACTGGTCACAAACTAATGCGGGGCCTTGTTTCTTGTGCTCGAAGAAATCTTTCCTGTCAATACGATTTGAAGAAGAACTTTGGCTGGATAGACAACAATATCCTATTGGTGAGGATCAGGTGATGTACTATAAAATGTACAAGTCTAACTTAAAGCAACTTACTGCATTTACAACTGGAATTGTTCATCTGGATGCTGGAACCAATAGAAAGCCCGAGAAAGAGAAGTCTCTCATATATGCAGACTTTATATATAAGACCATTTTCTGGCATAGATTCATATATCTTCCAGAAAAATCAGTTGTGATGAGATTTGTAGATATTCTATGCATCGGATATGCATTTACGTTTGCCTTAGTGATATCACTGATAAAAGGACGGTTTGACATTTTCAAAATCAAACTTGATGCTATAAAGGAGGGACGTAAATTTCTCAAAAGCGAGGAATATAGAAAATTACCATTGATAATATGACAATTCCTATTGTTTTTGCATTCGACAAGAACTTGGTTATGCCTGCTTGTGTCTGCATCTCATCCTTGCTGATGAATGCAAAGAAAGATACAAGTTATGATATCTTTATATTGCATCCGGCAAATCAGTCAATGACCCAGACCGACCTTGTGAAATTGCCGGAATACTATGATAATTGTAAACTGACATTCAGACCGGTTGGTAATGAGTTTGATAATGCATTTGAAATCAGAGGCATAACGACTCCGGCGTATTATCGTCTGCTGATTCCTGAAATCATACCGGAGTACGATAAGATAATATATTCAGATGTCGATGTCATATTTCGGAGCGACTTGACTGAGATATTTGAAGAAACGGATATGACAGACTGTTGTTTCGCAGGTGTCAAGTCTTTGGCTCAGTTTGTCCCATCTTATAAAAAGTATTATGAAAAGGAAATAGGAATTAGTCCTGAAGACATAATCTATTCTGGTAATCTTATCATTAACTCGGAAGAAATCAGAAAGAGAAATCTTGTCAATAGGTTCAAAGAACTGGCGAAGAATAAGTATATGTTCCAGGATATGGATATATTGAATATTGCTTGTAAAGGAAGAATCAAGTATTTGGGCCCGGATTTTTGTTTTACGACTTTTATCAATCAACTTGCAGTAGAAGATTTTGATACGTTGACATCTATTTGGAATAAGGAATCTATTGAGAAGGCTTTTGCAAGTGGCATTGTTCACTATAATGGCAACAAGCCATGGAAAGATTACTGCATTAACTTCGATATCTGGTGGGAATATTACAGGAAATCTCCATTCTTCGACGAGAAATTCTACTTTGACTTCTTCTATAGGAAAATCAATGATTATGACCTTCTTCCTCTGTGGAAAAGAGTCAAGATCCTATTGAGGTACTTTGTTTTCGGAAGAAGAATTGTTTAATTGACATAGACGGATGCAATATATATTATATACGCTGGCGTTGGTTGTGCTCTCTTTCTATTTCTTCCCGTTTGAATTTACGTTCATGCCGGGAATGAATACTAAGATGGCGATGGCAGGTATCGGTTTGGCTGTACTGGCAATTCAATTTGCCAAGAAACGAAAGGTAGAAGTAGATAACGACTTCCTCATGATATCAGTCTTGGCCGCCATAGTTTCTCTCATCGGTTTCATAGCTGTAACATATAATGGAACTCATGATTATACCTATTCTACTTACATCGTGTCAATGTTGGTTTGGCTCAGTGCTGCCAATGTAGTCGTGGCTTTGCTCAAGACAATTCACGGGAAAGTAGATGTCAGGTTAATCTGTGATTATCTTATAGTGCTTTGCGTCGTACAATGCGCTTTGTCTTTAATCATTGATAGCGTACCTGCTGTCAAGCATTTCGTGGATTCGTTTGTCGCCGGACAGGGATTCATGGGTAAGAATGAGACGAGACTTTATGGAATCGGCTGTAGTCTGGATGTGGCGGGTACCCGATTCTGCGCGATATTATTGATGTGCGTATATCGGCTTGTAGGCATCTCTGGAGGAGAAACCAGCCAGAGTAAACGCATTTGGCTGATGCTATTGTATCTTTCAGCATTCATGTTTATAGCAGTGGTAGGAAATATGATTGCCAGGACGACAACTATCGGTATAGCATTGTCGATTGTTTACTTACTTATATTGACGCGTCCGTTTTCTCTCAGTTCCATAGGTAAGTATAAGTCCCTATGGAGAATGTCGGGAATAATGCTGGTTATAGCAGTATGTTGTTCAATACTATTCTATAACATCAGCCCGGCATTCAAGCATAACTTGAGATTTGCCTTCGAAGGCTTTTTCAGTTTGGCTGAGAAAGGCACATGGGAGGTTCACTCAAATGAGATCCTGAAAAACATGGTCGTTTTTCCGGATGAAATCAAAACATGGATTATAGGCAATGGTTACTTCGATAATCCATACGATAGTGAACCTTATTACACAGGCATAAGATGGCATGGCTTTTACCAGAACACAGACATCGGCTACCTTAGGTTTATATTTTACTTCGGCATTTTCGGTCTGATAACTTTCATGGCCTACTTCATAAAGGTAGCGTTGACCTGCAGGAAACGTCTGCCGGAAACAGGGTCCCTGTTCCTGATGCTCCTTTTGCTGAATTTTACCATATGGTGCAAAGTATCCACAGACATCTTTCTGGTATTTGCCCTGTTCCTTTGCATGCCCTACAAAACTGAACCAGAAAAACTCAAGATAGAAGAGAATATTACCTCCGACAGCAAGCCTGTCGATATGCGATATATTTTATGATAAATGTTTCAGTCATAGTTCCGATTTATAATGTCGGGAAGTACATAGAACGTTGTGCGGAATCGCTGCTGTCCCAGACGATGAAGTCGGGAATCGAATTCATTTTCGTGGACGATGCGGCGACGGACAATAGCATTGACATCCTCAAGACTGTCATTGCCAGGCATCCTGAGCGCAAAGATCAGGTGAAATTGCTGACGCACCCCGTGAACAAGGGCCTTCCTGCAGCAAGAAATACCGGAATGGACGCAGCCGAAGGCGAATACATATATCATTGTGACAGTGACGATTACGTCGAAGCCGATATGCTGAGGAAAATGTACATGGCGACATTGACCCGTGGCGCCGACATTGTGTGGTGCGACTGGTATCTGACATTCCCTCACAACGAAAGGTACATGTCGCAGCCGATGCGCAGCACGCAGTTCGCAGCGGTAAGGTCAATGCTGGACGGCACGATGAAGTACAATGTCTGGAACAAAATCGTCAGGAAAAAACTCTATACCGACAACGGAATCCGCTTTCCGGAAGGCCACAGCATGGGTGAAGATATGACCATGATTCGCCTGATGTCCAGGGCAGTACGTGGCGCATACGTCCACGAAGCATTCTATCATTATGTGAAAAGCGACGTGGCCATGTCCAGCGGATCGCTTTCAGACAGGGCACTGGTCGACTTGAAATTCAATACCGACGAAACCATCGGATACCTGAAAAGCGTGTTCGGAAAAGGACTGACTGAAGGAATCGCAATGTTCAAGCTCAATGTCAAGCTGCCGTTCCTCCTGACCGGAAGCATAAAAGACTACCGTCGCTGGCAAGAATGGTATCCGGAAGCCGACAAATACATCTGGAACAACAAGCTCCTGTCGTTCAGAATAAAGCTCCTGCAACAATTCGCAGCCTGGGGCATCTATCCTGCAATCTGGATTTATTTCAATGTGTTCCAGCGCTTTGTGTACGGCGTAATTTACAAGTGAAAACTGTCATTGACAACCACATATTAAAAACTGAACCTCCATGAAATTGACATATTGCATCCACTCCATCTACAACCCCGGCGGTATGGAGAGGGTGCTGCTGAATAAAGTGACATATCTGAAGAATAAGATGGGATGGGACGTGTCCATTGTGACGACAGACCAGCATGGACGCCCACCGTTCTATCCGTTTCCCGACGGCGTGGAAATCACAGACCTGGGAATCAATTATTCTGATGACAACCATTAAAGCCCGCTTCTGAAATTTTTGGGGTATTTCAATAAGAGACGGGCTCACAGGAAGGCCCTGACGGAATTCTTGAAAAAGAATAAAACTGATATAATGGTCTCTCTCTATCCGTCAGAGTCTTCCTTTATTCCGAAAATCAAGGACGGGAGCCGCAAGGTTCTCGAACTGCACTATAACAGATTCTTCCGGCTCCTCTATGGAAGAAAAGGACTTCTGAGACTTGCTGACCTCTGGCGTACAAGACAGGATCCTATGATGGCCAGACGTTTCGACAAGTTCATCGTCCTGACCAATGAAGATGCGGCATTGTGGGGCGGAATTCCGAATATGGAAGTCATACCGAATGCCGCCATGAAATTGTCAGACAAAAGTACGGACTCGACACCTCACAGAGTAATCGCTGTGGGACGTCTGGACTACCAGAAAAGCTTTGACAGGCTGTTGGCCATCTGGGAGAAAGTCATGAGAAATCCGGCGCTTTCAGACTGGAAACTGGACATCTTCGGGCAGGGTGAATGGAAACAGCAACTTGAGGATATGATAGATGTGCTGAAAATCAGGGACAGCGTGACTATCCATAAGCCTGTGAAAGACATTGGCTCCGAATACATCAGGAGTTCTATTCTGGTGATGACATCACACTATGAGGGCTTCCCTATGGTGATGATTGAAGGAATGGCCTGCGGCCTTCCTGTCGTATCGTTTGACTTCAAATGCGGACCATACGACATCATCAGGGATGGAAACAACGGATATATAGTCACCGACGGAGACATCGACACATTCGCGGAGCGTCTTACGAAATTGATGACGGACGATGTTCTTCGGAAGAAGATGTCAGAATCAGCGCTGGAAATCTCTGAAACTTTTTCTGAAGAAAAGGTGATGGAAAAATGGATTAACCTGTTTGAAACACTAAAACCGACTGCTAATGAAACTGTTGCAAATTAATCCTGTTCTGAGGACGAGCACATCGACCGGTAGAATTGTAAGGGAAATAGGTGAGGCTGCCATGTCTGCCGGATGGGAAAGTTATATTGCATATAGTGTAGGGCGTGACGAAAAGATGTCTTGCACTTCCAAGAGAGTGTTTGTCGGAGATCCGCTGAGTGTCGCTTTCCATGGCATGATTACAAGATTGTTTGACCGTCATGGCCTGGCCTCAGACGCCGCTACAAGGAAATTTATAAAAGATATTGAAAGGATAAATCCTGATATAATACACATACATAACATTCATGGCTATTTCCTGAACTATAAGATACTGTTCGATTGGCTTAGCCGTTCAGGAAAACCAGTCGTCTGGACAGTCCACGACTGTTGGCTTTTTACCGGGCACTGCTATTACTACATGAAAGCAGATTGCGACAAATGGAAATACGGCTGTGGCCAATGCCCCCAGACCCGAGAATTCCCGAAAAGCTGGCTGATAGACCGCTCCGCAAAAAACTGGCGCGACAAGAAAAACGCATTCTGCTCCATTCCGTCCGACAAAATGACCATCGTCACCGTCTCGGACTGGCTGAAAGGCGAAATGCAGCAATCGTTCCTGAAAGATTTCCGCTACAAAGTCATACATAATGGTATAGACACGGATGTCTTCAAGCCGTCAGACGGTACCGCGGTCCGCAAGCGCTACGGAATCGGTGACAGGAAAATGTATATGGGAGCGGCAAGTATCTGGAGCACCGCGAAAGGGCTCGACGACTTCATGAGCATGGCGTCAATGCTGACCCCGCAGGAAGTCATCGTTCTGGTAGGCCTGGACAAGAATCAGATGACCCTCGTGCCGGCCAACATTATCGGCATCCCGAGGACCTCTGACGTCCACGAACTCGCCGAACTGTACAGCGCAGCGGACGCGTTCCTGAACCTGACATATCAGGACAACTACCCGACCGTGAACCTCGAGTCGATATCCTGCGGTACCCCGGTGGTGACCTACAGGACAGGCGGAAGTCCCGAGTCTGTTACAGGTCAATGCGGTATGGTGACCGACTGTGGCGACGTCGCCCAGGCTCTGGCCGCAGCGAGAAAGATAGCCGCGACGGACCGTTCCGTCTGGCGGGACAACTGCCGGGCATACGGACTGGCCAACTTCAGGAAGGCCGACCGCTATGCCGATTACATAAAACTTTACAAAGAACTATTGAATGGCTGATATAAATATACTTCAGTTAGGAAAATTCTGGCCCGTGCTCGGAGGCGTCGAGAAGGTCATGTACGACCTGACCGTCGGCCTTTCGGCACGGGGAGTGCACTGTGACATGCTCTGTGCCTCTGCCGGAGTCCCTCCCGGAAAGGTAAAGGTCAATGCCAATGCATCCGTGACCATCTGCCCGACAATCGCAAAGTTCTCCGGTACAATGCTTTCGCCCTCAATGATAGGCGAAGTCCGCAGACGGCGAGACAAATACGACCTCATCCACGTTCACCATCCTGACCCGATGGCGGCTCTGGCTCTCTTCCTTTCAGGGTACAAAGGCAAGGTCGTCCTGCATTGGCACAGCGACATCCAGAAAAGTCCTCTTCTGATGGCAATGTACAAACCGCTCCAGAGCTGGCTGATCCGCCGCGCCGACAAAATCATCGGAACCACGCCGGCATACCTGTCAGCATCGCCATACCTCAGGAAAGTGCAGGACAAGACAGAATGCATCCCGATAGGCATCGCACCGGTACAGCCTGACGCTCAGGGAGCAGCTGAAATCCGCAAGACATACGAAGGCAAGAAAATCGTCTTCACGATGGGGCGCCTCGTTCCGTATAAAGGCTATGGCTGCCTCATAGAATCGGCCAAGTATCTGGATGACAGCTGGATGATACTCATCGGAGGCTCGGGCCCGATGAAAGACGAACTCCAGACCGCGATAGATGCCGGCGGACTTGCCTCTAAAGTGAAACTCCTCGGACGTGTCCCGGACGACAAAGTCTCGGCATACTACACCGCCTGCGACATCTTCTGCCTCAGCAGCATTATGAAGACAGAAGCCTTCGGAATCGTCCAGATAGAAGCGATGTCCCTCGGCCGTCCTGTAGTCGCGACCAAGATCCAGGGCTCCGGAGTGTTCTGGGTCAATGATGACGGAGTGTCTGGTGTCAATGTCGAACCACGTGACCCTGAGGCACTTGCCAATGCCTTCTGCGAAATAACCTCTTCGCAGGAGAAGTACAGGAAATACAGCGACGGAGCATTGGCGCGCTTCAATTCGCTATTCACCTCAGATGTAATGATAACCCGCCAACTCAATTGCTACAAGAAGATACTTGAAGCCGAAATCTAATAAAAACTGATATTCTAAAAAATGAGTACAGACACATTGACTGCAATCAAGAGCAGTCGTACATTTACTTTATTCGACGAGTCCCTGAAACGCATCCTCGACTGCGTCGCCTCAGGACTCGGACTGATTGTCTTCAGCCCGCTCTTCCTTATAATATGGATAGCAATCCGTCTGGAAAGCAGCGGCCCGGCAATATTCAGTCAGGAACGAATCGGCTACCTCGGCCGTCCGTTCACTATCTACAAGTTCAGGTCAATGCGTATCGACTCTGAGCAAGACGGACACCCTGCGCTCTGCAGCAAGGACGACAGCCGTCTTACCAAAGTCGGAAAATTCCTTCGCGACCACCATCTCGACGAACTCCCGCAGCTGTGGAACGTGTTCCGTGGAGATATGAGTTTCGTGGGCCCGAGACCTGAGCGCAAATACTTCATTGACAAGATTATGCAGCTCAATGACAGTTATGAGAGACTGTATCAGTTGCGTCCGGGACTTTTCTCCTGGGCCACACTGTACAATGGTTACACTGACACGATGGACAAGATGCTGACACGTCTGCACATGGACATCGACTATCTTGAAAACAGAACGTTGGTAATGGATACTAAAATCATTTGGCTCACAGTCATGTCCATCATCACCGGCAAGAAGTTCTAATACTAATATGAAGATAAACCCCAATTGCGTGCTGCGCCGGCTCGGAAAGCAGAACATGGTAGTGAAAGCTGACGGAAAGAACAGCAATATGTCGCAGGTCTATATTTTCAATGACACTGCGACATACCTCTGGAATACATTGAAAGACAAACCTTTCACTCTAGACGATATGGCTGCATGTCTGTGCGGCAACTATGACGTTTCACTCGAAACGGCCACCGGCGACGCCGCGGTGCTGCTTGAAAACTGGAAAGAAAACGGACTCGTGACAGAATAAGATGAAGTTGGCATTGACAAGAACAGACAAGGCTCTGCTGACCTTGCTCCGGTCCGGTCTCTGGAACAGGCCGCCTGACACCCCGGAACTCTTCCCCTTGAGTTCTGAGGAATGGAAGGAGGTCTTCGAGAAGTCCAGAAACCATACAGTTACAGCCATAGTAGCGGATTCGCTGGAGTATCTGCCTGAAAATCAGCTGCCTTCGGATGAAGTACTGGCTGGGTGGGCAGTCGAATCAGACAGAATCGAAAGGCTCAGCGGCAAGATGGCAAATGTGACGGCCGGACTTTCTGAGATATACAAGACTCTCAGACCGGTTTGTTTTAAGGGACTCGAATGTGCAAGCCTTTATTCCAGACCCTCCAGCCGCCAATGCGGAGACATTGACCTGTATTTCGATGACGTTGAAGCCTCTGCAGCTCTGGCGAGACAGCATGGCTACGTCCCTGAAAGCAAACCGGACGGCAGTTTTACCTACACGGTGCAAGGGATTGTCGTGGAGCACCATCCGTCTTACATTGACCTGTGCGCTCCGCGTAAACGCAAGTGGCTGAGGACTTTGGATGAAAATCCTGGCTTCGGGACCGGAAGCTGCGGGATGTCGAGACCAGTACCTGCGCTGAATCTGCTCGTTCTTCATTCGCATGTAATGAAACATGCTTTCGGTCGCGGTGTAGGGCTGCGGCAGATGTGCGATCTTGCAAGGGCATATTATTCTTATGACGGAATGTATGAACCGGAAGACCTCAGGAGAATGTACCGGAAAGCAGGTCTCGCCACGTGGACTCGCATGATACACGCCTTTCTGGCCGATTATCTCGGTCTCGGCAAGGAATTCCTGCCTTACACGGAACCTCATGCCGATGCTTCGGAATTTCTGGAAAGAGTGTTGCTTGCCGGAAACTTCGGAAGGTCGATACCGGGAAGCGGACAGGGTAAGGTCCGGACTCTCAAAGCGTTCATGGCCAATGCCTTATTTGCCGCCCGCTATGCTCCGGACGAATATTTCTGGCAAATAGTACAGCTTGCAGGAGGGCAGTTATGAGACAGACCAAGTATTACAAGATAGCGGATTTCGTCTTCTCGCTTGACCTGCCGGACGGAGTCGATACCACGACGATGCTCCCGTCCTTCCGGACGTTCGGGACCTGCCGGGCAGAGGACTTGCTGTTCAGGTTTAAGGTCAATGCTGAAGTGCTTGAGAGACCTTCCGGCCTTGAACTCATCGAGAAGACGGAAAGCGATGTCGGAAAGGTAAGTATGTACAGGACAGCGGCAGGGGACTGGTGGCTGGAGATGAGTTACACTGACATTGACCATTTTATGTCTGTGGCTGAAGACTTCAGCAGCGCTTCTGCTGACATTGACCTCGACGATCCGGATGCCGGCATGGTGCTTTGCTCGATGCTGAGAATTATGTGGTCGCAGGCGGTGCTTGCCCTGGGCGGGATTTCGGTTCATGCTTCGGCGGTCGTTCTTGGCGGCGTTGCCTATCTGTTTCTCGGCAAGAGCGGAACAGGGAAGAGCACTCATTCGGAGCTGTGGCTGAAGAACTTCCGTGAAGCGTGGCTGCTGAACGACGACAACCCTGCGATCAGGGTCATCGACGGAAAGGCTTTCGCATACGGGACTCCGTGGAGCGGAAAGAAGCCAGTCTATATCGACAAGAAAGTGCCGCTCGGAGGAATTGTCCGTCTGGAACACTCGCAGGTGAATCGGATGACCCTGAAAGAGGGTCTGGATGCGTTCCTCTGCATATATCCGAGCTGCTCGGCTCTGCATCGTGACCCTGTGCAGGAGAACAGATTGTGTGACACTCTGGAGATTCTGTCCGAATCTGTCCCGGTCGGTCTTATGGAATGTAGGCCTGATGACAAGGCTGCTATAATATGTCATGAAACAATACTGAAGGATAATCCAGTGGTCTCAGGAACATCGGAGACTGCTGATACCCAAACTTGAAATACCCCCAAAACAATGAAAAACAAATTACTGATCCTGATGTTGCTGGTGCTTGTGGCATCGTGCGCATCACCGAAAAAGTTCGTGTATCTGAATGATATGGAGCCGGGAGTCGGCTACAAGTATGATTCGGCACACGAGGCGGTAATCCGGCCCAATGACAGACTTCGTATAACTGTCACCTGCAAACAGCCGGAACTTGCCATCCCGTTCAACCGCGGCGGTGCGGTAAATATCAATGCCGATGGAACGGCAAGCCAGTCCACATCCCCGGATGAGGACGGATACAAAGTCGATTCTGAAGGAAACATTGACTTTCCTATACTCGGAACTGTCCATCTTGACGGACTGACTACCAGAAAGGCTTCTGAACTCATCCGCGACATGATTGTCGAGGGCGGTTACATTAAGAGCCCGATGGTCAGCATTGACTTCAAGAACTTCAAGTACACTGTCTGGGGCGCGGTCGCACATAACGGCACCTTCACCGTCGAAGACGGCAGGATTACGCTTCTGGAGGCCATTGCCAATGCCGGTGACCTGACTCCTAAGGCTCGTCTGGACAGGGTTTGTGTCATCAGGGAGATCGATGGAAAGAAAGAGAAATTCTATCACGATATAAGAAGTATCGAGGTGCTGAACTCTCCATGCTTTTTCCTCCAGCAGAATGACATCATCTATGTGGAACCTAAGTATGCAAAGGCGGACAAGGGCGACACGACATCAAAGTTCATTACGATTTTCCTGTCTGCAATCACTGCGATATGTTCCGTAATCTGGGCAACAAAATAAAAGGATAAGTGACTATGAATCAGAATAGAAATGATGAGGTCAATGTCATGGACATCCTCTTGTATCTTGCTTCCAAATGGAAATGGTTCCTGTTGTCTGTCATCGTGTTCGTCGGCCTGGCCTGGCTGAAGTACTCGTCCACCCCGCAGGTGTTCTTCCGCAGCGCGACAGTCATCATCAAGGACCCGTCGAACAAGATTGCCTCTGCCGGTCTCGACCGTTACGACAACTATATAAACAAGGTCAATGTTGCCAATGAGATTCTCCAGTTCCGCTCCCGCAAACTGATGCGGGAAGTGGTGAAGAGGGTCAATGCAGATGTGGACTATCAGGTGAAGGATGGCTTGCTGATGTCCGAACTCTATACGAAATCACCTGTCAGAGTGACCTTCTCTGGACTTCAGGACTGGGAATACGTATCATTGAAAGTGACACCTCTCAGCAAATTCCTCGTGCGCGTCGTCGAGCGCGTTGACGGCGAAGACGCGAAGGAACTCATTGTTGATTTTGGAGATACTGTCAATGTTGCAGGTGTCCGGATGTTAGTGACCCCTACCAATTATTACAGCAAGGAGTGGTTCGGAGAACCTGTCTTCGTCACAAGAAACCCTATCTCCAGCGTTGTAGCGAGATATCAGGGCGGTCTGGGAATCAGACAGGAAGAGGACGAGGCGTCCATCCTGACATTGTCATTGAAAGACAGCTCGCCTGCTCGTGCCGAGGATGTGCTGAACACCCTCATCTCCGTCTATAACGAGGAGGCTATCAATGACAAGAATCAGGTTGCCATCAATACTGCCGAGTTTATCAATGAACGCCTGATTATCATTGAATCTGACCTCGGAGGTGTGGAGTCCGACCTCGAGTCCTTCAAGAAGGCCAACAATATCGTGGACCTGAATAGTGCTGCAGGCATGTATGTGAATCAGTCACAGCAGTATAACTCTGATGTGCTGGAACTTGACACACAGCTCAGGCTTGCGGATTATATAAAGGAATATCTGACTGATCCCAAGAGGGACATTGACCTGATACCTTCTAATACCGGTATCAGCGACATGAAGATAGAAGGTCAGATCAGCCAGTACAATGCCGCCAAGCTTCGCAGGGACAAGCTCATCGAGGACAGCAGCGAGAGGAATCCGGTCGTGGAGGAACTGAACAATTCGCTCAATGCGATGAAGCAGTCCATCATCCGCGCCGTGGACAATATGATCGTAAGTATCAATGTCAGACGGAATGATGCATTGGCGCGCGAGTCTCGTGCTCGTGTGCGTGTCGCTTCGATTCCTACCAAGGAGAGGCAGATGCTTTCTATCGAGCGTCAGCAGAAAATCAAGGAGAGTTTGTATCTGTTCCTGCTGAACAAACGAGAGGAGAATGCTTTGTCTCAGGCTATGGTGGACAACAATGCCCGTGTCATTGACGGTGCTTCAGGTCCGTCCGGTCCTATTTCTCCTGACAGGAACAAATACATTCTGCTGGGGTTGCTTCTCGGTCTTGCTGTGCCTGGAACGGTGTTCCTGATGATTATGTTTCTGGATACCAAGATTCACAGCCGCAAGGACATCAAGGGCAAGCTTTCGATTCCGTTTGTCGGAGATGTCCCTCTGGACAAGGATGAGGAGTCGTCTTCTGTGGAGGAGGCTTTCAAGATTGTCCGTACCAATATGGCGTTCATGTCGAAGAAAGACCATCCTGTCCAGGCCATCATGACTACGTCAATGGGTGAGGGCGACGGCAAGACGTTCATTTCCAGAAATCTGGCCAAGAGTTATGTGGCTGCCAAGAAGTCCGTTGTCCTGCTGGACCTGGATATACGCAAGGGAACATTGAGTACCTTCTTCGGCGGACATCATGTGGGCATTACGAATTATCTGGCGGATCCTTCTCTGACGCTTGATGATATCATCCATCATGACAAGGATGTAGAGGGGCTGGATGTGATTTCTTCTGGAACCCATGCTCCTAATCCTGCGGAACTTCTTATGGATGAAAGACTTGACGAACTGTTTGCTGAGCTTCGGAAGCGTTACGAATTCATAATCGCGGACAGTGTTCCTGTGGGAATGGTTGCGGATGCGACTATAGCCGGCCGCGTTGCTGACATGACCATCTTCGTGGTGAGGGCAGGCCGTCTGGACAGAAGGCAGCTGCCTGATCTGGAGACTATGTATGAGGAGAAGAAACTGCGTAATATGGCGATTATCCTTAATGGCGCTGATTTCAGCCACAAGGGTTACGGCTATGGTTACGGATACGGTTATGGATATGGCTATGGCTACGGTTACGGCTATGGTTATGGCAATTCCAAGAAGGGAAAAAAGCATAGACGTGGCAGGGCGTCGGAAAAGACGGATAAAAAATCGTGATTTTTTATGACAAACTGCTATAAATCAATAAAAAATTATTAATTTTAAGGGTTGAAATGTATATACCTCTAATAAATAATATGATGAACAGACGTAAATTGCCTTATGTGGTTCCTGAAACCAGAAAGGTTCAGGTCTTGACGGAGAGCGGTATCTGCGCCGGCTCCAATGTTTCTGTAGTGCAGAAAGATGACAAACCGCTTGTCGAAGTCGATAAGTGGGATGAAATCGGTCAGGAAGTTTCATTCGACTAAAATCAAGCAAAGTATGAAATTCGGAAATTTGATTAAGTGTGCCGCGTGGATTGCCGCGTTGGCATCGGTTTTTGCTTGTGCAAAAGAAGTAGGTCCGGGCTATGAGGAAGGCTTGCCTGTAACATCCATCAAGATGTCAATATCTGCTCCCGGTCAGGATAAGATAGACATTTCCACCAAGGCTACTGAGGCTGTGGAATCTGCAATAGAGCAGATTGCCATTTTCTTCTATAAGGCCAATGATGCTAATGCTATGCCTATAGTGTCTGAGATTACACCGGCGTTCGCGTCTAATGTCGGATCGAACTATAAGTATAACATTGTCATTCCTGCAACGGATCTCGAAGAGATGCGCAGTGGAAAATGGTATATGTATGCCGTTGCGAACTATGGCAAGGGCTTCTTCCCTGTGGATATCAATGCTCTCAAGGGTTTGACCCGCAGTGAGTTCCTCGATTATTGCATCACCAAGCAGAATAATGCTTTGGATATTATTGAGACTTCTGTGCTCATGAGCGGAAAGTATTGCCCTGTAAATGCAGACAAGAAGACTTACAAGACTTATGATCAGTGTGACGGTTCTTTGGATATCAAGCCTGGTGAGAATATACTTGATGGCATTATCCGTCTCAGACGTAGTGTGGCTAAGATTACTTTCAAGTTTGTGAATGGTTCGCATACTATAGCGGGAACGACTAATACGGCCCACGTGACATTCAAGCCTGAATCTTACGGACTTTATGAGTATTCCCGTTCTTGCACATTGATGGAGCGTGATAATTGGAAAGATGACTTCCCTTACAAGGGAGACACTAAGGTCAGCGAGACGAACAGATTCCATAACGGAAGTGATTTCCCTGTTATCGGTAGCCAGTTCGAGTTCTATATGCCTGAGAATGCGCAGACTGGCAATGTGAAAGGAGATCCTACCGGTGGGTGGACTTATTTCAATCGTGAGGAGCGCAATAGCGACGGCGTGAATAATCCTACTCATGAACAGTATAATACGTTCAAATATGCTCCTAAGCACGGAACTTTTGTTGCCGTAAAAGGTACCATTTCGATACCTGAAGAGAATTACAGCGGTGATGTGACTTATTATATTCATCTCGGTAACTTTAACACTAAAGTTGATGGTTCTAATAATAACTTTACTGTAAGGCGTAACTATCACTATACCTATACGATTACGGTCAATGGCGTGGATAAGATTATCGCTGAGGCCAAGGCCGAGGATGGTAGTGAGATTCAGCCTGGCGCTGAGGGAAACATTACCCATACGACCGATGCGTACCTCGATGTAAGACTTGATTCTCATTACGAGACTGTGTTGCTTAAGGTCAAGGCTGACGTTGATGCCGGCACTTATGCCATCAGGGTCAATTCTCCGTACAGCAAAAATGTTATGGTGAAGAGTACTGATGACCTTGCTGATTTCGAAGCGAAGAAGAAGGATTTGGATTATGGCTGGATTCGTTTTGGTAAGCCGGCTACGAATAAAGGCTATCGCTCTTACCCTGGTGTGTCGAATACGACTGATGTATTCGGATTGATTGCTGATCTTAAGAGTGCAAATACGACTAAAACATATTGGAGCAAAGATACTTATAATGGTGAGGCTTATTACTATACCATAGCATATGTGAATGAGTACTATTATGAGGACAAGATGAATAATGCAGCGGACAAAACTGCTGAACTTAAAAAGTTCATCAATGCGGATGACCGTACCATGTCTGTAATTCTCGGTCCAAACGTATTTGAGAGTAAGGATGGTCACAGTACATACACAGACTTGACCCATGGTTTCTTCAATATCTCCCAGCGTTCTATCAAGACATTCTATGACTTGTCTGTAGCGAATCCGTTCGGAATCGAGCAGATCGAGGAGACGGAGAAGACAAGTAATTATAAAAAGGAAAGAAGTAGTTATCTCTCATCAGATTACGATAAAGAAAAAAGTGATCACGATAATGGCTATGCTAATATTCCTGACCGGTTTATCAATGGGTCATCTTCTTGGAATTCATATATTTCTAATGGCTTCTATCAGAGTGTTGCTCTAAGCAATAATTATGCAGTTTATCAGTGTCTCTCAAGAAATAGGGATGAGAACGGAAATGGAAAGATTGATGCCAATGAGATGAAGTGGTATCTTCCTGCTGTGAACCAGTGTACATATTACTGGTTCGGAATGAACTCTCTTCCTGAGGATGCACGAATTGAACTGCCAAAGAGAGATGTCAATAATTATTGGACCAGTACTTTTAACTTTGCAACTTGGTGGGCCGCTGAAGGGTCTGCATATGGAGATAAATATGTTGCGCCCGGCACCACTGGTAATAAGGTTCGTTGTGTGAGAAGCCTTAAGGACTATAATATGGCGACATCTGAGATTTCGCAGTTTGATGTTTCTACTATGGTTGTTACTATGGTTGGTATGGATAGTAAGAGTGTTCGTGAGGCAGGAACAGTTAACGATGAGTTTGCTGATCATTTTAGGGGAAGCGAGCATGATGTCCTTCCTTCTTCTTTTAAAATCGCTAAAAAGAATCTACAGTCTGGTAATAGCGATAGGATATTTACTTCAGATGAATTGAAGACAGGCACGTTTTGCCGTGATTATTACTCAGAGGAGGCAGGTGACTCAGATAAAGGTAAATGGCGTATCCCTAATGAAAAGGAATTGACACTTATGCTTAAGTGGCTGCGTAAGGAGAATACTTATATAACTGAATTACGTCGTTTGGCTGCTAAAACTCAGTATGAAAGACATGACTCTTCAGATGATATGATTTATTATATTACTGGAACCGTTACAAAGAAGTCTAACGGAACTTATGATGATAATTTGATCATTACTACTAGTGCGAGAGCTAGTGATATGACAGAAGGCTTCAAAGTCCGTTGTGTTCGAGATGTTGTTAAATGATATTGAAAATTCTAATTAATATGAAGATGAAATTTATTTTAGTGCCGGTGCTGTTGGCATTGACATTCGGTGCAGCCGCACAGCCTCAGGTGAAGGTCAAGAGTGACACCACCGAGACGGTAACTTATGATGGAAACAAATTCCGTGTTCAGACCGCTCCTGCGCGTGCGAACTGGTTCATTGGTCTGCAGGGTGGTGGTCAGCTGATTTTCGGTGACCACGACAAGCAGTGCAAGCTGGGTGACCGTATCGCTCCTGCTCTCGACATATATTTCGGTAAGTGGTTTACCCCGGTTGTAGGAGGTAGGGTCCGCTACAGTGGTCTCAGTTTCAAGGGCGCGACCCAGACTGATGTCCATTCTACCGGCAAGGAAGTTCCGGGAAAGGGTGGTCACGGCTATTGGCTGACCAAGCAGAAGTTCAGCTATGTGGAGTTCGCCGGTGACGTGATGTGCAATCTTTCCAATGCTTTCGGCGGTTATCGTCCTGACAGGTTCTACAGCGCCATTCCATACGTGGGTCTCGGTGTAGGTCGTGTCACCCAGAACCCTAAGACAACCGAGCTCATGGGCCACATCGGTTATTTGAGTGCATTCCGTGTATGTGATGCCGTAGATATCAATCTCGACCTCCGCACCGGTTATGTCAATGACCGTTTCGATGGCGAGGAAGGCGGCCGCTATGGTGAGGGTATTCTCGCTGCTACCATTGGTGTTACCTATAAGTTCAAGCCACGTGGCTTCGGTCGCACCAAGACTGTTACCCGTGTCATTTCTTCTGAGTACGACGTCAGTGACTACCAGAGAGTTATCGATGAGACCAAGGCTGAGAACGAGCGTCTCATGAAGGAGGTTGAAGAGCTACGCAATCTCCCAAGATGGGAAGAGGGCAAGACCAGGACTCTCGCATATCCATACTACATTGTCTTCGAACTTGGCAAATCTGATCTTCTCAAGGCATCCCGTGTGAACCTCGGTATGCTTGCCGAGATTATCAAGGCCAACAACGTAGTCTATGTGATTACCGGCTATGCCGACCAAGGCACCGGCAGCAAGCGTCTCAACGAGAAGTTGAGTCAGGATCGTGCCAAGGCCGTATATGACTGCCTGGTCAACGAGTACGGTGTTCCAGCCTCTCTCCTCAAGACAGCAGCCAAGGGCGGTGTAGGCAACATGTTCTACGACGATCCAGCCCTCTCACGTGCAGCCATTGCTCTCTACGAGGGTGACAAGGAGTAATCCGAAAAAACGACAATAATCGCAGGGCTATACGATTTCTACTAAGTAAGCGTTAAAAATAAGTTGGTAAAGATTTGTGAAGAATTTTCGAGGATAGATTTCTTTTCGAAGAAGGAGTGTACTGGACGTACACGACTGATGAAAAAAGGAATATAGACCGAAAAGGCGAACAAAGATTATCAAGTTATTTTTTAAGGATTACTAAATGTGACCGAAAAGGTTCAGGGTACCCGTCATAACCCAAATGCGATTCCCGATAAAAGGGTGACTGTCAAGTCCAAAGACTTGTCAGCCACCCTTTTTCCATATCCCACATGTTTACGTACAACTCCCACGCCTCTTCGCCTGTCGCCACGCCAAGCGTCCTCGACCCGCATCCCATTCTGTACCGTCTAAAACGTTTTTCCAGAACAAAACCCATCATGACCACCATTTCGTACCGCTAAACCGATTTATATGGAACGAAATCTAAAATCTACTCATCTGTGTCACCATCCCGCGTCACCGCCCTCCTCTCACAGCAGCCACCACTGACGGCGTCACCCAACCCATCATTGTCCGGCGCCTGGCCAACCATCCCCACACGACATCCCATTCCGTCCCATCTAAAACGTTTTCCCGGAACAAAACCCATCAAGACCACCATTTCGTACCGCTAAACCGATTTATATGGAACAAAAACCTCCGTTTCAGCATGGCCTAGAAGTTATTAACTATCATAGGTAACAATATAAAAGAGGGGATAGAGTAGGGTGTCCTTACAAGGACACAGGGCTAAGTCTCAAAACCGCTGACACCCTTAATATCTGCGATAATGTCCTTTAACCCTTTCAATCCTGCCGAAGCGAAGCCGCTTATACGCCTTCACCCAGACAAGCCTGAAAACCTCCACTCTAATGGAGATTTTTACTAATGTGGAATATTGTCTTCTATTCATGTAATTATATGTTCTTGAGGGTGAAAGACAAATTCTCCTAGTTCAAGCACCTCCCCTCTTAGACGACAAAAGCAGGTATCCACTTAAGGGATAGATACCTGCCTTGCTTTCTTAACGATGTCACAATCATAATGACATTGCAAATATACGAATTATTTTGAATTAACGATGCCTAGAATGACATATTTTGAAAAAGTGCAAATTCCATCACCACCTTTCTCCATTTGACTTCTCCCATTTCTGGTTCGCCACCTCACTGACACGACAAAAGCAGGGCTCATCACCCTGCCTCTCATATATCTGTCTGTCATTGACCTAGCTAGAAAACTTCGATCGTGTAGCTGGCACGGAACGACTGGCCCGGGGCAACGGCATTGACAAGATCCTTTTCGGAGAACTCTCCGGTGAAACCGGCTCTGTCGCAGCGGCCGTACCACGGCTCGATGCAGACAAACGGAGCATTGAGTCCGGCAGGCGACCACAGGCCCAGTGCTGGGGTATCGAACTCTACCGAAACGAACGGCTCACCCTCGCACGACTCCAGAACTACCTTCGAAACCTGTTGATTGTCAATGATAAAGGCGTCATGGTCGAATGTCGTTGTCTTCAGCGGAAGCCTTCCGTCAGGAGTCTGCAACTCGTGGACATGCTCCGTATCCGCACAACCTTTCTCCGAAATCAGCAAATACTTCAGCGACTTCAGCGGCTTCATCTCGCCATTTCTGCCCTGCTTATACAGCCTGAAAGCGCCCCGCTCCTCAGTATCGGGATTGAAATCCGGATAATAGAACGCCGGATGAGCGCCAATCTGGAAATACATCGTCTTGTCATCGTCATTGCAAACCTCCCACATCACCTGTATCTTATTGCCGTTCAGCTTGTAACCGATTCTCAATGTAAATGCGTAAGGGTATTTTGCCAATGTCTCAGCATCAGACTGGAGCTCGTACCACAATGTGTTCTCGTCAGACGAAATCAGATGGAAATCCATGTCCCTGGCAAATCCATGCTGGCCAAGTGTATATTCTTTTCCATCGATTCTATATTTCTTTTCCCACAAACTGCCGACGATAGGGAACAGAACCGGTGCGTGCCTTTTCCAGAATGCAGGGTCCGCCTGCCAGATGAATTCTCTGCCGGAATGGTCTCTGATGCTACAGAGTTCGGCTCCGTGTCTGTCAACCTTAATCGACAAAATGTCGTTCTTCAGTGTCTTCATATTGGTTTTATATGTGATTTATACGTATATCGGGCCGTTTTTTAAGCCCGCATCTACAAATGTAATAAATTTTTCGTGCTATTGTATCGTTTTGTAAGGAAAACATGACACGTAACTCGATTTTTGCGTTCTTCATTGACCTTTTCCGATAATTTCGTAAATTGGGTTCAAATATGTAACCTGAAAGAAATAATTTGCCTTAGATTACGAGGTGATTTTCGAGGATAGATCTGTTTTCGAAGAAGGAGTGTACTGGCTGCACATGACTGATGAGAAGAGAAATATAGACCGAAAAGGCGAACAAAGTTTACCTAGTTATTTTTTGAAGGTTACTATATGGTTTATCAGAAATAATATACGGAAAAATGAAAACCTACATCTCATTGACAGCTCAGCAGATAGCGCAGTTGGAAGCACAATCGTGCAGATGCGAGGACTGGACCAATGTCCTCGTTGACCCGGAATTCGACTCGGAATACATCAGAAATGCCAATTTCTCAGGGCAAATCAAACTCGGCGCCTTCAGGAAAATCTTTACCCTGGCCGGAGGCATCCACAAGCACAGCGGAATTTACCACGCCACGCTGCACAATGTCGTAGTCGGGGATGACTGCATGATAGAGCACGTCCGCAACTACATCGCAAACTACGTTATCGGCCGCGGCTCCTATCTGGAAAACGTCACCGACCTCATCACCTACGGAGAGACCACTTTCGGCAACGGAATAAAGATCAATGTCCTCAATGAAACTGGCGGACGCGAAGTGGCCATCCATGACCATCTGTCCTCCCATGAAGCCTATATATCAGCACTTTACAGACACAAACCCGCATTGACAGAAGCCCTCGACGCGATGGTTGAGCGGTATGCGGCGAGCGTCTGTGTGCCTTTCGGCGTCATCGGCGAAAATGTCGAAATCCTCGACGCGATGCATATTGTCAATGTCAATGTCGGTGCGTATTGCAAGATAAAGGGTGTTTCCCGTCTGCGTAACGGCTCTATAATTTCGTGCAAGGAAGACCCGGTCGAAATCGGTATGAATGTAATCGCGGATGACTTTATCGTTGAGAGCGGAAGCAAGATAACGGACGGGGTGATGATATCCAAATGCTTTGTCGGCCAGGCTTGCGTGCTTGGTCATGGCTACAGCGCTTCAGAGTCCTTGTTTTTCAGTAATTGCCAGGGCGAAAACGGTGAGGCTTGTTCGCTTTTTGCCGGTCCGTACACGGTTACGCATCATAAGTCAACCTTGTTGATAGCCGGTATGTTTTCGTTTATGAATGCCGGCTCGGGGTCCAACCAGAGTAACCACATGTACAAGCTCGGGCCGATTCACCAGGGCATCCTAGAGAGGGGAGCGAAGACGACTTCCGATTCATACATCCTCTGGCCGGCCAAAATCGGTGCGTTCTCCCTGGTGATGGGCCGTCACGTCAACAATCTCGATACGACTGATTTGCCGTTTTCCTATCTTATTGAGCAGCAGGGCTCTACATACATTGTCCCAGGTGTGAACCTGAAGTCTGTCGGCACGATTCGTGATGTGAAGAAGTGGCCTGAGAGGGATAGACGTAAGGACCCGCATCGTCTGGATCATATCAATTTCAATCATTTGAGCCCGTTCACGGTTCAGAAGATGTTCTCCGGCATTGACATTCTTGAGCGTCTCAAGGAGGCTTCCGGTCTAAGGGCCGACAATTACTCGTATAAGAAGGCGACGATACGCAATGCCGCCTTGTTCAAGGGTATAAAATATTATCAGACTGCAATCGTGAAGTTCTTGGGTAACTCGCTGATTTCCAGGATTCAAGATTCCGATATCAGCACCGATGAGGGACTTCGTCGCGCTCTTCGTCGGGATACGTCTGTCGGTTCAGGTCAATGGGTGGATATCTCTGGTCTTATAGCTCCGGCTTCTGAAATCGAAAGGATTTGTGATGATGTGATATCCGGTGTGATTGCTGATGTCAATGTCCTTTCGGATCGTTTCCTCGATATTTTCAATCACTATTACAGTTACGAGTGGACTTGGGCGTATGATGCCATCGAGCGTTACTGGAAGATTGACCTTTCTAAGATTACCCGAAGCGAGGCGGCCGAGATTGTGAAGCAATGGAAGAATGCAGTAGTCTCGCTGGACAAGCTGATTTATGATGACGCCCGCAAGGAGTTCGCCCTGACCAGCATGACCGGTTTCGGCGCCGATGGCGACAAGACTCGCCGTGATGAGGATTTCAATGCCGTCCGAGGCGGCGGTTTCGATGACAATCCGTTTGTTCAGGAGGTCCTTGACCATATCCGCCGCAAGTCAGTTCTGGGCGACAGCATCATCGCCCGCCTCAGATGACGGGTGTGTCTGTGGCAGGCGTGGTCAGTTACGAAACGGATTATGGTATTCTCCTGATGAGCGTCTGCCAGAACTCTCCGCAGGGGGGAGGTTGTCCGAAAAGTCAAACATTCCTCAGTGAGAATCGAGAATCCGCTTCTGGCCTTGTATAGGGGATCGGGATTTTCACCTGAAATGTCCGCCAATCTTGCCCAGGTCAGGGGAGAACCTTGTGTCCCGCTGTTCCGTACTTTTGCTTTCCGGTAAGCGTCTCCGCGGTTGCGTCTTGACGCGTTGCCAGCTGTTCCGTACTTTTGCTTTCCGTCGGGATGGTGCCACATTGATTTTTGTAACAGTCTGATTTGTAAGTAGTTGTAAAATTGTGTGTGGATTAGTGTCCAAACAATCATTGGAAATCCACGCTTAAAATAAATGACACCTGATTATCAATGTATTACAAAGGTGGCCGTGGCGTCGTCCCGCCCTGGGCACTGTCAATGTCATGCAGGCGTGGTCAGGTACGAAACAGATTATGGTATTCTCCTGATGAGCGTCTGCCAGAACCCTCCGCAGGGGGGGGATGTTGTCCGAAAAGTCAAACATTCCTCAGTGAGAATCGAGAATCCGCTTCTGGCCTTGTATAGGGGATTGGGGTTTTCCGTTTTCCCCTGATTCCAGGACCCTCCTTAGGGCTTGGTAGGGATGGTGCCAATGTCTGTATCGTCCGCCCCGGCTGGACAGACGTATAAACAAAAAGACTTGCTGAAATTCAGCAAGTCTTTAAATTCGTACTGGGTACGGGAATCGAACCCATATTGCAAGATTGAGAATCTTGAGTACTAACCGTTATACGAACCCAGCATTTATTATTTTTCCCTCACTGAGTGTTTTGAGAACCACTCTTTTCGTTTGGGATTACAAAGGTAGGCATTTTTTCTTACATTCCAAATTTTTCTGCAAAATTTTTCAAAAAAGTGTGAATTATTTGATGAAAACGAAGAAAACTGCCAAAATCAGGCAGGCAAACGCCGCCAAATGGTTCCACTGGAGAGGCTGTCCCTTGAAAAGAAAAGTGACAACGATTGTGAAAACTGTCAATGATATTGCTTCCTGGATGACTTTCAGCTGCATGATATTGAACGGGCCGCCGTTTCCCTGGAAACCGATCCTGTTGGCCGGCACCTGGGCGCAGTACTCGAAGAACGCCAGACCCCATGACAGAAGAATGACCAGAATCAGCGGCCAACCTGTCGAAATCTTCATTTCCTGCAATTTCAGATGTCCGTACCATGCGAACGTCATAAAAATATTGGATGTGACCAGAAGAAGAATGGTCAAAACTGCTTTCATTATATATATAATAGTGTCAATGTCAGTTAATCTTAATTATTCTTTACGTAATCGTTCAAAACCTGACGGCCGTTATATTTGGCATGGTCACATTTTGCGGCGGCAAAGTTACTCAATTATCCCGTTTGGTGAACAAAAATTTGTCATTGACACGATTAAATTTTAACTTCACTTTTTCTAAATCATTACTGAAAAATGAAAAAGCTTTTAACCATCGTATTCATGCTTCTGCCGATAATGGCATTGGCACAGAACCATCCTCAGGACTGGGCACAGTTCGGAAGATACGCTGAAGCGAACTCGGCATTGACAGAAAAACCTTTTGCAGTCCTGTATGGAGACTCCATCACGGACTCATGGCCGAAGACGCACCCGGATTTCTTCAAGGAGAACAATCTTGCAGGCCGCGGGATAAGTGGGCAGACTACATCCCAGATTCTCGTCAGAATGCAGCAGGACGTGATCTCACTCGCGCCTAAGTACGTAGTAATACTCTGCGGAATCAACGACATTGCCAAGAACGCAGGCTATGCTCCGGATCTCAAGTCGATGCTCGGAAGCATCAGGTCAATGTGCCAGATCGCCAAGGCAAACAAAATCCGCCCGATTCTCTGTACATTGCTCCCGTCCTATAAGCTCAGCTGGAGACCGGAAATAGAAAATCCGCTTTCGGATGTTCAGGAGTTCAATTCAATGCTGAAAGAATATGCCCGTGAGGCAGGAATCAAGGTCATTGACTATTATGAGGCCTTTGCAGATGCAGACGGTATGATGCCGGCAGTCTATTCCGCTGATACTGTGCATCCGAATGCTGAAGGATATGCAGTTATGGAAGGCTTAGTTCTGAAAGCCCTCGGAATACGCAAATAAATATTGCCCGCAGCAAACTCTCCATCTCAAAAGGACGGACAAAACGTAGAACAAATAAAAACATATAATATGTCACTTATAAAATCCATCTCAGGAATCCGCGGTACTATCGGCGGAAAACCGGGTGAAGCGCTCACTCCGGTAGATATTGTCAAATTCACATACGCTTATTGCGTGAAACTTCGCGAGCGCAGACCTAAAGGCGCAGGCGAAAGATACACAGTAGTAGTAGGAAAAGACGCTAGACTTTCCGGCGAAATGGTGGAAAACCTGGTTTGCGGAACACTGGTAGCATGTGGAATAGATGTAATCCGTGCAGGTTTCGCATCCACACCTACGACCGAGATGGCTGTGATCCTTTCCGGTGCTGACGGCGGACTTATCCTTACCGCGTCACACAACCCGAGACAGTGGAATGCATTGAAACTTCTGAATGAAAAAGGTGAGTTCCTTTCTGCAGCAGAAGGTCAGGCGGTTCTGGAATGTGCTGACAGTGAGGACTTTGACTTTAGCGATGTAGATAATCTCGGCACTATCATTGACGAAGATTTTACTGATAAACACCTCGATGCAGTGATGGCGCTTCCTGCAGTGGACGCGCAGGCCGTGAGGGATGCACATTTCACAGTCGTGCTCGATGCTATCAATTCTGTCGGAGGAATCATCATGCCGCGCTTGCTCGAGAGACTTGGCGTGAAATGCATTGAACTGAACTGCGATCCGACCGGCGACTTCGCACATAATCCGGAACCGCTCCCGAAAAACCTTGTTGACCTGAGCGAAACCGTTGTAAGAGAGCACGCTGACCTTGGAATTTCAGTCGATCCTGATGTTGACAGACTTGCTTTCATCTGCGAAAACGGTGAGCCGTTCGTCGAGGAATATACGCTCGTCAGTGTGGCAGATTACCTCCTTTCACGCGCGAAAGCAGAGGGCGTAAAGAACCTCGTGACTGTCTCAAACCTCTCATCTTCAAGGGCTTTGAGAGATGTCACCGAGAGCTACGGCGGCACGTACTACTCTTCCGCAGTGGGTGAGGTCAATGTTACTACGCTCATGCATGAGAAGGGTGCCCTTATCGGCGGAGAGGGCAACGGCGGCGTAATCTATCCGGCAATCCATTCAGGCCGTGACGCCATGGTCGGCGTGGCCCTGTTCCTCTCAAATCTTGCGCACAAGAAGATGAAAGTATCTGAACTCAAGAAGACATATCCTGAGTACCATATCGCGAAGAACCGTATCGAACTCTCGGACAAGTCGCTGATTGATAAGATTTTGACCGAACTGAAGAAGATTTATGCCAATGAAAATGTCAATGACATTGACGGTGTCAAGATCAGCTTCGAGGCCAAGCGTGAATGGGTGCATCTCCGCAAGTCGAACACTGAGCCGATTATCCGTATTTACTCCGAGGCTCCGACTGAGGAGGAGGCTGTGAAGCTTGGTGAGGATGTCATCAAAGTTGCTGAGAAAATCATCCGGGGTGAGTAATCATTGGAGAGAAACTTATATAGATAATGTTTTCATTCAGAACAACTCCGCTCCAGGATCAGCTGGACAAGGCTCTGATTGATGGTAAGGTCGGCTGCTTCTGTACCCAGAATTGCTGGGACACAAGCAGCGACCGTTATATGTATCAGATTTTCAAGGAAAGGGGAAATCTGGAACGTCTGTTCCAGCCTGAGGATGCCGAGCTGACGCCTGGGACCAACCATATCGGTTTCGACTCGGAGTCATTGAGAGGACTCAATGCCATTGTGGTCGAAATTCAGGATGTCGGTGTGCGCTACTTCAATTATACGAAGGACGTTCTCCGCCTCATGATGCTCCTCATGGTCATTGATGAACCTCCTGCTCTTTACATTGTGGATCATATCAATCCGGCCGGCAGGGTGGTCGAGGGTACTGTTCCGATGACGGAGTGCGAGGCTTTTGTCCCGCGAGTGGCTCACCGTCACGGGCTTACGTTAGGAGAGTTGTGTAATCTGTTCTATTCTGAAATAGGCGCGAAGTATCCTCTTCATGTCATTTCTGCACAGGCATCTGATTACAACAAGGACCTTCTTCCGTGGACTATAGCGCCGGCGTCAGATATTCCTGGTCTGTTTACATGCTATATGTATAGCGGCGGTGGATTGTGGAACAATACCAATATTACTCCGGCCATCGGTACAGCCCGTCCGTATGAGTATTTCGGTGCTCCGTTCATCACTCATGGTCCGTATGACCGTCTTCCGGTTCCTGAAGGCGTTCTTCTGCGTCCATGTTCTTTCAAGCCGTCAGCCGGACGTTATGCCGACGAAAGGTGTTTCGGATATCAGATCATGTTGACGCCTGGTACTCAATACCATTCGCTGCTCCATACTCTTCAGCTGATACGCTATTTCAAGGATGTCTATCCTGAGTTTACGCTTTCCGAGGAGTTCTACAAGAAGCTGGCTGACGAGAATCTGGCCTCATATCTTTCCGGCGATATCTCTTTCCAGGAGGCCAAGGAATATGTCAAGCTGGAGGAGCAGAAGTGGGTCCGCAAGGCCAAGCGTTTCACCCTGTATGAAGACCAGCCGTACAGAATGAAGTAGGAATCTCGATAGGACCGGACTTGAATCCCGCTGTTCTAACCATATTGATGTCTTAGGCATGGCCAACCGTCTTATCTGTGGTATTTTGTCCCACATAAAACGTTTCCGCGGTACAAAACCATCTAATATGGCCATTTCGTTCCGCCTGAAACGTTTTTTCGGAACAAAACCACACGAAATACCCATTTCGTCCCGCTAAACCGATTTATCCGGAACAAAATCTTGCTCCATGAAACAGGGATAATAGCAACAAAACTCGAAGCGGTCCGAATCGACGCTCTCTTGCGCTTTCCCAAAAAGCAGTAATGAAAACAACAAAACCCAGCCTGACTCATCAGACTGGGTTCCGTATTTGATTCGGCAGAACTTATTTCTGTCTGCTCTTGTATCTCTGGTAGAACTTATCGACACGACCTGCAGTATCCACGAGCTTAACCTTACCGGTGTAGAATGGATGTGAGGTGTTAGAGATCTCGACTTTCACTACTGGGTACTCAACTCCGTCGACCATCAGAGTTTCCTTTGTGGTGGCGCAAGAACGTGTAATGAACACTGTGTCGTTAGACATATCCTTGAAAGCTACAAGGCGGTAGTTTTCGGGATGAATTCCTTTTTTCATTTTCTTAAAAATTTAGTTGATTCAAAATTGGACTGCAAATTTATAGACTTTTCTTCGGATATCCAAGTATTGTCGCCGTTTTTTGCGCTAAGTAACACTAAGTAACATGAAAAAATAAGTTGCCTCAGATTAGGAGAAGGTCATCGAGGATGGATATGTTCTTGGATAAGTAACATGCAGGTGGCACATGCCTGATAAGGAAAATATCCAGGCCGAAATGATTCCTTAAGATGATACAGGTTATTTTTTCAAGTATTTCCCGACTTTGTGACCTTCGAGAATCACCTGCAAAATCTTCCTCGAAAACCAACCCGACGAAACAAATCAGAACCTCAGTTCCAGACCTATGGTAGCCACGAAGCAATTAGGCGACTTCCGCATGACACCATCTGCCCCCTCGATTTTCCTGTGCGTCAGCCTCCAGAACGCATCCACGCGCAACAGCCTGAGAATGTTGGAAATCCCGACACCCATCTCGACATACGGCTTGTTCAGCGACGTCATGCCCTTAGGGAAAAGCAGCGGAGCCTCAGACGAATGCTCACTTCCCAGGATACCATTGTTTTTCTCCGACAACGTACCGTAAACCGCCTTCAAAGTCACCACCTCACGCCAATGCAACTTCTTGATAAGCGGAATCTTACCCAAGAAGAAACCTCCGAAATTATGCTCCCAGAACAGCGACATCCACGTATCAGAAGCAAATTCATAAAACTCCATGCACGAGAACGAACTCTGGTCCAGAATATATGTACCATTACCCTCATGAAGCTTGAGCATGGGATATGGCACGGTACCGACAATCTTGCCCGCCGTCAACTTGATTCTCGACGCCCCGACCGGAGGCAGCTTAAGTTTGTAATCCATGCTGACCTCGGACCTGAAATAACTGTACTCATTCTTGCCGATGCCCTTCAGTGAACCCAGCAGGTCAATGGTGACTATAGGGTAGTCCGAATGCAGATAGGATTTCTCGAAGATGCCGCGGGTAACAGTCTCGTCCTTGGAGAATCTGGCAGTGATATGCAAGTCATTGGCCCCGACAGAATTCACGAAAGCAGTGTCCTTCTCGGAAACCACACGTCTCATCGGCACAAAGACATTGGAATATATCCTCCTGAATTCCAATGCGGTAGAGGTGTTGAGCCACGGCTTGATCTCCCAGTCGAACCTCGTCGCATATTCATTGACAAGACTCCTTTTCTCACTGCCCCTTTTCGTCAGGATTGACGTGAGCAGGGAAGTCTCATTGAAAGCCGAGGTTCCCTTGCCGAGCTGCATCATGTCCTTCTTCCCCGAAAACGTCAGCTTCATGGTCGGCTGCCTGCTGAGCATCCATTCCAGCGAACCGCCGCCCTTGAATTTCTTGTCCTTGAACCCGTAAGCCAGAAATCCCGACAACCTGAACTTCCTGCTGACCCCAGGCGTGGTACGGCCTCCGAGCTGCACACGGTTCCCCTCTATCTTATTGAAACTGTATATCCTCGAATATGGTCCGAAAGCAAAATACTTCGTCTCCAGATAGCCGGACACGACAGTGTTCACCACATTGTAGATGTTGTTGTAGAGCGGAACCTGCTTTATGGAATCCACCATATTATATATATTCTGCTCCTTCGTGGACAACGCGTAAGGCCTGGCATTGTCCCACCACTCATCATCACGCCTCGCCGCCTCCTTCTCAATATGCACAGAAGTATTGACCTTGTTTACTTGCGGCTTGGCCTCCTCCCCGAGAACCGGGTTCATGTACTCTATCTGCCTGTTGCCCAGGAAAGAAGCCAGCTTCGACGAGTCGCGCATCGTCACGGAAAAATCCACGTAGAGCCGGTCCTGTTTGTAGAACCACACCGAATCGCCCACACGCTGATCGCTCCTGTCAATGACAAGGTCACGTATCCAGTTTATGTTGGCCCCGCGGAAAAGCTTCACATGAATCTCCCTCAGACCGAAATCCTGCGCATCAATGTCCATCTCCCCGTCGAAGACTGACGAAGAAATGCCCTTGGCCGGGTGGAATCTGATCTTCCATGTCTTGCGGCCATCAATGTTCAGACTATCGACCAGATAGTAATTATAATATATGTTTCCGGATGCCGACAGCGGCGAAGGAATCTGCACATTGAAAGCATTGATGAAATTGTTGTAGAAGTTGGTCTTCAGGTGCATGCTTCCCGTAAACTGGGAAACCGCATTGTCCTCATTCAGACCTGAAATCCTGGTCGCCTCGATGACTTCCTTGTTCACTTCCGGCGATATCCCGTGATACCGCTTCGCCCTCGTCTCCGAAATCATGACCGGCAGATAAGGCTTTCCCGAAACCGACGACGTGTCCATATAATCGAAAATGAAGCCGAAATTACGCCTCAGCATCTTGTTTCTGATCTGCTCCTCCGCATTGGTAAGGTCAAGCTCCATCTTCGTGTAAGTATCACATACATAATGACTTCTGCGCTCAGGGTCATTGACCTCCCTATGCTTGTCGATTTGCTTCAGAATCCATTTCATGTATCGGTTGTCCGGCTTGACGACGGCCGCGGTGAGCGAAGTATTGACCTCCTTCAGCCTGAAATTGACCTCATTATAAGCTCCCCGGCTGATTCTTATAATCTGGTTTTCGTAGCCGAGAATGGACGCGCAGAGCAGACTCGCCGTCGAGTCCCTCGTCTCCATTGAATAGTTGCCGTCCAGGTCGGTAGAAACACCGATAGTCGTGTTCAGAAAATAAACGGCTACGAAAGGAAGTCCAATGCCTGATTCGTCAGTCACGCGTCCCTTGACTTTCGTCGTCTGGGCGAGAGCAGAACCGCACAGCAACGCCGCCATCGCAAAAACGCCAGCAGCTGCCGCCAGAATCTGATATATCTTTTTCCTTCTCATTTTTATCAATGTCAATGCCGGTGCAGGCGCCGGATTCAGGCCAATGTCTTCTCCGAATCCACTGTCAATGTCCTCCGATGCCGGCCAGCGACCATACATATAAAATATCAAATATAGCAAATTCTTGCATACATTGTCACAATAGTTGCCCTGGAACTTCTCACCGGAAATCTGCTTCTAATCTGAAGCAGGTTATTTTTCTCACGTTACTAGGGAACATCAGCCAAAGAAAAGTTTCATAATACTGTCAAAAGCCGTATCTTCGCGGAAAATTTTTGAAAACGCACTTCACATGACAAACGTTGCAATCTTCGTATCCGGAAGCGGAACAAACTGCGAGGCCATCATCCGTCACTTCGCAGGATCTACTGACTACAAAATGGCATTGGTACTGAGCAATAAACCAGACGCTTACGCCCTTGTACGCGCGAAAAATCTCGGCGTGCCGACTGCAGTCATGACGAAGAAAGAGTTCAATGACGAGAACCGGCTCATGTCGCTGATGAAAGAATATGACATTGACTTCATCGTTCTGGCAGGCTTCCTTCTCGTTGTACCTGAGTTCCTCATCAATGCTTATGAACGTCGGATGATAAACCTGCATCCAGCGCTTCTCCCGAAATTCGGTGGAATAGGAATGTACGGCCATCATGTCCATGAGGCTGTCAAGGCGGCAGGGGAGACCGAGACCGGCATGACGGTGCATTATGTGAGCGCAAAAGTGGACGGAGGAGAGATTATTGCCCAGTATTCCACACCTATCAGCGTGGACGATACGCCTGACCAGATAGCAGAAAAGGAGCATGTCCTGGAAATGCGTTATTTCCCTCAGGTGGTTCAAAACGTTTTGGATGCTACTTTCGGTCAGGATAAAGCATAAATTAGAATTTTTTAAAAGAAATTTATTCATAAGAAAAAGCGAAAAATAGGACATTTCTTGCCTGCGTCATATCTTGGCGCGGCTTCTTTTTTTTTGGGGGGGGGGTTGATTTTCAGCAAAATAGATTACAGCGTACAAACAATGCAATAGGTAAAATTGACAATTATTTGCTGTGTACCAGCTTTTATATTAACGTTTTAGCATATTTTCTGCGAAAAGGAAAACTCTAGGATATCTGAAAATGATGCTGTAATTTTGCGCTCCCTTTTTGGAAAAAGATGGCCGCCGGGGGATGAGGCGGCACCTGAAATAAGTGTGAATTAAAACTTGTAAAAGTAGTGAGAACTCGTTCAAAGATACAGCTTCTCGCTGTAGCCCTTTTGATGTCGATTTCCTTACGACTCCAGGCTGGTGATTGCATGCAATTCTGCAACATCACCATGACACCGGATAGTTCGGACAACGTCAAAACTGCCAATCAGATGGAAGAAGATAATGACGAACCGCTGATGAGGTCAGTCGCAAGAAATTTTGCGATTTACTATTGTCTCAACGGCGTCGATATTGACGAGCAATATCTCGACAATGTCTGGCAACTTGGTCAGATCCGCAAGTTCTTGTCCATTTCCCCGAAAATCGACAGCATTACCATACGTTCCTATGCATCTCCTGAAGGCCCTTACTCCCGAAATGTATGGCTTTCGCGTAAACGTGCGGAGTCGGCAAAAGCCTTCCTTCTCAAGATGGTGCCTGAAGGCTCGTCACTCACCGCTGATAAAATCAAACTGGATCCTGTTCCTGAAAACTGGGACGGACTTACCGAAGAAATCGAGAAAAACTATCATGAGGAAGACAGGGAACAGGTCCTCGGAATCCTGCGCTCTGACATTGATACTGAATCCAAAAAACTGAGTCTCAAGTCATTGGACGGAGGTCGTTCCTGGCGTCATATCATCGATGAAAACATGCCTCGGCTGCGTTATGCCACATGGATTTGCGTGTGGGTGGATCCGGGAATCGACCACGTGGAGAAGCATTTTACGGACTATCCTTCCACTCCCTCCCGTCTGGCATTGATACCTCAGACGGAACCGGTTTCTCCTGTGCTTCCGGAGTACGAGCGCCAGATGATTCTTGCAGGCAGGACCAATCTGCTTGTTCCAGGGCTTAACTTCGGCGTGGAAATTCCTGTCGGACGTCATTTCTCTATCGGTGCAGATTACTGGTATCCCTGGTGGCTGGCCAAGAGTAATAAATACTGTGGTGAGATGCTGGGTTGGTTTATAGACGGAAAGTATTGGTTTACAGGTAGAAACGGTAAATTTGAGTGGACTCGTGACGATAAGCTGAAAGGTCATGCTCTAGGTCTTTATGCCGGTGGCGGCTACTATGACTATCAGAAGCGTAAGAGCGGCTATCAGGGTGAGTACATTGACTTTGGTGTCGATTATACTTTCGGTATGCCGATAGGCAGGAAGAAATGGATGAGGATGGAGTTCAATGTCGGTGTGGGCTGCATCCTTACACAGGCACGCCATTATACCCCGACATCCGACTGGGCCGACCTCATCAAGGACCCAGGCGTAAAACAGAATTATTATACATTCTTCGGCCCGACAAGGGTGGGGATTTCCTTCGTGCTTCCGCTCATCGTGAAACGTCAGATGAAAGGAGGTGCGCGATGAAAAGAGCTGGTATTCTGATACTTATGATGCTGGCTGTCTTTGCTGCCTCATGCAGGAGACGTCCGCTTCTGGAGGCTGACTACACTGTCAATGTCGTGATGAATCTCGACCGCGACATCGTGAACTATACCGTCTCCAAGGACCCGTCCGTGATGAGGGTCGCTTTCTTCGACCATTCCGACGGACACCTTGTGACCCAGGCCTATCTTCCGCTTTCCGGAGGCCAGGTCAATGTCCTTCCGGGAAGAATCTATGATGTGTTGGCCTATAACTTTGATACTCAGGTGACTCTGGTGAAGGAACCCGACAATTTCAACAGGATTTTTGCTGCCACGAACTCTATTTCGGAAGAATTCAAGAGCAAACTGAAGAGTCGTGGCACCAAGAGCGCTAAAGGAGACGAGGACGAGCATATCGTCTATGACCCGGACCATCTCTTTGTGGGGAGACTGAACAAGGTCGATCTTCCGGCAAGGTCTGTCGATTCTCCTGAAGTAACATTGACAATAGACTGCGAAACTGTCGTCCAGTCGTGGATTCTGGAGGTCGATAAGGTCAATGGCATTGAAAATGTCTCGTCAATTTCGGCGGTGATTACCGGTGTGTCGGAGTTTAACCGGATTTCGACAGGGGAGCGCTCGGACGATGTCGCGACTGTCTATTTCGACGTGAAGGGCATCAATGCCGACGGGACGCTGAAGACCGGTTTCAATACCTTCGGCCAGAACCCGAATCCCGCTGAAAGACAGATACTTTCGCTCGTGATTACCGATACCGCCGGCAAAGGGTATATTTTCAATGTCGATGTGTCGGCCCAGTTCCCGGGAAACAAAGAACAGATAATCCGCGTGAAGACGGGTGACATCGTGATTCCTAAGCCTGACAAGCCCGGTTCGGGAGGCGGTCTTGCCCCTGACGTGGACGAATGGAAAGATATCGTTTCTGAAATTATCATTTAACAACATTTTATATTTTTTAAGATGAAAAAACTTTTTATTGTAATGCTTGGCGTCAGCGCCGTTGTTGCCTGCACCAAGTCTTCAGTAAGCTATGAGCCTGCTGGAGAGATTGCATTGGCTCCTGTCAATGAAATCAACAAGACCAAGACAACTGTAACCGATGCTGTCTTCCCTGCTGATCGGATTATGGGTGTGTACGCTTACTACAAGGCTGAATGCCCGAATGGTTCTGCCGCTTCCACGTTCAAGGATGCGTCAACCTATCTTGACAATGTCCAGTTCAAGCAGAATGGAACTGACTGGGCAGGATGGAAGGATGGTAAAGCTTACCCTTATTATTGGCCGAAGAACGGTTCCCTCGTGTTCGCTGCCTATTCTCCTCTTACAGATTCTGAGACCCAGCCGGCTGTCAGTAAACATACATTCAAGGCTGACGGAACTGCTGTGGTGTCTGACATTTTCGAAAACAAATCTTTTACCCAGTCACGTCTTACCGACAAGACAGTTGACTTAATGTGGAGTCCGGTAACTGCATCGTCACACACTTCAAAATCCAACCATGTGGCCATGACTTTCTATCATGCCATGTCCTGGATTACTTTCAAGGCTAAGTTTACGAAACCTGAGGGTATGGCCACGACTACCGAGCCGGTCATCACTATTAAGAGCCTGACTCTTGAAAATGTTGTGATAAATGGTGCATTTGAGACACATGTGGCCCAAATCACCTGGACTCCGTCTGTTGATCCTAAAGCGAAACAGCCTATTATAGTCTACAGGGGAGAACAGGCTCTAACGGAGACATCTGCCAATGTGGAGAACACTGCAAACGGTACTCTTGTAATCCCGCAGGAAATTACAAAAGACATTGTAGCCACTATCGTTTATGATCAGCATGTTCCAGGAACTGCAAAAGTGGAGCAGAAAGCGGTACTTCATCTCAATCAGTGTAAAGTGGGTGAACAGTCTCTTACTACCTGGATGAATGCAAAGCATTATATCTATGATATCAACTTTACATTCGGTACTGATGACCAGATTTACATCGCACCTTCAGTTCAGCCATGGAAAGAAGAGAATGTCACCACAGAAGGTGGAGCTATAGAGCATAAGTAATTTGCCCGCGTTGTGGGCATCCGTCTTCGGTTTTGACAATGATAACTGATATGAAATATATGTTTGTTTTGGGCGTTGCCTCCGCATTGGCCTTTACCTCCTGCACCAGTGTGCGGGTAGAGAGGGAAGATGTGAATTCTGGCAGTCCCATATGCGTGACTGCCAGAAGTGACGGGCAGAATACCAAGGCTATGCTTGACGGTGACTCTTTCTGTCACTTCGCCAATGCGTTACAGATTTGGGATGTGTATATGGGAGACAGTCCGGTGGCATATATTGACGGAAAGTATGTCGTGTCTGACGGCGGAGAGGCCGGTGCAGTCTGGCCGTTCCGCAAAGGCATTGACATTAATTCTGACATTGAAAAATATTATTGGACGAAGGCGGGTGCCCATCGTTTTTATGGTGTTCTTGTCAATGACAAATCCGTGGATCCGGCATTGTCCCCTGCGACTTTGTGGGGCGACGGCTGCGGATTCGGTAAGGCAGGGGCGCCTTATGTTTTTGCGGTTCCGCAGACGGAGATGAATCTGGATTCTCCGCAGTTCGATTTCGTTTATTCCAATGTTGTGGAGCGTAATCTGGACACGTCTGCAGGAACTGATATCTCTGATGGAACTGATGTGAAGAGGCCTGTTGGCTTGACTTTTAAGCATTTGTTTTCGGCATTTGCGTTTACTCTCAAGAATGAGAGTGCAGGGGACTTGAAACTGAAGGATGTTTCCCTGCAGATTCAGTCCGGCGGCGAGGCCGGCATTGACTATTCCGGTGCATGGACGAGGGATGCGGATATTTCCGGCTGTCCTTCCGTAACTTATACATTGTCAGATGTTTCTGGTATAAAAGGTGTTGCTGACGGGGTGACTGTGAAGATTCTTCCTGCCAATGCCAAGGTGGATTTGTTCAATCATGTAGGCTCCGTAGTGGGGACTGCTTCGGACAAGGGGGAGTTCAAGTTGGCGTGGCCGCAGAGTCTGGAGGGCAAGACATTGAAGTTCAGTTATACGGTGACGGAAAGTGTCGGTCATATCGGATATGTTTATAAGGGAAGGGGAAGCGGTTATCGTGTGGACAGTTTCACGCCAAATCCCGGCAAGGGGGAGTATGATTATGATAAGTTATCTGACCGCTACATATATAATAAGGATCATAAGGGTGATTGTGATGTGACTTTCATAGAGGACCCTTATGGCTATTATTCCAAGACTACTTATTATAAGGATGAGGAGCGTGACATTGACAAATCTTTCAGTCTTGGCGCCATTACGCCTGATTCTCGCTGGGAAGCCGGCAAGCGTTATCTCTATAATCTGTCTTACAGCAATACTGTCATTGACCTGAAAGTCACTGTCATGCAGTGGAATGGCGGTCATGGCGGAGGTGTGGAATTCAATTGATGAGGCTATGAAAAGAATATTTGCATTGGCATTGACCTTAATCATTTTCGCCGCTTGCGCGAAGGAGACGGTTCCTTCCGCCGCAGGTGACGGGGAGGCTGTATCGTTGTCTCTCAATGTGTTGTCGGGGCAGCTTGACCGGGTGGTGGTCAAGGGCTGGGACCCGAATGATGCCAATGAGGTTGCTGTCCATGACCTCCGTGTGTACGTGTTCGACAAGATCGGTGTGCTTGTGGGTTTCAAGACTTTTTCGGAGAGTGACTTGAAGTTCAATGCTGACCGTAATTCTTCTACCGGTTATGACAAGTCTACGCATATTTCTGGTATTCAGGCGGTTACGGGGGATGTGTATATTTATGGTATCGCCAATGCGGTGACGTCCCAGTATAGCATTACGGATGAGCGGATTCTGAATGCGACGAATTCGGACCTGACCAGGAAGGATTTTCTCGCGGCTGTATATTCGCGTCAGAAGGAGTCTGTAAATCCGATGGACAATTGTTTTCTCATGACGGGTTATGTCAATGATGGTAAGCCTGTCCATGTGTCGAAGTCCGGTACGGGAACAGGTAAGATTGACAGTCCGGTTTCTGCTGATGCGCAGAGGCTTAAGCTGTTTAAGGCGGTTTCCAAGAATAAGATTACGGTGAAGACCGGGGAGGGGATTAGTTTCGACCCTGATTATTATGTGATTTGCAATGTCCCTCGACGGGTTCCTGTCATTGGCAAGAATGCGACTGCATCTTATTCGGATTTCGAGAATTTGCCGCGTACGGTCATGAATGAGCTGGAGGTGAATTTCTATCTTCCGGAGAATATCCAGACGTCGTCTTCTGCCATTTCGAAGTGGAATGACCGCGAGAGGAATGTCTATTCTGATGGTGTGAAGTCGTTTGTCAATGCTCCAGTGAATTCTACATATATTGTCATTTATGGCAAGTACAAGAAGGGGGATGTTTCTGGTAATGTGCACTATACCATCCATTTGGGTGATTTCGGGAAGTCGCTTTCGGATTTCAGTGTCGTGAGGAACTACAAGTATGAATATACCGTTACTGTCAATGGGGTGGATGATATTGTCGCTGAGGCGAAGGCTGATGGAAACACTATCATTGACAAGGATAATCCCGGTGCTGAGGGGGTGATCATCAGGACTGACAATGGTGAGGTTTTCGATGTGGACTGTCATTATGAGTCTCGTGTCTTTTCGTTTACGCAGGAGGAGATTCAGGGACTCAGGGATTTCGGATACATTGTGAAGTTCAAGACGGCTTTCGGTGAGACGGAGAGTCTTCTGGTTCGACCGGATGGCTTGTATGATCCTTCTGCGTATAAGGCAGCCGAGACTGATGCGGACAGGGAGGCGGCGAAGGTCGGGACTTTCGATCGTGATTTCAATGCTGTTCCGGTTGCCGGGAAGGAGGCTTATTTTGCTGATCCTCAAGGCGGAAAGACGGAGCATGACTATTATTGGGTGCATTTCGTGAAGAATACCGGCGCGGATTCAGGTGTCGGTCAGAAGACTTATTCGGCCCGTACCGTGGCGGATGTCTGTCGTTTTCCGGGCCTGTCCAATACGATGAATGTTTTCAGGATGTTTGTCGATCTTATGGCAAATGTGGACAATGATTCGTATTTCAATGCTAAGGTCAATGGTAAGCGCGGAGTCTATTATACGTGTTTCATTGATGAGAATTATTATAGTGACAGGGATTGGACTGAGTATGCGAACCGGACTGAGGAGCGTGTTGTGTATCTGGCGAATACTTATGAGACGAGTCCTGACAAGATGAGTTCTTATGCGGAGGCCAAGTATGTGATTTCGCAGGAGCCTGTCTGGACTTTCTATAAGATGGACCCGACGCTTGTACCTTATGGGGTGGAGAGTGTTTCGGAGGAGGAGAAGGTCAAGGGTTTTGCCCTGAAGTATTCCAATTATTCGGGAACCGGTGAGACTTGGGACGGCCTTGCCACGACCAGGAAGAATGTTTCTGTTTTTTACACGACATCCGGGATGCAGAAGCGTAGTGACAATGCACAGGATTTGTACACTGATGTTTTTATGGCCTGTATGAGCCGTAATCGTGATGAGAATGGCGATGGAAAGATAGAGGCTTCCGAGGTCAAATGGTACCTTCCTTCTGTGGGCCAGTACATCGGTCTTTGGAGTGGTGAGGAGATTCTGCCTACTGATGCGCGTCTATTTAATCCGAATGACTGGGATGCGCTGAAGACGGCTTATCAGCAGGGAATCTATGATATGAATGGAAATAAGCTTATCAAAGATCAGGCTCTGAAGTTTTGGCATTATTTCACTTCTTCGGATATGGCTGTGCTCTGGGCTGAGGAGGGAGTTTCTACTTCTCGCAAGGGTGTCGTCAATTCTTGGGGTCAGGCTTCCAAGGTCCGTTGCGTTAGGAATCTGCAGTCCAATGGTACTGGTGTGGGTGTGACGGCTGACAAATATTATGCGACCAGGTCTGTGGATGATGGTACAGAGGTTACCATGCTTCTTGCTGAAGATGCTCTCCGCGGTTATCAATCGACGGCCATGAGCCCTTCTCTTGAGCGTGGCGAGAATACGACCAACAAACTTTACGGGAAGTTCATCGTGGCTTCTTCTGATTTGCCAGGCACGTTTGCGCGTGGCTCGATTATCAATACGGGCTACAATCAGCCGTTCATATCTGCCACGGCCGACGTGTGCAAGGCCGCCAAGGGCGGTGCCTGGCGCGTCCCGAACCAAAGGGAATTGTCAATGATGACGATGTTCCTTTCCAAGCCTTCCAATTTCATGTGGAGTAATACGTTCTTTACGGGTGCCCGTGCCGGCTATTACAAGCAGGGCAGCGGTCAGGGTCTTATCTGGCAGTATACCGGCCAGCTTTCCCTCGATAGTTCCGGCAGGGGCACTGTCCGCTGTGTCCGGGATGAGGAATAGGTGAGTTATTTCTGATTGTTTGAGTTAATATTACTTAATGTGGTTTTGAGGTTGCATATCTGAGTCTGGTGATGGCAGAAAAATGTCAAAAAAAGTGTTTCTGGACAATTCCCTGAGGGATAATGAGTTATTGTATATGCACGAAAAAACTTCGAAAAAATATTGAAAAAAGTGCAAGAAAAATTTGGAGTGTAAGAAAAAATGCCTACCTTTGTAATCCCAAACGAAAAGAACGGTACTTCACCGAACTTCAAGTAAGGAAAAATACTTGGTGCCATAGCTCAGTTGGTAGAGCAAAGGACTGAAAATCCTTGTGTCCCTAGTTCGATTCTCGGTGGCACCACACGAAACCCTCGTAGATGCGTTCTACGGGGGTTTAACTTTTAATTTTACTGCAGCTGTGCTTCGTTTCGGCCTTGGGTTAGGGGGGAATCCGTCTTCTTGGCTCAACGTAAAATCCCGGTTGATTTGCATTTCATAGTGCGTCTGAGGAACAAAGCAAGCGGAGCAGCCCTTGGGCTGAGCTGCGCAGTTTGCTTTGAGCAGCCGGCCGGCGTATTTGCCGGCTGCGGTGCCGTGTGTCAGGCAAAGATCTTGGCAAGCCTGAAGATAAAGAATGGAATATCCCTTACGCCTCTGAACTGAGCCCTGAAAGCTTTTACTTTGGCATTAAAAAAGGAATATAGACCGAAAAGACTCGCAAAGATTATCAAGTTATTTTTTAAGGATTACTAAGCGACTTATCAAGGTCATAGACTTCTTGCTGTCATCTCCCAGCATTCTGCCCTACACTGCAGCACAAGAAAAGGCAGAAGATAAGCTGACAGATGATACACTTCTGTTTCGACCCTCTTGGCAGACGACAATTTAAGGCTCATCCCCGCTAACTTGTTTGACATCAATATCATACAGAATTCGCACAGCTTAATCTACCTGTCAAGACCCCCATTCAGACCCACCTCTTGGCATCCTACGATTTCCGTAAAAGCCTGACGTTCAGCATAAAACGCTAAACCACGTCTGTCAAGAGGGTCGAATACCAGACAGCCTTAAAAGTCCTAGCAAGAGTGAAATTGTTCGTATCCCTATACACTGCCTAAAGCAAATTCTTGATTTTCAGTTAGAAATGTTTGACCATTTAGACAGTCTCCCCCACAACGAAGGACACCAATGCCGCCAGTTTTTCATACTCTGTTACCAATCGCTCATCAGTCACACAGTTATCTGCATAAAACGCAATTTGTCCAGAAAACATAGCGTTTCCCGGACAAATAACTGAATTATATTTCTTTAATCAAGACTACTTTGGCTCCGACCTTTCCTTTAGCCAGGAAACCTCTTCTTCTGAGAGACCTGTCGCCTGTGCTATAATCTCGCAAGAGGCCCCGAGTCGTATAAGATTTATCGCGATTTTGTCCAGTCCAATTCAGAAATCTCCTTTTCTGTCAGACCTGTCAGTTCTGAAATTGTCTCAACATCAATCCCTTTCTCCAACATTCTTTTAGCAATGTCACAACTATTCCGTTTTGCGCCTTCCTTTAGCCCTTCCTTTATGCCTTCTTCTTTACCCTCCTTGTGTCCTTCCTCTCGCCCTTCCTTGAGCCCTTCCTCTTTGCCCACTTTATGCCCTTCCTCACGTCCTTCTTCTCGTCCACTCTCACGCGCGTACTCGATCTGATTGTATGTGTCCCGTTCCGTATTCATGGCTTTAATGTATTTGATTCTGTCTTCGTCGTCAAGCTGTGCAAGTTCCTCTACATCTTAGGAATCAATCCGGTCTAATTCAGAAATCTCCTTTTCTGTCAGACCTGTCAGTTCTGAAATTGTCTCAGTCTCAATCCCTTTCTCCAACATTCTTTTGGCAATGTCGAAACTCTTCTGTTTTGCGCCTTCCTCACGCCCTTCCTTTATGCCTTCTTCTTTACCTTCCTTGAGACCTTCCTCTTTGCCCACTTTATGCCCTTCTTCGCGCCCGGTCTCACGCGCGTACTCGATCTGATTGTATGTGTCCCGTTCCGTATTCATGGATTTTATGTAATTGGTTCTGTCCTCGTCGTCAAGCTGGGCGAGTTCCGCCACATCAAAGAGTTTCGTGAATATCCTGTCCCTCAGCCTCTCCGGACGCTCCAGCAAGTTTGACATGTTCTTCAGCAGATACAGCCACTTGTCCAGATCCGTCTCCAGCTCATCCTCACCCTTGTCGAACTTCTCCACCTCCACGAAGACGAACTCCAGTTTGTCCGTCATCAGC
>OHOQ01000081.1_pt1 | contig 51727 bp, 39 predicted proteins | sample 1569881 | NCBI WGS metagenome assembly OHOQ01 (sample SAMEA3879596, study PRJEB24766) | human gut metagenome | biome: human-associated habitat; feature: feces | place: USA | collected 1985/1987 | reverse complement strand
GAGGGTGGATGGAGCGAAGCGGAACTCTGTCGGAGCCTTCCGACAACTCTACGACGCCCTAATATAAAAAAGAGACCAACCCTTTTGGGTCAGCCTCTTGCCTAAAATATGTATTACTGAAAATTATTCAGCAACAACTTCGAATTTGAAAGTGCCCTTTACACTCTTGTAGCACTTAACCTCAGCCTCATACTCGCCAAGTTCCTTGACAGATGAAAGGATTGTGATATCCTTCTTGTCAACCTCTACACCTGCAGCTACGAGTGCCTCAGCAAGCTGGGCGGTTGTAACTGAACCATAGATCTTGCCGTTCTCGCTGACCTTTGCAGAAACCTTAACTGAAACTGCTGCGATCTTGGCTGCAAGAGCCTCAGCATCAGCAACGAGTTTAGCCTCCTTGTGAGCTCTCTGACGTACAGTCTCTGCGTGCTGTTTCTTTGCAGACTCAGTAGCGAGGATTGCATATCCCTGAGGAATAAGATAGTTAAGAGCGTAACCTGCTTTAACCTTAACGATATCATCTGCGTGACCGAGATTAGCCACTTCTTTCTTCAAAATGATTTCCATATTCCTGTCTCCTGATTATTTAAGAAGGTCTGTTACATACGGGAGAAGCGCGAGTGAACGAGCTCTCTTGACTGCCTGAGCCACTTTTCTCTGGAATTTGAGAGAAGTTCCGGTGATACGGCGAGGGAGAATCTTACCCTGCTCGTTCAGGAATTTCTTAAGGAACTCAGCGTCCTTGTAATCTACATACTTGATACCTGCTCTCTTGAAACGGCAGTATTTTTTCTTTCTAACCTCTACTGTAGGAGGGTTCAGATAACGGATCTCGTTATTCTGCTGTGCATTGTTTGTCTGTGCCATATTCTGTCCTCCTTATTATTTTGCAGCCTCAGCAGCCTGTGCAGCAGCCTTAGCCTGCTTGTTTGCTCTTCTCTTCTCTGCGTAAGCAGCGGCATCCTTGTCAAGAGCTACTGTAAGATACCTGATGATTCTCTCGTCACGGTGATACTGTGTCTCGAGTTTTGCGATGAACTCAGGATTAGCCTTGAATTCGATAAGGTGATAGAATCCTGAAGTCTTGTGCTGGATGGCATAAGCAAGCGGCTTAAGTCCCCAGTCCTCTTCGTACACTACCTCGCCGCCGTTCTTGGCGATGAAGTCAACGTACTTGGCAACCGCTTCCTTCATCTGAGCCTCAGACAAAACGGGAGTTGCAATGAAAACGGTCTCGTACTGTTTCAACATAATTAATAAAGTTTAAAATATTCTTTCAGCGCACTATGCGCCAAAAGGACTGCAAATTTAGGAATAATTTCTCCGAAAACAAAATCTTTGTACAAAATTCCCCGAAAACTATGCATTATATTCAACTTGATGTTATTTTTGCAGGATAAATCAGGAAATCAATGCCGATTTCCGCGGATAGAATAATGTTCTGACTCTGCATCTGACGGGAGGAAGACGCTCAAATGTCTTTAAACCAATGAGACACAATATCTTAGTTACTGGTTCCAACGGACAGCTTGGAATGGAAATCAGAAATCTGGCCTTGGGGCGTGACATCGTACCTGGCAGAGAACACGACAATTCATGCAGTCGCATTGTCAATGCCGACGACTGTTTCCTTTTCACAGCACGTCATGAGTTGCCTTACATGGAAACGGAAATCCTCGACATCACCGACCTCGACGCAGTGCGGGAAATGATAGAGGTCAATGCCATTGACACCATCGTCAATTGCGCGGCATACACAGACGTGGAGAAAGCGGAGGGAAACTTCGAAGAAGCTGACCTTCAGAACCATATCGCCGTAGATAATCTCGCGGAAGCGGCAAGGGAATTCGGAATAACATTGATACATATCTCCACCGACTACGTTTTCGGCGGTGAATCATCCAAACCATATACGGAACTTGACGGCACCAGTCCTCTGGGCGTATATGGCCTGACCAAACTGGCAGGGGAAAGGGCCATCCTCGATTCCGGATGCGACCATGTGATACTGAGGACATCATGGCTGTACTCACCTTACGGAAGGAACTTTGTAAAGACCATGAAGCGTCTCACTGCCGAGAAGGATGAACTGAACGTCGTCATTGATGAAATCGGCACTCCGACATATGCGCGCGACCTCGCGCAGGCTATCATTGACATAATCCATTCGGGGAAGACGGACATTTGTTCCGGCATTTACAATTATTCGGGTGAGGGGCTCTGCTCCCGTTTTGACCTTGCCTACGAGGTCGGGCGCCTGTGCGGAAATGTCTGCCGACTGAAGCCTTGCCTGAGCGTGGATTTTCCGACCGTAGCTGCAAGACCACACTATTCGGTGCTGGACAAGACATTGATAAAGACCACTTTCGACCTCGAAATTCCGCATTGGACAGAATCATTGCGCCATTGCATAGGCAGGATGAAAAAGATGCAGGAAGGGGAGTGATCGCAGGACACCTAAAAGACATTGACAATGCTGGACAAGAATAGCAAAATTTACGTTGCCGGCCATCGCGGACTGGTGGGCTCGGCGATATGGAACAATCTCCAGAAGCGCGGATATACCAATCTCGTGGGACGTACGCATCAGGAACTTGACCTCACGGACCAATATGCCGTTCAGAAGTTCTTTGATGAGGAACGTCCTGACGCTGTGGTACTTGCGGCCGCTTTCGTGGGCGGCATCATGGCCAATTCTCTCTACCGGGCCGACTTCATCATGCAGAACATGAAGATGCAGTGCAACGTAATCGGCAACGCCTACAGCCACGGAGTCAAGAAACTGCTCTTCCTCGGCTCTACCTGCATTTATCCGAAAGATGCTCCCCAGCCGATGAAGGAGGACGCACTTCTGACCTCGCCGCTGGAATACACCAACGAGGAATATGCGATAGCGAAGATTGCCGGGCTGAAAATGTGCGAAAGCTACAATCTCCAGTACGGGACGAACTATATCGCAGTCATGCCTACGAACCTGTATGGCCCGAATGACAATTTCCATCTGGAGAACAGCCACGTCATGCCGGCCATGATGCGAAAAATCTATCTGGCGAAACTGATTCACGAGGGAGACTGGCGTGCCATAGAAACCGACATGGACAAGCGCCCGATCAATCCTACGGACAAGCTCCGCGCGATTATCGGCGAGGGCAACGTCGATGGAAACAACAGCCGGGAGCGCATCCTGAAGGCCCTTGAGTTTTATGGGATCAATGATAATAAAGTCGTTCTCTGGGGCACAGGAAAGCCGCTCCGCGAATTCCTCTGGAGCGAAGATATGGCAGATGCGAGCGTGCACGTACTTCTCAATGTCAATTTCAGCGACATCATCGGCATTGACAAGTATTCTTCCGTGTTCTACGGGGCCAGGACTGACGGAAAAGTGGATCGCAACAACAGCGAAGGCCGCGGCGGAGCAATCCCGTCACTGGGTGAAATCCGCAATTGCCATATCAATGTCGGTACGGGTAAAGAACTGACTATCCGAGAGTTGAGCGAACTTGTGGTGAAAGCTGTGGGCTTTGGCGGTGAGGTCGTGTTCGACTCGTCCAAGCCGGACGGAACGCCGCGCAAGCTTATCGACGTGACTAAACTCCACAGCCTCGGCTGGACCCACAAGGTCGAAATCGAAGATGGAGTGAAGATGCTGTTCGACTGGTACAAGGCCTCTCTGGGAGAATGAATTACTCCCCGTACATGTTTTCGTAGTACTTCTGATAATCACCCGAAGTGACATTGTCCAGCCAGTCCTGGTGCTCAAGATACCACTTTACGGTTATTTCAATGCCTTCCTCGAACTGAAGTGACGGCTCCCAGCCAAGTTCCTTCTGGAGTTTTCGGGAATCGATGGCATAGCGCATGTCGTGTCCTTTCCTGTCGGTAACGTATGTGATAAGGTCAATGTCAGAACCTTCCGGACGGCCCAGCAACCTGTCGACGGTATTGATGAGAACCTTGATTATGTCAATGTTCTTCCACTCGTTGAACCCGCCGATATTATAAGTCTCAGCTACCTTTCCGTTGTGGAAAATCAGGTCGATCGCACGTGCGTGGTCCACTACGTAGAGCCAGTCCCTCACATTCTCTCCGCGTCCATAGACAGGGAGCGGCTTGCGGTGACGTATATTGTTGATGAACAATGGAATAAGCTTTTCCGGGAACTGGTAAGGACCATAGTTGTTCGAGCAGTTTGTGACAATGGCAGGCATGCCGTAAGTGTCGTGGAATGCCCTCACGAAATGGTCTGAAGATGCCTTGGATGCTGAATAAGGGGAGTGCGGAGCGTACTTGTTCTCCTCTGTGAAGAAATCAGTACCGTAGGCGTGATGGTGACTTGAAGAAGCCTTTGTCGTGAACGGTGAATCAATGCCTTCAGGTGCCGTGATTTCCAAAGCCCCATAAACCTCATCGGTAGAAATATGGTAGAATCTGCATGGAACCTTTTCTCCTGACGTTCCATCAGCATTGACTTTATCCACAGACCATGGTGTGGACTGGCCTTCCCAATACTCGCGAGCCGCCTGCAGCATTGACAATGTTCCCATCACGTTTGTTCTTGCGAAGGTGAACGGGTCGCGGATGGATCGGTCAACGTGGCTTTCTGCCGCGAGGTGGATGATTCCATCGACCTGATACTGGCGCATGACGGAGCGGATCGTGTCAATGTCACAGATGTCTGCCTTGATGAAAGTATAATTCGGACAATCCTTTATGTCATGGAGATTGGCGAGGTTTCCGGCGTATGTGAGCTTGTCCAGATTGATGATATGGTAGTCCGGATATTTATTGACGAAAAGACGGACCACATGACTGCCTATAAAGCCGGCACCGCCTGTAATGATTATACTCCTTTTGAAATCCATAACTTATTCAAGTTTCGTAGGGTGCTGTTATTTGTTGTTGTGTTATTTGATCTCTATATCATTGATAATGAACGGGCTTTCGAAATCTTTCAGCAGCGGGTGCGCCGTGTCTTTCTTGCTCAGGATTGCTGACGCGGCAGGAATTTGCCAGTCGATGCCGATGCTGTCGTCCAGAATGCTGATGCCTCCGTCTGATTCAGGATGATAGAAATTGTCGCATTTGTACTGGAAAACCGCCTCCTTGCTCAGGACTGAAAACCCATGTGCAAAGCCCTTCGGAATGAAAAACTGCCTGTGGTTCTCCTCGGACAGTTCCACGGCTACATATTGTCCGTAAGTGGCAGAACCGACACGTATATCCACTGCCACATCCAGGACCTTTCCACGTACGCATCTTACCAGTTTGCTCTGGGCATAGGGCGGCCTCTGGAAATGCAGGCCGCGCATGACGCCATAGACTGACATTGACTCGTTGTCCTGGACAAAATCTATATGTCCTACTTTTTCGTCGAATTCCCTCTGCGAGAAACTTTCGAAGAAATATCCCCTTTCGTCCCTGAATATCCGCGGCTCGATTATCACGACGCCGTCAATGCTGGTCTTGATTACTTCCATTGCGTTATTTGTTTTTTTGCCCCGCGTCTGCAGAGTCTTGACAAATATACTCATCTTTCTTCTATAATCACGATTTTTGATTAAATTTGTCCGGGTTGGCCTGCTGTCGCCCGAACGGGCGCCGGACACCTATATATAATATAGGTAAGGTCAATGCCGGCAGATAATTAAAATTATGACATATCAAATATGAAAGGAATAGTTTTGGCCGGAGGAAGCGGAACTCGGCTTTATCCGATTACCAAGGGCATCAGCAAACAACTTATCCCTATTTATGACAAACCGATGATATATTACCCGATTTCCGTGCTCATGCTGGCAGGAATCCGGGAAATTCTTATCATCTCCACGCCGACTGACCTCCCTGGATTCAGGAGGCTTCTGGAAGACGGCAGCCAGTTCGGAGTCAAATTCGAATATGCCGAGCAGCCTTCGCCGGATGGTCTTGCCCAGGCCTTCATCATCGGTGAGGAGTTCATCGGAAATGATGACGTATGCATGGTCCTCGGCGACAATATCTTCTATGGTGCCGGCTTTACCGGACTTCTTCGCGATACTGTGAAAATGGTGGAAGAGCAGTCGATGGCCTGCGTCTTCGGGTATCAGGTAAGTGACCCTGAGCGCTATGGCGTCGCGGAGTTTGACAAGGATGGCAATTGTCTCAGCATCGAGGAGAAACCTGCACAGCCGAAGAGCAATTATGCTGTCGTCGGACTTTATTTCTATCCTAATGACGTGGTGGAAATTGCAAAGAATGTCCGTCCTTCCGCACGCGGGGAACTTGAGATAACATCTGTGAACCAGGAATTCCTGAATCGCGGACAGCTGAAAGTCGCTACCTTGCCTAGAGGTTTTGCATGGCTTGATACAGGCACACACGAATCCTTGGCGGAGGCATCCACTTTCATTGAAGTAATCGAGAAACGTCAGGGCCTGAAGGTGGCTTGCCTGGAGGATATTGCGTTCAGCCAGGGATGGATTTCGCGCGAAAAACTTCGTGAGGTTGCGAAGCCGATGGCTAAGAATGATTATGGAAAGTATCTTCTCAGGCTCGCCGATGAGGATGAGAAGAATTTAGTAATCCTAAAAAAATCGGAAAGGACCACATTGTGACTGTCCCTGACGGGTTCTTCAAATGTGTCCTTTCCGTAAAGTCCGGGTTTTACTTCCTGAGTTCTCCGAGCCAAGTGCTGATGGCATCGAAAAACACTTTGCGGTATGGCCCGATGAGGTCTCTGCCGAATTCGGAAGTCGTGAATCCGCAGCCATGTCCACCGTAAGGGAAGACATAGAGTTGGGCGTCCACGCCGTTCTTTCTCAATGCGTCATAGTACATGAAACTGTTCTCCGGCGCTACTGTCTTGTCATCTGAACAGAGCAGCAGCATTGTTGCCGGAGTCTTTTCCGTTACCTGTTTTTCGAGGGAATATCTGTCCATAAGTGACTCATACTCGGCTTTTTTTCGTTTGTATTCCGTTACGCTGAGACTCTCGTCCAGCCATTTGCTTTCTTTGCCGATGAGCCAGTCGTGGGTGCCTTTATGGGTGAGTCCGAGGTCCATGGTGATGACGGGATAAACCAGGATTGAGAAGTCAGGTCTGGTAATGTCATCTGTGAAAAGGGTTGAGGCAGATGCTGCCAGGTGGCCTCCTGCAGAGAATCCGATGATTCCGATCTGCTTGACGCCCCATTCCTCGGCGTGTGCGCGGCAGTAGCGGAATGCGTTCTGGACATCAGTAAGCGGTACTGTCCAATGTCCTTCCGGAAGTCTGTACTTCACGACGCAGACGGACATGCCCTGCTTTGTGAACCAGTCTGCTACATATGAACCTTCATTGAAAGTGGACAGTATCCTGTATCCGCCTCCAGGGCATACTACAATCATCTGGCCGTTAGGGCGTTTAGGCAGGTATATGTCTATTCTGGCGCTGTCGCCTACATTGCCCATGTTGCCGTTGCTCTCTATTTTTTCCGGACCTGTAAGTCCGTTGGATACGCCAGGGCCTGCGGTTATTGTCTTGCCGTTTTCTTCGATGCCTTTGTCTGTATTCTGGCCTTCAGGATATAGAAGTACAGTCTTGGTCGGGCGTAATTTGGTCTTGGGCTGTGGGGCAGCATTGACCTGAACATTCGCGAGCAGCATTGAAAGTCCTACTGCGACGGTTCCTGTGATTAGTGTAAACAATTTCATGATATAAGGTTTTTAAAATGTCTCAAGTCCCGTTATGCCAATGAATTCAGACTTTCTGAGAGTGTCCTTTTCAGGAGTTGGCAGATGTCGCGTCCTGCAAATTCCGGCAGGGGATTGAAATGGATGTCGAACGTGAATCCCGGCAGTCTGACCGGCATCTGGAGGAGTCTGCCGCTGGCGAGTTCCTGTCTGACGCAAGGGGCCGGGACAATGCCGATGAGCGATGCGGATTCTTCGACGACCGATTTTATCGCCTCGATGGAGTCTGAGGTCAATGCTGTCCTGGCTTCCAGGTCAGGTGTCAGCAGGGAACTGTAGCCGCTCCATACTGCAAATTTGTTGGAAATGTGTATTCCTGCGATGGTCGAGAACGGCTTGGCTGTCGCTTCGGTATCTTCTTCGCTGACTGCCGCCGCATTTACTGACCTGTTTGCAGGCGAAGCTATGACGATGGCTTCCATTACGCCTATGAGCTTGCTTTCCCCCTCGAAGTCAATGGTTTCCGGACTTGGCGATGCTGAGATTTCCACATCGGCATCCTCAGGCGTTCCGAAATGCGTTCCCGGAACCTCCTCGCTGTCGGCAGCCTCCAGTATCGGCTTCCTTGCCCGGGCCTGGGTGAGGTCGAAGACAATGTCAGGATTAGAGCCTGTTATCATTGACAAAGGCTTCGGAAGCAGGTAGGCGGCAGCCACTGAATCCGCGCAGATTCTTACGGGTTTGCCGGAGGTGAGCTTCCCTTTTTGTCCGAACATCTCGGAAGTTGCTGAATACCAATATTGTATCCGCGATGCGTATTCCTTGAACACGAGGCCTTCGCTTGTCAATGATACTTCGCCTCTGGCCCTCTGGAACAGTATCGCCCCGGTTTCTTTCTCCAGGGAACTTATATTTTGGCTCACGGCCGGCTGGGATACGCCTAGTTTTCTGGATGCCTTGGTGAAGCTTCCTGTTTCGGCAACGGCCATGAATACTTTCAGTCTGAAATCCTCCAGCATGTAAATCGATTTTATGTTTTTTCCCTTTATTCGTTACAAAATTAATATTTTTTTGCCGGAATGGTGTAATATTTCTATATTGCACTGATTTTGCAGTGACAATTTGTTATTGTGATATTGTGAAATATTTTGATAAACTATTTTAGTATATGAAAAAATTGGTTCTTTTATTTGCGGCTCTGTGTTCTGCGTTCGCGTTCTCTGCGAATGCCCAGAATCAGGTGCTGCCGAATGATCCTGCCGTAAGGAAAGGACAACTCGAAAACGGACTGACCTACTACATCATGAAGAACGGTCAGCCTGCAAATCGTGCAGAGTTCTATCTTGCGACTAATGTTGGTGCTATCCAGGAGACCCCTGACCAGGACGGTCTGGCACATTTCCTCGAGCACATGTGCTTCAACGGTACCAAGAATTTCCCAGGAAAGGGTATTCTCGACTGGCTCCAGAGCATCGGTGCGTCATTCGGCGGCAATGTCAATGCGCAGACGGGAGTTGAGCAGACGACTTATATGCTCAATAACATTCCTCTCATCCGTCCTACAGTTGTGGACTCTTGTATCCTCATCATGCATGACTACTCTCATTTCGTGACTTGCGACCCTAAGGAAATCGATGCCGAAAGGGGAGTCATCATCGAGGAAAGACGTTCCAGAAGAGATGCCAACTGGAGAATGTATGAGAAGTCAAAGCCTTACATCTATGGTGATTCCAAGTATGCTTCATGCTCTCTTATCGGAAGTCAGGAAAACCTCGAGACTTTCAAGCCTGAGAGCCTTACAAACTTCTATCATACATGGTATCGTCCTGACCTCCAGGCTCTTATCGTTGTAGGTGACATTGACCCTGATTACGTTGAGGCTAAGATTAAGGAGATTTTCTCTGATATCCCTGCACCTGTCGATCCTAAGTCGAAGGATGTAATCATGATTCCTGGAAACCAGGCGCCTGTCATCGGTATCGTATCCGACCCTGAGGCTGTCAATTCTACCTTTGAGGTGTATTGGAAGAACGAGGCGATGCCTGAGGAGTTCAACAATACCGTTCTCGGAAAGATTTCCGACATTCTCAAGTCATTGATTTCAAGCATCATGGACGAGCGCTTCTCAGACATTTCAGCAAAGGCTGACGCTCCGTTCATCCATGCAGGTTTCGGTATCGGCAACCTTTGTGAGACAATGGAAGTTTCCATGGGAAATATCGCTGCCCATGAGAATGACCCTGTAGGTGCTTTCAAGGCATTCTATACCGAGATTAAGAAGATGGAGAAATATGGTTTCTCAAGCGACGAGATTTCAAGAGCGAAGGAGGACCTCCTCTCATACTACGAAAGCGCTGCCAAGAAGGCCAGCACAAGACAGAACTCCGAGCTTGTTCAGCCACTCATCGACAATTTCTTCGACAACTACGCTTACATGGAGCCTGAACAGGAGTATGAACTCACCAAGCAGCTTATGTCAATGCTTCCGGACCAGGCTATCAACCAGACTGTTGCGCAGATTATCCCTGACAGCAATATGGTAGTCGTATTCAAGGGCCCAGAGAAGGAAGGCTATACTCTTCCTACAGCCGAAGACATCAGAAAGGCTATTGATGAAGTCAATGGCGCTGAAATCAAACCTAACGAGAGCGAGGTTGTCGCAACAGAGTTCCTCGATCCTTCCAAGCTTAAGGGAAGCGCAGTGAAGACTACTGCTGACGGCCTTTACGGAAGCAAGGTTCTCACTCTCAAGAACGGCATGAAGGTTATCCTCCGTCCGTCAGATGACGAGAAAGACCATATCGCATTCCAGCTTTACAAGAACGGCGGTTTCTCAATGGTTCCTACAGAGGACCTCGACAGCTTCGACAGCAATGTATGGGGCGCATTCCAGAGCTTCTGCGGTATCTCCAAGTTCAGCGGCACAACCGTAGGCAAGATGCTTTCAGGTAAGAATGTCTCTGTTTCTCCTTTCATCAATGCTCTCCGCCACGGCGTGAACGGAAACTGCACTCCTAAGGATCTCGAGACTGCTCTTCAGCTTACTTACCTCTATTTCGCTGACCCTCGTTTCGACCAGTCTGAATATGACCAAGGCATCAAACAGCTCAAGGCTATCCTTCCTAACTACATCCTCCGTCCTGACTACAAGTTCTCACAGGTAATCAATGAGGTTCTCTATGGTGACAACCCTAGACACAAATTTCTTTCAGAGGCTGTTGTGGACAATGCAAGCCTCGCTACTATCGAGAAGAACTACAGGATGCTGTTCAATGATGCAGCGGGTGCTACCATGATTATCTGCGGTGACTTTGACATTGACACCGTTACTCCTCTCGTTGAGAAGTATCTCGGTTCTATCAAGAAGGGCAAGAAGCCGTTCACCGCGAAGTATGAAGACCCTGAGATTGTTCCGGGAAAGGTTACCGAAGACTTCAAAATGGATATGCAGACCCCTAAGGTTACCGTAATCGAGGTGTTCCAGACAGAACTTCCTGAGTTTAAGGTCATTGACAAGGTTGCTCTTTCTGCTGCAACTTATATCCTCGACATGAGATACACCAAGTCTCTCCGTGAGGATGAGGGCGGTACCTATGGCGCATCTGCTTACGGCTCAGTTACAAGCGAACCTAAGCCTGAGGCTCTTATCCAGGTTTATTTCGATACCAAGCCGGTTGCTGCCGACAAGCTCATAAGCCTCAGCCTTGAAGGTCTCAATGCCCTCGCCGCTGAAGGTCCTACAGCAGATGAATTCGATATGGCTATGAAGAATCTTCACAAGAATCTTCCTGAGTCACGTATTACCAACGGCTGGTGGATGAATTCACTCAAGTTCATGGATCTCCACTCCGTTGACTTCGACAAGGAGTACGAGAGCGCGCTTGAGAATCTCAAACCTGCTGACGTTCAGAATATTCTGAAGACAATTCTTGCCTCAGGTACTGTCAAGACCGTAATCATGCGTCCTGGCGTTACAGCAGAGGCTGAGTAATCATCTGACAAACATAAAGTTTGAATAAACAATTAAGGCCGGCCATCGATTTTGATGGTCGGCCTTTTTTGGCATTGACAGAAATCTTATTCTGTTACAACCTGAACTTTAGGATTATTTGCAAACAACTTCTTGACGAGGTCGAATTCGGCACCCGGATCGGTGATTACCTTCTCGAGAGCGGTGTTTCCGTCAACGATGAAATACTCGCTGTATTCGTCATAGTATCCGTTCTTGATATTCAGAGTCTTCATCTTGCTCATATTCTCGAGCTCGAGCGTAACGAGGTTCTCATTTGTGCTCAGATTGACTTCTGTAAGCGGGTTGTTGGACGCCCTGAACTCTCTCAGCGGAACATTTGCTGACAAATCAATGCTTGTAAGCTGATTGTCGAACACGAACAGCCACATGAGGAACGGCAGATTCGATACGTCAATGCTGGTGAGCTGGTTGTCATAAACATTCAGTTTCATGAGCATAGCGAGATTTGTCAACTTTATGGATGTGAGCTTGTTGCTGTTCAGGTGAAGCTCTCTCAATGAAGGGCAGTCTGAAATCTCGAAGCTTGTGAGATTGCCTTCTACCGCATCGAGTCTGGTGAGGCTAGGCAGGTTCGAAGCCTTGAGCTCGGTAAGGTTTGAGCATTTGTTGAGGAGCGCCTGATCCAATGACTGGAGCGGAGTGAGGTCAACCTTGCTGACTTTTGTCCTCTGGAGGTAGAGGCTCTCGAGTTTCGGAGTCTTTGACAGGTCAATCTCAGAGATGTTTGTGCCGTAGAGTCTGAGGTCTGTAAGCTCGCCGAGTTTATCGAGATTGATGGAAGAAATCGGGTTCTCGCCGAGGATGAGGACTTTCAATGTCGAGATGCCTTCGATAGGCTTGATGTCGCTTACGCTGTTGAATTTCAGGTTCAATGTCTCCAATGATGTGAAGTACTCCAGTCCTGTGATGTCCGTTACGCAATCGACTGTGCTCTCCGGTTTCTCGTTGAATCCGAGATTGAGTTCCTTCACTACAGAGGCTTCTTCGAATGTGATCTTGCCGTCTCCGTCTGCGTCAATCTTAGGCTCTGTCATTTCCAGGAGTCTTCTTGCGAGCACCATGTCCGCAAAGTGGATAGTGTTGTCCAATGTCGTCACGGTCACTGTCGCATATTCTGAGTTCGTGAATGACCCTGTTCCGAGAGCCTGGACTGAAACTGTATATGTGCTGGCCATGCTGAGTCCTGTAACCTCCACGTTTTCAGGTTTTCCGCTGTTGCCGCTAGTTACTGTGGACTGGTTCGCAGCTTTCACCTCATAGGTGTATCCTGTTGCGTCAGGAATTGCTGTCCATGTGAATGAGAAACTTGTAGTTGACAAGTTGGAGACTTCGATTTCCGGAGTCTTGAGTGTCTCGAGTGTCTCGGATTTCGAACATCCGGAGATAGTGATGGCTGCCGCTGCGGCCAAAGCCAAGAAAAGTTTTGTTTTCATTTACTTATGATTTGTTATGATATGTATTCCTGGGAGTCAGGTTCATGTAACCGACAATAGAACTTGTCGCTTATGTTTCAGGTAATATTTATGTCTGATTGTATTGCCTTTAAATTATAAATTTGAGTTGTTCAAAACTGTCAGGGCGCTAAGATATGTATTTTTTCTTGTTCTGCAACAACTGGGGGTAATTTTTTTTGAAAAATATCGTACCTTTGCTATTCTCTGCATGGCTGTTATTCTGCTATGTGGTTTTGCCGGAATTGTGATTTTAAAAATTTGATTCAGATGGATAATGCTTACGACATAGAGACTTACATTGACAAACTTGAGGGTGAACTTGTGCGCATCTGCCGCGAAAGCGGTTTCAAGGTGACTTCCGCTCCTGTCGAGGGTATTGTCAATGGTAGTGTCCAGACTGCTCCGTCAATGCTGTTGTCGAGTCCTGACATTGATGAGCATTGGCAGAAACTGGGCGGTGACTATGTTGCTGACGCAATGCCGCAAATCGCTGATTATCCTACAGTTGCCGTTGCCTGGGCCTCCTATCTGGGCATGGCGGTCGCCTGCGGCTGGGATTCCGACTGGTCAATGTGTTCGAACATGCCTTACTCAGTGTATTACGGAAGTCAGGGTTTCGATGACATGGATGATCATATCATCAGCGATATCATTGGCATTGACCTGAATTCTCCAGAAGCGGAATCACTGCGTAATCTTTTCCGCCGTTGTGCCGATGCGACGATTTCCCTTATTCGTCACGAAAACATTGAGCCACAGAGTATTGCCGCATATCAGGTCTTCGTTGCATCCTGCCACGAGATGTACCGCATCGGCGCCGCCGTCGAGCTGGCCCGCCTCGGCTACAAGTTCGAGAAACTCTGAAGGCTGGATTGTCGGAGCAAGCACGGACGGCGTTTATAGCCCGAAATATTTTTCAAAGAAGGTTCGTATCTTGTCTCCGGACGTGTCGTAATTGGTGGAGAACATCTGGTTGTAATCCTTGATCGCTCCCTCCAGAAAGTCTCTTGACTGCTGATCCAGTTGCGTGGTTCTCTCCGGATTCTCCTCTGCCAAGATACCGTCAATGTCCTCCTCATTGGCACTGTAACTGTATATCGTGCCAATCTTAAGTCTCTGGGCCTCAGGTAAATCTGCCTGCTGCCTCTTGAATTCGTTGTAATATGCCTTGGCCATAGGACTGGAAGCTACGGCGAACATTGCATTGAACCCGTTCAACTTCTGTTCTGTCTTGTGCTCCTTGAGCGAAATTCCTTTCTTCGCACTCGCGACCTTGTGGATGTCGTCGAGAACCCTGAAAGAATAGTAGGAGCTTCGCATTGTCTTCTGGTCGAAATGGTCAATGATATATTTCACTATCTGCGACACTCTCTCCGGCGAGGCCATTGCCTTTTCCCTGTCAATGGCAGAAATCTGTTCGTCAGCGATACCTGTCTTCTCCTTCATGGTATTGACATAATCGATTCGGAAAGGGAGTACGTTGCCGTCATTGATGGCATCAACGATGGTGTATGTGTGGAGTTTGTCTCCGAAAGCCTGTTGCGTGGTTTTCAGCCTCATGTCTCCACCGGTTCCGGCATTCTGTGCGAAAATAGGCGTGCCCGTGAAACCGAACATGTGATATTTCTTGAAGTTCTTCGTGATGGCGGTATGCATCTCTCCGAAGTTGCTTCTGTGACATTCATCGAAGATAATTACCACGCGCTGCTGGAATACGGGATGGTTCTTGTTCCTCTGGATGAAGATGGAAAGCTTTTGTATGGTCGTGACGATGATACGGTAATCATGATGTCCGCCGTTCTTGTCCTTGTTCTCCAGTTGTCTCTGCAATACGGCAGTCGAGGAGTTGCCGTTGGCCGCGCCCTCCTCGAAACGGTTATATTCCTTCATCGTCTGATAGTCCAGATCTTTTCTGTCGACGACGAAGAGGACTTTGTCAATGTAAGGGAGTCTGGATGCCAGCTGTGCTGTCTTGAATGAGGTCAATGTCTTTCCGGAACCTGTCGTGTGCCAGATATATCCGCCTCCGTCGGTTTTTCCGTAAAGTTTGTAGTTGTTTGCAACATTGATTTTCTGGAGTATCCGTTCCGTGGCGGCAATCTGGTACGGACGCATCACCATCAGCATTCTCTCGCTGGTGAATACGCAATACTTGGTGAGGATGTTCAGCAGGGTATGCTTGGAGAAGAATGTCTTGGTGAAATCCACCAGGTCGTTGATTACCTTGTTGTTGCTGTCTGCCCAGAAACTGTCGCGCTGGTATCTCCAAGCGGTTTCCACTCAACCCCATCCGGACAGTACTGCTGTATTAACCTTTCTAACTTGCTCATGTTTTCTTCTGTCAAGTATTGCTTTTTCCCTTTAATTGCTTACCTTTGTGTCGGAGATTTTTTATATGAATGGTTGAGGCGCTCGTCAAACTTAATTTAAAAAGCATTCGCCTTCGGGTGAGTGCTTTTTTGCATTGGAGATGTACTGGCGGAAGTACTCTCGAAGGCCGCTCTCAGCTCTCAAACCAACAACAATTCATATTAAAATGAAAAAAATCTCTATCATCATTAAGTTTGACGAGCGCCCTGACACAGAGTGCAGAGCAGCTCACAAACCTGTTTTTGTCAGAGGCCATTTCAGATTGGTCGGCGGCAAAAAGGTTTACGTGAAGGCCCACTACCGTAATCGGTAGGCGGACTGCCTTGTCTGAACGCCCGTCAGTATCGGAGCCGCTCCTCACCCGAGCGGCTTCGTCATTACCTTCCGTTCCGAAATGGCACAATGACATCATATCTCAATTTCGTTAATAATCTTGTCAATCTCAGCCCGCAGAATATTCTCCCGTGACACAATCTCCTGCAATTCAGCATTGAGCTTCACGATGTCGATTTTCTCGCGCGTATCTGTAAGAGTATTCCCAAGATGTAGGACTTGAAATCCCATCCGTCCACGGATCCTCTCATTTCGTCGGCTATAGCCCAAATGGTCCTGTGGAGTTCAGCACGCTCCACTTCCTTCTTATTGTCTGTCATTATCTGATTTTTTCCTTGCTCCGGTAAATTTAATGAAAATGCATGACCTTGGCAAATAATCAGCCCAAAACGATATCCACTTGGCGTGTTCGGGATTGTTTACGTATTCCAAAGAAGTGAGTTTTCCTGGTTCTCATGGGAAAGTCGTGTCTGCGAGTGGCATGTTTGTCCGAAGGATAGATGTTTTCACAGGTTGGCATTGACATTGACATTGGCTGTGGGATGGAAGTATTTCGTCGTGCTCCTAATTATTGCTAAGCAAAGCAATGACATTTGTCCGTGGAATGGGCGGATTTTACGGACGTATTCAGTATGTATCTACATCATGTCTCCGATATGGGGCGCCCATTCAGCAGCTCACATCCGGCTGCAGTGTTGTTTTGTTCCGTATAAAACGTTTTCTCGGTACAAAACACTTTACGGAATTCATTTGGTTCCGCCTAAAACGTTTTCGCGGAACCAAATTGCCTGAAGACTGCCCGCTCTGGCCCGCCGCGTATGAGGTGGAAAGGATCGCCCCAGCGTGGCGTACCAGTCCGCATGGTCCGGCCGGCAGGCGTACATGGAATCCTTCCTTCCCATATCACATGTTCGATGTCTATGGTTTCCCGAGGCACGGCCAAACTCATGAAACATCACAAAATGCGAACAGGCAAGGTCTTCTGCAAAACCTTGCCTGTTTTCTTGCCACTATAAGGCCTGTAGACACCTACAAAGGCGTTTTTGGTACTCCCATCGGGATTCGAACCCAAACCGTCAGAACCGGAATCTGAAATCCTATCCATTAGACTATGGGAGCAAAAGGGGACAGGGACAAATGCCGTCATGCGGAATTGATTTCCCTTATCTCCGTTGCAAAGTTAACTATTTTAATGATTAATCCGTGTAATTTTTCGCTTTTCTCTAAGATTTTATTTAATTTTGCCAGACAAGGGCGAACTGTCTCTCTTTGTTGAAATTCCGCCTGAATGTTCAGTTTGGACCGATTTTTGAGAGGTAAACGACATTTTGGCAGCCGATGGGCAAATTGGAGTAGGGATAAGCGTTTGGAAGGTGGGAATAGTAGTAGACGGCTGTCAGGTTCTCACACGATTTTTTAACACGAATAAAACAAATTTTGATACTATGAAGAAAGCATATGTATTTCCAGGTCAGGGAGCACAGTTCCCGGGTATGGCCAAAGAAGTATATGAGAAGAGTCAGAAGGCCAAAGAAATGTTCGAAAAGGCCAATGAGATTCTAGGATTCAGGATTACAGACATAATGTTCGACGGAACACCGGAAGCATTGAAAGCCACCAAGGTGACTCAGCCTGCGATATTCCTCCACTCAGTTGTACTTACAGCATGTTATGACCAGTTCCAGCCGGATATGGTTGCGGGACATTCACTCGGTGAATTCTCAGCACTTGCTGCTAGCCACGCCATAGCATTCGAGGACGCATTGAAACTTGTATCCATCAGGGCCAAGGCTATGCAGAAATGCTGTGAGCAGATGCCTGGTTCGATGGCGGCTATCATTGGCCTGACCAATGAGCAGGTCGAAGACCTTTGCAAATCATGCCACGGACTCGTGATTCCTGCAAACTACAACTGCGACGGTCAGGTGGTAATTTCAGGAGAGAAAGATTCAGTTGCAGAGGCTTGTGACAGGGCTAAGGCAGAAGGAGCCAAAAGGGCCTTGCCGCTTGCAGTGAGCGGAGCTTTCCACTCGCCACTCATGGAACCTGCACGCGTTGAACTCGGAGCGGCAATCGAAGCCACAGAAATCAAGGCGCCGATTTGCCCTATCTATCAGAACGTTACGGCTCAGCCTACACAGGATCCTGAGCTTATAAAGAAAAATCTGCTTGCGCAGCTTACAGCACCGGTGAAATGGACCCAGTCCGTGAAGAATATGCTGGCTGACGAGGCAGATTATTTTATGGAGATAGGTCCGGGCAAGGTTCTTCAGGGACTCGTGAAGAGAATCGCCGGCTCTATCGTGACCGTAGAAGGTCTGGAGACTCTGTAGTCTTATAAGAGAGACATCGCCGGGATTCCGGCCGATGTCTTTATGCTTAATATAACTTGCTATGATGTAGCAGGTTATATTTGGGTTTCATATAGAAACAAACGAAAATCAATCACATAAACATTAACGATTATGGCAAAAGAAAAGAAATTCATCACCTGTGACGGTAACTATGCTGCCTCTCAGATTGCTTACCTTTTCAGTGAGCATGCAGCTATTTACCCTATCACACCATCATCGACAATGGCAGAGAACATTGACGAGTGGGCGGCCCACGGAAAAAAGAACCTGTGGGGCGAGACTGTGAAAGTTACCGAGATGCAGAGTGAAGGCGGCGCTGCAGGAGCTGTTCACGGCTCACTTCAGGCCGGTGCCCTTACGACGACATATACTGCATCCCAGGGACTCCTCCTCATGATTCCTAACATGTACAAGATTGCAGGTGAGATGCTTCCTGCCGTGTTCCACGTTTCAGCACGTGCCCTCGCATCTCATGCATTGTCAATCTTCGGTGACCATCAGGACGTTATGGCATGCCGCCAGACAGGCTTCGCAATGCTTGCTTCCGGTTCAGTACAGGAGGCTCAGGACCTCGCGGCAGTTGCTCACCTTTCAGCTATCAAGTCAAGCATTCCGTTCCTCCACTTCTTCGACGGATTCCGTACATCACACGAAATCCAGAAGATCGAGGCCATCGATGAGGACGATCTCAGAAATATGATCAGCACCAAGTCTTTGGAGAAATTCAGAGCAAGAGCTCTTACTCCGGAGGCACCTGTAACAAGAGGTACTGCACAGAACGGCGACGTATATTTCCAGGCGGTAGAGTCCAGAAACCAGTTCTATGAGGCAGTTCCGGATGTAGTTGCACGCTACATGGGCGAACTCGGCGAACTCACCGGACGTAACTATCGTCCGTTCGAGTACTACGGAGCACCTGACGCAGAAGAAATCATCGTTGCGATGGGTTCCGTTACCGAGACCATCAAGGAGACCATCGACTATCTCGAGGCTCACGGAAGAAAATACGGTGTCGTTACAGTTCACCTCTACAGACCATTCTCAGAGAAATACTTCTTCAAGGTGCTTCCTAAGAGCGTGAAGAAGATTGCAGTTCTCGACAGGACCAAGGAGCCGGGATCACTCGGAGAGCCTCTCTACCTCGATGTAAAGGCAATGTTCCAGGGCAAGGACCAGGAGCCTGTAATCGTAGGCGGACGTTATGGCCTTTCATCAAAGGATACGACTCCTGCACAGATCGTTGCCGTATTCGACAACCTCGAGCAGAGCGAGCCTAAGAACGACTTTACTATCGGTATCGTAGATGACGTTACCTTCAAGTCCCTCCCTATCAAGAAGGAAATCTCCATCGTGAAGCCAGGCACAACAGAGTGCAAATTCTACGGACTCGGTTCAGACGGTACAGTAGGTGCCAACAAGAACACCATCAAGATCATCGGTAACCACACCAGCAAGTATTGTCAGGGTTACTTCGACTATGACTCTAAGAAATCAGGCGGTTACACCTGCTCACACCTCAGATTCGGTGACGCGCAGATCAAAGCTCCATATCTCGTATCTACCCCTGACTTCGTAGCATGCCACGTTCCTTCATATCTCCGCAAGTATGACGTTCTCAAGGGCATCAAGGATGGCGGTACCTTCCTTCTCAACAGCCTTTGGAATGCAGAGGAGACTGTAAAGAGACTCCCTGACTTCGTGAAAGCTACATTGGCGAAGAAACACATCAAATTCTATATCATTGACGCGACCAAGATTGCATCTGAGATCGGCCTCGGCGGAAGAACCAACACCATTCTCCAGTCTGCATTCTTCAAGATTACAGGCATCATCCCTTACGAGGACGCTGTCAAGTACATGAAAGACGCTATCGTCAAGAGCTACGGCAAGAAGGGCGAGAAGGTTGTCAACATGAACTATGCGGCTGTTGACCGCGGAGGCGAATATGAGCAGGTCAATGTTCCTGAGGAGTGGGCTAACATCACAGCCAAATTCGTCAACCCTAACAAGGACCGTCTCGCTCCAGAATTCGTAAAAGAAATCGCAGACGTTGTGAACTCACAGGCTGGTGATACACTTCCAGTAAGTTCATTCATGCCTTATGTTGACGGTACAATGCCGGCAGGCACTGCAGCTTACGAGAAACGTGGCGTTGCAGTCTTTGTACCACAGTGGCAGCCTGACAACTGTATCCAGTGCAACACTTGTGCATTTGTCTGCCCTCACGCTGCTATCCGTCCGTTCATCCTCAATGATGAGGAAGTTGCAGCAGCACCTGCAGGTCTCAAGACATCCCAGGGAAAGGCAGTCCTCAAGGACTACAAGTTCGCCCTCTCAGTTTCAGTCGCAGACTGTACTGGTTGCGGCAACTGCGTTGACGTCTGCCCTGCAAAGGAGAAAGCACTCGTTATGGTTTCTGCACTCGACGAGCAGGCTGAGCAGGAGAACTTCGATTATCTCAATACAAAGGTCGGCTACAAGGATACCATCGTAAACAAGGCACAGAGTGTCAAGAACTCACAGTTCTCACAGCCTCTGTTCGAATTCTCAGGAGCTTGCGCAGGTTGCGGTGAGACCCCATACATCAAGAACATCACACAGCTCTTCGGCGACAGAATGATGATTGCCAATGCTACGGGATGTTCATCAATCTATGGCGCTTCATTCCCTGCATCACCATACTGCACCAATGCAGAAGGACATGGTCCGGCTTGGGCAAACTCACTCTTCGAGGACTTCTGCGAATTCGGTCTCGGTATGAAACTCGGTTCTGACCGTGTAAGGCAGACAATCGCTGAGATTATGACACAGGGTCTCGACTGCGAGAAGGCTTCAGACGAAATCAAGGCTCTCTTCAGACAGTGGCTTGAGAACAAGAACAATCCTGCAGTTACCCGTGAGGTTACGGACAAACTCCTGCCTCTCATGGAGAATACTGATTGCCCACACTGCAAGAAACTCTTGACATACAAGAAGTTCCTCCCTGCACGCAGCCAGTGGATTATCGGTGGTGACGGTGCAAGCTACGATATCGGATACGGCGGACTCGATCATGTGCTCGCTTCTGGTGAGAACGTAAATATCCTCGTTCTTGATACTGAGGTATATTCAAATACCGGTGGACAGTCATCTAAGTCAACTCCTGCCGGAGCTATCGCCAAGTTCGCTGCAAGCGGTAAGAAGATCCGCAAGAAGGACCTCGGCATGATGGCAATGAGCTACGGCTATGTATATGTTGCTCAGGTCGCTATGGGTGCAAACCCTGTTCAGTATCTGAACGCTATCAAGGAAGCCGAGGCTTATGACGGACCATCACTCATCATCGCTTATGCTCCATGTATCAACCATGGTCTGAAGGCAGGTATGGGTCTCAGCCAGAAGGAGGAGAAACTTGCAGTAGAGTGCGGTTACTGGCACCTTTACAGGTTCAATCCTGAACTTGAAGGAACAGACAAGAATCCGTTCTCACTCGATAGCAAGGAACCAGACTGGAGCAAGTTCCAGGACTTCCTGAAGGGCGAGGTCCGTTTCGCATCCCTCTACAAACTCTTCCCTGAGAGAGCAGATGAACTTCTTCAGAAGACAGAGGAGTTTGCCAAGATTCGTCTCGAGTCTTACAAGAAACTCGCTGGTAAATAATATTGTCATGAGTTGCGCATCAGCGTAACCTGAACAGTTACAAATAATTCATCCCGGAGTCCGTCAAGGATTCCGGGATGTTTTTTATTATTGTCTCTGAATACAAAAAACCGGCAGGACCAATGCTGCCGGTTCAGTTATAAGAAGATGCGTATCGCTTGCACCTTTCGTTCAGCCCTTATTTGCACCACTTGTCGAGCCAGTCGAAATACTCACGATGCCAGAACAGCGCGTTCTGAGGCTTGATAACCCAGTGGCACTCATCAGGGAAGATAACAAGCTTCGAAGGAACACCCATCATCTGAGCCGCATTGAAAGCAGCCATTCCCTGGTCATAAGGAATACGGAAGTCCATACAGCCGTGGATGCAGAGGATAGGGGTGTGCCACTTAGTAACATTGTCAACAGGGCTGTGAGAATAATGCCACTTTGCCTTTGCACTTGTGCTCCATGGAGAACCGGCCTGCTGGATACCACCGAAAGTGATGCCGTCGCCTGCAGGTCCTGTCTGTCCCGGAGTATATGAGAACTCAGTCAGACCACCATTGTCCCAGTTGCAGAACCACATCTCCTCAGTCTCGTAATACATGTATTTCTCATCGAAGATGCCCGCATGAGCGATGAAACAATCGAAGGTATTCTCATGGACACCAGCAAGATAGTAAACCGAATATCCGCCATAGCTGGCTCCGCAGGCAGCCATCTTGTCAATGTAAGGCTCCGATTTCAGCTCACGCGCCGCTGCAAGGTAATCCTGGATGTTCTGTCCAGAATAATCACCGGAAATCTGCTCGCACCAATCCTGACCGAATGCAGTAGTACCACGTCTGTTAGGAAGCACTACAACATATCCCTGAGAAGCCATCAGACGATAATTCCATCTGTAAGACCATGACTGACTGAGAGTTCCCTGAGGACCGCCGAGGCATATAAGAATTGACGGATAAGTCTTTGTCTCATCGAACTGTGGAGGGTAGAGAACCCATGTGAGCATGTCTTTTCCGTCTGTTGTGCGAACCATTCTGGCCTCAGTCTTGTGGCTGGCAAGTCTGGAAAGAATATGCTCATTCTCATGAGTAATCTGCTCGGAGGCACCGTCAGCTTCATTTACGCAGACAAGTTCGGTAGGGTAGTCCATACAACACCAGCTTGCGAGAAGTTTAGTGTTTCCGTCCTCACCCTTGACAACAGCGAAAGGAGAATCATAGTCATTCCACTGGTTCTCTTTGGTAATGCGGGTGATTCCTCCATAGAGATCAGCCTTGAAAATACCTTGGAGGCCCTCAGAAAGAGCATTGAAATAAATGTGCTCTGAATCATCAGCCCAGACAGGACCGGCAGCATTGTACTTGAAGTCTGCGGTCAGGTCACGGATGTTGCTGATTTCACCATTGTTAAAGTCGGCAGCCATGAGACGGCTCTTGTCAGCCTCGTAGCCGTCACGTGCCATGCTCAGCCAAACGATCTTCTTCCCGTCAGGGCTCCATACCGGATTAGTGTCATAACCGCCGCCCATAGGGATTACAGTGCATGTGCCGTCAGCTACATTATATATGTAGATTTCAGTATTGGTGCTGAAAGCATACTCCTTGCCGGTCTTCTTCTTGCAGGAATAAGCGATATACTTTCCGTCAGGAGTCCAGTCAAGCTGCTCGAGACCGCCGTGAGGCTCTGTAGGGAGTTCGTAAAGCTTCTCCTCATTTGCGAGAATGTCAATGCTGTTGTCCGGTGTGATTTCGCTTCCGAGTTTTGCGACAAAAGTATGAGGCAGTTCAGTTACCCAATGATCCCAATGTCTATACATCAGATCTTCAGCGACATACGCGTCAGCCTTGTCAAGTTTCGGGTCGGAATCCTTAGCTGTCTTCACGTCACTCTTGACATAACTGATATACATCAGACTCTTCTCGTCAGGAGAGAGCTTGAACTCGCCGATGCCATTGGGAACATTGCTGAGCTGTGTTCTCTTCACAAGTTTAGGATTGTCACCGGAAAGTCCGCGTACCGTAGCCTTCCAGATCTGACCGCCCTGGATATAGGTGATGGTATTTCTATTTGTCCAGCGGGCGCAGCTGATGCTCTTTCCGTCTTTGGTAAGCTGGCGCGGAGATGTCCCGTCAACATTGACAACAAACAGGTTGCGGCAAGTGCGGTTGTCCTCAATGGAGGTGTAGCTGACGCCGTAGAGAATGGTTTTTCCGTCAGGAGACAACTGCGGGTCCGAAAGCCTGCCGAAAGAAAGCAGGACCTCAGGAGTCATCTTCCCGTCGGTGATTTCAATGTCAGACGGCCCGATATACTCTGCCGCCTCTTTTTCACAATTACAGTTCATTGCTAGTAAAGCGCTGATTGTCAAGGCGGCCAGACCGCCCGAGCTTATTAAACTTTTCATTATCCGTATTGGTTTTTGGTTATTAACTAATCTTGCTATAGTCTGGTTTCTGATATTTGTCTTTCCTCATCTCCAACGCTAAAGGCCTGTTCAATGGCATTGACAAGTCCGGATCTTTCTTCAGGATATTGTCGGCGTAAGCCCTTGCGTCAGAGAGAATTGCCCCGTCTTTTGCCAATGATGCAATGGAAAGCTCTATCGGAAGTCCGCTCTGCTGGGTGCCCTCCATGTCGCCCGGCCCCCTCATCTTCATGTCCTCCTCTGCAAGCACGAACCCATCCTCAGTCTGGCAGAGAAGGTCAATGCGTTTCCGTGATTCCTCGCTCAGTTTATCTCCGCGGACCAGGATACAATACGAATCTCCTCCGCCACGTCCGACCCTGCCGCGCAACTGATGTAACTGGCTGAGTCCGAACCTTTCAGGACTTTCTATAACCATGACCGTGGCATTAGGGACATCCACACCTACCTCGATTACGGTAGTTGAAACCAGAATGTTGGCCCTGCCCGCAGCAAAAGCATTCATATTGAATGACTTATCCTCGTCACTCTGTTGTCCGTGGACGATGGCAACCTTATACGGCGGATGCGGAAAAGCAGCGACAATCTCCTCGTATCCGCTCTCCAGATTCTTGTAGTCCACTTTTTCATTGATGAAGATCATAGGATAGACGACATAGGCCTGATGTCCCTTGGCGATCTGCTCCTTCATAAAATTGTAGAGCTGAAGTTTCTGCCGTTCGGTAATCTGGATGGTCTGAATCGGCTTCCTGCCTGGAGGCATCTCATCAATGACAGAGACGTCCAAGTCGCCGTACAGTGTCATCGCCAGAGTCCTCGGAATCGGCGTGGCCGTCATGACCAGGATATGCGGAGCGATACCGCAACTGGCTTTTTTCCAGAGCTTTGACCTCTGATCAACGCCAAACCTATGCTGCTCATCAATGATAGCAAGTCCGAGGTTGCTGAAAACAACATTGTCTTCTATCAATGCATGTGTGCCGACTATTATTCCTGTCTTGCCGGACGCCAGATCTTCGAGAATCGTACGGCGCTCGGCAGTCTTCGTCGTACCTGTTAGTACGGCAACATTGACCCCGGTCCCCTCGAGATACTTGCACATGTTCTTATAGTGTTGGCGTGCAAGCACTTCGGTCGGAGCCATGATACATGACTGGTAGCCGTTTCCGTATGCGATCAGGGCAGAGAGCACCGCCACCATTGTCTTTCCCGAACCGACATCGCCCTGAAGCAGGCGGTTCATCTGTTTGCCGCTCATCATGTCAGCCCGTATTTCCTTGATAACTCTCTTCTGGGCACCGGTAAGGTCGTATGGAAGAGACTTGTAGCAGATGTTGAAAGCATCGCCTACCTTGTTCATCATCAGACCTTTGGCGTTGCGGCTGCGGATATATTTCTGTTTCAGGAGTGACAGTTGGAGAAGGAACAGTTCCTCGAATTTCAGCCGGTATTCGGCCTTCTTCAGAGAATCCACATCCTTCGGAAAATGGATGTTTGTCAATGCAAAAGCGAGTGGTACCAGGCCTTTCTCTTTGAGTACATACTCAGGAAGAGTCTCCTGAATGGAACCTCCTGCTGCGTTGAGGGCAGAGGCCATGATTTTGTTCATGACTTTTCCTGTAATTCCGGCATTTTTGAGCTTTTCAGTCGATGGATAGACTCCGGTCATCGTGCCTCCGGGCAGACTGTTCTGACACGGGTCATCTATCTCGGGATGAACCATATTCAGACGGCTGCTGAAAAGAGTAGGCTTTCCGAAGAAAATGAATGTCGAACCGATTGTCAGTTTCGAAAAGACATACTTGATTCCCTTGAAAAAGACAAGTTCCAGGCTGCCTGAACCGTCAGAGACGATCACACTGAGTCTGCTGACTGCATTGAATTTTGCCTGAGAGGGGTCAATGCACTTGCCTGTCTTGTCAAGTAATGTGGATGAAACGACTTGAGCCCGGATTTGCACGAATGCGTTTCCGGGCTGTATTGCAGCTATCGGCAGAATATTGCTTCTGTCAATGTATTTGTATGGGTAAAGCCTGATCAGGTCGCCTGTTGTCCTGATATTCAATTCGGATTCCAGAAGTTGGGCTCTTCTGGGCCCGACTCCCTTAATAAACTGTATTTCGGAATGCGACTCTGTCTGCATTGGCATCTGAATTATTCTACTCAAGTTACGCAAGTTGTCAAACTTGCTGAACGTTAGTGCGAATTTGAGTGGTGCCACTCGTCCGAAGGCTGAAAGCCCAACGCACTTTTATTTGTACGTTACCCTCTCCCTAAATCCCTCCCCTCCAGACTGTCCGAAAAGTCCTCGCGAGACTGAAATACCCCGTACCCCTATACAAGGCCAGAAGCGGATTCTCGACTCTCACTGAGGAATGTTTGACTTTTCGGACAACCTCCCTCGGGAAGGGACTTACCCTCGCCCTTTCGGGCTCTATAAGCGGTGTTTCGCACTTGCGAAACTTGAGTTATTCTATCTGGGGACGTCCCGGTCGTTCCGGACGGCTTTCATCTACATTTCTTTCCTGCATTTTTCCTGCTTGAAGCCTATCGTATGCCACTCTATGCTTGTAGATGTCGATAGCTGCATAGATTGATGACATCATTGACATCGGATCCGCTTCGTCTCTTCCTGCCATCGAATATGCTGTCCCGTGGTCCGGGGATGTCCTTACGATTGGCAGGCCTGCAGTGAAGTTCACTCCGTCATCGAAGTCGAGAGCCTTGAACGGTGCCAGTCCCTGGTCATGGTACATTGCAAGTGTCGCGTCGAATTTGCTGTAGTTGGCCAAACCGAAGAATCCGTCCGGGGAGTAAGGTCCGAAAGCCATGATACCTTCATCATTGGCGGCCTTGACTGCCGGTGCGATAATGGTTTCCTCTTCGTCTCCGAGAAGTCCGTCGTCTCCGCAGTGAGGATTCAGTCCGAGTACGGCGATTTTAGGCTTGGTGACACCGAAATCGCGTCTGAGAGAAGCGTCCATGATGCGCAGTTTGGTAAGAATCTTCTCCTTGGTGATGCTTGAAGGGACGTCTTTGAGAGGAATGTGTCCTGTTACCACGCCGATTTTCAACTGGCTGCTGATCATGAACATAGTCACGTCCTTGGCACCGAAATACTGCTTGAGGAACTCGGTATGTCCTGTGAAGCCGAAACCGGCATTGGTCATTGACCTCTTGTTGATAGGACCTGTAATCAGCACGTCAATGTCCCCGTTTTTCAGATCGGCAGCGGCGCATTCCAATGCTGTTATCGCGCATTTTGCTGCTTCTGATGAAGGCTGTCCCGGCTCTACATAAACATTGTCAGGCAGACAGTTGAGTATATTGATCTTCTTTGGCTTTGCATCTTTTGCAGAGTTGATGACATAGGTGTCAAGCTGCTCCAGGTTATGGATGAGTTTGCGGTAGAATCCGAAAATCTTGGATGAACCATAGATGACAGGAGTGAAGGAATCTAGGATTCTGGCATCTGCCAATGCCTTGATAATCACTTCGTATCCGATTCCGTTGCCATCGCCCTGTGTGATGCCCACAGTAAGCTTATTGTTAATCATTGTAAAATTCTTTTTAGTTGTCTTTCAAAGTTACAAAACACTTTTTGTTTTTCCATGTGCGGAAAATATAAAAAGTGCATCTTTCCGTGCAAATCCGAAGACGAATTCAGGATTCTCACTGAGGAATGTTTGACTTTTGAGACGATAACCTCCTGTCTGGCACAGCGTCTCCCGAGTCACGTGTTGGCTGGACTTTGGGCTGTGGCACTATCCTGCACGTTCTCTCCAGATTTTAAGATAGCAGGAGGAGATGTTTCAGGAGGGGACAATTATTCTATTCCCGGCAGATTCTGTACAGAGTTTTCTTCGAACTTCAGGCGGAACCCCATACGTTTTCGCAAGAGTTGGTAGATTCTGTACAGAGTTTTCTTCGAACCCCATGTCCTCCGGGGTTGTTCGAATACTTCAAGGGCGCACTCCAGACATAGCCTGCTCTCCAATGACTTCCGCTATATCAATGTTTGAATACTTCAAGGGCGCGCTCCAGACCGCTGTCTATGCCGTGTTTTCGGCCCTTTTGTTTTCGGCCCTTTTGTTTTCGGGTATGTGAATAATTTTCGACCCTCTTGACATTTGTCAGTTTTGGTCTCGCAACTATAATATATTGTATGCCAATATGTTGCATGCTAATATGGAGCGAGGCGCTCCTGCCAAGACCCCATTTCATTCCTACCTCTTGGCTTTCTTCTAATAGGCTAACTTTCTGATAATTAACAAGTAACGCCAGATTGCGGTTGTCAAGAGGGTCGAAAATCAAAGGGCTTTGGCCAGACGACAGAACGTCTCATAAGTTTCGTGTTGACTTGTCCCGCAAGCGCAGTCCCGTTTGTCGAGAGACATCGTAATTTGCCGCGGTATCATTTGTCATTTTTTTATTCAGGTCAATGTCATATTGGCATGGCTAGGCACTGAAATATTCACCATCCAAACATGACTGGCCGGCAGGGGCCTTCGGAGCGGCGTAGCCGCCCATGGCTTCGTGAATGGGAGGGGCCCGCCGCGGTAGCGGTGGGAAGGATAGCCCCAACGGGGCGTACCGCTCCGAAGACCCCTGCCGGCCAGCCATGTTTGGACGATGATGAATTATTTCCGTGACTGACCACGCTAATTTGGTATTGACCTGAACAAAAAAGGTGAATGATACTGCGGCAAATTACGATGTCTCTCGAAAACGTGACTACACTTGCGGGACAAGTCAACACGGAGCCTGTGAGATATTCATATCGTATGGGCAAGAGCCCTTTGATTTTCGACCCTCTTGGCAACGGTAGTCCAGTATTACACATTGACAATCAGAAAGTTAGCCAACTCAACGAATGTCAAGAGGCAGGTTCGTAAGGGGGTCTTGGCATGAGCACTCGGACGGACTATACATATAATATACTGACACACAATAAATTATAGACAAAAAAACAAAACCGTCAAATGTCAAGAGGGTCGAAAACTATTCACATCCTCGAAAACATAACAGGGTCGAAAACTATTCACATACCTAAAAATCAATCATGATTCTGCAACAACATAGTAACATGAAAGAAATAAGTTGCCTCGGATTAAGAGAAGATTTTCAAGGATAGATATGTTTTCGAAGATGGAGTGTGCCGGTGGCACATGACTGATGAGAAAACAGATATAGACCGAAAAGATTCCTTAAGATGAGGCAAGTTATTTTTTGAAGGTTACATAATATAACAGAAGCCGCCCCGAAATCCGGGACGGCTTCAATTGTATCGTCAGGCTTGTATGCCTGAAGGAATTATCTACTTGCTCTGTGCGATAGCAGCCTGTGCCGCTGCGAGGCGGGCGATAGGCACACGGAATGGTGAGCAAGAAACGTAGTCAATACCGATCTTGTTGAAGAACTTGATTGAATCCGGATCTCCACCATGCTCTCCGCAGACACCGCACTTGAGTTCCGGTCTCTTAGAGCGGCCGCTCTGGATACCGTACTCAACGAGCTTGCCGACACCCTTGGTATCGATGGTCTTGAACGGATCAGCGTCCAGGAGTTTGTTTCCAAGGTATTCACCCATGAATGTTCCGACATCATCACGAGAGAAGCCGAAGGTCATCTGGGTAAGGTCGTTGGTACCGAATGAGAAGAACTGGGCTGTACGTGCCATTCTGTCACCGGTAAGGGCAGCACGAGGAATCTCTATCATAGTACCGAACTGGTAGTGGATTGTGGTGCTGTACTTGCCCTCAACCTCAGCTTTCACTCTGTCGCAGATAGCCTTCTGGAAGCTGAGCTCACGAGCTGAAATGGTTACAGGAATCATGATCTCAGGAACCGGGTGCAAACCCTCCTGCTGGAGTTCGGCTGCAGCTGTAAAGATTGCCCTGTACTCAACCTCGGCGATGAGAGGGAATGACACATGGAGACGTACTCCACGGTGACCCATCATAGGGTTTACCTCGTGCAACGACTCGCCACGCTTCTCGATTTCCTCAACAGAGACACCGAGTTCCCTTGCAACCTCAGCCTTCTTCTCCTCAGTTCTAGGAACGAACTCGTGGAGAGGCGGGTCGAGCAGACGGAATACAACCGGCTTGCCATCCATGATTCTGAGTGTGCTCTTCACTGAAGCCATGATGAACGGCTCAAGTTCTGTAAGAGCAGCCTTTCTCTCTTCGTCGGTATCGCAAAGAATCATCTTGCGGAGTTTTGCGAGAGGTGTCTCTGAATTCTTTCCGTAGAACATGTGCTCGAGACGGAAAAGACCGATACCTTCAGCTCCGAATGAGAGAGCCTTCATTGCATCCTCAGGGGTATCAGCATTGGTACGGATACCGAGCTTGCGGAACTTGTCTGCGAGAGCCATGAACTTCACGAACAGAGGATTCTCTGAGGCGTCCATTGTCTCGATCTTCGCGTTATATACGAGACCTTTAGTTCCGTTGAGACTGAACCAGTCGCCCTCTTTGAACTTCGCATCGTGTCCTGCGAAAGTCACAACCTTGTTCTCGAGGTCAATGTGCATTGCATCGCAACCTACGATACAGCACTTGCCCCATCCGCGGGCTACAAGAGCAGCATGTGATGTCATACCGCCACGGACGGTAAGAATACCTGCTGCAGCACGCATACCCTCGATATCCTCAGGAGAAGTCTCCTCACGGACAAGGATAACCTTTCTGCCTTCCTCAGCAGCACGTACAGCATCCTCAGGAGAGAATACCAGTGTACCTACCGCTCCACCCGGAGATGCAGGAAGTCCCTGGGCCATAACCTTTGCCTTCTTCTCTGAAGCAGGGTCAAGGATAGGGTGGAGAATCTCGTCGAGCTGTGCAGGAGAAACGCGCATAACTGCGGTCTTCTCGTCGATCATACCTTCCTCGAGCATATCGATAGCCATCTGGAGTGCTGCAAGACCGGTTCTCTTGCCGATACGGCACTGGAGCATCCAGAGGTGACCTTCCTGAATGGTGAACTCGATGTCCTGCATATCGTGGAAATGCTCCTCGAGTCTTGTTCTGATACCATCAAGCTCTGCATAAACCTCAGGCATAGCCTTCTCGAGAGACTGCAGATCTTTATTTTTCTCTGTCTTGGTAGCCTCGTTAAGAGGATTTGGAGTACGGATACCTGCTACGACGTCCTCGCCTTGAGCGTTGATAAGCCACTCACCATAGAACTTGTTGTCACCGTTTGCAGGGTTACGTGAAAATGCAACACCTGTAGCAGATGTGTTGCCCATATTACCGAACACCATTGACTGCACATTGACAGCTGTTCCCCAATCATCAGGAATCTTTTCAATCTTTCTGTATGTGATCGCGCGTTTTCCGTTCCATGACTTGAACACGCCGCCGATTGAACCCCAGAGCTGCTCTCTTGCAGTGTCAGGGAAATCCACGCCGAGAACTTCCTTCACTTTTGCCTTGAATCTGTCGCAAAGTTCCTTAAGTTCTTCAGCTGTAATTTCGGTATCTGAAGTATATCCTTTCTCAGCCTTGAGATCTGACATCATTCTGTCAAGCTGCTGACGGATACCCTTGCCGTCCTCAGGCTCTATGCCCTCTGCCTTCTCCATAACGACATCAGAGTACATCATGATGAGACGACGGTATGCGTCATATACGAAACGAGGATTGCCTGTCTTCTTGATCATTCCAGGAAGGGTAGCAGAGCAGAGACCGATATTGAGGATAGTATCCATCATACCAGGCATTGAACTTCTTGCGCCTGAACGGCAGCTTACGAGAAGCGGGTCGTTCGGGTCACCGAATTTCTTGCCCATGAGTTTCTCTGTAGCTTCGAGTGCCTCGGCAACTTCCTGCTTGAGTGCGTCCGAGTAACCTCCGCCAAGAGCGTAATACTCAGCACAGCACTCTGTTGTAATGGTAAATCCTGCCGGAACAGGCATTCCGAGAAGGTTCATCTCGGCAAGGTTAGCGCCCTTTCCTCCGAGGAGTTCGCGCATGGTACCGTTTCCCTCAGCTGTCTTGCCTCCGAAACGATAAACCCTTTTCTTATTTTCTAGCATATTGTAAATATAGGTTTTGATTTTTCTAAAATTCTCATTGAAAAAAACGTTCGCCGTGTCTCTATCACGGCATCACACTGAACAAGAGCGCGAATTTAATCATTTTATAGCAGTTTCGCAAATATGGGTTCAAGTTTCGCCACCCGCAAAACACATTGTCATTGACAAATACCGGTGGTTCATTTCTTTTTGTGTCCGTTCTCGAACAACTCCAGAGAGTTGATGAGATTCTGCCAGATACTGTAAAGCCCGCCTGCGACAGAGGTGACAGGAGTCAGATACGAGTAGCCGAGCCATATGAGGAAGCCCGAATTCTTCTGGCCGAGCGCCTGGCCCGCAGTTATGGCATCCGACATTGACCCTTCCCCATCTTTCGCAAGCATACGCCCTGCGGCACGCCCCACCGCAAACTGTATAAGGGTGCAGACCAATGACACCAGAGCGATAAGTATGGCGCCCCAGACCGATATCCGGCTGGTGACCAATGCCCTGGTAGCCAGATAAATGGCAAAGGTCAATGCCCCTCCCCACACATAGAAAGCCCAGTCGGCATACCTCATGAGCCACCTCTGAAGCGGACGTACAGTATATCTTATTAGCCATGCCACCAGCAGAGGCATCACCAGCAGAGGGAAAACCTTCATGCATATTGCTGAAAAGCTCCTGAAGAAAGTCGCATCAGGAGACGAATTGAAAAGCGGTATCACCAACGGAATTATGAACGCCGCGGCAACATTGATAAGAACAACATAAGAGACCGTATCAGAGAGGCTTCCGCCCAGCTTATTGGTAATCACCCCAGCAGCGGCCGCTGTAGGACAGACGAAGCAGAGCATCGCACATTCTGCCAGAATCTTCCCGGTTCCGTCAGGAAGGATTACCGCCACCCAGGCAAATACGACAAACAGCACGACCTGGATTACAAGGGCAACAAAATGCCACTTGCGGAACCTCAGGTCATGCGGAGAGATCTTGTTGAACTGAAGGAAAAGCATGATAGCCATCAGTACCGGCTGGATATTCTTGGCAAATACAGAAAAGCCTGGTTCCACGTTCTCAGCCAACGCAGGAACAAGATAAAGAATCATGTAAGACACTATCCCCAACACGATGGCAATAGGAAGCATCCAATCTTTAAAGAATTTCAACATTATGATTTACAACAACTTGGAAGCGATATCAGACAATTCACTGCGCTCCCCTTTCTTCAGGAAAACATGTTCAAAGAGTTTCTGCCCGGCCATCTTCTCTCCAAGATGCGTAAGGCCATTGGACCACTGGTCCAGATATGGCTGGTCAATCTGGAAAATATCTCCGGTGAATACCATCTTTGTTCCCTCTCCCGCACGTGTTATAATAGTCTTGATTTCATGCGGAGTCAGGTTCTGGGCCTCGTCAATGATAAAGAACGCCTTGCCGAGACTGCGTCCCCTGATATAGGCCAGAGGAGTGATAAGCAGTTTCTCGTCCTTCAGGAGCCCCTCGATATGCTGGTACTCCCTGCTGCTTGGACGGTACAACGCCTTGATGACATTGAGATTGTCCATCAGCGGCTGGAGAAACGGGCTCATCTTGTTCTTCTGGTCGCCCGGCAGGAAACCGATGTCCTGATTACCGAGGATCACGGTCGGACGAGAGAGGATTATCTGGTCGAATTCCTTCTCAAGTTCCAGAGCCGAGGCCAATGCCAGCAGAGTCTTTCCTGTTCCGGCCCCGCCTGTCAATGACACGAGCTGGATCTTCCTGTTCAGACATGCGTCAAGCGCAAACTTCTGTTCGTCATTCCTCGGCTTGATTCCGCAGGCCTCACGTTTGCGGACCAGCATAATCTTGTCCATGTCGGCATCATACCTCGCGCAAACAATCTCTCCGTCGTGGCTGTTCCACTTGAACTTATACAGCTGATTGGCCGAAGGACGGTCCTTGGACACTGCCCTCCAGTCGATTACATTGTCCTTACCATAAGCCAGTTCCTGCATCACATCATCAGGGAGACTGTCAACGAACTGAACCTCCTTCTGGGAGAACTCCACTTTATTTTCCTCCACACGGTCTGTCAGATAGTCCTGTGCGACCATCCCGGCAGCCTTGGCCTTCATGCGGAGATTGATATCCTTAGTGACAAGAGCCACGAAACGGTCAGGATTATTGTCCCTCACCCATATAGCCGTAGCAAGAATCCTATGGTCCTGGATATCATCATGGAACAAGTCCTTCATACTGTCAGGGAAAGGATGGTTCGGTTCAATCTTGATATTTCCCAATCCCTTTCCGATCGGGACACCCGACTTGCCGAACATCTTCCCTTCGGTAAGCCTGTCAATGTCACGCATGAATCCTCTGGCATTGAAACTCAGCGCATCCGTACCCTTCTTGAACTTGTCAAGTTCTTCGAGAACCGCAATAGGTATGACAATGTCATTGTCCTGAAACTTCCTTATCGCCTTGTAGTCATGCAGGACGATGTTCGTATCAAGCACGAATATCTTCGGTCGTTTAGGGCCGTTTCCCCGGCTGGGGACATTAGCATATTTCTCAACCATAGTCATCAGTATTTCAACATGTTATCATAATATGTCAATTCAAGTCCCGCAGCGCGCAGAACCAGAGCAAGTCAATCTTCGCCCTCCGGCGCGGCATCTCCCTGACCCATAAGCGCATGTATGATTCCGGCAATCCCGCCGCTGCCGGTCCTGGTTATCCTCAGTCCGGCCTTTCCCGGATGTCCCATAGGGTAATAGGCAACATCCTGAAGCAGCATCTCCGCATCCACATAATCGAAATCAACGTCGCGGATTTCTATCACCACTCCCGGAACTTCTCCGAAAAGCACTTTCACCATATCGGTTTCCCCATAAGACTGCATGAGCCCGGAAATGTCAGCATCAATGCCGGCAGACCCCGAAGAATCGCGAGAGGCCATCCTGTCGAGTGCACATATCAGACCGCCATGTCCCGTCGCGGTACCTGACACCACGACCCCGTCTTCCACAAACTCCCTCACGACCTCGAAACAGTCAAGGAAATAATCCGAATCCATAACCTCGGGAGCCTTTCCGCCCGCCAAGCCTTCTTTCTCGGCAAGCAGAGACCCGCCAAGCCTGAATTTACACGTGTCGAAAGGTATGTATATCAGCCAGTTGCCCGCATTGTCAGACACATGCACCTGACATCTTCTGTTCTTTCCCAAAACAGGAGACTCTGTACGGAAAGGGAACTCGCAGAAAGGAACCGGCGGATTCATTTCAGGAGTATTGAGAATCTGCCTGTCGATGGTCTCGGCGATATCAGCCGGTTCGACATCCTCATCCGGCACAATCGCATTGACATTATCCGCAACTGCATTGACCTTGATTCTCCGGCTTCCGGCCTTTTCCGAGTATGCGTATGAACCGATCCGCACCCCGAGCATGTCAAGATATCCGCAAGCAGCCTCGACCGACCTGTAAAAAGCCGCCATACTGCCGACCGGAGCGGAATCCCACACCCACTCGACCGAAAGAATGAGGTCCCCGAGCCTGAAATGACCCGACTTCCAGATGATTTCTGTCAATGCCAATGCAATTTCCGCCCTGGTAGATTCTTCAGGGCAGAACAGAGGTATATTTCTCGCCTGTCTTGTCGCAGGTGATACCAGTTTCAGATAATCTTCTGTCTTCGCGGAATCAAACTCTTTGCCGTCCGGAGCAGGATCCACGCTTTCATCCACAATCGGCTCCGCCTGACAGGTCCCGGAGGGTACTTCCCTTCCCGAAGCCTCTTCCAAAATCTGTCTGGGTGTCAAGTCCATTCTGACGCCATCAATTATGTATTCCAAATCCAGTGCAGAAACAAATCCACTCATATCTGACATTTTCCCGATATTTTTTCAAAAATAGGAAATTCTCCCCGCATTGTCAAGCGGGAATTCGTTAACTTCGCGGAATAAACAGTTATAATCAATGAGAAAAATCGAGGTTTGCTGCACCTCTGCAGAGGATGTCAGAGAGGCAATTCATGGAGGCGCGATACGCGTTGAACTTTGTTCAGCAATCAGTTGCGGAGGGGTAACGCCAAGTCACGGACTGATTTCCGAAGTCGTCGCTGCGGCGGCCGGAAAGATACGGATCAATGTCCTCATACGTCCGCGTGAAGGCACTTTCTGCTACTGCGAATCCGAGGTCAGGACAATGGTTTCAGATATAGAATTCTGCCGGGAAGCCGGCGTGGACGGAGTCGTCATAGGGGCATTGACACCGGAAGGTGACATTGACATTGACATATGCCGGAGGTTGGTTGCGGCAGCGGGAAACATGAGCGTCACTTTCCACAGGGCGTTCGACGTGTGCAGGAATCCATGGCAGGCGCTGGAACAGGTCATAGGACTCGGTTGCAACAGGCTTCTCACCTCAGGGCAGCAGCCAAAGGCTCTTGCCGGCGCGGAACTTCTGGCAAATCTGGTAGAACTGGCCGGCGGACGAATTATTGTCATGCCGGGATCCGGGATCAATCCGGGCAACATCGCTGAAATCGAGCGCATTACAAAGGCTTCCGAGTTTCATTCTACAGCGAGGGCGTCAGTTCCGGACCCGGACAGGCATCATGTGCCGGCACTTGGTTTCGACGAATCTGCTGACACCGAGGTCATTCTCCGCACGACACGGGGGGTAGTGAAGGCGCTTGTAAATAAAAAATTCTTTCCTTGCCGCCACACCCTCCCAGAGGCATGTCAGCAAGGAAAGAAAACACAAACCAATTACTAAGTAAACCTTATTACTTTCTCACTTCTTCAAAAGGCGTCTCCGGAACGCCGGTCCAGCGGTAAAGCACAGCATCACAGCTCTGCTCGCCTGTAGCCTTGTTTTTTGCATTCCTGGAAATGTACCAGAGTCCGTCTCCGAGAGGATTCAGTCCGGTGCTTCCCCACTTGAAACGCCATCCGCGGATTCCGGTAGCGGGATCTTCGACACCGAGATTGTCATTGAGTTTCAGTTGTGTCGCAGATGCAAAATAAGGCACTCCGGCAAGAGCAGCCTTGAAAGGCTTCTGCCCGATGCTGAAGGCATAAAGGTCATAGTTCGGATATTCCGGTTTCTTGCCCCTGTAAACAGCCATGAAGAAATTGCCGGTGGACTCGTCATATGCCAGATTCTGGACTCCCCAGTTGGTATTGCCGGTATAGACGAAGTATTTTGCGGCAGGTTTCTTCGGACCTGAAACATGGATCTGACCGAAAACGACAGGCTTTGCCCATTTGGCAAGACTTGCGAGGTCGTATTTCAGAATGACCTGATAGTCATTGTCCTTTCTGGCGAGGTCACCGTAAATGCCGTAAGCCACATAGAGATAGAGTTTCTTGGCATCAGCGAACTTTGTCGATCCGCCGCCTACGGCCGGTGCTATGGCCACGCCGTCGATTCCGGAGCAGCCGAACCTGTGTTCCAGCTCCGTTCCTCCTACATTGACCTTGGCATCATAATCCGCGCAAGCGTCACGGACGCAGACTGTCTTAAGGATTTCTCCGTCCTCAGGGTCGGCGCCGATTTTATCCAACTTGTCAACGTCGATGATAGCGATATAGAACACGGACTGCTTCACCACATCCACTGAAAGGACTTTGGCGATTCCCTGCCCGATGATGTCATCCTTGCACTCCAGCGACGCATAGACTTTCCTGTCCTTCGGGTCGAAGGTCATGGCTCCGAGATGCCCCTGGATTCTGTCAATGGAAGCAAGTATGTTGCCATGCATGTCCACTTTCAGGAACCTGCTGGTGAATGACATGTACATGCAGTCAGCCTCGGCGTCATAAGCGATACCCTGGACATGCTGCCTCTGTCCTCCGACAAAGACATGCCCGGGAAGATTGTCGCCCGCATAAGCCGGAACCGCCGGCATTGACAATAGTGCGGCCGCCAGTGCAAAAGCACCGGCAAGCCTCTTGAAAATATCAAACACCCGTTTCATCAGCACTCGTAATGACCGTCCTTACCGAAAAGATACTCCTCGACCTCGTCCATCAGACCCGCCCTATAGATAAGGTCAATGCCAGTGAACCTGTTTCTCATGAAAGGTATCGCACGGAATGTAGAGCGGAGTTTCTCGCGGCTCACGCCAATCATCTCAGGCTCATAAGGAGCGCCTACGCGTCTGAGGCAGTCGCGGACCTCATCGAACGGAATGATCTGGTTTCGGATTTTCTCACGGAGCTCAGGCCATGTATTCTTGATGATTTCCAGTTCCTTGCGGATGCCTTCCCGGTCAATGTACTTTCCCTTGCTCTCCACGAGACCCCTTGCAAGGTGTCCCGGCTTGCCTTCGAATGTGGCACGGATTCTATGCTCCATTTCATCCCACTCAGGCCACTCGGCAACAGCCTTGTCGATATCCATTGCTCCAAGATCCTTGCTGATGAGATATTCCAAACATGCAGTGGAAATGAGGGTTCCGATGGAAACCTTGAATCCGTGTGAAACATGCTTGCCCTCATAGCAGAGGCCTTCCATGTCCCAGTAGTGGCTAAACTGATGGTCAGTTCCTGATGCAGGACGGCTTGAAGACATGGCCTGCATAGCGAAGCCGCTCATAATCAGACCGTCAGCAAGCTTGCCTGTAGCCTCCACGTCACCAGCAGCGACAGCGTCAGGGTCTGACAATGCATCGCGGAGATTCTTCTGGACAAGTGAAAATGCGAACTCGTCGATCTTCTCGCTGCCGACAGCGTCTGCAATAATCCAGTCAGCGCCTGCAGGAATCTTCGCCATAAGGTCACCATAACCTGAGGCCGACATTCCTTCCGGAGCCGCTGCCGAGATGGCAGGGTCGAGAACCATGCCGAGAGGTGCAGGGCAGTCGAATGTCTGTTTGTTACCTTCGAATGTAATGGAAGCGCCATAGGCGGTGTAGCCATCCATTGAAGCAGCTGTGCCTACGATGATATAGCGACGTCCGAGATGGCTTGACACGAGCTTGGTAAGGTCATTGATGACACCAGAACCCACTGCAACTGCGATGACGTCACGCTCCTTGAGGTAAGCCTCGAGCTGTTCTATGTATTTCCACTCTGCGAAGAGTTCCGGGTCAGTGAAGATGAACGGCTGTTCAGTCTCAATTCCCGCATTTCTCAGATATGTGTCGACTGCCTCACCAGCGACCCTGTAGGTATTATTGTCTGCTACTACGATAGCCTTCTTTCCCGGAAAGAGTCTGCTGAACATTGCAGGGACTTTCTCCATCGCACCGGCACCGAATTCAAGAGCCTTAGTATCTCTGGCTCTTTCCAATGCCATTTCAATTTCTGTCATAATTATTTTGTTTTGTTTTTACCGGCCGGGAACTAGAACTTATCCGGATAGTCCTCGACCTTGTTTGTAGTGATATAATCCTGTTCGAAGGTCTTGCCGAAACGGTCCGTGGCAACGACCTTGACAGCAGCGGAAGGATTCTTCAATGTATAGTGATACATGTGCGAATTTCCTGTCCTGTCGTAATTGGTACCTCTTCCCTGTACGCCGCAATGGTAGCCTGATGCCCATGCGTCACGGCATTTGCCCTTGGTTTCGTTTCCGAAGAGTTCCATAGTGCCTGTGGCGGTACCGTTCTCATAAACCGTCAGTTTCCATGCGCTGTCCGCATTCCAGACATTGGCGACAAGGTCCTTGTCCGTATTGTAGTAGAACTGATAAGACGGCTTGTACCCCTCGAAGAACACGTCCTGACCCTTGTAGAGGCGGAGCTGGAAGTTGTCATCCTCACCCGTAGCCTTGTAAGTCCAGTCTGTAATCTTATTGCCTTCGACCTTATAGACTGCATAGCCATTAGGTGTACCGTCGGTATTGATGGTCGAGTGCCACCATGCACCGCAGGCTGCGCCGTGAACATGCTCATAATGAGTCGTGTACTCGTCATTCTCCGCATAGTGTGTATGGCCTGACATCACGTGTACAGATGAATATTCCCTGAGAAGATCGAGAACAGCCTGCACATTCTGGTTCGTGCTTGCACGAAGAGGAACATGTACGCAGAAGATAATCATCCTATCTTTAGGGACATTGGCAAGGTCCTGCCTGAGCCACTCTACCTGATCATCACGGAAACCAAGTGAATAATCGTCATGGTTAGGGAAAATCATATCATCCATACCGATTATGTGAACCTTGCCGCGGTTGAATGAGTAATTGACCGGTCCGAATGTATATTCGAAGTTCCTCTGGACCTTGATATCATGCGCTACGGTATAATCAGCCTTCTTTACATTGAGAACCTTGTAGTCGTGGTTGCCCATAACCTTGAAAATAGGCATTCCGGCGTTTTTGTCGGTAGAAAGCGCAATTTTCATGAGCGGGAATACGGCATTGGTGTAGTCGTTATTGTAGGTATTATATCCGATGTCACCGAGTGTCATTCCATAGACCGGAAGTTCACTGGCATTGACCTTTGCGACAATATCAGGAACGGTCTCGTTCATGTAGCGGCTCACATGGGTATTGTTCTGGCACTGAGGGTCAGCGATGCAGAACAGATTGAAACTCTCCTCTACTGCCGGAAGTTTCTCCAATGTGAAGTCATAGCGTTTTTGGCTCTCAGAGAGCTGTTTCCAGAAATGTGGCTGGCCTTCCTCGATGGGAATCTTGCAGTCTGATGGTACTGAGACGAAGACCTGATATGAGAATTCGCCGCGCTTGAGCTGATATACTCCGTTCTGGTCGGTAACCGAGCAGTTGTAGCCGTCGCTGACTGTCACGCCTGCAAGTCTGTTTCCGTCAGTATCTTCGACCACTCCGTAGATGTCGTTGTCGGCACTGATTTCGGTTCTGATCTTAGGCAGGTCGTCCTTGTCGCAGCCTGTCAACACGATTGTTGACAGGGCCGCAATCATTATTGTGCTTTTTATGAAAGTTTTCATCTCCATTATCTCCAATAGTAGTTTTGTCCGAGATTTTCATTGATATTGGTGGCAGCCTTAGGAATAGGTCTGAGGTATCTCTTTTCCTCAAAGTTCCTTGTAACGCTATATACAAGACGTCCGCTGTTGCCGTTTTCAAGAGTATAGCCTGAGTTCGCACCCTCGAGAACAATATATGAAACGCCAGTCTCGTTGCCGGCTTTGTCTTTTACCACACAGACATCATTGATGCCGTCATTGTTCAGATCATAGGCTGTGTCCATCGCAGGGATATAGATTCCATACCACTGTTTGTTCAGGAGTTCGCCAAGGTGCCATCTCATGAGGTCATCATATCTGCGTCCTTCAAGAAGAAGTTCGATTGCACGCTCTCTTCTGATTTCCAGGATGTCACAGTCATTGATTCCGTAATAGCCCTGGAGGTATGAGTCTGCGACAGCAGGCCTCTTTCCATCTACGCCGGATCTTTCGCGGAGCGGCTTGATTGTCTTGTTCCATACATCATCATTGAACTCTCCGAGCTCTGCCTTCGCCTCTGCATAGTCGAGAAGAATCTCGGCATAGCGGAAGATAGGAAGCGAGTTGTAGCAGATAGATGCCGACTCATAACTCTTGTCATCAATGTTGAATTTGATTACCTGATAACCTGTAAGAGTAATGGCGAAATCAGGAGCGGTCTGGGTAGGTATACCTCCGACGAGCTTTGAATAGCCAGGAGTGATTACGCACTGCTGGAGTCTGTAGTCACGGTTCTTGACCTCTTCAGTGAAACTCTCACCTGTCGCTGTGTGGCGAGATCCGTCAAGGTTAAGGTATGTCTTCACGAAATCCTGGTCGAGGGACCATCTTTCGCCCATACTTCCTGATGTGTAATACCATGTGAGTGAATGGAATGTGGTGAGACCCGTATTCCTTTCCAGAGCCCAGATAGTTTCAGTGTGGTCTACGGCCTCCTGGGTGAAGAGTTTTCTGTACTGTGTCTTGACATCGGCAGGATTGTTCACGAGAGAGTACGCGCCTGAGCTGATGAGTTCCTCGTCTGCCTTTACGCATTCGCGGAGGAATCTTTCAGAGGCTCCCTTGTCCTCCCAAGCCTTGCCTGTAGAAGGATCCACACTGTGGTATTTCCTGTATGTACCTTCGAAGAGGCAGATTCTGGATTTAAGGGCCAATGCCACAAATTTGTTCACTCTGGCATTGTTAATCCACGGATCCTTGTCATAGCAGTTCTCGCAAGCGAAAGTAAGGTCCTCGAGGACTTTGTCCATGACAAACTCGCGGCTGTCGCGACCCTTGTAGAGATTGTCAATGTCACTCGGGTCGATAGGTGCGTCATACCATGGAACTGCACCGAAAGTCTTGACCTTGCTCCAGTATTTCCAGGCTCTCCAGAATCTTGCAGTTCCCTCATAATGCCTCAAGGCAGCCTCGGAAACGCCCTTGACTTCACGGAAGTGAGCAAGGAAATAGTTGATGTTATAGATGGCATTCCAGTCGCCGGAACTCCAGCCGCCCTGAAGGTCCGCATTCCATGAAGGGTTTGTAAGGAATGAGAACGAGCTCTTGGTAGCGACGATGTCAGAGTATCCGTCACCGAATCCAAGGTCCTGATAGTCAGGAGTATATTTCTGAAGGAATCCGTTGGTATAGGTCACCAGCGAGTTCTCGTCCGTAAAATAGTCCCCGGAACCGATTTCCGCTATAGGTTCCCTTGAGAGGAATCCCTCGCAAGATGTCAGCAACAATGCTGCAGCGGCAAACAATGATATATTAAGTTTCATCATCTATCTAATTAAAATGTGATATTCAGACCGAATGTAAATGAACGCATTGTCGGATATCCGTCACCATCACCATAGTTGTCGGCACCTGATTTGTTTGAACCCCAGTCCTGATCTCCAGGATAAAGTCCTTCAGGGTCATAGTTCTTAGCATGATGTCTGAGCGGAGTGAAGGTAAGAAGGTTCTCACCTGAGAAGAACACCTTGAGGTTCTGAAGTCTTATAGCCTCCACAATCTTCTTAGGGAAACTATAATCCAGTGTAAGGTTCTTCATTCTGATATATCTTGCACTCTGAAGATAACGTGTATTCGGCTGGGACAAGATACGCTGGGCACCGCTCGCCTGGTAAGCCACAAGTCTTGGCCAGTAGGCGTCACGGTTGGTCTCGGACCATCTGTCGCTGGTGTGCCATGGCAGAGCCATACTGTATGGACGGCCGTACTGTCCCCAGAAATATCCGGATTCCTTTGCAGGATACCAGTCACGTTTGCCGACTCCCTGCCACATCATGCTGAGGCCGATGCCGTTCCAGTTGATGCCGCCCTGTATGCTGTACTGATATCTCGGATTGGTGTTGCCAATCTTGATAAGGTCACCATGGTTTCCGAGAGTATTGTTTCCGTTGTTCACATATCCGTCACCGTTCAGGTCCTCGAACTTAGGGTCACCTGCAGACCACACGACATTGTCTCCGTTGAATTTCGCATAGTTCGCATGGGTCTGGGCCTCTTCATCGCTCTGGAAAAGACCTGTACACTTGTATCCCCACAATTCACCGAGGGTCATTCCCTCATAATAGTGGACCGCATAGTTTGTAGGAAGGGTGTTGGTCTTGCTGGTATAGCGGGTAATCTTGCTCACATAATCCCAGACGGAAGCCTTTATATTGTAGCTGAGGATCTTTCCGCCCACTTTATATGAATCTCTCCATGAGATACTGAACTCCCATCCGTCAGTTCTCATATCAGCGTAGTTACCCTTAGGGGCGCTGTTTCCATAAACTGCAGGAAGCTCATCACCAGTCACATACATATCTGTCGTAGCCTTTCTGTAGATATCTCCGGAGAAATTCAGACGGCCGTTGAATGCCTCGAAATCAAGACCTGCATCATAAGTTGTAGCCTTCTCCCAAGTCAATGAATTAGGAATCGGAACAGGTGCGGAAGTATAGTTGAATACAGCCCCGTTGTTCAGCACTGACGACTGGGAAATACCCATCTTGGAAACATACGCATACGCATTGCTGATAAGTCCGTTACCTGCAGTACCGGCAGAAACACGGATCTTCAGGTTATCCAGCCAGTCAGCATCCTTGAGGAAGCCTTCCTCTGAAATACGCCAGCCAATAGAAGCTGAAGGGAAGAAACCCCATCTCTGATTTGAAGGGAACTTGCTGTTTCCGTCATAACGTCCGCTGGTCTCGATGAGATACTTGGACTTGTAGCTGTAACTGATACGATAGAACGCACCGACAAGTGCTGATGAAGAACTGCCGTTGTCAGCGATTGTCATGGCCTCGCCGTTGAGGAGGTCGAAGTTAGGCCTGTCAGCTATCATGATACCCTCACGGTTAATGAGGCTTGTCTTGTACTGGTAGTCCTCGATATTCCAGCCGGCAAGCACTGTAAGAGAGTTGTTCTTGCCGAGTTTCGGGGTATATGTCAATGTCGCGTTGCCGGCAAGCCTATTGCGGTTATATAACCTCTCTTCATAGAGTGAACCAGCAGGTCTCTGTGCGGAGTTGGTAGGAGAAGTATAGAAGGTATAGCTGTTCACAGCCTGTCTGCGCTCTGTCTGATTGTAATAGATGCTGAAATCCGCACTGGCGACAAGCACATCCTTGACAAGGTCAATGGTAGCAGCCGTCCTGTTGGTCATGTCGAACTTCTTGTCCTTTCTCCATGAATTTCCCTCTACAAAACCTGCCCAACCAGTATAGACCGCTGCCTCTGTCCAAGTCCCGTCAGGGTTTGTTACAAGAGCCACAGGATATCCCTGATGGTTCAGCATTCGGTTTATGTTCACAGGAGTAGAGCTGATGCCGGTGTGCGCTGTAGGCTGATGTGAATTCCTGAGCATAAAGTCAGTGGTATTCTCGACCCTGAACCAAGGACGAATTTTCACCGACCCCTTTGCCTTGACATTGAACTGACGATATTTCTCGTCACCTGCATTGTAGATACCATCCTGTTCGAACATACGTCCTGAGACATAGTAGTTTGCGATGTCCGAGCCGCCGGTAACACTGATGTTGTGCTGCTGTCCGGTAGTGAACTTCTTATAGAACACGTCATACCAGTTGGTGTTTCCGAAATACTCGTATGAACCTTTATTGTTGATCGCCCACTTCTCGTAAGAAGGGTCGCTGTTTCTCTTTTCAAGCTCCTTGTACCATGTACGGGAGAATTTGAACACGTTGTTGATGTTCGCAGGGTCTGTTCCCTTGGCATTGATATAGGACTCGAGGAAGGTCGTGGTGAAGTCATATCCGTTGGTAACGATCTGAGGAGTCACAGTTCTCTTATAGACAGAGAATGTTCCGTTATATGAAATCTTCGCATGTCCCTTGGAAGGAGTCTTGGTGGTGAGAAGGATGACACCGAATGTACCGCGAGCACCATAGACAGCCGCTGAAGAAGCGTCCTTGAGGACTGTCACGGATGCGATGTCATCAGGATTGACAGTGGACATGTCAGCCTCGACACCATCCACAAGGACGAGTGCGGAACCGCCTGAGCCGATGGAGTTTTCGGCACCTCTGATCCTGACTGTAGCGCCACGGTTAGGCTTTCCGTCGGAGAATGTCATGGTAAGGCCCGGAACTGCTCCCTGGAGAGCACGGGAAATACTCATTGACGAACCCATTCTTTCCTGCATGTCGTCAGTGGTGATGCTCTCGACGGCACCGACGATGTCACGACGTTTCTGGATACCATATCAGACGACCACACTCTCTTCGAGAGATGTATTGTCAGTATTCAGGACAATGTTAACGATGTTGCGGCCTGAAACTTTCTCTGTAAGTTTCCTGTAGCCCACACAACTGAATTCCAATGTAGCATCGGACGGCACCGTAATGGTATAAGCGCCATCCAAATCTGCTGTAGCGCCTTTGGTTGTCCCCGGAATGAAGACAAAAGCACCCACGACAGGTTCACCGTTCTCATCGAGAATTTTTCCCGAGACCGTGATTTCACCTGTCTGTGCCATAACCTGTCGGGGACAGGCAATCAGGAGAACCAAGACCGACAAAAGTACGGTCAAATTATATCTCAACTTCATTTTCAATTACAAAAAACAGGATACATAATAGAAGCCGTAATAAAACTGCTTCCCGTTCTTGCCAGATTCCGGATCCCGTTCCCGATAATTGAAGTTAACTAATTGATGTAGTACTAAATTTTACCTTTTGTTTCATTTCCGCTAAAATCGCAAGCATAAACGTTTTTAGCTTTCATTTCTACGTGCAAATCTACGTATAATTTTTCACTTTCAAATTATTTTCTGCAAAAAAGTACAACAAAATGAAAAATTTCAACAAATTGTATTATCTTTGCGGTGCCAGACTTCCGGATTCCGTCCCGCTAAGACTAATCCGAAGAAGAAATGAAACTAACAAAATCATGGATCCTGTCCATACCTATATTAATAGGTGCATCACTTCTGTCGGCCTGTACAGAAGAAACGGAGGCTCCCCTCAGAAGGGCTGCCGATGCCGTTGACCTCACATACAATGCCGGTGCTTCTTCCAAGATTTCCGTGAGATACAACGGAAACTGGTCAACCCGCGTCGAATGCGCCAATGCCGAAGGGACAAGTTCTCCGGCATGGTTCACCGTCACTCCGTCAGAGGGAACAGGTGACGGCAAGGAATATCAGTGGATAGAAATCCAGGCCGAACGAAACCCGGGAGACAAGCGCACAGGCAAACTTTTCCTCATCGGCGGAGGCAAAGAACAGGAAATCACGGTAACACAGGCCGACGGCCATTTCTCTGTGGGTGACCCTATCGTCAGCGGTTCACTCAAGGCGGGCGTAGAATCCGCAGCATCACTCGAAGTAAAATGGGACAAGGCATTCGGCGGGGAGAACATCTCCATCGCAGCCAAGCTCAGCGGAGCGTCAGAGGGCCTTTCCATCCAGACATTGACAGAAACCACAATCGAAAAAGAAGGCAACGGTTCATTGTCAATTCCTATTTCAGGAACACCGGCATCCCTCGGTGAGCTTGTCTGCTCCATCGTATTCAAGATGGACGGAAAGGAATTGTTCAAAGGCGACATCACCGCAGCCGTAAGTTCTACAAATGAAATTTTCTCTGAAACATTCGACCTTTTCGTTTGGGGAGGCCACTATGATACGAACCAGGCAGGAGTAGCCCCGGGCGGAAAACAGGCAGGCAAGGAATGCAATGGTACAGAAGCAGGCGAAGGCTCCATCACAGCCGGAACTGACGGTGCCATGGACGCATTCAATACCATGACTGAAGAATACCGCGTAAACAGAGGCATCGAAAAATGGTCCGGAAACAAGGTATATGAGCATCCGGGATACCTGAAACTCGGAACCGGAAGCGCAGGCGGCTGGATTATGACACCTGAACTTTCGAACCTCTCATCTGCACCGGAAGACATCGTAGTCTCCATGGACCTTCTCAGATTCGACAATGAAAACGGAACATATATCGTGACGGCGGAAGGCGCCGGAACAGTTACGAATGGCGTCATCTCAAGTTCAGTCCTCCCTGCCCAGAATTCAGCAAAGGACAGGAAGTGGACCACATTGACTTTCAATGTCAAAGGAGCAACCAACAAGACCCGCATCAAGCTCGCATGCGAGAAATCCGAGGCCGGATACCGTATCAATCTTGACAATGTCAAGGTGATGGGAGCGGCAAAGACAGTCGTGACCGAAAAGCTCCCTGCCCCATCAGCGGAAACTATGAAAATCAGACCGGGAGCAAACTCCCTTCACATCGAATGGGACGGCATCAAGGGCGCAAGTTCATACGACATCTCTCTCGCAGGAAAAGAATCCCCTGACTTCAAGAATTCATTGAACACAACTGAGGCCTCCCACACTTTCGAGAACCTTCAGCCAGGCTATTACTTCTTCTCTGTCAAGGCTTTATGCGACGATAACCACGCATTCGACTCCGATGAAATCCAGATCATGGCAGGCACATCAGGGTTCGCCGTCAAAAAACTCGATGCTCCTGAAGACTTCAAATGCGCGAAGAGCACTCCTTCGACAGCAAGCTTCACATGGACAGAAGTAAACGGAGCATCTTCATACAAGATCACCGTCAATGAAGAATCACATATTACCACCGGAACATCATGTGATGTTACAGGCCTCAAGCCGGGAACAACATACACGGCCAAACTCAAGGCCATGGTAGGTGACGGAAGCAGCGACAACGAGTTCGACTCCGACGAAGTTTCCACCGAGTTCACCACTTCTGACCCTAACCCTCTCACCAAGCCGACACTCTCGCTCTACAGCACGACATATGCATCAGCAGTCCTGAGTTTCGGGTTCAATGCCAATGAGCAGGCTGACACCAAGTTCAGCATCAGACTTCTCGATGGCGGCAAGGTAATCCGCGAATACATCAGTTTCTCATCATTCGGCGTGAAGTACACACACTTCGGCGTGAGATTCCAGTTTGCAGGACTCGAGGCATCCCACACATACTCAGCCCAGATTCAGAGAATCAGTCTCGACGCCAACGCATTCAAGAATTCCGAGTGGAGCGATGCATTCTCATTCACTACCGACGCAATGCCTGACAAGAGCGGCTATCTCCTTTGGAATGCAACCATCCGTGGGGAGGAAATGGCCCGATGCTCGCATTCGGTATCGCACCATCCGAATCCAACAAGGATTTCAATGTCATAACAGGTGAAAGCAAGAAATGGAACCTCGCGACACCTGTAAAGAATCTGGACAACCTTACCAACGGCGTAGGATTCAATATCGAAGGCGGCCAGAACTACTATCTGACCACATTCATGCCGGGCTGGGATCCAGAAGAAATCATCGCTGCAGGAAACAAGAACACGAAGGGCACAGGATCGGTTTATCTCACCGGCGGTCTCATGAAGTTCGGAACAGGCTCCGCATTCGGACGCCTTGACTTCCCTAAATTCAAGACCTTGACCGGAGCCTCCACACTCGAAATCACTTTCGATGCAAGCCCGTACGTCGAACCTAACGGAACGACAGGTCTCATCGAGGAATCACCTTCTGTCAATGAAAGTGAAATTTTCGACGTTAAGATTGTTGCCGGCCCGGGAACCATCACCACAGCTGACGGAGTTTCTGTCAATGCTACTTCTGCCGAACTCAAGAACAAGACTGTCAAAGAAATGAAGGCTGACGCTCAGGGATTCATTTCAATGACTGTCCACAAGATTGTCGTCAGCGGGGCGACAGCCGAGACAGTATTCTCTGTCCAGACCAAGGCCAAAGGCAAAGGCGGTCCACGTATGTGGCTTGACAACGTAAAAGTGAAAAAGAACTAAGTTTCAATGAAGCGCATTTACTTGCTTATCGTGCTCCTGTTTACGGCAATTGCCGCAGGAGCACAGATTAAGGTCTCAGGAGGACCTTATCTCCAGAATGTCACAGAAGACAGTTTCACGGTAATATGGACAACCACAGGGCCGGCTGTAGGCTGGATAGAAGTGGCACCGGATGACGGCACTCATTTCTACAATTCAGACCGCCCAAAATACTATGACCTCCGAGGCATGGGAAGAAAGCCGATAGGCACCCTGCACAAGGTCACGGTCAGCGGCCTGGAACCGGGAACAACATATCGTTACAGAGTAATGTGCCAGGGCGTGCTCTCGCAGGAGAACAGGGCCAGAATCGTCTATGATGCCGGTTATGGAATTGACCTCAAGAAACGCCCTACCAAAGTTACCACAAAGGCGAAAGAATACGACCATCTGGATTTCAGTGTCGTCAATGACATGCACGAGCACGATTCACTTCTGCAGGTGCTTTTCAAAGACGCAAAGGGGAAGTATGATTTCGTATGTTTCAACGGAGACATGACTTCTTCCATTGACAGCACTCCTGTCATAATGGACAACTACATGAGGAGCGCATCCAAACTATTCGCTTCTGACACACCGCTTTATCTAGTCCGCGGAAACCATGAGTACAGGGGCAACGATGCGATAAAGTATCTCGACTATTACCAGACTCCGACAGGAAAGACCTATTATTCTGTGTCTTACGGCAAGTATTTCTTCCTGTTCCTGGATTCTGGCGAGGACAAGGTGATGAGTGATGTCAGGAATCTGGATATCATGATTGCAGATTCCTATGTAGAAGAGGAAGCCAAATGGCTGAAACAGGTTGTAGAAAGCGACGAGTACAAGAATGCGGCAATAAGAATCGCTTTCTGCCACATACCGCCTGACGAAAACGGCTGGCACGGCAACTATATGGTAAGCAAGCATTTTGTTCCGCTCCTGAATGAAGCAGGACTGGATCTGATGCTCTGCGCCCACAACCACAAGTACAAATTGGTCAAGTCTGGAACCACCAATGCCAATTTCCCAATCTTGATTAATGCCAACTGCGAGCGTCTGGACTGCCACCTTGACAACAAGGGCATTTCCATAAAGATTTTCGATACAGACGGGGCAGTTACCCACAGCGTCAATTTCGGAAAATAAGCATTACTGAACACGTAATACGCAAGAGGCTGACCCAAAAGGGTTGGTCTCTCCTCTTTTTTGTCGTAACAGATGATTAAAAAGTATCTTTTCACCATCATTTGACACTGGATTGAAAAGAAATGAAACAGCACATTTCCTTTTGGAGAAATTTTTGCGTATATTCGTAGCCTATCTAAGAACCTAACGCTAGTTGCAATATGATTAGTATAGCAGAAAGACATAAATACATAAAAGAGCAGCTCGTGAAGAACGGCTTCATCAGAGTTCTCGACATCGCCGAACAGTTGGGCGTAACAGGAGCCACCATCAGAAAAGACCTCCGAATCCTTGAAAGCCAGGGAGTTCTTTGCCGCACCCACGGAAGTGCTTCGCCGGTAAAACCGCACGTGACGGACATCAGCATTGATGAGAAGGCTTCCCAGCACGCCATTGAAAAACAGGCGATAGCCAGGGCCGCACAGACATTGATAAAACCCGATGACGCGATTATTCTCGCCTCCGGCTCGACTGTGACCGCCTTCGCGGAAGCCCTTTCCCCTGTGGGTATGGTCAATGTAGTTACGCCGTCTCTGGGTATCGCTACCCTGATGAACAGAAGGAACAACGTGAAGGTTTTCATTCTCGGCGGCGCCTTGTACAACAATTCGTTTTCCGTGCGCGGCGAATATGCCGAGGCCGGCTTGAAAAACGTCAGCTGTTCAAAACTTTATATAGGCTGCGACGGCATTGACCTGGCCTCCGGCATCACCTGCGCCACTATTGAAGAGGCAAGGCTCACCAATGCCATGATGTCCGCAGCTTCACAGACTGTCGTACTGGCGGATTCTTCCAAGTTCGGAAGACGCGGCTTCGGCAAAATCGGCATGCTTGAAGACATTGACATAATCATCACCGATTCCGGCATTCCGGACACTCTGCGCGAAAAAATCGAGGACGCCGGCGTCCAAATCATCATTGCGGACTAAGTTCCTTACATATACGAAATCAGCCATCTCTTCATCGGGGATGGCTGATTTTGTTTTGAGGCTGACCCAAAAGGTCAGCTTCTTTGTTTATAAGGATAGTATCTGAATGTG
>OHOQ01000057.1_pt1 | contig 59973 bp, 50 predicted proteins | sample 1569881 | NCBI WGS metagenome assembly OHOQ01 (sample SAMEA3879596, study PRJEB24766) | human gut metagenome | biome: human-associated habitat; feature: feces | place: USA | collected 1985/1987 | reverse complement strand
TACGTCCAGTACACTCCTTCTTCGAAAAGAAATCTATCCTCGAAAATACTTCACAAATCTTTACCAACTTATTTTTTAATGCTTACTTGAACGGAAAATGAAAATCGAGGATGTCTTATTTGACGTCCTCGATTAGTTTATAGTAGAAGTCCCTGAATGCGTTCCAGGAATAGTATGAAGGCGCGACCTCAGCCAGCGGAAGTGAGGCCTCATGGCCGTTATACAGAACCTTTATCAGGATTTCTGATGATTTCTTGCTCCGGTAGAAGATGAACTGTATGTTGGAAGCCATCGGAATCTGGTCGCTGCGCCAATAGTTCTTCACTTCGTGCGGATCGGAGATTACAGCCCCGAAGTTGTTGATTCTCATGAAGCTGGCCGTCGGAAGCACCGCCGTATCATGGGTGAACCTGAGGTCGAGCCGGACCTTGCCTGAGGCGATATTCCTGTCGGCATTGACCATGATGTCTTTCAGGACGGCGGCATTGTTGGTGACGCTCCTGTTGTCGGCGATAGGGGAGAATCCCCAGATAGTGTATCCGTTGAAGTTCCTCAGTTCCCACAGGTTGAACAGCTCTTCCGGCGTGAAAATGTCATCGAACTTGTCCGTTGCCGCATCGTCTCCGATACACTGGATATCCATGATGATGCTCCTCATGTCCGACTCGAATTTCCACATCCCGTAGGAGGATTCGACAAAGTCAATGTCATTGAAGAATCTGGAGCAAAACCCCTCAGGGTCAGCCAGTTCAGCCTGCATCGCAGCCGCGGTTTCAGCGACGGCCTTTGTCCTCGGAACCTTCTCGTAGAACGGATTCTTGGAACCGTTGGGCTCCAGCACCGGCAGGAATGTCCGTCCCGCATCCACGCTGTAGGAGAAGTCCCTGTCCAGCACCCTGATTTCGTCAATGAAAGAATGCATGGTCAGAAGGACTCTCGGAACCGGCGTTGAGAGCACCGTCGCCTCAGTCTTTCCTTTGAACACCTCCGGGAACTCATGGTACATGATGTTGGCTATCTTATGGAGCTGCTCCTGACCTTTGATTGTCAGATCCCCGCCGCGGAATGCCACGTGCGGATAAAATGCCTCGTATCTTCGGTACAACTCCTCTCCCTTGTCGTTCAGCTTGCCCGCTTCATGGGCATTGACAAGTATCGCCCTCACCTTCTCGTAGATATCGTCGCTGATGGCGAATCTGGCCCCATGTCTTCCCAGATAGCTGATATAGAATGGCTTGTAGCCTTTCGGTGCCGGCGTCATCTCCGGATTGTCGAACGGATACATGTAATATTCCGCCCCGGTACGGTAAAGTTCTTTCATCATGTCAGCCCTGGTATCGTACCTTACGACCGCATCCTTCACTCCGAATTCAGCCTCGATTGCAGCGCGTTTCTCCAGTCCGGTCTGTGCCAGTGCCGTTGGGGTCAATGCCAATGCCGCAACGGCTGCAGTAAGATGGTTTATGATTGATTTATGCATAGTTGATGCCCGTTTCAGACTTTAAGGAACACGTTCTTCTTGTACATGAAGTACAACATCAGCCAGGCGGCGGCAAAGTATCCGATTCTGAGTATGACTGCGCCGAAGGCTTCCGGAACAAGCTCTGCCACTCCGCTGAGGAAGAAATCGCCGATCTTCTGAAAGTCAATGAAAGCCTGCGCCAAGTAAATTGTTATCGAGTTCATGCCGACAACCTGGAAGAAAATGACGCCTTTTCTCCAGCCTTTTACGTCAATGATATAGTAGAATATCGCGAAAACGGCGAGTGAATAAGATGCCGCGGCGAGGACGAAAGTGCTGGTCCACAGGTTCTTGATGACCGGGAACCAGATTGACCACAATGCTGCCGCAACCCCAGTTATGACTGCTGCGCCGAGTAATTTCAATGTCTTTTTCTCTCCGCTGTCATCGGATTCTTTCACATATCTTCCGGTGAACATGCCGAGCAGGGCGGTGACGATTGCCGGGATGGTGCTCAGCAGGCCTTCCGGATCGCCGTATGGCTTGTATGCGTGATTCCCGAGGACGATTCTGTCAATGTAGTACGAAATGTTGCCCATCTTTGACATTGAATCGGCTCCTGCAGGGGCATCCGGCGCGATGGTGAATTTCAGCAGCAGGAAATAGCCTATGAGGATTCCTGCGGCTATGCCATACTGTGTCTTTCTGCCTGTGTAGCAGTATATTATGGCCGCGAGGGCCCATGCGATACCGATTCTTCCCAAAACGCTCATGATTCTCAATGTCGCGAAGTGGAAATGGAAAAATCCCTGATAGACCAGTCCGAGGAAGAACAATATGCAGGCACGTTTCAGGACTTCTCTGGTAATGTCGCCTTTCGACAAACCTTTTTCCAGTTTCTTTGCCGATGAAAAAGGGAATGTCATACCGGAGATGAACAGGAACAATGCGAATATGGTGTCATGGTGATGGAATCCCTCCCATTTCACATGGCTCATCTGCATTGCCAGCCATGAAGTGTCACCGTCAGGGAACAGCGCACAGATACTTACGATAATGCCGCTCAGCCCCATGATGAACATCATGTCGAACCCTCTGAGAGCATCAAGCGACAGCAGGCGTCCGTTACCTGCCAGGTTGTTTTTTGTCATGTTCGTTTTATGATTTTATTTTACGAGTTTAGCCTCAGTCTTGGCCATGAATTTTGCTTCGTCGATGATGAATCTTTCGTGTTCTCCCTCACCTATGATGCCTGCCTCATCCGAGCATTCCACGTGAAATACCAGACGCCTCCTGTCGATTTCCTTGAGTTCAGTCCTGCAAGTGATCTTCATGCCCACCGGTGAAGCCGACAGATGTTTGACATTGACAAGAGTTCCGACCGTGCTCTGTCCGTCCTCCAGGAAAGGTGCTACGCTCAGTCTCGCCGTTTTTTCCATCAATGCTATCATTGCAGGTGTTGCGAACACCGCCAGCGAACCGCTGCCCAGCGCCTCTGCCGTATTCATTTCATTGACAATAAGTTCCTCCTGCCCAATAATTCCTGTTTCCATTGTTTTACGTGTTAGTAATTTGTATATGGTAACCTTCAAGCATAACCTGCATCATCTTAGGAATCTTTTCGGTTTATATCAGTTTGCTCATCAGTCATGTGCCGCCGGCACACTCTATCTTCGAAAACGGATTTATCCTCGAAAATCTTCTCTTAATCTGAGGCAACTTATTTCTTTCAAGTTACTAATTCCTGTCTGGTTTACAAACCTTAGACTTGTGTCTTTATAGATTGTTAATTATCCGACAAATATAGTGATTGGACGCCGAATCATCAAGTGCCCTCTGGAAGAGAACACCTCTTTTCCGGACAGTTTTCAGGAACTGCAAGCAGAATATTACAAATGTCCACGATACCACGTAACTGGGATTGCCTGACTGCCATTCCGCGTGGCAGAGGTAGCTTTCCGGACAGTGGGTCTGCCACAAGGAGTGACCTCAGACATACCCAGATGGTCATATAGCGTGGACAGTGACAAAACAAGGATGCCCTCAAACATAGTTCTGCTACAGGGACAGGCCACAATGATACCCACATTCCCATATGGCGTGGACAGGCGCAAAATTTCTACCCTCTTGACAGGCGTGATTCTGGATATATTCGCGGTAAGATTCTGAAATTGAGTGCATTACGAGATTAGAGCCACGACAGGAATCTGCCAAGACCACCTTTCAAAGGCACCTCTTGGCAAGAGACTAATTGCTTAATCAATTGAGATACAAACAATTACAGATAAATATACCTGTCAAGAGGGTCGGAAATCACACCGAAAATCGCACCGGAGATCAAAAGTACTGGTCATATAGCGTGGACGGTGACAAAACAAGGATACCCTCAAACATGGTTCTGCTATAGGGACAGGCCACAGCGATACCCACATTCCCATATGGCGTGGACAGGCGCAAAATTTCGACCTTCTTGGCAGGCGTGATTCTGGACATATTCGCAGTAAGATTCTGAAATTGAGTGCATTACGAGTTTAGATCCGCGACAAGAATCTGTCAAGACCACCTTTCATTGGCACCTCTTGGCAAGAGACTTATTGCTTAATCAATTGAGATACAAACAATTACAGATGAATCTGCCTGTCAAGAGGGTCGAAAATCGCACCGGAGATCACACCGCAGATCAAAAGTACTGGTCATATAGCGTGGACAGTGACAAAACAAGGATGCCCTCAAACATGGTTCTACGATAGGGACAGGCCACAATGATACCCACATTCCCATATGGCGTGGACAGGCGCAAAATTTCTACCCTCTTGACAGGCGTGATTCTGGATATATTCGCGGTAAGATTCTGAAATTGAGTGCATTACGAGATTGGAGCCGCGACAGGAATCTGTCAAGACCACCTTTCAATGGCACCTCTTGGCAAGAGACTTATTACTTAATTAATTGAGATACAAACAATTACAGATGAATCTGCCTGTCAAGAGGGTCGAAAATCACACCGGAAATCACACAGCGAAACAGACGACGCGGACACAGACAAAAACCTGACCCTAAAGTAACTTTTTCATTTTCAATGTTATTTAGAGGTTTTGTGTTTCATGGTTGATGTTGATTAGGATTGTAAAGGGGCTCAGAAACTGAAAGTTGTTTCCAACTGTTCTCCTAAGCCCCTAAGTGTGAAGTCCTCGTTAAGTTGTCCCGAGACGGAACTGGTTAAGAGTTTATTTCTTCATTGCCGCCTCGATGTCGTCAGGGAAGATAGGTAGTCTGTGCTTTCCGAGTCTGCGGGCGCCGTCCGCAGTTACCAGGACATCGTCTTCGAGTCTTATACCTCCGAAATCATAATAAGACTCCAGTTTCTGGTAGTTTACGAAACCATGGTCAGCATTGGTCGCCTTCCACTGCTCTATCAATGCCGGAATGAAATAGATTCCCGGTTCATCAGTGATGACATTGCCCGGAACGAGCTTTCTGGCCATTCTGAGGCTGCCGAGGCCGAGCTGGGTAGAACGCACCTGGTCATCATCATAGCCGACATAATTTTCTCCGTAATCTTCCATGTCATGGACATCCATACCCATGTTGTGGCCGAGGCCGTGAGGCATGAACAAGCCTGCCACGCCCGCTTCTACCATGCTCTGGACATCACCGCGGACGATATCGAGTGCGCGGAGACGCTCAAGCATGAGGGCCATAGTCTGGATATGCACGTCCCTGTATGTCGTTCCAGGCTTGGTGAGATTGAAAGCCAACTCGTTGCAGTCGCACACAATCTGGTAAATATCCCTCTGCTTTGCGGTGAACTTGCCGCTTGTCGGATATGTACGTGTGAAATCGGAAGCGTAATGCATATTGTTCTCGGCACCGGCATCGATTACCATCAGCTTTCCAGGCTCTATAATCTTGTCATGCAGATGGTTATGCAATGTCTCGCCATGCTGTGTGAGAATTGTGGCAAATGAAACGCCCCAACCCTTCGACAGGGTGACAGCCTCCATCTTGCCGACGACTTCCTGCTCCAGAATACCTGTTCTGATGCTGTCCCTTGCGACAGAATGCATCTCATACCCGAGGTCAGCTGCATCGTCGAGAACCTCGATTTCGCAATCCTCCTTCACCAGACGCATGGAAATGATGGCTTTTGTCAATGCCAGTGAAAACTTTCCGGCCACTTCGCCGTCTCCGCATCCGATAAGCGATGCGATCTTCATGGTATTGTAATACCTTGAAGGCTTAATGAAATGCACTGGACGACCTTCGGCAACAGCTTTTCCGACTACAGCATCGAGCGCCTTGTAAGGTGCTGATTTCTCGATACCTACACCAGCTGCGATAGAAGCCACGCTAGGCTGGGGACCCATCCAGATGATATCACCGATTTCCACATCATCCGCGAAAATCGTCTCTTCTCCGTTGTCAAGGTCAATGACAGCCGCATAGAGCGGTGCATCGATTCCGAAGAAATACAGCCATGTGCTGTCCTGACGGAACTTGTAGCAGTTATCCTTATACTGTGCAGGAGCCTCCGTATTGCCGATAAACAGGGCAATACCCCTTCTGCCTTCGGCTGCGCTGTTCTTCATTCTTTCCAACAGCGTCTGACGCCTTTTTACATAAACACTTTTGTCGAACATAGTTAATAAATAGTAATTAGTTACATAATCAGTGGCCTCCGTAGAGATATTTGCTTTGTTCTTCCGAGAGCTTGTCGATATTGATGCCCCAGTCCGCGAGTTTGCGGAATGCGACCTCATTGTCGATTTCCCTTGGCACCGCATTGAGCATCTTCCCGTTCTCCCTTACGATAGTTTTCTCATTGTCCACGAGATACTTGGCGCTGAGAGCCTGGATTGCGAAAGACATATCCATGATTTCTGCCGGATGTCCGTCACCGGCCGCAAGGTTCACGAGACGGCCTTCAGCGATGATATATACTGTCCTGCCGTTCTCCAGTTTGTATGCTTCGATGTTGTTTCTTGCCGGAGCGTGGCTGACGGCCATTTCTTTCAATGCCGCCACGGCAACTTCCACGTCGAAATGTCCTGCGTTGCAGCAGATGGCTCCGTCCTTCATCTTCAGGAAATGCTCTGCAGTGATGACATCATTGCATCCGGTGACAGTCACGAAGATGTCGCCCTCTGCAGCGGCTTCTGACATTGACATGACCTTGAATCCGTCCATTACGGCTTCCATTGCGCGGATTGGGTCGATTTCGGTGACGATGACATCGGCTCCGAGGCCCTTTGCCCTCATTGCCACGCCCTTGCCGCACCATCCGTAGCCTGCGACAACGACATTCTTGCCTGCTACGATAAGGTTGGTCGTCCTGTTGATGCCGTCCCATACTGACTGGCCTGTACCGTAACGGTTGTCGAACAGGTGCTTGCAGTCCGCATTGTTCACGAGCATCATCGGGAACTCCAGCTCCTTCTTCTTGTTCATGGCCTCAAGCCTCAGAATACCGGTGGTGGTCTCTTCGCATCCGCCTATCACATTGGGAATCAGCTCCCTGTATTCCGTATGGATCATATTGACAAGGTCTCCGCCATCATCAATGATAATGTTCGGGCCGACTTCGATCACGCGTCTGATGCCCTGCATATATTCTTCGTCTGATGCTCCGTGAACCGCAAATACGTTCAGTCCTTCATGAACGAGCGCCGCAGCAATGTCATCCTGTGTGGAAAGTGGATTGCTGCCTGTGATATACATCTCGGCGCCGCCTTCTGCCAATATCTCGCAGAGATGGGCTGTCTTTGCCTCAAGATGCACTGACAATGCTATTTTCTTGCCTTTGAATGGCTTGGTTTCCTTGAATTCTTTCTCAAGTCCTGCCAGAAGCGGCATATGTCTTCTGACCCATTCGATTTTCAATTCTCCGTCTCTCCAGAGTTCAGGATTTCTTATTTCGCTAGTCATTACTGTTTTGTTTATTAATTCCGACAATTTACGAAAAAATCCCGTAACATCGTCCTGCGTCCTGCATCTATTTCGAAAAATATGTCTGACCCCCGACGAAAAACTATCCGGGACGGCTTGGGGACTGCCCAAAAGGGTATGCAAATGCCGCCAGCCTTCTAACCATTGTTCACGAAGCCTAGAGTGGCGCAGCTTATCCGGACCTCGGGGCCGAAGAAGGGCTGGAGGACGGACAGGCAGGCTGCCATCGTGGCGCCTGTGGTGAAAACGTCATCAACGAGCAGGACATGTCGGGCACTCGGGACCGGAATATGAGGGGCCAATGTGAACGCTTGGTTTACATTGGCTTTCTTCGCTTCTACCCCTAACTTGGTCTGGGTCTTCGTGCTTTTCCGGCGGAGGAGGATGTCTGACCTGACGCGGACTCCCAATTTTTCCGCAAGTGCATTGGCAATGACCTCCGCCTGGTTATAGCCCCTTTTCCACTGTCTCGCCCAATGCAACGGGACGGGAATGATAAAATCAATGTCGGAAAAGTGCTCCGAGTCGTTCATGAATTCGCCGAGCATCCTCGCGTAAAAAGTGCCTTCATCGATGTCCGCCAGATATTTCAGCCGTTGGGGAATCTTCTTGTACCTGTTCTCGCCGTGGTAGAAAAACAGGGCGGCCGCATAGGAGTAGTGAATACGCGGCATTGCTTGTTCCATACTGGTTTCCTCTGGCGTAACAGCCTCACCTGCATTGACTTCAGTCTCAATCCTCTTCTGCACGAAGGCATTGACCTTGTCGGCCATCGGATTTTTCTTCAGTTCCCAGAAAAAGGTCAATGGCAGGTCGGCCTGGCAATTTATGCATAGATGCCTTTCGCGTGAGGTCAATGTCTCTCCGCACACTATGCAGGTTTTAGGAATCAGTATGTCAATGACGGTTCTGGCCTCCTCCATCAGGACGCCGCCCAGTTCTCTCGCAAAAGAATAAGTTTTCCCCATATCGTCAATGTCGTTGGTGCCGAATCTGCAAATCTGCCAAAAAATCCGGTGTCAATGCCGGAAAAGTGGCTCAAGTCAATGCAAGTTTTTATGATTTTTAAGTTTTCATCGTGTTTTTTAAATACGCAACCCGGTTGCAGAGCGCAGTTTGTAATTTTGTACCACAAATTGACTAAAACGTATCACAAAAAGTCGTATCTTTGTCTGGATTGAGAATATGAAAAAGATGGTTTCCAAAATACTGATGAGCATGGCGGCATTGATAATGCTGCTTATGTCTGCAGTTCCGCACCATCATCATTGCGGCAGTCCCGCGATGGCCCATCATATCGACTATATCTGCTTCGACGGCAGCGACTGTTGTAACTGTCAGGCTGATTGTTGCGGTTCGGACCATCGTCATTGCGGAAACGGCACGGAAAACTGCCGCATCCACTCTCTCGTCACTCTTCTTTCCAGGGTTCAGAATGTCCCGTCAGGACATCTGGCACTTGAATATGTCGTTCCTCAGGAGATTCTTCCTGAAATCTCTGTCGAAGTCAAGTCCAAGGAAAAACAGATTCTTGTCCCTGACAAACTTTCGTATCAATATCGTGTAAGAACCAAAGGGCTCCGTGCCCCTCCTGTAGCCTGAATCAGCCGAAAAATATTTCTTATTGGCCTGCAAGTCGCTGACTGAAAGGCTATTCTGGATTCAGAACATATATTCTTACATACAAACATGAAACATATACCATATTATCTTGTGGCCGGCCTTATGATGGCAGTCGGCTGCGGAAACAATAATAACAAAGAAGGATCAGAATCTCATGACCACGAGCACACAGAGGCTCATGCAGGTCATGACCACGAAGGACACGACCACGATTGTGACTCCCATAACCATGAAGGACATAACCACGAGGCAGAAGGCCACTCGCACGACCATGAGGGGCATTCTCATGATGCACACAATCACGAAGGCCATAGCCACGACTCTCACGACGAACATGCTCACGAGCCGGGCGTAGTGGAATTTACCGAAGAGCGTGCCAAAGCGGCAGGTCTTGAAACTGAGATAGTTAAAGGCGGCACATTCAGCGCCGTCATAAGGACCAGCGGAGAAATTCTCCCGGCACAGGGAGATGAGACGGCAGTCGTTGCTACAACATCCGGAGTCATTACTTTAGGAGGCAAGGCCGCCGGAAACCAGTCCAGACTTCTTCCCGGCTCCAGAGTGGCTGAAGGACAGGCAATTGCCGTAATCTCTGCCAAGAATATGGCTGACGGTGACCCTGTAGCAAAGTCTGCAGCAGCATACGAAGCCGCCAAAAAGGAATTTGAAAGGGCAGAGAGCCTGATTAAGGTCAATGCTATTTCACAGAAGGCTTACGACCAGGCCAAGAAAGAATATGAGACGGCGAAAGCTGAATACGATGCCTATGCCAGCAAAGCAGGCGCAAAAGGCCTGTCCCTCATGTCTCCTATGACAGGATATGTGAAGGAGGTTCTTGTAAATGAAGGCGACTATGTCACATCAGGCCAGCCGGTTGCGATAGTGAGCCAGAACAGGAGACTTCAGCTCCGTGCCGACCTTCCTGAAAAGTATTGGGCAAGTGCCAACAGAATAGTCGGCGCCAATTTCAGACCTTCATATTCAGAGGAAACATACAGCGTAAAGAATCTCGGGGGACGCATGATTTCTGCCGGCAGGTCAGCCGCACAGGGTTCATTCTATATTCCTGTAATCTTCGAATTCAACAATACCGGCAATTTTATCCCTGGCGCGTTCTGCGAAATGTATCTTATTGAAGGCCAGAAAGATAATGTTATATCTGTGCCTGAAACAGCATTGATAGAAGAACAGGGCGTCTATTCAGTCTATGTGAAAATCTGCAAGACCGAGTACCGCAAGCAGGAGGTGAAGATAGGGGAGAGCGACGGCCTTCGCAGGGAAATACTGAAGGGCCTGAACGAGGGCGATGAAGTTGTCACCGTCGGCGCATATCAGGTGAAACTCGCTTCAGTGGCAAGCGCCATCCCTGGACACTCACACGAACATTAATAGCAACTGCACTCAAATCATAAAAGCTTATGCTAGATAAAATCATCCGATTCTCATTGCAGAACAGGCTGTTTATTCTGATGGCTGCAGTTTTGCTGATGGTGGGCGGTATCTACACCACGTACCACATGGACGTGGATGTATTCCCGGACCTCAATGCCCCTACCGTCGTGGTTATGACAGAGGCGACCGGAATGGCTGCGGAAGAAGTGGAAAAACTTGTTACCTTCCCTGTGGAATCAGCAGTCAACGGTGCCACAGATGTCAGACGAGTACGTTCCTCATCCACGACCGGATTCTCCGTAGTCTGGGTCGAATTCGACTGGGGTACAGATATTTACAAAGACAGGCAGATTGTCTCCGAGAAACTTGCCGAGGTAAGCGAATCCTTGCCGCCGACATGCGGAAAACCGACATTGGGACCGCAGTCGTCCATCCTCGGAGAGGTGTTCATTATCGGTCTCACGTCAGACGAGACGTCGATGCAGGACCTCCGCACCATTGCTGACTGGACCATCAGACCACGCCTTCTTTCATTGGGCGGTGTAGCCCAGGTAACGGTTCTCGGCGGTGATATAAAAGAGTACCAGATTCTGCTTTCTCCTGAGAAGATGCGCCACTATGGCATTACCCTTCAGGAGGTTATGAATGCTGCCCAGGATATGAACAGGAGTTCTGCCGGCGGTGTCCTCTATGAATACGGCAACGAATATATCATCCGTGGAGTGCTCTCAACCAACGATGCCGATGCCATCGGCCGTGCTGTCGTCAAGATGGATGGTGACGCACCTATAACATTGGCAAGTATCGCTGAAATCAAGGCAGGAGCGAAGGCTCCGAAACTTGGTCTCGCGTCGCACAGGGGCAAACCTGCCGTGCTGATGACGGTCACCAAGCAGCCGAACGCGAGCACGATTGAACTTACCGCGAAACTCGACAAGGCCGTCGAGGACCTGAAAACTCAGATTCCGGCTGACATCAATGTTGCAACGGACATTTTCCGCCAGCAGAAATTCATCGACAGCTCCATTGACAATATCAAGAAGTCCCTCTACGAGGGTGCGCTGTTCGTCATAATCGTGCTGTTCTTCTTCCTCATGAACGTCCGCACGACATTGATTTCACTCGTCACCATTCCTCTGTCCCTTGTCGTGTCGATTCTGACATTGAAGTTTATGGGATTGACTATCAATACGATGAGTATCGGTGGTATGGCGATTGCAATAGGCTCGCTGGTCGATGACGCGATCGTCGATGTGGAGAATGTATTCAAGCATCTCAGACAGAACCGCAGACTCCCTGAGGCGGAGCGCAAATCCGTTATCGAGGTCGTTTTCAATGCTTCCCGTGAGGTCCGTCTGCCGATTCTGAACTCTACCTTTATCATCGTGGTCAGCTTCGTGCCGCTTTTCTTCCTTACAGGAATGGAGGGCCGTATGCTCCGACCTCTCGGAATTGCCTTTATCACGGCACTTTTCGCATCTACTCTGGTAGCATTGACATTGACCCCTGTCCTTTGCAGTTATCTTCTCGGCGGCGACAAGAGCGATAAGGCCGGTAAAGATCCTGCAATCGTGAGATGGCTCCAGAAAGTTTACAATGTGGCGCTCGAATGGGTGATTTCTCACAAGAAAACCACTTTGGGCGCAGTTCTGGCCCTGTTCGCAGTGGCATTGGGAATCTTCTTCAGCCTCGGCAGCAGCTTCCTTCCTGCATTCAACGAGGGCTCGTTCACTATCAATGTCAGCACCCTTCCCGGAGTATCGCTGGAGGAGTCAGACAATGTGGGCCGCAGGGCTGAGGAACTCCTTCTGACTGTTCCTGAGATAAAGACTGTCGCACGCAAGACAGGCCGCGCCGAACTCGACGAGCATGCGCTTGGTGTCAATGTCTCTGAAATCGAAGCGCCGTTCGAACTCGGCAAACGCTCCAAGAAGGAAGTCGTTGCGGAGGTGAGAGCTAAACTGAACACGTTGCCTGGTGTCAATGTCGAGATAGGCCAGCCTATATCGCACCGTATTGACGCCATGCTTTCCGGCACACGTGCAAACATTGCAATCAAGCTTTTCGGTACTGATCTGGACAAGATGTTCCTGCTCGGAAATCAGATAAAGTCTGAGATAGAGGGAATCCCGGGAATCGCGGACCTGAATGTCGAGCAGCAGGTTGAACGTCCTCAGCTTCAGATAGTTCCGAATCGTGAGATGATGGCCAAATATGGTATAACTCCGTCAGAATTCAATGATATGGTGGAGGTTTACCTTGCAGGAAAGGTGGTTTCGCAGGTATATGAGGGAAACAAGGTGTTTGACCTTACTCTCAAGGCTGCGGATGACAGCCGCAACAGCATTGAGGAAATCAGAAACATTTCTGTGGATGCCGTGGGCGGAAAGATACCGTTCGGACAGATTGCGCAGATCCGTTCTGCGGCCGGCCCTAATACCATCAACAGGGAGAATGTGGCCCGCAAGATTGTCATCTCTGCCAATGTCTCAGATGGCGATCTTCAGGGTGCCGTGACCAGGATTCAGAAGGCCATCAGGGACAATGTCGAGCTGCCGGAAGGTTATCATGTGGAATATGGCGGTCAGTTCGAGAGCGCCCAATCGGCCTCCAGAACATTGCTGTTCACGTCATTGATGGCGATAATCGTGATATTCCTGCTTCTTTATGGTCAGTTCAAGGATGTCAGACAGGCTTCTGCCGTGCTCCTGAATCTTCCTCTTGCCCTTATCGGAGGTATCTTCGCCATCTTCTTCGCGGACAAGATTATCAGTATCCCTGCGATTATCGGTTTCATTTCCCTCTTCGGAATCGCCACACGTAACGGTATGCTCCTGATTGACAGGTACAATGAACTTCGCAGTGAGGGCTTGTCCCTTCATGATGCTGTAATCAAGGGCTCTCTGGACAGACTGAACCCGATACTCATGACGGCATTGACATCGGCATTGGCACTCGTGCCTCTCGCTCTCGGCGGCGAACTCCCGGGCAACGAGATCCAGAGCCCGATGGCGAAGGTTCTCCTCGGCGGTTTGCTGACTTCGACGATGCTCAACGGCTTCATCATCCCTGTGGTCTATATTTTCATCAGCAGGAGAAAGTGTAATAAATAGGAATTATATGATTATCAATAAATTAAATATTTCATTCCGGGCAGCATGCGTCGCCCTGTCGCTTGTCGCGGCTTCGGCTTCTGCTGTTCCGGCTTCTGCTCAGGAGAAGGTCTCGGATATTTTGTCAATGATAGAGCAGAATAATACAGAACTTCAGGCGTTGAGGAAACGTGCAGAGTCTGAGCAGTATGGATATAAGGCGGAGCGTGCTTTGGATGCTCCTGAGATTGGTTTCGATTATCTCTGGAGCAGTCCTGCAGATATCGGTACCAGAAAGGATGTGTCTGTCACACAGAGTGTTGACCTTGCGGCATTGACAGGAGCCCGCGGTAAGCTCGCGACTTCCAAGACGGCTCTTTCTGATGCACAGTACCGCATCGACCGCCAGCGTGTTCTGCTTGAGGCCAAGAGTCTGTATATCAATATTGTATATTGCAATGCCCTGGCTTCCGAACTGTCTGAGAGGATTGCCCGCTCCGAGAAAATCGAAGCGGCTTACCGTGATATGCAGTTGCGCGGAGAGACGGACATGATAGAGGTCAACAAGGCACATCTGGCCTATGTCGCCCAGAAGAACGCTCTGGCCCGCAATGAAATCGAGAGGGCTTCGCTTCTTGCTGATTTGCAGCGTCTTAACGGCGGCGAAGCTGTTCAGGTCAATGCTCTTGTATATGACGAGAATGTGATGTTGCCTGCCGATTTCCGCGTCTGGTATGACGAGATGTCGCAGCGCAGTCCGGAACTCGATTACATGCGCAAGAATGTCGAGGTCAATGCCGGTGAGGCGAGGACTGCCAAGATGTCCAATTATCCGACTCTTACCGCCGGATATATGGCTGAACTTGTGAAAGGCAGCAATTTCCGTGGCCTTACTCTCGGCCTGTCCATTCCGCTCTGGTCCGTCCGCAGCAAGGTCCGCCAGGCAAACTCTTCTTACGAAGCGTCCAAACTGGAGGAGCGTGACGCTGCCAAACAGCTGTACAGCAGCCTTATGGGCTTGTATGAAAAGGCCAAGGGCCTGCAGGAGATTTCTTCGACATTGTCCGAGTCACTTGCCGTCTCGACTGAAGCCATGGCATTGACAGAGCACAGGCTTCAGGCCGGCGAGATTTCCCTCATTGACAATATCATGGAGTTTTCTCTTTACTATTCCCTTGAAGATGAGGCTCTTGAGGCAGCCCGTGACTACAATCTCTCCCTTGCGGAACTGTATGCCTGGGAACTGTAGGCTTGCTGTAATATAATGTGATAGGGACGGAGCGCACAAAGATCACTCCGTCCCTCATTTATTCCGCGAGCAGGACGATCAGCCTGTCGATGAAACGGGTGACGACGGACGTCTGGTTCGGGATGTTGTTGGTCATGATGGAAAAGATTACCGTGTCTTCGAGCTTTCCCGACGGAGGAAGAATGTAACCGCTATAGCAGACGACACCATTCATCGACCCGCTCTTCATGTGGACTCGATGCCTCAGCGCGTCAGTCTGGCCCTTGAGTCGGGACGTCATGCCTTCATTGCCGGCATAATTGATGACTGAAATGAATGTCTTGCCGGCCTCGGATGCAGCCATTGCCTTCAGATAACGGCAGAAAAAGTCCGGGGCAATGTAATTGTGGCGTGCGAGGCCGCTGCCGTCAACCATCCTGATACCGACTTCCGTACTGATACCCAGTGAATCCAGTTCCCTGAGAAGCACCACCTTGCAGGAATCATAGCAGGCAGAACTGGTCCTGACTCTGGAAAGTTCCCTGATCAAGGTCTCTGCATAGAAATTATCACTGCGCTTATTTGTGATGCGGGCTATCTCCTTGACAGAAGGCGATTTGCTCTCTCCTATAATAGTGATGTCCTTCTGGACCGGTGCCTTACGTAGAGTGTTCAGCCCCGTCTTCTCAAGATGCCCCCACGAAGGAGCGATACGGATATTTCCGAAACTGTCAATGTCGCCGACACGTGCCACATTGACGCCGCCTCTCTCCAGTGCCTCCGCAAAATACCAGGCACAGGTCAATGCCCCGTATTTGTTGCTGCATTCTTCCGTCTTTGCCCCCTTGTCCGATGCCAATGAACCACGCATCTCAGCTACGGGGAAGAGGTCGGTGTTTATAAGGTACAGATTGTCCCCGCTTCCGGCGGGAGCGACATTGGCGGTAGAATAAAGCTCCATCCAAGGCGTGACCGGGTACGCCACGGCAACATTGACCTTACCCTCCTCCGAAGAAGACACATTGATTTTCTGAATGTTACGGTGGAAACAAAGTGCATTGCCGCCGGTTCCGTAGAACGTTCCGAGGTCATCGTAGGACCAGGACGGATTTTCGATAGGCCCGTCATAAAGCCTGCCGTCCCCGATGACGGCGCCATTGATTTTCCTTATGCCCGCTTTCTTGAGCATCCTGCCCCATTCGGCGAACAGGCTGTCCCTGGACGGTGCGATTTTATCACCGCTCGCAATGGTCGGGTCGCCTCCGCCGATGATATAGAGGTCTCCGTGCAGAGTCCCGTCATCGGAAATTCTTCCGCTGTAACCCAGTTTGGTGGTGAACCTGTAATCCGCGCCCAATCCGTTGATTGCCAGCCCTGTAGTGATGAGCTTTGCAGTGGAGGCCGGGATGAGTTTCTGTCGGCTGTTGTGCTCGGCAAGGGTATCCCCGCGGAACGTGACCGCAAGAACACCCGTGAGACCTGAACGGAAAGGCTCTTCCTTCAGTTTGAGGTCAATGTATTTTTGCGCTGCCGCCGGACGTCCGGTCTGGGCAAAAGCCCCGAAACCGGTGACAGACAGCAATATCAATGATATGATAAATGAAATGCGTCTCATAATCTGTAAATTATAATGCCTCTTCTCGAGGCGGCAGCAATATAATGGTTGTGCCAGAATCATGACAAAGTTATGAAGAATATGCAACAAGTGAAGATTTTACAATCCTTTATCAGCATTATTTCTTAAATTTGCAGTTCATTGGGGAATGAAGAATTTAACAACTTGAGTCCCGCAAGTGCGGAACTTGGATTTAATAAACAATAACTATGAGCAAAAGAGTTCTAGTGTCAGGCGGTGCCGGATTTATCGGCAGCCACGTGACTGTCGAGCTGATTCAGGCCGGCTATGAAGTGGTAGTCGCAGACGATATGTCAAACTGCGACATGACATGTTTCGAAGGAGTCAAGAAAATCACCGGAAGGGAGGACATCCCGTTCATCAAGATGGACTTCTGTGACCTTGATGCAGTTAACAGACTGTTCTCGGAGTACCGCATTGATGCAGTCATCCATTTCGCGGCTTTCAAGGCTGTCGGAGAATCAGTCGCAGAACCTGTCAAGTACTACAGCAACAACCTGAGCTCTTTCCTCAATGTCATTGAGGCGGCACGCACACACGGCGGATGCAATGTGCTCTTCTCATCATCAGCCACAGTCTATGGCGAACCTGAGAAACTCCCTGTAACTGAGGAGTCTCCTCGCCAGCCTGCAACCTCTCCTTACGGAAATACCAAGCAGATTTGCGAGGATATTCTCCGCGATTCAGTTCTGGCTTATGCGAGATACGGCAAGGATGTCATGGCAGGCACTGACAGAGAGGGTTGCATCAAGGGTATCGCCCTCAGATATTTCAACCCTATCGGAGCGCATCCGTCAGCATTGATAGGTGAACTCCCGAGAGGCGTTCCTAACAACCTTGTTCCGTTCATCACACAGACCGCCATCGGAAAACGCGAGTGCCTGAGCATCTTCGGCAACGACTATCCTACCCCTGACGGGACCTGCCAGAGAGACTACATTGACATCGTTGACCTTGCAAAGGCTCACGTCTTCGCTGTCTCCAGAATGCTCGACGGCAAGATGGAAAAGGACTACGAAATCTTCAATATCGGTACCGGACGCCCTGTTTCAGTTCTTGAACTTGTCAATGCTTTCGAAAAGGTCAATGGCGTGAAACTTAACTATAAGTTCGCTCCTCGCCGTGCCGGAGACGTGACTGCAATCTGGGCAGACCCGACACTTGCAAACCAGAAGCTTGGCTGGAAAGCAGAGCGTACCGTTGAGGAGACTCTCGCATCAGCATGGGCTTGGGAAAAGCACCTTGCAGAACTGAACAAATAGTCAGATACACTTATATGTATAAGGCCGGCGTTGGGACATGACTCTCAGTGCCGGCCTTTTTGCTGTCCGGCAATCCGGATGGATAAACCAAAGATTGTGATTATCTTTGCAAAGATATAGAGGAGCGTTCCCAAGTGGGCGGAGCGTTTCAACCTCTTGATAATCAAAGTATAATGAGAGTTGACAAATTATTCTTCATAGCGTCAATGCTGATAGGCTGGCTGGCTTCCGGAATCCTGTCATTGGCAGGAACAAGAACCGGAGAACTTGCATTGACACAGACCCCTGACACGACGGGCATCTATAAAGACAGGTCAGACAGCCTGGACGCGACGGTTTTTGTGGGCCGTCAGAACGGAAATTACCTTTCACGCGGCAAGGAACTGCGTACCGAAGTGATTTCATCTGCAGGTCTGAAGAAGATGGCTTGCTGCAACCTTGCCGAAAGTTTCGAGAACTCGGCCAGTGTGACGGTCGGATATTCGGATGCCGTCACGGGTGCCAGACAGATTCGTCTTCTGGGACTCAGCGGAGTCTATACACATATGCTGGATGAGAACCGTCCTTCAATGCGCGGACTTGCTGCGCCTTTCGGACTGTCCTATGTCCCTGGCCAATGGCTCGAGAGTATCCAGGTGTCGAAAGGTCTGTCCTCAGTGAATAATGGCGCGGAATCCATTACTGGCCAGATAAATACGGAATACAGGAAGCCGACGGACGAGAAGCCGCTGTTCCTGAACGCTTCAGTCATGGACGATTCCAAGACTGATTTCAATATTGCATCTTCCCTCCAGATGGGCGAGAAATGGAGCACCGTCCTGCTCGGACATGTTTCCGGAAATTTCAAAACCGCCGACCACAATCACGATGGTTTCCGCGACGACCCTAAAATGCTTCAGTTCAATGTTGCAAACCGTTGGCTGTATTATAGCCAGAGCGGAGTTCAGGTAAGATTCGGAGTGCGTGTCCTCCAGGATAAGAGACAGGGTGGCCAGGACGGATATGATTATCGTGCATATACATTGACCCCTGGTTCTCCGTGGGGCTCGGATATCACCAACAGGCAGTTGAACGCGTATGTAAAAGTAGGTGTGCCGATTAGCGAAGACAATGCGAAGAATATCGCTTTCGTGGCCGACTATACGCTCACCGACATGAATTCATGGTTCGGTGCATCGAAATATTTCGCCACCCAGAACTCGGCTTTCTTCAATGTCCTTTTCCAGGACGAAATCAATGATTCTCACAAGTTTACGCTAGCCCTTGGCGGTACTGCCGACAGGTACAATGAAGACTTTATGAGAAAAGTAGCGGCGCAGACATTGACCCCCGGCGAGGCGGTCAGGAATTTTGTCAATGCCGGTGTGTCCGGAGAGTACACATTCCATGCTGGGGACAAGTTCTCGTCCATCATTGGCTTGCGTGGAGACTGGTTCCGCGGCGACGGACTTAAGTTCGTGCCGAGACTGACATTGAAATATACTCCGATCGAGCAGATTGTGTTGAGGGCCAATGGCGGCCGGGGTCTCAGGAGGGCGCTTCCTCTCATTGACAATATCGGTGTATTCTCTACCGGAAAGTCCTTTACCGGCACTTTCGACAGGCATCTGCTTGAGGATGCGTGGACCTACGGGGGCAACGCGACTTTCTACCTGCCTTTCGGCAAGACTGAGGATACATACCTGAGCTTCGATTATTTCGGGACCCGTTTCGGCGAGCAGATGATTGTCGATTATGACAATGGTGTCAATGCCATTGACTTTTATGCCCTGAACGGAAGACGGTCATACACAAACAGTTATCAGGCTGATTTCAATGTTGTGCCGTTCCGTGGTTTTACTGTTACCGCGACATTCCGCTACACGGATGCCAAGACGGAGTTTGAGGGACGCGGCCTTCAGGAGCGCCCGATGACGAGCCGTTACAAGGGAGTGCTGAATCTGCAGTTTGCGACAAATCTGAACAAGTGGATTTTTGATTTTACCGCATCAGTGAACGGCAAGGCCAGAGTTTATGATTTCATGAAAACCATCAAGGACAGCGACGGCAATCTCCTGTATGCTGACGGATATACTAAGACCTATCCTCTTCTCTATCTGCAGATTACCAAGAGGTTCAAAGGCATTGACCTTTACCTTGGTGCTGAGAATCTTACGAATTTCCGTCAGAAGGATGTCATCATCGGCACGGCTGTTGCGGGGATGGACGGTGGACATGCCGGCATCGACACTTCCCGTCCGGATTTTGACGCGAGTGCGGTCTGGGGTCCTATTATGGGTACGAAGTTTTATCTCGGTGCGAGATTTACACTTTGGAAATAAATTTTTACAGATATGAATAAGATATTTGTTGCGGCTTCCGTAGCCGCTCTTTCATTGACATTGACCTTGCCCGTATCTTCGTATGCGGCTGGTGCTGAATCTGTTGTCGCGCAGGTGCAGAAAAAGGCGGTCAAGACAGTCACTTTCAATGTCGGTATGCATTGCCAGAATTGCGTGAAGAAGGTGAAGGAGAATATTTCTTTCGAGAAGGGTGTCAAGGCTCTGGAGGTGAATCTGGAGAAGAAGACGGTCACCATTACCTATGATCCGGCCAAGACAAATGAGGCGACATTGAAGAAGGCTGTCGAGAAACTTGGATATACCTGTTCTTTGGAGGATGCGAAATAGTTTTCGCGGAGGTTTGTTCGTTTTATAGCCATAAATGGTGATAATCTCTGCCGAAAAATAAGTTTCAATCCTAAAAAATGACTAAATTTGCACAAGCGAAAAATAACTCATTATTCTAGAATATGATTTACACACAGGAAGTGCAGCACATGTGCTGCGTAGCTAAAGGCGCGAATCACGCCAATGCTCCTATCCCTGAAGAGGGCAAATGGGTGCATTCAAAAGAAATTAAGGACATTTCCGGCCTTACACATGGTATCGGCTGGTGTGCTCCTCAGCAGGGTGCCTGCAAATTGACACTCAATGTTAAGGATGGCATTATCGAGGAGGCTCTCGTTGAGACTATCGGTTGCTCAGGTATGACTCACTCAGCTGCTATGGCATCTGAAATCCTCCCTGGCAAGACTCTTCTTGAGGCTCTCAATACAGACCTCGTTTGCGATGCTATCAATACCGCAATGCGCGAGCTTTTCCTTCAGATCGTTTACGGACGTACCCAGTCTGCTTTCTCAGAAGGCGGTCTTCCAGTCGGTGGCTCTCTTGAGGATCTCGGAAAGAACCTCCGCAGCCAGGTAGGTACAATGTTCGGTACAAAGGCTAAAGGCAGCCGTTACCTCGAGATGACCGAAGGCTATTGCACCAAGATGGCTCTCGATGAGAACAATGAAGTTATCGGATACGAGTTCGTAAACCTCGGAAAACTTATGGATGCTCTCAAGGGCGGTGCTACAGGCCCTGAGGCTATCGAGAAGGCCAAGGGAACCTACGGCCGTTTCAAGGACGCAGTTAAGTATATTGACCCACGTAAAGAGTAAGAGAACATGGCACTTTTTGAAAGCTACGAGCGTCGTATTGATAAGATCAATGCTACCCTCAATCAATATGGAATCAAAGACATCGAAGAGGCTAAGGCTATCTGCGATGCAAAGGGCATCGACCCATACAAGATGTGCGAAGACACCCAGAAAATCTGCTTCGAGAATGCGAAGTGGGCTTACGTTGTAGGTGCAGCTATCGCTATCAAGAAGGGTGTCAAGACAGCTGCTGAGGCTGCTGAGGCTATCGGTGAAGGTCTTCAGGCATTCTGCATCCCTGGTTCAGTTGCTGATGACCGTAAAGTAGGTCTCGGACATGGTAACCTCGCTGCACGTCTCCTTAGCGAGAACACAGAGTGCTTTGCATTCCTCGCAGGTCACGAGTCTTATGCAGCAGCAGAAGGCGCTATCAAGATTGCCGAAATGGCAAACAAGGTTCGCCAGAAACCTCTCCGCGTTATCCTTAACGGTCTCGGAAAGGACGCTGCCAAGATTATTTCACGTATCAACGGCTTCACATATGTACAGACCCAGTTCGATTACTATACCGGTGAGGTAAAGGTAATTTCTGAGACAAAGTACTCAGAGGGTGTACGTGGCGGCGTACGTTGCTATGGCGCTGACGATGTTCGCGAAGGTGTTGCCATCATGTGGAAGGAGAACGTAGATATCTCCATCACAGGTAACTCTACCAACCCTACACGTTTCCAGCACCCTGTAGCCGGTACATACAAGAAGGAGCGCGTACTCGCAGGCAAGCCTTACTTCTCAGTTGCATCAGGTGGCGGTACTGGACGTACACTTCACCCGGACAACATGGCTGCAGGTCCAGCTTCTTACGGTATGACCGATACACTCGGACGTATGCACTCTGACGCTCAGTTCGCAGGTTCATCTTCAGTTCCTGCACACGTTGAGATGATGGGCTTCCTCGGAATGGGTAACAACCCTATGGTAGGTGCTACCGTTGCAGTAGCTGTTGCAGTTGCACAGGCTCTGTAATCGGCATTCGCCAATATAAATAAAAAGGGACTGGCCAAAACGGCCGGTCCCTTTTTTCAGATTCACGTGTAGGAAAGACTATACGTCTTTGTCTTCCATATAATTCTCCTCGGCAGGCTGGACTTCAAGGCTGTCAGCTGCCTGCATCTCAGTCGTCGGCACCGGATTCGCCAGCGTATCTGCCTGAACTGGAACCGGTTCCTGAATCGGCTGCTCATCTCCCTTTTCTATCTGGCTTGTCAATGACATTATGCTGATGGTCAAAGCGACAGCAATTACTGCAATAAGAACTGAGAATTTGTCGAGATTTTTGGTGGTCATATCTGTATTTGTTTTTTTTATTGTCTGAATAAACTTCTCACAAGTGATGGAATATCAGCTACTTTCACGACTTCGATACCTTTGGCAGCGTTATTGTCCACTGTTGTGAATGAGGAAATGTATATTTTCCTGAATCCGAGGCGGGCCGCTTCAGTAACTCTTCTATCCGACTGGTTCACAGGGCGGATTTCTCCGCTCAGTCCGACTTCTCCGGCGAAGCAGATGTCTGCAGGAATGGCGAAATCGAAATTCGATGACAGCACAGCGCACACAACTGCAAGGTCACATGCGGGATCGGTCACGCGCAGGCCACCTGCCATGTTGAGAAAGACATCCTTCATGTTGAGCTTGAATCCGGCCCGCTTTTCCAGGACAGCCAAGAGCATGTTAAGTCTGCGTACATCGAAACCTGTCGCTGAACGCTGAGGGGTTCCGTACGCTGCTGAACTTACCAGCGCCTGCACTTCGAAGAGAAATGGCCTCAGGCCGTCCAGCATTGCGCATATCGCTGTTCCGCTTAGTCCTTCTTCATGCATCGGTATAAGCATTTCAGATGGATTCTTGACTTCTCTCAGTCCTGTCCCGGTCATTTCGAACACAGCAAGTTCGGATGTCGAGCCGAATCTGTTCTTTATGCTGCGCAGAAGTCTGTAGGAGCCCTTGTTGTCACCCTCGAACTGGAGAACCACGTCCACGATGTGCTCCAATATCTTAGGTCCGGCTATGAAACCGTCCTTTGTGATATGTCCTATGAGGATTACCGGGATGCCTGAAAGCTTCGCGAAATGGAGAAGCATTGCGGTGACTTCCTTAATCTGGCTTACGGAGCCTGCGGAAGAGTCAATGTTCGAAGAGAACATTGTCTGCACGGAATCCACGACCATGAGATCCGGCTTCAGCGACTCCGCCTGTGAGATTATGTTGCTGATATCTGTTTCGCTGTAAATGAAGCAGTTGGAATTGTCTCCGCCAAGTCTGTCGGCCCTCATCTTTACCTGTCTGGCGCTCTCTTCTCCAGATACATAAAGTGTTTTCAGTCCGGGGGAGTGAAGCGGAATCTGAAGGGACAATGTGGATTTGCCGATGCCCGGCTCACCTCCGATAAGGACAAGCGAGCCTTTGACTATGCCTCCTCCAAGAAGGCGGTCGATTTCTTCAAGTCCGAGCGCAATCCTGTTTTCTGCTGAGGAGTCTATCTCCTTGAGATTCATTGGCCTGTGGCCTGGAGATGAGGCTGCGACGGACTGGTTTCTGTTCGCCTTCCCGGTCGCTACCGTCTGTTCTACCATGGTGTTCCACTGCCCGCATGCGGGGCATTTCCCCATCCATTTCGGACTCTCGTTTCCGCAATTAGTGCAGAACCACACTGTTTTCTCCTTCGTCGCCATTTTCGTTCCGTTAAGTGCTGCAAAGATAGCAATCTTTGTCCATGAGAATAAAAAAAAAGCAGCATCCTGAGTTACCTCAAGGTACCGCAATTCATTCGTGCACCACATGTCGGGCGCACCGGGCTTCCGTCTTGGAAATTACTCAGCTACTTCAGCAGCAGTTGAATCAGCGCAGCAGCTTGTTGTGTCTGCAGCAGCAGCGGCAACAGCAGCGAGGCTGTCAGCAACTCTTACGCTGTCAGCTTTAGCCTGAGCAGCTTCCTCTGCCTTCTTGGCAGCATTGTTTCCACATGAAGCAGCAGCAACCATCATAGCTACAACTGCCAAAGACATAAATACCTTTTTCATGGCTCTAACACTTTAACTAGTTAAACTTTTATTTTTTTAATGGCGCAAAAGTACACTCAATTTTAGAAACGTCAAAGAAAAATTTTAATTATTTTTAGTTTTGCCCGTAAAACTTTTATACTTAACGCGTTTGTAACGTTCTAGGTTCCCGGAAGAGCTCCATTCCGAAGATTTTTCCGTCCTCGATATGGACTCTTAGTGCGGTTCTTTCCACCTGCCAGCCCTGCAGTCCGCAGGCTCCCGGATTGATGTAGAGCAGGTTCCTCGACTCGTCATTCTTCACCATGAGAATATGCGAATGTCCGCAGACGAAGATGTCCGGAGAGTACCGGTCCATAAGAACCCTTGCCTTGTAGTCGTACCTTCCGGGCCTTCCTCCGATATGCATCATCAGTACACGCTTCCCCTCGCATTCGAAACATTGGTATTCGGGATAGGTGAGCCTCACGTCCTGTCCGTCGCAGTTGCCATAGACCCCTACCAGTGGTTTGAAAGCCGCTATCTCATCTACGAAATTTATGCTTCCCCCGAAGTCCCCTGCATGCCAAATCTGGTCTGTAGGGGAGAGGAAGTCCTTGAACTCCTGGCTGAAAACGCCGTGAGTGTCTGATATAATACCTATGAACATTCTAGGAAACTGTTTTTAAATGATTGAATAGTTGTTTGAGGTAAAATTCCTTCATCTTCTTCCCGAGTTTTCAGGTCAGATAGGCCCAGCTATCTTCCCTGAACCCTCGGTTGAATCTGAAGTTTTTTCCACTCAAACCTTCTGTGAATAATTTCAAAACAGTTTCTAAAGCTTTATGATAATGTTCTTCCTGTAAAGCGCCCAGGAGCAGATGAAGATGATCAGGGCGAATATCAATGCATACAGGAGCGACATGTATTCGTTGGCTCCGAAATATGCTGAGGACCTGAATCCGAATGCCGGCAGAAGTTTGCCGATGATGCCGGAAAGCACAAATGCCGCGAGTGCGTTCATTCCCATAATCTTGAAAGGCCGGAAAGGCTTTTCCACACCTTTTATGTCAATGACAAACATCAGGAATGCCAATGTCAACATCGCCCATCCACCTGCGTAAAGTACGTAAGACGCGGACCAGAGCGGCTTGCTGATAGGAATCCAGATGCTGAGAATCATTGCCAATGCCAATGATAATGAGCCGTATACGAATATTCTGCTGACTGTGTATGACGGTGCTGCAGTCAAGTCTTCCGGAGCTGCTGCGTGTCTTTTGGAAGAGGTATAGATGACATGTCCGACCAGATATCCCAGCAATGCGGTGCAGGCAGCTGTCAATCCTCCCAGAATACCCTCGGGGTCGAATGCCGCACGCTCGCCTGAGGCAAATGAGTAGCCATGATATACATGATTGTCACCAAGAAGTGCCACATCGATCTTTCTGGAAATAGTTCCCTCAAGTGTGAATGGTCCCGGCTCCTCTCCGAAGATGACCAATATGCCTGTATATAGTATGAACAAACCGCCGATTGCAATCATGATCTTGGACGGTTTTCTCAGCCACAAAGCGACCAGGCCTGCAATCACATAAGCCATGGCGATGCGCTGAAGTACGCCGAAGATACGGATGTGTCCTATCCAGTAAGTCCAGTTCTGCCAGAAAGTCGCGTCCGGGTCATGCGGATAGAGCGGGAAGAACGGGAAAAGGTTCAGGAGAAGACCTACGCCGAAAAGTCCGATACCTCTCTTGATGATTTTCTTCAGTCCGTCCTTGTCCAGTCCGTTGTACTTTGAGAATGTGAAAGCCATTGCCACACCCATACAGAAGATGAAGAATGGATATACAAGGTCTGTCGGTGTACAGCCTGCCCATGGCGCGTGTTTGAGCGGAGGGAACATGCAACCCCATGAACCCGGATTGTTCACGATACACATGAATGTGACTGTCAGTCCTCTGAGTACGTCAAGTGAAATGTAGCGTTTCATATCATGTTGGTTATATGTGTTTGTAATATGTAATGGCCACAGCTGCCAGAGCCGCGGTTTCTGTCCTGAGCCTGGACTCGCCGATGTGTACGGGAATGTAGCCTGCTTTTATGGCTGCCGCCGCCTCATCGTGAGAAAAATCCCCTTCGGGACCTATCAGGACGATGATCCGTTTGCCCACATATCCTTCCAGGGCCTCTTTTATCGAGTGCCTTTCATCTGCATCATCGAAGCAATAGGCAATCAGTTTCAGAGCATCCTCATCAGCGGTCTCCCCGATGAATTTCTTGACCGTAGTGACTTCTGCCAGTTCCGGAATCCTCGCCTTCAGGGACTGTTTTGTAGCTGAAAGCAGAATTTTTTTCAGGCGTTCCGGCTTCAGAATCTTCCGCTCGGAGTGCTCGCCTATCACAGGAACAATCTTGTCAATGCCGAATTCCGTCGCCTTTTCAGCGAACCATTCGTACCTGTCAATGTTCTTGGTAGGGCATACCGCCATAGTAAGGTCATAGTCATGACTTCCCCAGCCATGATGCTCCTTGACTATTCTGGCATCAGCACCTTTCGGGGAATCATTGACAAGTTCGCACTCATACATTGTCCCGAATCCGTCGATTACGGAGACAGAGTCTCCTGCCCTGTGTCTCAGGACCCTCACGCAGTGTGCTGATTCTTCTTCTCCCAGTCGGCACAATCCTCCGCTGACCTCTTCGGCCCAGAAAATTTCCATGATTATTCGCGGATTATCTTGATTCCTCCGTCCACTTCCACCTTGATTATCTGTGAAGCCTGGCCTGTCGAACCTTTCTCCAGACGCGGCTCTACGATATAATCGACTGCGGATTTGATTTCCTCCGGTATGTCAGCGAATTTGTGAGGTGCAGGCTCGCCTGAGATGTTCGCCGAGGTGGAAACGATAGGTCTTCCGAGTTTGTAGATTACATTCTTGCAGAAATCCATGTCAGGAATGCGGATGCCTACTGTATCATCTTCAGCTACAGCATTGTATGCGAGGAAGTGCCTGTCGGCTACAGCCTTTTCGCCAGGCTTCGGGGCCTGTCCGTGTATCGCTCCGGGATAAATGAGAGTCATCGGCCTGTCATTGACCTCTACCAATTGTATTGCGATGTCAGGGATGACTTTCACGTAGCGGCATATCATATCCATGTCTGAGGCCAGCAGGACGAGCGCCTTGCTGTCTGACCGGCGTTTGATTTCATATATTCTTGCGACTGCCTCAGGATTGGTGGCATCGCAGCCGAGTCCCCAGACCGTGTCGGTAGGGTAGAGGATTACTGCTCCTTCTTTCAGGGCCTTCAGCGTTTCGGCCTTTACTTCTTCGATATCTTTCATCTTATTTTGAAATTATAGCTTCTATCGGATAATGATCCGAATAATTCTTCTTTATTACTTTGTGTGACAATGCGTTGTAGGATTCAGGGAAGAGAATGTAGTCGATTCTCAGGAACGGGCTGAACCTCGAGAATGTGGCTCCGGTCCCGTGTCCGGCCTCCACGAATGAATCCTTTCCGGTCTTCCGGAGCCTCCAGTACGTGTAGGACATCGGATTGTCATTGAAATCACCCGCGATTATCACGTTTTCCGTACAGTTCTCGATGTCTTCCAACACCTTGCTCACCTGACGTGGCCTGCGCACGATGGATCTCTTCATCTTTATCTCGGTGTCTTTCATCGTCTTCTGGTAATCCTTTTCCAGCGATGTGGCAAGACGGGAAAGTGAAATGTTGTAACTCTCGAAATGACAGTTATATACCCTGAACGGTTCGCCTCCGATTACGTAGTCTGAGTACAATGCCAGATTCGCGCTCTGTTCGAAGTCGATTTTGCCCTTCGCCACGGCGCGGTATTTCGACAGGGTGACATTGCCGTAGCAGCCGTGGTCATTGACATTGACAAAATACTGTATGTCATAGCCTTTCAGCTTTTTCGACAGGTACGACATCACTTTTTTCGAGTTGCGCGTATAGAATTCCTGGAGGCAGATTATGTCGGCGTCTTCGCTTTTCAGGAAGTTCAGCACCGAGTCTGCGCATGCTTCTATGGATGGTTTCTCGTCTTCTTGTGTGAGCATGAATCTTCCGACATTGTAGGAAACTATTTTTATTCCGTCCTTGTCTTCGGCGGAGGCATCCGGTTCGGAGAATCTGATGAAACGGCCCACGATGAAAACGGAAGGAATCAATGCGAGGAGGGGTATGATTATGGCTCGTGACCTGCGGTATGCAGCCCAGCATAGCAGAAAGGCATTCGTGATCAGCAACGGCAGGAAAAGCAGCCCGAAGACGGTCATGAACCAGAACTTGGCCGGGTTACAATACATTGAAAGATAGCTCAATACGAGCAGCATCGCGGATATTGTCATCAATGTCCGTGATGTTATGCCGAAAAAGAGGCTTTTCTTTTTTCTTGTCCCGCGTGCCACGACCGGAAGTGTTTAATAGTACAGGTTGCCCTGTTTTCTCCACCAACGTATCAGCAGCCAGCCGAAGAGCATTCCTCCGAGGTGGGCGAAATGTGCCACGCCATCCTGGATTCCGTTGATGCCGGAGAACAGCTCGATTGCCGCGAATATGATGACCAGCCATTTGGCTGTCATCGGTATAGGAGGGAATATCAATGTCAGACGTGCTTGAGGATAGAGCATTGCGAATCCGATGAGTACGCCATAAATGGCTCCGGACGCTCCGAGTGTCGGAGTCACGAGAAGTTGCTGGTATGCCTGAGCAATGCCATTGGCAATGAAGACTCTTGCCTGTAACCATTCTACACCTGTGTGCAGTGCGACTGCTCCGAGTCCTGTCACGAAGTAGAAGATGAGATATTTCTTCGGACCGAGGCTGCGTTCAAGAATGGAACCGAACATCAGGAGGGAATACATGTTGAAGAATATGTGCCAGAATCCGCCGTGCATGAACATGTGCGTCAATATCTGCCACGGCTTGAAGAATGGCGACGCCGGGTAGAACATGGCGAAATTGGCGACCATGAAGTTTTCATTTACCAACGTGGCGATGAACATCAGTATGTTAATTGCCACGAGATTCTTTGTCACGGTCGGTATCTGTGAAATGAAATTGTTTCCGTTATCGTAGTAGTAACCCATTTCTTTTAAAATCTTTTTTCAATGTCGTCGATAGTCATGATAGTCATGATCTTTCGTCCGTTGCTTGTGTACTCTGAGTTTGAACATGCGAAGAGCGAGTCCATCAGGCTTTTTGCCGCAGAAACTGTCTCGATAGGCTTTCCTTCGCTTGCTGCCATCTTTGCAAACTTTTCCGCCATGGCGGATTCCATCATCCCCGGAAGAGCCGTGTGGTTATCTGACAATGCTATAAGCACCTCAGCCATAGCTTCTTCCACGCTGTTCTGATCCACCTGGAATCCCTCCGGCATACCGTTTACGACTATGGTGTCGTTTCCGAACGGCGCGATGTCGAAGCCCAATGACCTGAGCAGTGCGGAGTGTTCGTCGAAGATAAGTCTGTTTTCCACGCCGACCGGAACCTGGACAGGGAACAGGGCCTGCTGGGTCACATGCTCTCCGCCGCTCAGGGCTTTCAGAAATCTTTCGTACATGATTCGTTCCAATGCCCTGCGGATGTTTATCAGAAGAATGCCGGACTTCACTGTCGTGGCGATATATTTCTTCTGTATGAGGATCAATGACGGCATGGCGGCCATCCTGTCTTCAAACAGTTTGCCGTAGTCATCCCTTTTATCTACGTATTTGGATGCGGCTGATTCATAATAGTTTGCGCCGCTTCCGATGTCTTCTGTCATGCCGAAGTTCGGGTCGCTGGCTCCCGTGTAGTCCGGCATCGGGAAATCGACGCTTGTCTTGTGGACGGGCATCTGCAGGCCTGCCGGCATTGGCATGTCTCCTCCGGACGCTGCTCCAAGGCTTCCGCCCGGCATTCCTCCTGTCATCCCGCTTGGAATCCAGCCCTGCATGTCATCGGACCCCGTCATTCCGCTCGGGATTCTGTCGTTTCCGCCTGTCGGCATTGGCGAACCGAATCCTGTTTCTGATGGTTCGTGACCGCCGTCAGGGTTGTCGAACGGGTTATACTCGTTGTCCAGAGAGACATCCGGCATTGACACTTCCGGTCTGAATTTGTCGAAGTCGTTGCTGAATGCAGGTATTTCGGCCATGTCCTTCGTGTCGAAGTCGATGCTGGCTCCGAATGAGTTCCTTCCCAGCGATTCTTTAACGCAGGCGTAGAGCGTCTGGAAAATCACGCTGTCGTCCTCGAACTTGACCTCTGTCTTGGTCGGGCTTATATTCACGTCCAGCTTGTGCGGATCTACCTCAAGGTAAATGAAATACGCCGGAGTGGCTCCCTGAGGAAGCATGTTTTCGTAGGCGTTCATGACTGCCTTGTGGAGGTACGGACTTCTGAAATATCTGCCGTTCACGAAGAAATATTGGTTGCCCAATGTCTTCTTTGCCTGATCCGGCCGTCCGACATATCCTCTGACATTGACGACAGAAGTGTCTGCGCTGATATCCACGACCTGGCTCACGACGTAGCTTCCGAGCAGGTCCTGAATCCTGAATTTCAATGATTTGGCAGGTTTCAGCACATAGACGTTCTTTCCGTTGTGGATCAATGTGAATCCGATGTTGGATCTTGTCAATGCCACGTGCACGAATTCTTCTACGACGTGCTTCATCTCGACATTGTCAGATTTCAGGAACTTGCGTCGTGCCGGAATGTTGTAGAACAGATTCCTTACGGCGAAGTTGGAGCCTGCCGGTGTGGAAATCTCGTCTGTGGAAACATGCTTGGAGTCATCATACACGACCTGGCATCCGACTTCATCTTCTGCGCGTCTGGTCTTGAGTGTGACCTCCGCTACCGCCGCGATGGAGGCCAATGCTTCTCCGCGGAATCCGAATGTGGTGATGTCCAGCAAGTCGTCTGCGGTCGCTATTTTGGATGTCGCATGTCTTTCGAAGCACAAAACCGCCTGGTCCGGCGTCATGCCGCAGCCGTTGTCAATGACTTGGATCAATGTCCTTCCGGCGTCGCTGAGTATCACGGTCACCTGTGTTGCTCCCGCGTCCACTGCGTTCTCGACAAGTTCCTTGACTACCGAGGACGGTCTCTGTACGACCTCTCCGGCAGCAATCATGTTGGCGATGTTGCTTGGTAATATCCTTATGTCCATACCGGTTTACAGCAACGAATAGAACTTGGTGATATAGATCATGACAATGAAGAACAGAATCAATCCTATCAATGTTATGAATTTCTGTGCTTTGTTCGAACCTTTCTTCTTGGGGCCGTCGCGGAAGGCTCCTTTCAGATATGAGCCGGGAACATAAGCTCCGTCCTTATGTTCAAGTGAGCCGTCAACTTTACCGAATTTCTGCTTCAGTTCATCTTTTTCTTTATCGAAGTATATGGGTTTGTAATCGAAAACCCTGTGTTCGTTGTCTCCGAACCAACCGAAATATGCCATATCTGTATGTTCTTTATTATCCGAGTTTTGCAAATTGTCAAACTTGTTGAGCTTTCGCGAAGAAATGAGGGATGTCACTTGTCTGGAGGCCATAGGCCCCGCGCACTCTGTCAGTCACGTTACCCTCTCCCTAAATCCCTCCCCTCGGGGAAGGGACTTGCCCTCGCCCTCGCGGGCTCAAAAAGTTTGTTTCGCACTTGCGAAACTTAACTATAACAAGCAAATTTAACAAATTTTCTTTACTTTTGCCATAGAGTCCGCCGCCTATTTGCCGGGCTTTTGTCAATGCTGCTGCGGTTGTTTTCCCAGGCATTGACCTGCATTATTTTAATTAATTGTTTTTCAATATTTTATATATGGATAACGGTAAGTTGACAGGCTGCCCGATAAGGGTCGGAAACGGTTATGATGTGCATCAGTTGGGTGCGGGCCTTAAGATGTGGCTCGGTGGCGTGAATGTCGAGTCTGATTTCGGTTTTGTCGCTCACTCTGACGGTGACGTGGCGATTCATGCTCTTTGTGATGCTCTTCTGGGCAGTCTTGCCCTTGGTGACATTGGCCGTCATTTTCCGGACAGTTCGGATCAGTGGAAGGGGATCGACAGCAAGATTCTTCTTTCCAAAGTTATGGAACTTGTTCGTGCTGAGGGTTTTGAACTGGGCAATGCGGATATCACCATTGCTCTCCAGCGCCCGAAAATCGGCCGTTACGTGCCTCTGATGCGTCAGACTCTTGCTGATGTGATGGGGGTCAATGTTGATTGTGTTTCGGTCAAGGCTACGACGACCGAAAAGCTTGGCTTCGTGGGCCGCTGTGAGGGCTGTGAGGTCTGGGCTACCGTGCTTTGCTATAAGGCATAGCCGGATGTGCCGTGTATGTCCGTGTCTTGGATATTGTTTCTGGGTTGCTGATTTCCCGGTAGTGCCTCGCGGCTGTCCAGCTGTGCTCTCCCGGCGTTTTAGTAATCCTTAAAAAATAACTTGGTAATCTTTGCTCGTCTTTTCGGTCTATATTCCTTTTCTCATCAGTCGTGTACGTCCAGTACACTCCTTCTTCGAAAAGAAATCTATCCTCGAAAATCCTTCACAAATCTTTACCAACTTATTTTTTCATGCTTACTTGAGCAAAATTTTGCATAAAATGTCAAGAAAAATTTGCAGAATAAGAAAAGTGTTGTAAATTTGCAGTCCCGTTTGAAATTAACGGCAGACATTGAGATATGGTGTAATGGTAGCACTACAGATTCTGGCTCTGTCAGTGAGGGTTCGAATCCTTCTATCTCAACTAAATCTGGTCTCCGACCAGTCATGGCGGGTTAGCTCAGCTGGTTAGAGCGCATGATTCATAATCATGAGGTCCGCAGTTCAATCCTGCGACCCGCTACGAAACTTAAGCACTTGCGTTTTTCGCGGGTGCTTTTTTCGTATTTGCCCCACCTCGGTAATTGTGCGAAGTTGGGTCTTCTTGGGCTCAACGTAAAATCCCGGTTGATTTGCATTTCATAGTGCGTCTGAGGCACAAAGCAAGCGGAGCAGCCCTTGGGCTGACCCGATTAAAATTGTTTGTATCCCCGTACACGTCCTAAAGCTAATTCTTGATTCTCACTGGGGAATGTTTGACTTTTAAGACAGACTCCCCTGGAAAAATCTGGAGTTACGTCTTTCGTCGGGACGGCGCCACATTGATTTTTGTAATAGTTTGATTTATAAAGAGTTATAAAATTAGGTGTGGATTAGTGGCCAAAAAATCTTTGGAAATCCACGCTTAAAATAAATGATGCCTGATTATCAATGTGTTACAGAGGTGGCCGTGGCATCGTCCCGCCTGCCGGAATTCGTCCCGGCCAGATGATTGTAAAATTCCGCGAGCTGGATACGCGACATGGTCATGCAGATGCATCTGTGACATTTTGGTGTGGCAGAACCACCATGTGAAGGGCATCCTCTGCCACGTCAAATGGCCCTGGAGCATTGTCAATGCCATACAGGCATAGCCGGCCACGGAAATCTATGACATGGCAGGAAAACATTGGCTTAACACAATATCGTTGTTGTCAGGTGGCGCAGTACGGCGGAACTCACTCCGCTGCGCTCCGTTCGGCCCTCCTACCGTTTCCTGCGTCCTCGCTCCCGCGAGAACTTGTCTCCGGCAGGCACCTCCCACTTCCCGAGGCCGTGGGTTGGCCACGTCCGCCGTACCGCACCACCTGCCAGACGACATGCAGGTTAAGGCCTTCGCTTTGGAAAACGGTGTAAGAAAACGTCATTTTTTACCCCGTTTCAAAAAATCTGAACAAACGGGGTAAAATCAGGCCGAATTTTACACCGTTTTCCACTCGGCTACGAAAGGGCCAACAGATAGTTCTGTCTTTTCTTGATTTATAATATTTTCGAAACAAATTAATTGCTACATTTGCTGTAGTAACAGTGAAACTGATAACAATCTAATGAAAATTGCTTATGGTCTAGATCAATGATATGCTTGCGCCGCTCTGATTACTTCGGTTTGGGCGTGTTTTCCGTTTATTTATGATAAAAAATCTTATAAACATGAAGTTGAATTACTTATATTGTCTGTTGGCCTTCCTGTTTATGCCGCTTTGCATTAAAGCTCAGGATGTCAAATACTTAAAATACCAGGGAGAAGTGAACACCTCATTCTCGTTCAGCATTGATGAGGAAACGAGCAATCTTAATCTGGAAGTCATAAATGGCATACGTTTTTCCCGTTACTTTTTTGCCGGCGCCGGCATAGGTGCGACCGCCAGTTTCTCCGACGAAGCAATCCTCTTTCCGATTTTCGTTGACCTCAAGGGGTATATGCCTGTTTCAAGAAAAATGGATTTGATGGCGGGTGTGGATGTCGGCACAAAACTGGATTACACCTATGACATGACTGGCGGATTCCTGTTCCGTCCTGAGTTCGGCCTTAATTTCCCGCTGAATCGTAAGGTCGGATTGAAATTGACATTGTTATATGAACTGTATAATTTCAAGACGACAGTTCTTGATGCCCAAGTCAAGTGCAGGTTAAATGAAATCGGCATCAAGTTTGGCGTTTCATTCTAGCATCTTGACATCGTCTGCCGGGGCCACAGCATTGCCTGTCCGACAGGCATTGTATTATTTCCGTAACTGGCCGCGCCAATCTGGCATTGACCATACTCTGGGGACATTTGATGTAGCAGAGGAGGCCTTCCGGAGGGTGGTGCTGCCATGAAGACTTGCCCGCATATTATAGTAAGCGTCTCCAGAGTTGCGTATTGGCGGCCAGGAGGGTCGGCGGATTGCTGGTTTTGGAAACATTGACCATCAATGAGTTATATCAATGTCATCCGCCGAGCCCCCTCGTTTTTATCGAGTCGGCAGATTTGGTTTTCAGAACCATTTGACTATCAATGAATTATAAAACACGAATCCGCCGAGCCCTATCTAGGACGCAGAAACAACAAATACTTTTTTGAGGACTTGTTTATGCGTTTGAAAATTTCTATATTGTCAGAAAAATAACTACCAATGAACTATTGTCCTAACTGTGGAAAACCTGTTGAAGGAGAAACTAATTTTTGCCCACATTGCGGAGCTCCATTGAAACTGGCCAATTACCAAAAGAAGTCATCATCTGAAGTTAGCAATGATGATAGGTGGCTTATTGCTTTACTGCTCAGCATTCTTGTTGGGTCTTTGGGGGTTCATCGTTTCTACACGGGTAATGTAATAACTGGGGTGCTGATGTTGGTGACGCTTGGAGGCTGTGGCGTCTGGACTATTATAGACATAGTCATGATTGCAGGTAACACCTATCGTGACGGTGATGGCAATACCTTGAAATAGAAGTGATTATATGAAATTGATACTTGGAATTATAGGGTCCATGGGAAATATTGATTTTATTGATCCCTGTCATTATTTTAGTAGCATTAGTCCTTCATAAAAATAATAAGAGTATGAGTTTTTGTCCTAAATGCGGTACGCAGATTACTGATGGAACTGCCTTTTGCCCTAATTGCGGATACAGATTGAACGATTCTCAATCTACGTCGACATCTCCATCAAGTTCAGCATCAAATAATGCTTGCAAGACTTGTCCAGATAATTACTTGGTTTATTCTATTCTTACAACGCTGTTCTGCTGTTTGCCTTTTGGCATTGTGGGAATTGTAAAGTCGGCACAAGTTTCGTCTAAGTATCAAAGCGGTGACTATGAAGGGGCCGTACAAGCGAGTAGGGATGCAAAAAAGTGGAGTATGATTGCTTTGATATGTGGTCTCGTTTGGTATCTTTTGTATATGATAGTTGTAATTGTCAGGGTTGTGCTGTGGTAAAAAAGCAGTCCTGTTCGTAGCTATAGTTCTGCTGACAGGGCTTTTTATATGGTTATATTCCACCTTTGATCCAGGATCGAGTGGGGCTTTTCCAAAATGCATATTCCTGCAGTTGACTGGTTATCGTTGTCCTGGTTGTGGGTCGCAACGTGTTGTCCACTGTTTGTTGAATGGTGATTTACTAGGTGCGTTTCATTATAATGCCTTTTTGGTCTTGACTATACCTTATGTGTTTTTATTGGCTGTTTCTTCAATGATTAGACAATACAGACCTAAGATTTATAGCACATTGAGTCATCCTGTTGTAATCATAACTGTTTTCCTACTGGTTATTCTTTGGTGGATTTTTAGAAATGTATATGGATTATAATAAAATAATCATGGGAATGGTTATTAATGCTTTGTTGTCCAACTACTCATCATCCGAAAATACCGGCATCACGATACGAAATAACCCATTTCCGACATCATGAAACGAATGTCGGAAATGGGTTATTTTCTATGTGTCAGCACAGGGTGCCGCCACTCGGTTATTCAGCGTCTTTAGTGGTGACGATAGCGCTGAGCTTCTCGTAGAGAGCATCAGTCTTCTCGAACATATCCTTGCGGAGTGCTGCAAACCACGCCTTTCTCTGCTTAGGCTCAATCTTGGCATTGGCCTTGTCTTTCAACTCATTATAAAGATCGACAGCCTCGCTGATCACTTCTGCGAGTTTCTCGGAACTCTTGTGAGGGTTGAGGGCGATGAAGAGAGAGCAATCATCTACGAAATCACCGACGATGTACTCAACGTCTTTCTTGAAATCTCTTAAATTCATAATATCTTTAAATTAAGTGTTGTCAAATCGACCGTTCCGAAACGCACGGAAAACCAGTTGTTCCGACGAAACAGTCTCAACTCGGCAAAGTTAGTCAAAATTATTGAATTTTATTTGTCCTGAGGAAAATAGTACGGACTGTCAATGATTTTGGTCGAGGTATAAGGCTTGCCGTTCGAGTCACACATTCGTCTGGCTCTCAATAGTCTGGACGCGCCGCTATAGTAATTCGGGGCTGCCGAATCAAGGGAATTGATGCGGACCTCATGCGATGAATGTATAATGCAGCCGTTGCCGATATACATGGCCACATGTGTGACCTTCTCCTTGGACTCGGCCGTTGCCTTCCTGCCGAAGAACAGAAGGTCTCCAGGCTTCAGATTGCCCTCGCTTTTCCCTGGAACGAAACCGTCAAGAGAAACCTCGATGCCTTCCTTGACCTGCTGGGACGCATTCCTGTGCAGAAGGACACCGTTCATGAAAAAGGCCGTTCTGGTCAAACCGCTGCAGTCCAAACCTTTAGCTGAGAACCCTCCCCAGAGATATGGAGTCCCGATAAATCTTTTGGCCATGGCAACAAGGTTGGAAGGAACCGCCTTTCTGCTTTCCGCCCATGACCTGAACTCGGTCACATCATAGTTTCTTACATAGCCCTCTTTTCCGTCCGGCAGGATGACGTGGAGAAAAAACTTCGTCTTCACAGGCTTTCCGCTTGCATTGACCTTAATCCTCATCAGGTCGCCGGCTACAAGATCGCAGATTCGCGCGCTTCCCTCCTTTGGTGCCGAAAGCACCTCTGACCACAGGGTCGTACATACATATTTTGGAGCCGCAATGTAATTCTGGAGCCCGAGGCTGTCGGTCCGGATGATTCCCATGTCGGTAGCCCAAGCGATGTAAGGCGCAGGCGTCTTGATTTTCAGCCAGTAGCCTGTGCTGTCCAGAATCTCCGCCGGAGTTCCCATAAGCGCTTGAGTCTCAAGTCCTGATTCGTAATCCGGGGCCGTTCTCATGTAATTTGCGGAATACTTCACGATTCCGTATTTCTGTTGTCCGGCCGCACTTCCGGCCATTGCCAATGCTGCCAGAACCGTAAGAAAAAGCTGTTTCATGGTGATTTATGATTATCTTTGCTACGCAATCCTTAAAAAATAACTTGGTAATCTTTGCTCGCCTTTTCGGTCTATATTTCTCTTCTCATCAGTCGTGTACGTCCAGTACACTCCTTCTTCGAAAAGAAATCTATTCTCGAAAATCCTTCACAAATCTTTACCAACTTATTTTTTCATGCTTGCTAAGATACATACTTTTTGATAGATTTGTACCCCGCAGCCCCCACTATTTGGGGGCCAGAAACATGAAATTCCAAGTGGATTGTCTTATGAACGAAAACACTTCCGCATTGTCCGGTTTCCCGGACGGAAAAAGATATAATACATTTGTCGGCTATTACAAACGCCTGTACGGCGAAAGACTCCAGAAACTCGTGATAGACGCCGGATTCACATGCCCGAACCGGGACGGGACCGTCGGCTACGGAGGCTGCTCGTTTTGCGACAATGCCGCCTTCCATCCATCGTACAGCACCGTCGGAAAGTCATTGTCAATGCAAATAGACGAGGGTATCGAGTTTCATCGTGTGCGGTACCGCAACACGAAACATTATCTGGCCTATTTCCAGTCATATTCAAATACTTACGCCCCGCTTGCAAGGCTTAGGGAACTGTATCTGGAAGCATTGGCGCATCCCCAGATTGTCGGAATCGTCATAGGGACCAGACCTGATTGCATTGATGAAGAAAAACTGGATTTTCTGGCCGATCTGCGCGACGGGCGCGTCATTGACGGGTGGCATCGCGATGGTTTCGGGTCGCCTCTCGTAAAGGTGGAATATGGCATTGAATCGTGCTATGACAAGACATTGGAGCGAGTCGGGAGGGGACATGATGTCGCGACTGCGGAGCGCGCTGTCCGTCTGACGGCGGAAAGAGGGCTGGAGCCGGGAGCTCATTTTATCCTCGGCCTCCCGGGGGAGACAAGGTCAATGCTGACTGACCAGTGTTCATTTATTTCCTCTCTGCCGCTTCATTCCGTCAAATTCCATCAACTTCAGATAGTTAAAGGGACCCGCATAGAAAAGGAATATGCTGCAGTGCCGCAGGATTTCCTTCGTATGGAACTGCCGGAATATCTGGACTTCGTGATAGATATATTGGAACGTCTGCGCCCGGATCTATATATAGAAAGAGTAGCAGGAGAGGTTCCGCCGAGATTTGTCAATGAAACTCAGTGGGGTCTTGTCCGGAATTTCCAGATACTGCATATGCTGGATGACCGACTGGCGGAGAGGGATACCTGGCAGGGACGGCTTGCGGTTTCTAACGATTTCTAAGCTGAAGTGGTGCGAAATTGAAAAATATTTCACTTCTATCCCGAAATATTCTTATATTTGCCAAAATATACATAGTTCACAATGCAGTTCGTTAATTCAGAAATTCCTGAAGGTCTTACCTTCGATGATGTTTTACTTGTACCTGCACGCTCTGAAGTTCTACCAAGAGCGGTAGATGTCTCCACTAAGTTCACTAGAGATATTACTCTCTGTACTCCTATCGTGTCTTCTGCTATGGATACCGTCACTGAGGCTGACCTTGCAATCGCAATGGCTCGCGCAGGTGGTATCGGTGTCATCCACAAGAACATGACAATTGAGCAGCAGTGCGAACAAGTCCGTCGCGTAAAGAGAGCTGAGAACGGGATGATTTATGATCCTGTCACCATCAGCCCTGAAGCTACAGTGGGCGATGCACTGGCTCTTATGGCGAAACATCACATCGGTGGCATTCCGGTTGTCGATTTGAATGGAAAACTCATAGGAATCGTCACTAACCGTGACCTCCGTTTCCAGGACAACAAGAAGAAGCCTGTGTTCGAGGTGATGACCAAGGAAAATCTGGTTACGGCCAAGAAGGGAATCAGTCTGCAGGACGCTACTGGAATCCTCAGACAGAGCAAGGTAGAGAAACTTCCTGTAGTGGATGATGACTTCAAACTCGTCGGCCTTATTACATATAAGGACCTCATGAAGATCAAGGACAATCCTATCGCATCTAAAGACTCTAAGGGAAGACTTCTCGTTGCAGCTGCAGTAGGTGTGAAATCTGATACACTTGACAGAATCGAAATGCTGGTAAGCGCAGGAGCTGATGCTGTTGTCATTGACACTGCCCATGGTCATTCAGTGGGCGTTCTCGACGTCATTGCGAAGGCTTGCGCGGCATTCAAGAACAGGGATATCCAGATTGTTGCGGGTAACGTCGCTACTGGTGAGGGTGCGAAGGCGCTTGCAGATGCTGGTGTAAGTGCAGTCAAGGTCGGTATCGGTCCTGGTTCCATCTGTACTACACGAATCATTGCCGGTGTCGGTATGCCTCAGTTGACAGCTGTAATGCTTGCATCCAAGGCTCTTGAGGGAACAGGTGTTCCTGTAATTGCTGACGGCGGTATCCGTTACTCAGGTGACATTACCAAGGCTCTTGCTGCCGGTGCAAGTACTGTCATGGCAGGTTCGCTCTTTGCCGGAACAGAGGAGTCTCCTGGTGAAACCATCATTCTTAACGGAAGAAAATTCAAGTCTTATCGTGGAATGGGTTCGCTTGAGGCAATGGAGCATGGCTCTAAAGACAGATATTTCCAGGATATGGAAGAGGATATCAAGAAGCTTGTTCCGGAAGGAATTGTCGCTCAGGTACCTTTCAAGGGAACTGTCAGCGAGGTCGTATATCAGTTGGTCGGCGGTCTCCGTGCCGGTATGGGCTATGTGGGAGCCAAGGACATCGAGTCGCTTCGCGCTGCCCAGTTCGTGAGAATTACCAATGCCGGATTCCTTGAGAGCCATCCACACGATGTGACTATCACCAAGGAATCACCAAACTATTCCAGATAATAAGTTGAGTTCAAGAAAAACTAAACATATTCTGGCATTATGCCTTATCGTAATCGTCTTGCCGACAATTTTTTCGTGCAAGACGATTACGTCGTTTGTCCATGACGGCAAAGTCGTGGCAAAAGTCGGTAGCCACAAATTGTATGATACCGAGCTGAATGCGTACATTCCTGACTCCGCATCTCCGGAGGACAGTGTGAAACTCGCTCTGCAGTACATCAATTCCTGGGCTACCGACATGATGTTCAATGATCTCGCCGACAAGGAACTTTCCAAGAGCGAGAAGAATGTCGATAAGGAACTGGAGGCTTACAGGCAGTCTCTGCTCAAATTCCGTTATGAGCAGAAATTCATAAACCAGCGTCTGGATACTGCTGTAACTGAGTCACAGATAGAGAATTACTATGAATCCCATATCGAGAACTTCAAGTTGCAGCTGCCGATAGCCAAGGCTCAGTTTCTGTATATCTCTTCTGATTCCCCGAATCTCGGAATCATCATGAAGAAAATGACATCATCCAAGCCGGAGGACAGGATCGAGGCCGACAGCATGGCCGTGTCTTCAGCATTGAGATACACCTCTTTCGGCGGAAAATGGATTGACCTTGTCAAGCTTTCCCGAGAGTTCGGGGTGGATTACGGCACGGTGCTGTCGTCAATGAAAGACGGTGTGGTGGAAATTCCTGACGGGAACGGCAATGTCAATATCGCCTACATCAGCAGTATGATGAAGGCGGGAACTACCGGCCCGGTCGAGTACTATAGGGAAATGATTAAAGATATTATTCTGAGTACCAGAAAACAGGCGCTTCTTTCCAGTTTGGAACGAGACTTGTTAGAAAATGCGCGCAGTCAGGAAAATTTCGTTGTATATTAAGGGAGTATGAAAAATATATTTAAGCTGGCGGCAGTTGCTGCCACACTGATGCTGCCGATTTCAGGTTTTGCACAGAAATATGGCAATGGCCTCATTGATAAGACAATAGCAGTCGTCGGAAATGAGATGATTTCATTGTCTGAATTGGAACAGGAGATTCTCTATATGCGGATGCAGGGAATGTATTCGGATAAGAATATGCGTTGTGAACAGCTGGAGAGAATGCTTGAGAACAAGCTGTTCCTCATGCAGGCCAGAGTCGATTCATTGTCAGTGAACCAGGAAATGGTCGCAAGTACACTGTCTCAGCGTATTGATGCCATGCGTACCCAGCTTGGAGGTGATGATAATGTCGAGAAGACCTACGGCAAGCCTCTCTATAAACTCCGTCAGGAGTGGAAACAGCAGATGGAGGACATGTCGCTTACCCAGCAGATGCAGCAGCAGATTTCTTCTCAGGTTCCGGAGCTCACTCCGCATGATGTGAAGGAATATCTTGCCGAGACTGACCCTGCTGACCTTCCGATGGTTCCTATCAAGTACCAGCTCAGCCAGATTTGCATCTATCCTGACAGGGAGGCTGCGAATCTGGCCGTGAAGGAGAAACTTCTCGGCATCCGTGAGCGTATCATGAACGGAGAGAAATTCTCGACATTGGCACGTATCTATTCGGAGGATCCTGGCAGCGCGAGAAAGGGTGGAGAACTTGGTCTTGCTTCCAAGTCCATTTTCTGGCCGGCGTTCTCAGATGCGGCAATGTCATTGAAGCCGGGCGTCATTTCGCAGATTGTGGAGACTCCGGACGGATTCCATATCATTGAAGTTCTCGAGAAGAAGGGCGATATGTTCAATGCACGCCATATTCTCATCAAGCCTTCTTACACTGACGAGGACAGACAGAAGGCATTCAAGACATTGGATTCTTTGAAGACTGAAATCCAGAACAATGCCGTGACCTTCCAGATGGCCGCGCGTTTCTATTCCCAGGATGCCCAGACCAAGACTAACGGAGGACAGATGGCAGACCCTTACACCGGTTCGTCTTATTTCGAAATAGACCAGCTCAAGCCTGAGGATTATGCCGCCATCAAGGATTTGAAGGAAGGTGAAATTTCCGAGCCTGTGCAATCTACTGACAATGAGGGACGTAACGGAAATACCGTCTATAAGATAATCAAGGTTGACAAGATTATTCCTGCGCACACCGCTTCTTTCGACAATGATTACAGTGAACTTCTCGAGGACGCCCGCAGCAAGAAGCAGGAGGCTGCCATTGACCAGTTCATCAATGGAAAGATAAAGACGACTTACATTATCATTGACCCTCTTTTCAAGAATTGCGATTTTTCTCGCGAAGGCTGGAACAAGATTGCGCGAGAGGGCGAATCCGGTAAATAATCATGAATTTCCGCAGAAGTCTCATAACAGTATTGATATTTCTGTCAGCTATATTCCGCCTGTCTGCCCAGGAAAAAGGCAGTCAGGTGGATTCTCTTGTACGTCTGCTCAGTGCCCAGTCCATGGAACTCATCGAAAAGAACGGCCTGAATTACCGTAAGGTGACCGGACCGGCCAGGTTCCTGCACAATGACACGTATCTGATTTGCGATACGGCTTTGTGGAATGTTTCTTCCAATGAGATATATGCCATCAAGAATGTCAAGATTCTTCAGGACCAGACTGTTCTGACAGGTGACAAACTCACTTACTATGTCGATCGCGACTTGGCCGAATTCAGGGGTTCGCTGGTGCAGCTGGAGGACAAGGACAGAAATGTCCTGCGAACAGAATATCTGGATTACAACACGAGGGACAGTGTTGCCGTCTTTTTCAACGGCGGTTCGATGAGGGATAAGGATGGCCAGATAATAGAAAGCCGTACAGGTACTTACGACTCCAAACTGAAGACTTTCACTTTTACCGATGATGTGAATATGTTCACTGATTCTATTTTCGTGAAGTCATCGTCCATCATCTACGACGCGAATCGTAATATGGCCACATTCGGCTATAATACAGATACTTGGAGCGAGGACAACATGCTTTCCGCCAATGCCGGCTGGTATGACAGGAACAAGGAGATTTTCTTGTTCAGGAAGAATGTCCACGGCATGAGCGATACTCAGGAAGGCTGGGCTGATTCTCTGTTCTATTACAGGTCCAGCGGGAATATCGAGATGCTCGGCAATGCCCAGGTGATAGACACTACCCGTGACGTGTCAGCATTGGCCGGCAAGATTTATTACACCGACACGCTGTCTCAGATAGTCCTGTCCAGAAAACCTGCTGTCATTGGCATTGTCAAGGAAGAAAATGCCGCGCCGGACACGGTTTATTTCGGGGCGGATACCCTCATTGCCAGAACACGGATGATGTTCGAGATCGAGGACGGCCTGAAGAAGGCTGCCGAGTCGCGTCTCAAGGATCTTTCTGTCGATGCAGTCCAGAATTACCGTCAGAAGGCTGCGAAAGAGGCTGCCGAAGCTGCGGCAAAGGCCGCGGAGGAAGATCCGAACAGACCGAAACCGCAGCAGAAGAACCAAGGAAAGGGTAAGGTCAATGACAATGCGACTGCAAAGCCGGCAGGCCCTTCCGACAAGGCCAGGCAGGCCGATGCCGCTAAGGAATCTGAGCAGCCTAAGGAGGCTGAAGAAGTTGCTGCACAGAAAGATACGCTTGCGGCAAAGGCCCCGGAGGCTGCGGATACACTGGCATTGACAAAACCATCAGAATCAGATGCGGCGGCTGCGGACAGCCTTGGAACTGCTCCGGCAGATTCTACGGCATTGACTTCAGAGGCATTGAAAGAACTCGCGGATTCTGTCGGTGTTCAGGCTGACAGCCTTGCGGCCCCTAAGGATTCCACAAAGCTGAATTTCATCACTGCAATCAGAAATGTGAAGATGTATAAGTCTGATATTCAGTTCGCTTGCGATTCTCTGGAGTATAATGACCTGGATTCTCTAGTGCGGATGTATCAGAAACCTGTTGTCTGGAATGAGACCAACAGGCAGTATTCTTCGGATAGTCTTTATGCCGTTATCAAGGGCAGTTCCCTTCAAAAGGCCAGTCTGATGTCCAATGCGTTTATCGTGGTGCAGGAGGATTCGCTGTGTTTCGACCAGATTCGTGCGACCGAGATGTTGGCTTACTTTGACGAAAAGGGCGGCCTGACCCGCTTCGATGCGCTTGGTGAGGCCAATGCCATTTTCTACATTCCTGAGGATAGTGTCTATGCGACGGTCAACAAGAGTGCTGCGAAGATGCTCTATGCCCAGTTCAAAGATGGCGATTTGGACAAGGTCTATTATTTCGAGTCTGCCAAGAATGATGCCTATCCTGTCGCTCAGATGTCTAAGGATGACCGTGTCCTCAAGGGTTTCAACTGGGATCCCGAGAGGCGCCCCGCAGGTCGTGAAAGCATAACGCCGCTTTCATTAAGGGCTTCAGAAAGAGATTATTACGCGTCACGTCCGAGAACGACGTTCACTTATACTGACAAATATTATCCGGGTTATATTCCGGGCGTCATGAAGGAAATCGAGCGCGGTAGGCTTGCCAAGTCAGAAGCGAAGGCTCGCAGAAGGGCTGCCGCCCAGGCAAAGGCCGCGCAGGATTCATTGACAGTCGCCCGCGATTCTGCCGCTGTCGATTCATTGTCAATGTCACCGGCGGATTCCTCTTCAGCGGTTCCTGCTCTCGCGGACTCCACAAAAGCCGGGGCCGATTCATTGTCAATGTCACCCGATTCGTCTATTGTCAATGCTAGTGTGACGGATCCCGCCGCCCTTAAGAAGGCTCAGCGTGATTCCCTCCGAGCAGCCAAGATAGCAGCCCGTGAGGCCAAGTGGGCCCGTCTGGATAGTCTGGATGCCGCCAAAGCCAAAGCGGCCGCGGATAAGAAAGCTGCCAAACTTCGTGCGAAGAAACTCAAGGAAATTCTCGCTGCCGAAGCCCGTGAACGGAAAGAAAATGCCCGTCTGGATAAGTATAAGGCTTCTTTTGCCAAGCAGAAAGAGCGCAAAGACAAGCGCAAGGCCCGACTTTCGGAAAAGAAAGCCCTTTCTGACAAAAAGAAAGATAATTCCAAGAAGGAGAAGGATCCTCTCAATGTTCCTTTGCGGGCGACTGACCTTAAGTCTTCTCTAGATGACGTAGCAGTCGATAATTCCACGTCCGAAAAGGTCCCTCCTATAGAGGAAACCGATAACATTGAATAGAATTCAATCCTTAGCAGCCGTTTCCATGGGGGGTGTTAAGGATTGATTATTTTGTGCCATATGTAACGTCCTCCCCATCGTTCAGACACCGCGCCTGCCCTGCCCTTGTCGCATATCCATCCATTTTTAAAAAGTTTGCTATATCATACTTTTTCTTGCAATTCCTAGAAATAATGTATATTTTTGCGTTAAAAGTATGATTTATTGGACTTATGGAACTTGGCTATGTGATAAAAAGTCGTAGGAAAACTCTTGCTATATCACAGTTGGACCTCGCTGAAATGGCTGGAGTAGGCTTGGCGACCGTCAAAGATATTGAGCGGAAGAAGGGAAATCCTTCGATGTCGACGGTATTGAAAATATTGGAGGTCTTAGGAATGGAAATCGTCTTTCGGGTTCGTCAGACAGTCTGATTATTTAGAATAAGAATATGAGACGGTTAGACGTATATGTAAACGACAGAAAAGCCGGGATGCTGACAGAGAAGTATCCTGGTGGCGGATATTGTTTCCAATATGAGACTGACTATTTTTTGTCTGATGCTCCTTCAATATCTGTTACATTGTCAAAAAGAAATAAAATCTACGAGTCGGCTCTTTTGTTTCCTTTCTTCGCGAATATGCTTCCTGAAGGAGCAAATCGCAAGGTAATATGTAGAACTAAAAGAATTGACGACAATGATTTATTCGGCATTCTTATCGCTATGGCGGGAAGCGATTTCATAGGAGGAGTCAGTTTAAAAAAAGCAAAGATAAATGATTGATATTCAATGCTGCCCTTCATGTCTTGATGAAGGATATACCACATATTGTCCGAATGCAATCAAGTCATTGTTCGATGGTGTCAAGGTAAGTCCATATCTGGATTTTGAACTTGAGAATGTCCGAAATAGGCAAACAATTATTGATGCCATGCATCGGATTTCTGTGTCTGGTGTTCAGGAAAAATTTCCTGCAATCATTGACTCCGGGCATATCAGGATTGCGGAAGATAATGAGCAATCTACATATATTCTGAAACCGGCCCCTTGGGATGAAACGTTGCGCGAGCGTAAACAAATTCCTGCTAATGAGCATCTTACAATGCAAATAGCTTTCCGTGTTTATGGTATTGATACTGCGGCCAACGGATTGTGCTTTACCAAGAAAGGTCAGATGGTCTATATAACCAAAAGATTCGATGTGCTTCCCAATGGCACCAAATTGCTGATGGAAGATTTTGCTTCGGTAATCGGAAAAGATGAGGGGGAAGCGGGAAAAGAATTCAAATACTGTGGTTGCTATGAGGATATTGCAGTTGCAATCAGAAAAAATGTTTCTGCGTGGATGGTTGATATGGAGAAATTCTTCGAACTTATTTTGTTTAACTACATATACGCAAATGTGGATGACCATTTTAAGAATTTTTCCTTGGTGCTGAGAGGGACTGACTATCGTCTTGCGCCAGCGTATGACTTGCTGAATACAAGTTTGCATGTAAGTGGCGATGACTTTGGTCTTGATGGCGGTCTTTCACCGAATATCTTTAAAAGTGACGTGTATGATCAGTCAGGACATCCATGCCGCATTGACTTTGTGCGCTTTGGAGAACTGATTGGGCTACGGATGCCTCGTATCAACCGGATTCTTGACAAATATATGCGGTTGCCTGAATTAGCCGTTACACTTATAGGGAACAGTTTTCTGAACGATAAGATGAAACGTCTTTACTTGAGAACTGTAAATGAGCGAATTGCAAGATTTATTCGTGTTTCTGATTAGCAGGCCGTTCCGGATGATCATGCTTAAAAAGTGAGTCATAATTCACCCTCATTGAACATAAAATAGCGATGGCGGCCTCCACGTGAAGGCCGCCATCGCTATAAATGCTTGATAATGTGTCCTGTAGGTTATTCCGCGTAAAGCTTGATGATGTTCAGCACTACCTCGGAGGCCTTCTCAATGTTCTCGAGAGGGGCGAACTCCATCTTGCCGTGGAAGTTCATGCCGCCGGCGAAAATATTCGGACATGGGAGGCCTTTGAATGAAAGATTTGCTCCGTCGGTACCGCCACGTATTGGCTGGATCTTCGGTTTGACGCCCGCCATTTCCATAGCCTTGACAGCAGTCTCAACAATGAAATAATATGGCTCCACCTGCTCGCGCATATTGTAGTACTGGTCCTTAACTTCCAGAGTAGCAGTACCTTCACCATACTTGACATTGATAAACTTTACGCACTGCTCGATGAGTTCCTTCTTCTCCTCGAACTTCTTCCGGTCGTGGTCGCGGATGATGTAGCCGAAATCAGCCTCCTCGACAGAACCTTTGAAACTGATGATGTGGAAGAAACCGTCATAGCCCTCTGTCAGCTCAGGACGCTGGCCGATAGGAAGCAAGTCATTGAACTCCATGCCGATAAGGATGGCATTCTTCATCTTGTCCTTCGCGTAGCCCGGGTGGACATTGCGTCCTTGGATATGAATCTTGGCTGAAGCGGCATTGAAATTCTCGAACTCGAGCTCGCCGATTTCGCCGCCATCCATAGTGTAGGCGTAATCCGCTCCGAACCTCTTGACATCGAACTTCACGACACCACGTCCGATTTCCTCATCCGGAGTGAAACCGATCTTGATGTCACCATGCTTGAACTCAGGATGCTCTACCATATACTGCACGGCATTCATAATCTCCGCAACACCAGCCTTGTCATCAGCGCCGAGAAGAGTTGTTCCGTCAGTGGTGATGATGGTCTCACCCTTGTGAGCAAGCAATTCCGGGAACTCTGATGGCTTCAGATAAAGACCGGGAACGCCCTTCAAGGCAATATCAGAGCCATCATAATTTTCAATGATCTGCGGCTTGACATTCGCACCTGAAGCATCAGGAGAAGTATCCACGTGCGCGATAAAGCCGATAGCAGGAACCTTCTTGTCAATGTTGGAAGGCAAAGTTCCCATCACATATCCGTACTCATCGAGAGTGGCCTCTACTCCCATGTCGTTCAGCTCCTTGCAGAGCAATTTCAATAAATCCAGTTCCTTGGCCGCACTTGGCTGGGACTCTGAATTTTCATCAGACTGAGTGTCGATTGCGACATATCTCAGAAATCTGTCCAATATCTTTTCCATATAATATTATGTATTATGCGTTTTTGTTAGTTTTGACTTTCATCGCAGTGCCTGTGATGAATGCGATGATGGCAATATAAGGCAGGATAGCGATTGCCTCTCCATAAGCGGCATGCCAACCGGTCATGTACATATCGACGTTAGCGAACTTGAGAATTGCGCTGACAACACCCATGAGCGCTCCGCCGGCGATGAAACCGGACGCGATGAGCGTACCCTTCTCCTGTCTTGCAGCATTTACCTTCTCATCATTGCTTCTAGTGCTGACGAACCAAGAAATCGCGCCGCCGACGAGGAGAGGAAGGTTCAGGTCAATAGGAATGAACATTCCGAGAGCGAATGCAAGTGCAGGTATCTTGCACATTGTCAATGCTATAGCAATCAATGCTCCGATTCCATAGAGTATCCAAGGGGCTCCGCCGCCGTTCATCAACGGCTGGATGACAGCCGCCATGGCATTGGCCTGAGGCGCTACGAGAGCGTTGTCTCCGGTAAATCCGAAGGTCTTGTTCAGCACGAGCATCACTCCGCAGACAGTTGCGGCTGCGACAGCGACACCGGCAAACTTCCAGATTTCCTGCTTCTTAGGAGACGAGCCGATCCAGTAACCTATCTTGAGATCGGTCACGAAAGAACCCGCAACCGAAAGTGCCGTGCAGACAACTCCGCCGATGACGAGGGCTGCCGCCATGCCGACATTTCCCTTCAATCCAACAGCCACGAGGATGAGAGAAGCGATTATCAATGTCATAAGTGTCATTCCGCTGACAGGGTTGGAACCGACGATTGCGATGGCATTGGCCGCAACGGTGGTGAAGAGGAATGAGATGATACCGACGATGAGTACGCCGATCAATGCCTGCCAGATGTTTTCGACTACTCCGCCGAAGGCGAAGAATGCGAATACGGCCAAAAGGGTGATGACGATACCGAAAACGATGATTTTCATTGACATATCCTCATCTGTCCTGTCGGCATTGACCTCCTCCTTGCCTGGTTTTTTGGAGAATTCTCCGGCTGCGAGGCTTACGGCAGACTTGATCACTCCGAAGGATTTGATGATTCCGATGATGCCGGCGGTAGCAATGCCTCCGATTCCGATGTGGCGCGCGTAGTTGCGGAAAATTTCGTCCGCAGACATGTCGCCGATTGTCTGGGTAATGCCGGAATTCATAAGGTCAATGACTTGTCCGCCCCAGAGAACGTTCATCAGAGGGATGATGACGAGCCATACAAGGAAACTTCCGCAGCAGATGATGAATGCGTATTTCAGGCCGACGATATAGCCGAGACCGAGGACGGCCGCGCCTGTGTTTAGCTTCAATACAACTTTGGCCTTGTCCGCCACGTACTGTCCTGCGTGCATCACTGTCGTGGTTACCGTTTCGCTCCATGCTCCGAATGTCGCGATGATGAAATCGTAGAGACCGCCGACGAGACCGCTCAAGATCAATGTCTTTGCGTTGTTTCCGCCGCCTTCGCCGCTGACGAGCACCTGAGTGGTGGCTGTCGCTTCAGGAAATGGATACTTTCCATGCATTTCCTTGACGAAGTATTTTCTGAATGGAATCAGGAAGAGAATGCCTAGGATACCGCCGAGCAGCGAAGAGAGGAACATCTGCATGAAGTTCACTTCCACACCTAATATATATATGGCTGGGAGGGTGAAGATGGCTCCGGCAACGACCGCACCTGAGCATCCGCCGATGGACTGGATGATGACGTTCTGTCCGAGTCCGCCTTCTTTTCCGAGTGCGCTGGTCAGTCCGACGGCGATGATGGCAATCGGAATTGCAGCTTCGAATACCTGTCCGACCTTAAGTCCAAGGTAGGCTGCTGCGGCAGAAAAGAGGATTACCATCAGAAGTCCGACGCATACTGAGTAGGGGGTAACTTCTGGATAGGTTTTGTTGGGGCTGAGCAGTGGCTCGTATTTTTCGCCCGGTTTCAGTTCCCTCTGCGCGTTTTCCGGCAGGGATGTTCTGTGTTCTTTCATTTGTTATAACCTGTTTTTATGTTTCGACATAATATATTATTGTGTTGGTCCCACAAATATAATTAAATATGGTTTCAAAACATACTTAGTAACTTTCAAAAATAACCTGCATTATCTTAGTAATCCTTAAAAAATAACTTGGTAATCTTTGCGAGTCTTTTCGGTCTAAATTTCTGCCTCATCAGTTGCGTACGTCCAGTACACTCCTTCTTCGAAAAGGAATTTACTCTCGAAAATCCTTTACAAATCTTTACCAACTTATTTTTTCACGCTTACTTAATGAATCTTTTCGGTTTATATCTTTTTTCTCATCAGTCATGTGCCACCGGCACACGCCTTCTTCGAAAACAGATCTATCCTCGAAAATCTTCTCTTAATCTGAGGCAACTTATTTTTTCACGTTACTAAATCTAAGAAATAATCATTAATTTTGCTGAAATTGACCATTCGGGAGAGTTGTGGCATTCCGATTATTTACCTGATTATGTACGAACCATCCATGTCTTTCACTGAGGAGACCGGGCCTGGAACTGATTCCGGGGGCGGCGGAAATCCTGTTTTCGGAGAAGAGTCAATGCCGGAGGATGTACGGCTGCTCGGTTCGTCTGAGGTCGGATATTCTGAGATATATCGGGCTAAGATTGATGGTAAGTTCGTGGTCCTCAAGTCATTGAAACCGGAACTCAGGGGAATTCCCATGTATGAGCATCTTCTGCATAAGGAGTATGAAATCGGTTATGACCTGGACCACCCGAATATCTGTCAGATCCAGAGATTCGGAAAGTTTATCGGGCTGGGCAACTGCATTGTCATGCAATGGATTGACGGTGTGACGCTCAGGTCAATGCTTGGGCACATGGATGCGGGGCAGGAGAGGAAAATTATCGACGGTATCTGTGATGCGCTGGAGTATATCCACAGCAAGCAGATCGTTCATCGCGACCTCAAGCCTGAAAATATTATTATCACGCATAATGGCCAGAATGTCAAGTTGATAGACTTTGGTCTTTCTGATGCTGACTGGTTTGCCGTGCTGAAGATTCCTGCAGGGACAAGGCGTTATGCCGCGCCGGAACTTATCGGCGGCAAGGCTGTGGATTGCGGGGCAGATATCTATTCCCTCGGCTGTATTCTGAAGGAAATGTCACCACGTTACCGTAAAGTCGCTGAAAAATGTGCTGCCGTGTCTGCCGCAGAAAGATATCGTGATATCCGAGAGGTTCGCAAAGCATTGAAGGTCAATGATAATGCCCGTATCTGGAGGATTCTGGAGGGAGCGGCTCTGGTTGCTGTCTTGGCAGCTGTCGCCGTGTATCTTTTTTCTGACGGCAGCAGCAGGGTTCCCGATAAGGTTTTCCGGGAGATTACGGAAGAGATAATCGAAGCGGACAAGTAATTATTATAAATCAGTTATTAGCCATGTCAGGAGTTGCTTTTTCTGACAATCCGATGACATTGACAATATTCAAGTGGAAGGCTGTTTTATTCTGTGCGGTCCTTGCGCTGGCGGTGTCCTGCTCCGGGATTCCGGCTGCTGACGTTTTTGTCGCGCCTCGCATTGTGGAAACCTCCTGTATGGTTGATGAGAATGCCGTCGAGCTTACATGCATCTATTCTACCAAACTTGGGTTCAAGCAGTTCGGTTTTTCATATGGTTCGAAGGAAGGAGGAATGACGGATGTCATCAGTACTGACGTCCAGCCTCATGAATTCAAGGTACGGCTTACGGACCTCCAGTATGACTCGACTTATACTTATTATGCCTTCATATCTAATGGCTCAAGACGTTATCCGTCTTTCGAATCAGAGTTCAAGACAGAGCCATGTCCTGAGGAAAAGTCAATGATTGACAAGTATTTCGCTGATCATGATTTCCTTTCGGAGGTCATGAAGGTTGCTGATGCGAATCATGACGGACATATTTCTGTCAGTGAAGCGAAGGCGTTGACGTCTTTGGATATTTCCCGTGACATATATTCGATAGATGGTCTGGAGTATTTTGAAAATCTCAGGTCTCTCACCTGTCCAGGGTACTACATTCCGTCATATCTGGATTTATCTTGCCTAGAGAATCTTGAGTGTCTCAGTGTCCCGGACTGTAAGTTGGAGTCTATTGTTCTGCCGGAAAAGATAAAGCATTTGAATGTCCGCAACAATGAATTGTATTCGTTGGATGTGGGTAGATGTCCTCTTCTCGAAACTCTGGACTGCTCTGAAAATCAATATCTTGTGTTGCTTTACCTGCTGGTGGACAATTGTATCAGGGAGATAAACTGCGATCATACCGCAATTAATATTCTGGATTTGACGGGCTTTTCTTCTCTGCAGTCTCTGGTGCTCATGAATTCCACATATTCGTATCTGGAGAAAGTCATATTGAAAGGATGTTCGTCACTTTCGACTTTGAAACTCAATTCCGGCAGGATGACAGAGATTGACCTTCATGACGCCACAGACCTTGATGTCGTGGAGATTTACGGCGGCAAATATGGAAATTTGATGACATTTGATTTGTCAATGATAAAGAACGTGTCGGAGTTTGTCTTGATGGATTGTCCTGTGTCTGAACTTGATTTTTCGTCTAACTGCAAGATGGTGAAGTCTGTGACTGTTGAAAGGACAGATGTGGAGTCGCTTGATTTTACCGGCTGCCATGAACTTTCTACTATTGTGCTGAGAGATAATGAATTGCTTAAGTCTGTCAAGCTGCTGTCAGGTCATGAATATGTGCTGGAGATTCCGGAAACGGTCGAGTTGATCTACGAGTAGTAGGCGGCCTGTTTTGTGGGGTCAGAGCGCATATGTGATATTGATAAATTCTGGTTTTTTTGTACATTTGCAAGAATCGGTTTTGGAATATGCCCACAGCTGAATTTCCTGATAACTTAGAAACATTGAAAATGAATATTCGAAAGCATTTTATATATTTCATCGCAATCTTTGCATTGGTCGCATCATGTACCGGAATTCCGGGTGCCGAAAGTTTTGTCGCACCGCAGATTGTGGAGACTTTGAGCAAAGTAAAAGGAGATACAGTCGAACTTACATGTGTATATTCTTCCAAGGTCGGCTACAGCCAGTATGGTTTTTCTTATGGTGCCAAAAATGCCGACATAAAGGATGTGTTATGCGATGATGTGCAGCCCAATGCGTTCAAGGTCGAGATTACGGGCCTTCCGTACAATACGACTTTCACTTACTCGGCTTTCATTTCGAATGGCTCCAGACGCTACCAGTCTTTCGAGGCGGAGTTCTCTACCGGACCTGATCCGGCTGATACGGTGATTATCGATGATTTCTTCGAGGACAAGGCGCTTCTTTCGTATGTCTTGAATCAGGCCGACAAGAATGAAGACGGATGTCTTTCCGTAGGTGAGGCCAGGTCTGTGAAATCTTTGTTTTTAGATTGTGACGTCGAGTCTTTAGCAGGGCTGGAGTACCTTGAGAATCTTACCACTCTTTCTTGTATTTCCTGCGATATCCCTACAAATCTGGATTTGTCTTTCCTGACCAGGCTGGAGAATCTCGAGGTTACTTGGTGCAATTTGAAATCCGTCAAACTGCCTGTCAGTCTCAAGTACTTGGATGTCAGCCATAATAAATTGAAATCTCTCGATCTGACTTCGTTCCCGTCTCTTGAGACAGTGATATGCAGTCAGAATACGTACTTGAATTCACTTTTGACATTGAAAGGCATAAAGAGACTTGAGTGTACCGATACGTCCTTGGAGACACTGGATTTGACCGGCTATTCTTCTCTGGAGGCTCTTGTCTTCGCGTCTTCTTCAAATGGTGTTCTTCAGGATATCATTTTGAATGGTTGTACTTCCCTTACTGAGTTGAAGATCGAGACCGGCAGGATGAAAACGGTCGACCTTTCCGACAGCCCCAATCTTAAGAAGGTGGCCATTTATTCCGGCATTTATTATGATTTGGCATCGTTTGATCTTTCTATGGTCAAGAATGTGCAGAATTTCACCTTGCAGGATTGCCCGGAGACCAATCTGGATTTTTCGTCAAACTGCAAGAAACTCAAGTCCGTGACTGTTGACCGTACAGGCGTAACGGAACTGGATTTCACTGGTTGTCCAGATCTTTTTTCCATCACTTTGAGAGAGAATTCTTCTCTTAAGTCCGTCAAACTGATTGCCGGACACGACTATGAGGTGCAGGTTTATCCGAAAGTGGAAGTTACCTACGAGTAAGAATCTGTGAATGATTTCAAAACGGCTTCCAAGAGGGGAGTCGGGTGCTGACTTCTAGATTTTCTTTACGAGCGTGAGTCCGTCGGAGGCACCTGCCACATAGGGTGCCGTCTCCTTGCCGTTGCGCAGAATCTTGGAAATGAAGAGCGGATAGGTTTCGACGAAGGCCTCGACAGAGAATCTGTCATCCGGTTTCAGCTGTGAATTCTCTGAACTGAGGACTACAAACTGTTCATTACCAAGATATTCCAGAGTGACGACCCTGTCCGGTTTCCAGCCAATCATGATTTTCTGGCCCTTCTCGATAGCCTTCGATGAAATGATAGTGCCGGAAAAGAACGTCGACTGATTCTCATCTGAATAGTCCTGATAATCTTTGCAGAAGGCTGTGTAGTCCTCGAAACCGATAAAACGGGAGAGAATGTTTAGAGTTGCCAGCCTTGGAGTCGGACACATTGACACATAGCCCCAGAGGCGCTTCAGAGTAGAAGCGCTCAACAAATTACCCGTTTCCTCCTCTATTTTATGGGAAAGCAGATCGAAGTCGCTCGAAGTCTGAATCGCGCGACCATATTTACGCTCGGTGCAGCGGAGTAAGTAGTTGATTTCTGGAGAGTCAGGTGTCATAGCTTAAAGTTTTTCATTTCAAATCCAGCTCCACCGGGCAGTGGTCTGAGCCAAAAATCTCATTATGAATCTCAGCCCCGGATATTCTGTTTTTCATTGACTCTGAAACAATGAAGTAGTCGATTCTCCATCCGGCATTGCGCTCGCGGGCCTTGAAGCGGTAAGACCACCACGAATACTTCACGGTATCAGGGTTGAGCATGCGCCAGGAATCCACGAAACCTGCATCGAGAAGAGCATTGAACTTGCCCCTCTCTTCATCTGTAAAACCGGCATTATGCCTGTTCGAAGTAGGATTCTTTATGTCGATGTCATTGTGCGCGACGTTGAGGTCTCCGCAGATGACAACGCCTTTCTTTTCCGCGAGCCCGCTCACGTAAGAGCGGAAGTCATCCTCCCATTTCATTCTGTAAGTCAGACGCTTAAGCTCGTCCTGAGAGTTAGGGACATAAACGCAGACAAGATAAAAATCATCGAATTCCATCGTGATGACACGCCCCTCGTGATCGTGTTCGTCAATGCCGATGTCATTGGACACGGAAAGAGGCTTTATGCGCGTGTAGATAGCTGTTCCGGAATAACCTTTCTTGTCGGCGTAATTCCAATATGATTCGTAGCCGTCGAACTCCAGATCCAACTGGCCTGCCTGCATCTTGGTTTCCTGCAGACAGACCACGTCGGCGTCAAGAGCCTTGAAAGACTCCCCGAAGCCCTTTCCGGCACAGGCTCTAAGCCCGTTGACATTCCAGGATATGAGTTTCATGATATTCTATTCTAGAGTCCACTCGGCACCGTCCTTGGTGTCTTTGACGACAATGCTGAGGGCTTTCAGATGGTCACGGATACTGTCACTTGTGGCCCAGTCTTTTGCAGCCTTGGCCTTTGCCCTTTCTTCAATGACCATGTCCATAAGGCCAGCGATGGTCTTGCCTGCCTTTCCGGAATCACCTGACTCGTCAATGAGTCCGAGGACGCCATAGACGATGTCATCGAAAAGTCTGAGAAGAGTCTCGATGTCTCCCTTTCCGAGAGTGCCCTTCTTTTCTTTCTCAGTATTGATCAGTTTCACTGCATCGAAGATGTGTGACAGTGCTACAGAAGTGTTGAGGTCATCGCAGAGGGCTGCATAAGTGCCATCGAAAACGGCCTTGACAGCCTCGCTTTCTGCCGGGCATGTATCCGGAGCGACATCGTCCAGGAACTCACCGTATTTCATGGCATTGGCAGCATCCCCGTCGGTTCCTTTGACATTGACCTGAACTCCTGCGGCAGCGGCGATTCCGCGAAGGTCCTGAGCGGCCTGCATTACGCGGCGGTAGCCTTTCTCGGCAGCCTGTAGCGCCTCATTCGAGAAATCGAGCGTGCTGCGGTAGTGCGCCTGGAGGATGAAGAATCTCACGGTCATAGGCGAGTAGGCCTGCTCGAGTTTCGCGTGTTCTCCGGCGAAAAGCTGAGGCAGGGTAATGAAGTTGCCGAGTGACTTGCCCATCTTCTGTCCGTTGATGGTAATCATGTTGTTATGTACCCAGTATCTTACGCCCTGAGTGCCGCGAGAGGCCTCGTTCTGGGCGATTTCGCACTCGTGGTGAGGGAACATCAGGTCCATTCCGCCGCCGTGGATGTCGAATTCATTGCCGAGGTACTTTGCTCCCATGACAGAGCATTCGAGATGCCATCCCGGGAAACCTTCGCCCCAAGGAGAAGGCCATCTCATAATATGCTGAGGTTCAGCCTTTTTCCAGAGTGCAAAGTCGTATGGCGCACGCTTGTCGCTCTGTCCGTCCAGAGTTCTGGTTCCTTCCAGAGTGTCATCCAGAGTTCTTCCTGACAGGATTCCGTAATGGAACTTCTGGTTATATTTCGCAACATCGAAGTAGATGGAACCGTTGCTCTCATAAGCGTATCCTGCATCCAGGATTTTCTTTACGGTTTCGATCTGCTCGATGATATGTCCCGATGCACGAGGCTCGATGGATGGCGGTGCAACATTGAGCATCCTCATGGCCTCATGGTAGCGGAGGGTATAGGTCTGTACAACTTCCATTGGCTCAAGCTGTTCCAGCCTGGCCTTCTTTGCAATCTTGTCCTCTCCTTCGTCCGCATCATGCTCGAGGTGACCTACGTCTGTGATGTTGCGCACATAGCGGACCTTGTATCCGAGATGCTTGAGGAATTTGAAAAGGACGTCGTATGTCACGCCCGGTCTTGCATGTCCGAGATGGGCATCGCCATAGACTGTAGGTCCGCAGACATACATGCCCACGTGACCCGGGTGAATCGGAACGAAGAGTTCCTTTTTGTGTGAAAGTGTATTTGTAAGAAATAATTCGCGCATAGTCAAAGTGTTTTAACAATATTGCTAAGTTAAATATTTTACTCTAGTTTCGCAAGTTTGCCCGTCCGGGCCGGCTTGGCTGGAATCTATTTGATGGTAACTACGATGGCCGCCATGAAGCCGAATTCATCTTCCGGTGCCGGCGCATATTCGCATGTCCACCACCTCTCGTCCAGTTCCGTTGTCAATGCCTTCCTGAGGACGCCATCCCCTTGTCCGTGTATGAAGATGATTTTCCTTCCGAGATGCATCTCGTTGTTCTCCATAATCTTGCGGAAGGCATTGAGCTGCCAGTCGAGGAATTTCTCCCTCGGAAGGTCCTTTGGATGCTCCAATGCATTGATATGCAGGTCGTAAATTAGGTATTTGGATGCTGACTGCGGTACATGTCCTCTGCCTGATTTTCCGCCCATCCTTGCTCCGCCGTATTTGTCGTCCAGAAAGACGTCGCCTCCGCAGAGGTAGTCTTCAAGCGTGGCATTGCTGCCGTCCGCCGCTACCTGATGCCTCACAGGTTTTGCAAGAGGCTTCACTGCTGCCGCCTTCTGAATGGTCTTTTCTTCCTTTTTCATCTTTTTGGCCAAGTCCTTCAGCCCAGCCAGAGCATTTATCTTTTCCATGTTGGTGTCATTTGTCTTTTATAAACTGTCCCGACTCGGAAATGTACGACCAGAGGCCGCAGATGAGCTGCGTAATGGTCTGGGATTCATGTGATAACGTTGCGAATACGATACCCATTCCGAAAGGGACTCCATAGATTGAGGTCAATGCTGCCGCGACGATGTAGTGGAATGCACCGAATCCGCCCGGAACCGGTACGAGTGAGCTCAGGCTTCCCGCAAGCATGAGAAAAAGAGCATCCATCACTCCGAGGTCCGCAAGTTTCGCAACCGAATCCGCCATGTCCATTGTCAATGCTGCTGTGTCCATGCCTTTTACAGCGTTCAGGACGGAAAGGCTCATGACCCAGTACATGGTCCACACCAATGCGGTGTAAATCATGAACTTCCACCATTTTTTCATCTTGAAGCAACTGGCTACACCTTGCCACAGCCCCTTCGCAAAACTGAAGACCATGCGTGTCAATGCGTTGCGGTGTCTGAAATGCCACACCGCCCACATCATCGCAGCGAGAATGATTATTGTCAATGTCAATATTCCCCAAAGGCTCATGTCAATCCTGTCGGAAAATGGACGGAATATCTTGTCAATGAAGAAGTTTCCGAAACGGTTCCACATGAATACGGCCATTACCGTGACGAGCAGCAGCATTGTGAGTACGTCCCATGACCTTTCAAGTACGACTGTTCCGAGTACCTTGTCGTATGATGCTTTCTTTCTGTTCTGAAGGGTTTCGGCCGGGTCTGCATCCTTTGGGACAATGTTGTCGCCGGCAGTATATTCTGAGGTTGTAGCAGAATGTCTTGTCACGAATCCGCAGCGTACGAATTCACCGATTCGCGGGAGCACCAGATTTGCCAGATATCCGATATTGATGGCATTGAAAGTGGCCTTTCTGGTGGTGTCCGGATCTATCGGCAGGAGCAGTTCTCTCCATCTCAATGCTCTGAGCCAGAATGAGATGACTCCTGCCAGCATGGCGACTCCGATCCATTCCCACCGGCAGTTTCTAAGACTTTCCATGAAGTCATTCCAGTTTACGCCCCGGAAGGAAAAATAGAGCAGTATGACTGCCGCTCCTATAGACAATATGTATTTTATCAGTTTCTTGTTCATCCGTCCGTATTTTTGAAACTTCAAATTTAATGCTTTTTAAGCAATTGCGGTGTATAGGACGGGATGCCCTGGAAAAATTTCTGGAGATGTTATGTAACCTTCAAGAAATAACCTGCCTCATCTTAAGGAATCTTTTCGGTCTATATCTGTTTTCTCATCA
>OHOQ01000048.1_pt1 | contig 63166 bp, 40 predicted proteins | sample 1569881 | NCBI WGS metagenome assembly OHOQ01 (sample SAMEA3879596, study PRJEB24766) | human gut metagenome | biome: human-associated habitat; feature: feces | place: USA | collected 1985/1987 | reverse complement strand
CTACGGCACAATAACGCAATTCAAATGTAAAAATAATTATGAACACCTACTTAACAAAGCGAGGAAGGGAAAGTGGCATGTGCTTACTGCTTGCTGAACTTGAAGTGACGGAAGTACACTTCGAGATCCTTGCCGCTGGTGTTCGTGATGCGGAGTTTGGTAGCCTTCATGCCGCCCAATTCATTGCCGGTGTGAATAACAGGGTCGGTGTTTTTGTAATGCAGCAGGCTGACGGTTTTCCAAGCACCGTTGACAAAGAGTTCGAGCTTAAAGTTCTTGGCCACGTCGTTCACGCCGAGGTTGAAGTCCATACCGGCAAAAGTGATTTCGCGGTCGCTTTCGATGGTCATGCTGCCATCCTTCTGCCACTTGATTACTTCGTTCGAGGGGGCTACGCTGATTTCATTGCCACGTGCGGTGACGGGCAACAAGGCCAGTTGCTTGACGTCGGACTGCAACTTGAAGGGATTGAATTCAGCCACGTTGCTGAGTTTCGTTCCGTTTTGCGCGTTGTAAGCATCGACGACCTTGGTAAACAAGGCATTGAGCGTGGGCAGCAACACCTTACCGGCCAGCTTGATGCCGGGCTGGAGTGCGTGGCGCACATCGGAATTTTCGAGTTCATACATTTGCTGCTGAATGGAACGTGCCTGTGCGTAGTAGTTGGCAAACGAGGCTAAGCTGTTGGCTGATGCCTGCTGGGCACGCGGCGATGCCATGTTGCACACGGCTACGCCATAGTCGGCTACATTCTGTGCCTGCAAGAGCCACGGACGCAGTTCGCGCAGCAGTTCGGGATTCTGCTTGTCGGCCAGGAGCAGGTCGGCCGACATACGCAAGTCTTCGCACTTTTGCTTGAGTTCGGCTACGTCGGCGGGGGCAGCGTTGGCAAGTACGCGGCTGCAAAGGGGCTTGATTTCATCGCCTTCTTCGCGACGGAAACCGTGGCCGTTGGGACCGAGGTCTTTGTTGTAAAGTGCAAAGGTGCGGAGTGCTTCGTAGTTGCCGGGCAACACGGCTTTGAGGCCTTTTTCCCAGTCGCGGGCGGGGTCGTAGGCTTTCATGTTCCAAGTGTAGTCGGCTATGCCGTAAAGCGAAATTTTCGAAGCCTCAGCGTGTTCCATGGGGTTCGACACAAAGCCCGACATATCGCCGGCAATGTCGAGTCCGTTGCCATAAGCCGGACCCAGAAGGATGTGGTCGCGTACGAAGTCGCTCACGGGGAAGTTCCACCAAATGTAGGCCTTGCGGTCAATGCGCTGGTTAATCCACTCCATGCTTTCTTTGTCGATGCAGTGTACCACCGAATTGCCCGTCCACATAATCTGGATGTCCTTGTTCATCTTGGTGCCGAGCGTGCGCAGGTAGCCTTTTTCGTCGTTGGCCCAGGCGCGGTTGTACTCCGTGGGACACATGATGAGGGGCGAAATGTCCTTGTGCTTGGCAATGAAGTTGTCGTCGACGTAGTTGAGCAGTTCAGCCTGCTTGTCGGCTTTGGCACCTTCGCCCCAAATGTCGTCGAAGAACACGGCAAACGAACGGATGCCGAGGGCATACATGAGTTCAAGTTTTTTGACGAGGTTGTCGCGGTCGGTATCGTTCCACTTGATGTCGACACCCGGGTGAATGGCCCAATAAAAGTTTACACCCCATTCTTTGGCGTGTTCGTTGAGTTCCTGAATGCGCTTGGCTTCAGCCTCGGGATAGGGCACGCGCCAGTGGTCGCGGTGGTAGGGGTCGTCCTTGGGTCCGTAAATGTAGACATTCATTTTGTTACGGCCATAGAATTCAATTTGGCTCAAACGTGCCTTGTGGCTCCAGGGGGTACCGTAGAAGCCTTCGACCGTTCCGCGGAAATCCACGTCGGGCCAGTCCTTCACGGTAGCGGCTTCGACCTTGCCTTCGGCCAGTGATGCGAGGAGGGTTTGCACGCCGTAGAAGAGACCGGTTTCGTCGGCACCCACAATGACGATGCCTTTATCGTTGATGTCTAAATAGTAGGCCTCGGCCTTGGCGGGCACTTGCTTGGCATACTTCTTTACCGCCTTGTCGCCTTTCACACCAAAGGTGATGGTGCAAACGTGCTGAGCGGCGGCCGAGGTGGGCAGTCCCTTCAGCGTTTGTGAAATGGCGGCATCGAGCGGACGCTGTGCCTTGACAGCATTGAGGCGTGCGGCATCGGCCTTGAGGGTCCATTTGCCGGGCAGCGACATGAGTTGTTTACCGGCAGACTTTACTTCCTGCGGAACAGGATTTACCAAACTGATTTGTGCTTGAGCGGCCGGAGCTGCACACATGGCGAGCAAAAGGCCGGCTCCCAGTATCTGATGTTTCATAGGGAAAGAATTATTTGCTAAATAATCAATGCGCAAAATTAAAGTGTACGCATCGTTACGAAGTGGTTGAAAAAACAGCTGCAAAGCATAGCTAACATACGTTTTACAGCATTTTGCTTTGTTTTACTGTCGAAAAACCAATATGTCAACAAAGATAATCATTTCTTCGATACTAAAATACAGGTGTTTAAAATTATTTTAGCACTGCAAAGAAATGTGGGGGTAAAAAAGAAAAAAGTATGGGGGATTTGGGCAAAAACGAAATGAGAATAGCCCTTATAAGTAGGTGTTCAAAATTATTTAATATAATTCTATCGAAGTATTTTTACTTTGAATCACGTTCTTGCACCGCATTTGTTTGCTCTGTGCTCAGTCACATAGCCCGCTATGCTCCACTGCTTCGCCAAGTCAGGCTGCACCTCAGCATAGCTCTTGAGAGCAAGCTCTCGTCGCTCTGCATTCGGTTTGCACTGACATTCGCACAGAACAAACAACTACAGCACAATAACGCAATTCAAATGTAAAAACAATTTTGAACACCTACTTAGAAAATTATTTTATCAAATTATTGAAACATCGTTATGCAATCGCTGATTGACTTTGTGTTGTTCAACCTCAATTATTGGTGGGTGTTTGTGTTCATGACCATCGAGAGTTCATTCATTCCCTTTCCTTCGGAAGTAGTGGTTCCACCCGCAGCCTTCCTGTCGATGACGCCCGACAGCCCCATGAACATTCTGCTCGTGGTATTGGTGGCTACCCTGGGAGCCGACATGGGTGCGCTCATCAATTATTATCTGGCAAAATGGCTGGGTCGCCCCATCGTGTATAAATTTGCCGATAGCCGCATTGGTCACATGTGCTTGATTGACCGCGCCAAGGTGGAACATGCCGAAGCCTATTTCCGCGAACACGGAGCAGCCTCAACCTTCTTTGGCCGCTTGATTCCCGCTGTGCGACAGCTCATCAGCATTCCTGCCGGACTTGCCGGCATGCCCTTGCGCTCATTCCTGCTCTACACCACACTCGGTGCCGGCATCTGGAACAGCGTGCTCGCCCTGCTGGGCTACATCATTTACCGCATCTATCCTGCCAGCTCTACGCAGCAGGTGGCCGACCTGGCTAAGGGCTACAGCCACGAAATTGGCTACGTCATTTTGGCATTGGCCGTAGTGGTGGTAGGTGTACTCATTTACAAAGGGGCTAAAAAGAACTAATCCGCGTTTCGTGCGGCTGTGAACGCGCAGCCATGCATTGTTCCGCTTTTTCATGCTCATGTATTTCAAAACTTTTCGTATATTGCTGTTTTGCGCCCTGACTGTGGTTTCGGCCGTGGTCAAGGCGCAAAACTGTATCGACACGCTGACTGCCCAACAGCCCACCCCCTGCAACGCATGGTGGCCCAAAGGCGTTACCGAACGCCAGTGGCTTTGGGGAGCCGGACGCGCCAATGTGCTTGATACTTACCTGTCGCCTCTTACTTACGAAGGGCCGGACTTTGCGGCGCAGCATCGAACCGAACGCCGGGCACACTGGGGACAGGGCCGCGTGACGACGGTGAGCCGCTACGGACTGCACCTGGCTTATGGGCATTCGCCCACCGACGACGGCAAGGAATGGGATGCCGAATTCAGTGCTGCAGGCGGTTGGCTTTACAACTGGTTTCCCGTGCCAAATCTGCGGCTGGCAGCCGGAGGGGTGTTTGAACTGTCGGGCGGATTTACTTACAATACCCGGGGCTCGAATAATCCGGCACAAGGGCGTATGGGCATTTCGCTCAATGCCTCGGGACTGGCTGAATACCGCTTTCCGCTGTTTCGGCAAATGGCTTCGGTGCGCCTGTCGGCCGATATGCAGCTGACGGGAGCGCAGTTTTCGCCGGAGTACGGACAGTCGTACTACGAAATATTTTCGCTGGGACATACCGACGGCATCATCCACTTTACGCACCCCGGCAACTGTCCCACTTACCGACTGCGCACCACGGTGAACCTGCCGCTTGCGGGCGCACGCCTAACCTTGGGCTACGAGGCCGACGTGCGGCAAAGCAAATTGGGCGGACTCAAACGCCATGCGTGGCGTAATCAGTTCGTGGTGGGTTATACGCGCTACTTGAAACTGCTGCGCTGAACCGGGCTGCCTGCGTGTGTGGCATGGAACAAAACAATTTATCGGAAATTACGGAAGAGTTTTCAAAAAGCTCTTCCGTATTTTTTTTGCGCCAAAGGTTTTGCCAAAATATATCGGCTATCTCATTTTTTTTTAATACCTTAGCCAACTAATTTGGCTTAGTACATACCTCGAAAAACGAGGCTCCGGTGTAAGCCATAGCAGTTAAACGAAAGGGCCCTGCGGTGCATTGCCTTGCGCTGCAGCTTCGATGGCCTCGTAGGCCGGATGGCCCCATTCAGGTTTACAGTAACCTTTTCATTCACTTCGAAAAATAAAAAAATGACATACAGACATGAATTACAAATGGAACTACGAAGCTCCCGATGCTGCCACGGCAGAAGCGGAAGCGGAGTTGGCCAACGCGCTGGGCATCCATGCCACGCTTGGAAAACTCCTCTTCGACCGAGGCATCACCACTGTGCAGCAGGCGCGGCACTTCTTCCGTCCGCAGCTCTCGGAACTGCATGATCCATTCCTGATGGACGATATGCAGACGGCTGTCGACCGCCTGAACAAAGCCATGGGGCGCAAGGAACGCATCATGGTGTATGGCGACTACGATGTCGATGGCTGTACGGCGGTGGCTTTGGTGTATAAATTCTTGCAGCAATACTATTCGAACGTCGATTACTACATCCCCGACCGCTACGAGGAAGGCTATGGCATTTCGCGCAAGGGCGTGAACTATGCAGCCGAAACGGGGGTGAGCCTGATTATTGTGCTCGACTGTGGCATCAAGGCTATTGACGAAATTGCCTATGCCAAATCATTGGGCATCGACTTCATCATCTGCGACCACCATGTGCCCGACGAAACGTTGCCCTGCGCCGTGGCAATTCTGAACCCGAAACGACGCGACAATCATTACCCTTACACCGACCTTTCGGGCTGTGGCGTCGGATTTAAGTTTATGCAGGCTTTTGCACAGAGCAATGGCATTGAGTTTAACAAACTGACTTCGCTGCTCGACCTCTGTGCCGTGAGCATTGCTTCGGACATTGTGCCTATCATGGGCGAAAACCGCATCCTGGCTTACCACGGACTGCGCTGCCTGAACACGAATCCGAGTATCGGACTGCAGGCTATCGTCGAAGTGTGCGGACTTTCTGACCGCGAACTGACGATGAACAACATCATCTTTAAAATCGGACCGCGCATCAATGCGTCGGGACGTATGCAGAACGGTAAGGAAGCAGTGGACTTGCTGGTGGAAAAGGATTTTTCGGTGGCACTCGAAAAGGCAGGACGCATCAACCTTTACAATGAGGCGCGAAAGGACCTCGACAAGCAAATGACCGAAGAGGCTATCGACCGCGTAAAGGATTTGCCCGGACTTAATGAACGCCGAAGCATCGTGATTTACAGCGAGGACTGGCACAAGGGCGTTATCGGCATCGTGGCTTCGCGCTTGACCGAACAATACTATCGTCCGGCGGTGGTGCTGACACGTTCCGAAGGCATGGCCACAGGGTCGGCGCGTTCGGTGTCGGGCTTCGATGTGTATAAGGCGGTGCAAAGCTGTGCCGACTTGCTTGAAAACTTTGGCGGACATACTTACGCTGCCGGACTGACTTTGCCGGTGGAAAACGTCGAAGAGTTCAGCCGACGCTTCGAGGCTTACGTCACGGAACATATTCTGGACGAACAAACCGAGGCTACACTCGACATTGATGCGCTCATCGACTTTAAGGACGTGACCTTCCGCTACTACCAGCAGTTGCGCCGGTTTGCACCATTCGGCCCGTCGAACCCGAAGCCGGTGTTCTGTACGAAAAAAGTCTACGACTACGGCACAAGCAAGGTGGTGGGACGCGGACAGGAACACATCAAACTGGAACTGGTGGACAATAAAAGCAACAATGTGATGAACGGCATTGCCTTCGGACAGAGTTCGCAAGCGCGATACATCAAAACCAAACGGGCTTTCGACATTTGCTACACCATCGAGGAAAACACGCATAAACGCGGCGAGGTGCAGCTGCAAATCGACGATATTCGCCCGTCGGAAGCTACTGCTGAGGCTAATAAGTAAATGCCTCGTAAGTAGCTGATGAATATAGGAACTGTAAGCAGGTGCTCAGCTGTTGGAATCATCCCATGAAATCGAACAACTGAACACCTGCTTGCTTTTTACCTCACACTGCACAGCACACCAACTGCAGCAATTAAATATCAACCTACATGACCGATTTTCGTGAAATTCTGCGTTCGTATTGGGGATACCCTGATTTCAGGGGCATTCAGCGCGACATCATTGAAAGCATTGCGGCCGGCCGCGACACACTGGGACTCATGCCTACGGGAGGCGGAAAAAGCATTACCTTTCAAGTGCCTACACTGGCGACAGATGGAATGTGTCTGGTGGTTACGCCGCTCATTGCTCTGATGAAAGATCAGGTGGAAAACTTGCGCCGACGCGACATTCGGGCAGCAGCGGTGTATTCGGGACAAACGAAAACGGATATTCTCAATACACTCGACAATGCGGTGTTCGGTGCTTACAAGTTTCTCTACATCTCGCCCGAACGTCTGGCCACGCAGCTGTTTATGAATAAGGTGCAGCGCATGAATGTGTGCCTCATCACCGTCGACGAGGCGCACTGCATTTCGCAATGGGGCTACGACTTTCGGCCGCACTACCTGCGCATTGCCGAAATTCGCCAATTCCTGCCCGATGTTCCGGTGCTGGCGCTCACAGCCACTGCCACGACCGAAGTGGTCAACGACATTCAGGAAAAACTGGGTTTTGCGCAGCCTAACGTGTTTAAAATGAGTTTTGCGCGCGATAACCTGCACTACTTTGTGCGCCCTACGGGAAACAAGGAAGAGGAAATGCTGCACATTTTGAAATCGGTGAAGGGTTCGGCCATCGTTTACACGCGCAACCGACGCAAAACCCGCGAAATAGCCCAGTTTCTCAAGGCTTCGGGCATCGAAGCCTTGTATTTTCACGCCGGACTAACCTCGCTCGACAAGGATGTGCGACAGCGCGCCTGGCAAACCGACGAGGTGCGCGTGATGGTGGCTACCAACGCCTTTGGCATGGGCATTGACAAACCCGACGTGCGATTGGTTATTCACATGGACGTGCCCGATTCTATCGAAGCGTATTTTCAAGAAGCCGGACGCGGCGGACGCGACGGACAAACGGCCTATGCCGTGCTGCTGACCGACCGCGGCGATGCACAACGGCTGCAGGCGCGAGTGCCGCAAACTTTTCCCGACCGCGACTACATTCGCAAGGTGTATGCCGACCTTGCCTCGTTCTATCAAATTGCCGAGGGCGAGGCTGAAGGGCGCACTTTCGATTTCAATATCGACCGTTTTTGCCGCACCTTCCATCATTACCCTACGGTGGCTGTTTCGGCCTTGCAGCTGCTCACTCGCGCCGGCTACATTCATTTCAGCCTGGAGGACGAAAACTCCTCGCGCGTGATGTTTTTGGTGCGTCGCGATGAACTTTACGACATCGACTACCTCAGCCCCGACGAGGAGGAACTGCTCAACGCTTTGATGCGCCAAAACGGGGGCTTCTTTGTGGACTATGTGGCCATCGAGGAAGACCGCCTGGCTGATACTTGCAACACCACGCCTGCCAAGGTGTACGACACGCTCTGTGCTTTGACGCGCAAACGCATTGTGAATTATGTGCCGCACAAGGATGTGGCACAAATTACTTACACCACGCGACGCATCGACACGCAATACATTGAAATCAGTCGCGACATTTACGAGGTGCGCAAGCAGAACTATGTGCGCCGCATTCAGGCAATGGTGGGCTACATCACTGAACAGTCGGAATGCCGAAGCCGCTACCTGCTGCGCTATTTCGACGATGAAGGCACTGACTGCGGACACTGCGATGTGTGTTTGGCGCAAAGGCACGCTGCCCAACCTAAAACAGTTGCGAAGGCTGTAGCGACAAATAACCCGACGGTGACAACGGAAGCGACTGAAACGCCAACATCGGCGGAAACGACTGCAACGCCAGCATCAACGGAAACGGCTGTGGCTACTGAAACTGCGCGCATCCTTGCGCTGTTGCGCCAAAAGCCTAAGGCTCAGGAGGTGTTTAACCTTATTCGTGAAATACTTGCTGACGGCAAACCGCATGACGTGGATGCCCTTTTCCCTGCGGAAATGAAGCAAACTTTACAGGATGAGGTGTTAGACCTTATCGTCGACTACGGCTGCATTCGCATCAGTGCCACCGCATTGCAGTTGCTGCGTTGAAACGCACTGAGCCCAAGGAGCCTGAGCGAAAGATGAAACTACGTATTCCTTTAATGATGCAAAAAAAAGCGATGAACGCCAGAGAATACTCTGCACTTTCATCGCTTTTTTGCATTTTAAATATCAAGATTTACCAAATGAGGGGCTATGAAAAGCTTCCGTTACACGTTGGCTACGCGCATAATGTCGGCAAACACACCGGCTGCCGTAACGGCCGCCCCGGCACCGTAGCCCTGAATGAGCATGGGGTATTCGCGGTAGCGTTCGGTGGTGAGGGTGAGAATGTTGTTCGAACCTTCCAGATTGTAGAACGGATGTCCCTGCGGAATTTCCTGTAAACCGACAGAACCCTTTCCTTCGGCCCAACGAGCCACAAAGCGCCAGCGTTTATGCTCGCGCTGCAAGCGTTGACGTTCGGCTTCGAAATGCGCATCAAGGCCGGGAAGCTGCTGCCAAAAGTCGGCTTCGCTGCCTTCGAAGAGCGAGGCAGGGATGATGGGTTGCGAGGCAATGTCGGCAAACTCTACGCGATAGCCGCTTTCGCGCGCCAAAATCAGGAGTTTGCGAATCACGTCCTTGCCCGAAAGGTCGATGCGCGGATCGGGTTCGCTGTAACCGTTTTCCTGTGCCATGCGTACGGCTTGGCTAAAGGTAATGTCGGCACTAAGAGTGTTGAACACATAGTTCAGCGTGCCGCTCAATACGGCTTCGAAGCCCAGTACGCGGTCGCCCGAGGCCAAGAGGTCGCTGATGGTGCTGATGATGGGAAGCCCCGCGCCGACGTTCGTTTCAAACAGATACTTCACACCGCGTTCGCGCGCCGTTCGCTTCAGCAGTGCGTAATGTTCGTAAGCCGATGAGGCTCCGATTTTATTGGCCGCTACGATGTTGACATTGCGGCGGAGCAAATCTTCGTAATGGTCGGCCACTTCCTGGCTGGCGGTGCAATCCACGAACACAGAGTTGAAAATGTTCATTTCGGCAATTTCGCGCATCATGCGTTCCACACCGCCTTCGCCCCCTTGCTGCATAGCCTCGGTATAGTGTGCCGGGTCAATGCCTTCGCGGTTGTAAGCAGCGCGGCTGCGTCCGCTGATGCCCACGATGTTGAGCTTCAGTCCTTTTTCGCGCAGCAGCTGTTCGCGTTGGGCGGCAATTTGCTGCATGAGGCTTGCTCCCACAGTGCCGGTGCCGCAAATGAACAGGTTGAGGTCCTCGTGCTCACTCAGAAAAAAACTGTCGTGCAGCACATTCAGCGTTTTGCGCAGCTGACTACGCTCCACCACAAACGAAAGGTTCAGCTCCTTGCCCCCCATGGCCACGGCACTGATGCTGATGCCGTTGCGGCCGAGCACGCTGAACAGACGGCCGGCAATACCGGGACGCTTGCTCAGGCGTTCGCCCACTACAGCCACACTGGCCAGTCCATCGGAAAGCGCAGCGCGGTTCATGGCACCATCGGCTATTTCCTGGGCAAATTCGCGGTCGAGCAGTTTGCAGGCTTTGTGGGCATCGGCAGGTGTCATACAGATAGAAGTACTGGTTTCCGACGAGTTCTGTGCCACCATAAATACGCTGATGCCTCCGGCTGCCAGCGTAGTAAAGATGCGACGGTTTACACCGATTACGCCCACCATGGAAAGTCCGCTCACGGTGACCATACTGGTTTCGTTGACCGACGAAATACCGCGAATGGGCCGTTCGCTCTGCGCCGCTTTATTGCTGATGATGCTGCCGGTAGCTTCGGGGTGGAAGGTATTTTTAATGTAAATGGGTATGTTCTTCTGACAAACGGGGTAAATGGTGGGAGGATATACCACCTTGGCTCCGAAGTTGCAAAGTTCCATCGCCTCGGCATAGGTCAGGTGGTCGATGGTATAGGCCGTGGGAATGATGCGCGGGTCGGCCGTGAGGAAACCGTCGACGTCGGTCCAGATTTCCAGACATTCGGCACCGAGTGCAGCGGCCACAATAGCAGCCGTGTAGTCCGAGCCACCACGTCCGAGATTGGTGGTCACGCCGGTTTGCAAGTCGGCGGCAATGAAACCGCCCATCACTGCCAAACCTTGCAGCCTACTGAAATGAGCTGTGAGCAGGCTGTTCGTTGTGCCGAAGTCCACAAGGTGTTTATCATTCTGCGGCACGGTCTTCACCAAACTGCGTGCATCGACGTGCTGCGCCTCTGTCAGCATGGCGGTCACGATAACCGACGACAGGCGTTCGCCGTAGGCCACGATGGCATTGGCGGTTTTGGGGGTAAGGTCCTGAATGAGGCAAACGCCGTGAAGAATGCTCCGCAGTTCATCGAGCAAGGCATCCACTTGTGCCAGCGTGTCAGTTTGGCGTTCGGCGCACACCACGGCCTTGACCAGTTTGTGATGCCGTTCGGCCAGTTCGCTGTAAACGGTTTCATACGCTTTGTCGCCCTCGGCTGCCGTATGGGCAAGGGCTTCCAGGCGATCGGTCACGCCGCCCAGGGCCGACACCACCACCACAGCAGGTTGGTCAATGGCTTCGACAATATTTTTTACTTGTGCCAAACTCTCGGCTGTTCCCACCGAAGTTCCGCCAAATTTAAGTACTTTCATTGTATATAAGAGTAAGTTATAAGAATAAAAAAAATGCCTTCGCGGATGCGTTTCTTAAGGGTAACATCCGTGAGGGCTTTTATCATGTCGTGTCGTTTAGAGTTTAAGTTTTTCTTTCACGCCCTTCGATTCGTTCTGCAAACGGTCGAGTGCGGTTACGACGTAAGTGTACTTGTCTTTTCCGTCGTCGTAAGGCAATTTGTAGAGCGTAAGGGGCGTAATTGCCACGAGGTGTTCCGCATTGAACAAGTCAATTTTCTCGTCCTTCTTAAAACGGTAGATGGCGTAGTTACGCGCCACATCCATTTCTTTTTTGGCTTTGGGAGCCGTCCAGAACAGGTAATACCCATCGGGCATCCACATGGCTTTTACTTTGCGGGGCTTGCGCGGTGCTTTGTCGTCGATGTGGTGGAAGGTGGGCTGAAGGGCCGGGGTGCGGTGATACACCTTTTCGAGCGCCGTAGCATAGTTACCTTCGTTGCGTACCACAGCCGCCGAGTACCACAGACACGAACCCTGAATGCCGCGCAACGAACGCTGCAAGGCAAACTTCGCAGCCATTTGGTTGCGTCGGGGGTTCTGTTTGTCGGCAGCGCGCACAGTGCGTTCCACGTCCTGTCCGATGATGAGCGGACGTCCTCCGGCAAAGCGGCTCCACCACTTGATGAGTTCCTCGTAGTCGGCCGTGCGGTGACCAATTTCCCAATAGAGCTGGGGCACGGTATAATCCACCCAACCTTTGTTAATCCAGTAAAGCACATCGGCATAAAGGTCGTCGTAGTTTTGCAATCCGGCCGTTTTTGAACCGGGCAGGTTCGAACCGCCGCGGGTATTGTGGTAAATGCCGAAGGGGCTGACGCCAAATTTCACCCAGGGCTTCACGGCGCGAATGGAGTCGTGCAGCATTTCGATAAACTGGTTCACGTTGTAGCGTCGCCAGTCCTTGATGTCGGCAATGCCGTTGCTGTGTGCGCGGTAAGTGGCCTGATCGGGAATTTGTACGCCCGACACGGGATAGGGATAGAAATAGTCGTCGATGTGCAGTCCGTCAACGTCGTAACGGCGCACAATGTCGGCAGCAATTCGGCAAATGTAAACGCGGTTTTCGTGCAGTCCCGGGTCGAAGAGGTAAAGACCGTCGTACTCAAAAAAGCGTTCGGGGTTCTTCACGTAGGGATGGCGCGTAGAAAGTTCGCGCGTACCCTTGGTCTTGGCGCGGAAGGGGTTGATCCAAGCGTGCAGTTCCATGCCGCGCTTATGACATTCGTCGACCATCCAGGCAAGAGGGTCCCAGTAAGGCGAAGGAGGCGTTCCCTGTCGTCCCGAAAGGAAACGGGTCCAAGGTTCGTAGGCGGATTGGTACATGGCATCGGCCTCGCCGCGCACCTGAAAGATGATGGCATTGATGCCACACCGCTGCATCACATTGAGCTGGTTGGTCAGATTCTTTTGCATTTCGCTGCGGCTCATGCCCTGGAACTGACCATTGATCATTTGAATCCACGCACCGCGAAATTCGCGTTTGGGCAGCACACTGCCCTGGGCGCAGACGCTCTGAAACGCGGAAATTGCGAGAAACAGAAGAGTGAAAAATAATTTCATGTAAGGGGTTATACTTTGAGAGTGTGAGAAAGACGGCAGTGCCTTGCGGTGCTTGCCGTCTTTTTTGCATTGCAAAGTTATATTTTTTTTCTAAGTAGATGTTGAAAAGTATGGTATAAGTAGGTAATCAAAATTATGAAGTCGTCTGAACTTTTATGAAATTCAAGATTTGCCTTAATTTTTGAGGCGTTTTTGGGTCTTGAAAAAGGAGTGTAGCGAGCTACACGACTGATGAAAGGTCAAAAAACGGCCAAAAAGAAAGGTGAAGATTGAATTTAGAAGAGATAAATCTCCAAATTAAATCTTCGTCAGAAAAGTTTAGACGACTTCTATTTATAGCATTCTATCGAAGTATTTTTATATTTGAACACATGCTCACTTGTTTCGCCAAACATTTACTGACACCCAAAGGCATTAGTTACTCAGGCCACTTGGCTTTCGGCCTTGCGCATCACGCTGCGGTAATGCGACAGGAAAAGCGCGGCTGCTACAAACAGACCAAGGCTGAAGGCAATGAACAGGCCGTAAATGCCCATGCCGAGGGGGAAGGCCAGGATGTAGCCGGCAGGGATGTTTACCAAAATGTAGCTGATAAAGGCTATCCACATCATCGACATGACGTGCGAGGTGCCGCGCAGGGCATTGGCGTAACAGATTTGCATGGCATCGCCGAGCTGATAAAGAATGAGGGGTGGGATGAGGCTGACAGCCAGCACCACAACTTCGGGGTCGCTCGTAAAGACGCGGATAAGGAATTCGCCGAACAGCAAAAAGATGAGCGACGAACAAGCGGCCATACCCAGCAAAATGTGACATCCGGCTCGGGTGGAAAGTCGCACGTGTTCCCAGTCGTGCAAACCGTAGAAGGTGGCCACGCGGATGCTCAGTCCGGCGCCAAAGCTGTAATAGAAAAGGAAGCCGAGGGTACCGATGGTTACCATCACCTGGAACGTGGCAAGGTCAACGGCCCCAATCCAACCGGCCATGATGGCTGTGAAGGTAAACGCACCGCTTTCCATACCCATTTGCAACGAAATGGGGAGCGACTGGCTGTTGATGTGCCAAAGTCCCGACCAACGCAGCGGGGTTTCGCTCACTCCCTGACGGTAAACGGCATAGCGTTGGCGCATCAGCAGTACGCCCAGCAGAATCAGGGCCATGACAATACGCGAAAACAGGGTACTCAGGCCGGCACCCAGCAAACCGAGTTCGGGAAAGGGCCCCACACCGTAAATGAGCAGATAATTGCCCACGATGTTCAGCGCATTACCCGTGAGCAGAGCCCACATAGCGGTTTTGGTTTCGGTAATGCCATCGGTAAACTGACGCAGACAGTTAAACAGTGCCACAAAAATCATCGACACCAACACCACCAGATAATAGCTGCGTACAAGGGGCATGATTTCGGCGGGCTGCCCCATGTGGTCCAGGAAGAAATAGCCCACACCCATGATGGTGCAGAGCAGCAGAGCAAAGAGCATGTTGGCAGCCACAGCTTGTTTGAGTATGCCTCCGGCTTCGAGTTTGCGGCCCTGGCCGAAAAGTGAGCTGACCAGTGGCGTAAGGCCGTAGCTGTAGCCCATGAGCAGGAAGGTAATGAGGTTGAACACACTGTTGACGAACGAGGCGGCGGCCAGCGAATCAGTGTTGTAGCGGCCCACCATCATGGTGTCGGCAAACCCCATGATGATTACGCCCAGCTGCCCAATGGCTATGGGAACACCTAAACGCAAAATGGCTTTGTGATGAGTTAACACGGTAATGGTTTTTTTAGTGATGGTAGAATATGTAAGTGAGAGAATATACTTATGCAAAAAGAACAGAAGTGCTGCAAACGTGCAGTGGCAGGAACAGCAGTCAGAACAGCTGTTTTGTCAGTCTGCGCGGTTTGGGGCACTTCCGTCCTTATCGCAAAGGGGTTGCCGAGCGTCTGTGCAATGCGCGCAGCACGTTCGGCAACCTCGTTTGTTTGGCAAGTAGTGTAACCGTTTATTTCACGATGATAACCAAATACTTGCTCACGCTCCAGAATTCCTGGGGATTGTTAATGCGGAGCACATACTGGTTCTGAGCATCCTTTTCGAGCGTGTACGAACCAGTCGGGTGATTAGTCATGAGTTTAGCACTCTTTGAATACAAACGGATTTGCTTTGTCACGCGCAAGTCGATACGCGTAAAGTAATCCTTGTTAAAGTCGTTGCTTTTCAGCACATCGCCACTTTTCAGGATACGCTGTTCGCGCAGTTCCTTTTTCGTACCGAACACGTAGTAAGCCGTGTTGAGTTCCTTATCCTGAGCAGCCACGGTGCGCGCCTTTTCCTCGTTCTTTTGGCTCAAGTCGTTCACGCTGGTATTGAGCGCATTGATTTGTTCGCCCTGTTCCGCAATTTTGATGTCGCGTTCAGCCAGCTGTGCGCGGAGTTCGTCAATTTGCTTTTGCTTGTCCTCGAGTTGTTTGTTGTAGTTGTTCACCATTTCCTCAAGTTTAGCCTTGGTACGCTTGTCGCTTTGGTTCGCGTTGCGCAGTTGCTGCTGCAAGTTCGAGATGAGTTCGCGGTTCAGCTTCATGGTGCGCTGAATGAACTCCATGTTTTCGATGATAGCCTGCTTGTTGGCGCGTTCGCCCTGCTTGTTTTCAACGCTCACACGTCCCTCGGCCTCGTTTATCTGGTCGAAGCCATCCTGAATTTGCGAAAGCGTTTCAATCAAGTCGTTCGACTCATTTTGCGACTGAGTCAATGCCTGACGGAGCGAATCGATGGTTTCGGCATTCGGATCTTTGCTTTCCTGTTCTTTTTCCTTTTTCGTGCTGCACGACATGGCAAACGACAATGTGCAAACGGCAGCGAGCAGTAATAAAATTTTCTTCATAACTGTAGGGTTATTAGGACATGGCACGTTAAATCCCATAGTGTTTTTAATCATGTAAAAGGTAAACTGAAGTCATAGTTTCAGTACGTCCATGTCGAAAAGTGAATTATTCGCAGGATTGCGATTCTTTATTTTTCTTGCTTTTTTTCGGTGGTTCACATCCTTCGACCACGATAACGAACTCTCCACGCGGTTCGTTTTCAGTGAAATGCGCCAACACCTCGGCCAATGTTCCGCGCACGCTTTCTTCGTGAAGTTTCGAAATTTCGCGGCAAGCCGAGCAGCGGCGTTCGGCTCCGAAAAATTCAACGAACTGCGCCAATGTTTTGACCACGCGGTAAGGCGATTCGTAAAAAATCATGGTGCGTTCCTCCTGAACGAGCGATTGCAAGCGCGTGTTGCGTCCTTTTTTCTGCGGCAGGAAGCCCTCGAAGCAAAAGCGTTCGCAAGGCAAGCCCGAAGCCACCAATGCCGGAACGAAAGCCGTGGCACCGGGCAGACACTGCACCGTGACACCGCGAGCCACACAAGCGCGAACCAACATGAATCCGGGGTCGGAAATGCCCGGCGTGCCGGCATCCGACACCAACGCCATGATTTCGCCTCCGGCCATACGGGCAGCAAAGGCCTCAGCCGTCTGATGTTCGTTAAACTTATGGTGAGCCACCAACTGGTTCTTGATTTCATAGTGCTTGAGCAGAATGCCCGAAGTGCGTGTATCCTCGGCCAGCACGAGGTCGGCCTCTTTCAGTATACGCAGCGCACGCAGGGTGATATCCTCAAGGTTTCCCACCGGAGTGGGCACTAAATATAATGTTCCCATGGTGCAAATATAGAGCTATTTTAGTTTCGGACAAACAATTTGTTGCAGATTTCCTCGCTTTTTCAAATAGAATAGATACTTTTGCCATGTGAACCGCTGCTTTGAATGACTTTTTGCCATGCTTAGCTGTCGGTTGGGCTTACTGATTTATCAACAAAAACACTTCGATGAACAACTTCAGAGTAGGCGGACAGTCGCCTATCACCTTCGACCGTTTTATTCGCGGCATCATTGCGCTGGTCATTATCGGGGGCATTTTTGCCATGATTTACGCCCTGAGCGGCGTGCTCATTCCCTTTTTCGTGGCATGGGTGGCGGCCTACCTGCTTTACCCCCTGGTGCGGCAGTTGCACAAACGGCTGCACAACCGCTTCTTGGCTATTTTTCTCACCATTTCGCTCACCATTGCGGCGCTCGGCACATTTGTTTACATTGTGATTCCGCCCATGCTCAGCGAAATTACGCACCTCAAGGATGTGGCGCTGAGCTACATCCAGGCAGGGGGAAATGCCGACGGTATTCCGCAACCCGTGCAGAAGTTTCTGAACGAACACGTCAACGAATACAAAATCGAACAGTTCCTGCAACACGAGGATGTGGTGACAGCCATCAAGAACACCGTGCCGCGCGTTTGGGAACTGCTGTGGAGTACGGCCGGCATTATCATCAACTTTGCCGCCTCGCTAATCGGCCTGCTCTATTTGCTCTTTCTGCTCACCGATTACGAAAAGTACGCCAATTCGTGGATTACCTTTATTCCGCCCTCGAAGCGTCCTTTTGCCACGCGCTTTGTGGCCGACGTCGAACGCTGCATGGCGGGTTATTTCCGCGGACAGGCACTCATTGCTTTGAGCAACTGTGTGATGTTCAGCATAGGTTTTGCCCTAGTCGATTTTCCCCTGCCCATTGCCCTGGGCTGCCTCATTGGTGTCATCAGTTTCGTACCTTATTTGCAGCTGGTAGGCGTGGTGCCGGCGGCCTTGCTCGCATTGCTCAAAGCTGCCGAAACAGGGCAAAACTTCTGGGGCTTGCTCTGCCTGATTGCCTTGGTCTACATCGTGGTGCAAATATTGCAGGACACCATTTTCACCCCACGTATCATGGGGCACATCATGGGCCTTCCGCCAGCCATCATCCTCCTTTCGCTGTCAGTGTGGGGTTATGCCTTCGGTATCATGGGCCTGATTTTGGCTTTGCCCGTAACTACGCTGGCTATTGAATACTACAAACGCTATGTGGTGGGCGAAACCGACGTACCGGCCGACGGCATCGACGAACAGACGGTAGCCATGGCCAAAAATGCGGGCGTGTATATCGAAGAACCCTATTCTGCCAATCCGCTCAACAAACTGCGTACGGTGTTGGGCAACAACGAGGCGACACAAACCGACGAGGCGGAAAATGCCCCCGACGAACAGCAGCCGGTCGAAAATGCCGGAGAGCAGCCAAAACCTACTGAAAAACAGTAACTTTATGTAATTTTACTTGCACGGAAAATAGCTGTTTAACAGGCCCAGTCGCAAAACATGTGGTAAAACTCAACGACGTATCATGGGTTTCAGACAGGCCTACCTGCCTTACTTTCTGTGGTAACAAAATGTCAAAGAACGCTGAATGAATCAATAAGGAATATTGTTTTTTCATCCGTCAAGGCTAAAGTGCCACCTGACTTCGCCGTAGGCATAGATACAACATGCACAGCCCGAAATCCCATTTTTTTTGGCTGCCGAATATCGCACCTCGAAAGTTTTCCACACCCTAAAATCGGCATTCAGCCCTTTATTTACGGGCATTCTGATGCGTTTCCCACACGCGAAAAACAATGAAATCGGGATATAACATTTTATCTCTTGCCGATTCTCAAAATGTACGAAGCAACCACGTTTTGCCTCACCCAAATGTTACAGTTCCCACACCTTTTTGCTACTGATTCGTTTAACATTTGCAATGAAGGTATCGGGGCAGTTCAGCGATTTACCCATGCCAAACGTTACAGAGGTAAATAAAAATTCCCATTTCCTTTCACGCTCCAAACGTGAAAAGGAAATGGGAATTATTGTTTGGCGAAAATGAGAGGTGAAATAAAAGGTGGAATTTCAACTCAATGCTTCAGTCTATTCCAGCACCACTTTGCCGTAATAGCTCTTGTTGCCCTTCACAGCCTTCACAATGTAAAGGCCCGGAACGAGGTTACGCGTGCTGACAGTCTGTCCGCTTTGTTCGCGCACAATCATGCCGTCTGAAGCATACACACTCACCTTTTCGGGTTCAACGCCATTGATTACAATGTCGTTACCCTCTACGTAAATTTTTACGTCCGTCTGTGTAGCCTGACCCACAGCTTCAGGCAATTTTTCCTGTTTAATCACCTTGAACGAGTCGTAGAGCGAAGGAGTACCCGCGTCGTTCACCGTGTACGTGCTCACGAAAATGGTATCAGTGGTCACCTTGATGTCGCTGAACGTAGGTTCACCGGTTTGTCCGAATTTTCCAGAAAACAGTCCCCAATAATTTTCAACCTGGTGCGAAGTATAGGCATCAATCATGGCCTGTTCGTCGCGCGGTTCATACTTTTTTTTACCGGCCGAATTGTTCAGGAAGTAGAGCGTACCATCGTTTACATTGAACACACCGCCCTGTTTTCCGGTCATGTTTTCGCGCACGCCACCCGGTTCAACGGTTTCCACTTCCTCGGTAGCACCGGCCACCAGCTGCTTAGTGCTATTGTTAACCGGGCCGATTACTTCGTAGATGTGGTCGTGACCCTGGAGTGCCAGGTCGATGTTGAGTTCATCGAACACGGGCAACATGTTTTCGCGTACCAAGCGGCCGTCTTTGTCGCTCTGGTGCGAGCGGCTACCCGTAAACATATTTTTGTGGAACGTGGCAATGCGCCATTTCACATCCTTGTGCGCTTCAACTTGCTCCTTCATCCACTTGGTAAGGGCTGCAAAGTAGCCTTCCTTCTTGTAGTCCTCGTAGTTAACCACCAGGAAAAGGGCATCCCCCTGCACGAACGAGTACACAGTGCCTTCCATCGTGGTGGGTACAGCCGACTGCTTGTTGAAGCTGGTGTCGGTGTTGAAATGCCACGAAAAGTTTGCGTTCGAACTTGTGTCGTGATTACCCTGAGCCACTACCAGCGGATAGTTCATCCAAATGTCCTGCATGGTGCTGAACCACTGTTCATATTCCCACTCCGAGTTGTTGGTACCCGAAGTTTCAACCAAGTCACCGTTTACCAATACGAAACGGGCATCCGACACCATTTTCTGGGCAGCATGAGCTGTTTTCTGCGACACATCGAACATACCATCGTTCTGTGCCTGCGTGTCGGTGATATAGATGAACGAAAAACCTTCGTTTTTGTCGTACGATTCAGCAGCCGTGGTAAAGTGGCCAATTTCGCTCCAGGCATCTTCGTTGCCCACGCGGAACGAATAGGTGGTGCCGGGCTTCAGGTTCACGGCCAAAGCCTTGTGGCTGGTGTACGAACGCTTTGAGTTGGCCTCAATGCCTTCTACATTGTTTTTGGCAATCACGTAGTTGAGGTCCTTCACGTCGGCCGACACTGCTTCAACCGTCAAGGTGGACTGAGCAAAATCGGCTTCGGCAGCATCGGCCTTTTCCACAATTTGCAATTTGCCTTTCTTCACATCGGGGTTGGTGAACCAGGCAAAACCGAGTTGAGTTTTCGGGTCACCGTTCACGGTCATGTTGATGCTGTAGGGCTGCGAGGCACTTTGCATCTGAGTCATCAAACGGGTCAGTTTCGTCCACGAAGGCGTGGTGTAGTTCTTGGCATCAAGTGTCAGTTGCTGTGCACACACGGGTGAAACACCGGTCGAAAGCAGTGCCATCATGGCACCTACTTTCATCATACCCAAAAAATTCATAAGTTAAGCGTTGAGTTAAGAGTGAAACATTTGTTATGTCTGGTGCAAAAGTAGGAGCGTCATGTTGCGCTAACCTTGCCGTTTGGTTACAAACTCACGAACCCGCCAAACTTAACGGTTTTGACCCTTTCTTGCAATCAGAGCGTTACGCATTCGTCATGTCGCTTTGCATTTGTTACAAGGGCGTGTACGCTTTTCTTATTATCCGCAGATACAAAAAAAGCCCGGACACAATAACCACTTTGGCAAGTGGCAATCGTGTCCGGCCATTAAAATAAGCAGATGCCTGCAGAACCAAGAAGATTAGTCCTCGATCAGGTTCACACCCGTCATGTCAGCAGGTTGTTCCAAGCCCATGATGTGGAGGATAGAAGGAGCTACGTCGGCCAACACACCGTTCTTCACCTTGGCATTCTTGTTCTCCGTTACATAGATAAAGGGAACGGGGTTCAGCGAGTGAGCCGTGTTGGGCGTGCCGTCCTCGTTGATAGCATTGTCGGCATTACCGTGGTCAGCAATGATGATGGTTTCGTAGCCAGTTTCGTTAGCAGCCGTAACCACCTCGTTCACACACTGGTCAACCGCCTTGACAGCCTTTTCGATAGCCTCGTAAATACCGGTGTGACCCACCATGTCGCCATTGGCAAAGTTCACCACGATGAAGTCGAACTTATCCTCCTTGATAGCAGCAACGAGTTTGTCCTTCACCTCGAAAGCCGACATTTCGGGCTTGAGGTCGTAAGTAGCCACCTTGGGCGAAGCCACGAGGATGCGTTCCTCGCCTTCATACGGAGTTTCGCGTCCACCGTTGAAGAAGAAGGTAACGTGTGCATACTTTTCGGTTTCGGCCGTGTGCAGCTGTTTCAATCCCTTCGAAGCCAAGTATTCGCCGAGCGTGTTCTGCACGTTTTCTTTGGGGAAGAGGATGTGAACACCCGTGAACGAAGCATCGTACGGCGTCATGCAGTAGTACTGCAAGCCGGGAATGGTGTGCATACCTTCTTCGGGCATATCCTGCTGCGTCAGCACCACGGTAAGTTCCTTGGCGCGGTCGTTGCGGTAGTTGAAGAAAATAACCACGTCGCCTTCCTTGATGCGTCCGTCGACATTGGCATTTACCAACGGTTCCATGAATTCGTCGGTGTTCTTGTGCTCTTCCGAGTCAGAGTCGTAGCAGCTCTGTACGCCAGCCACCATGTCGGTTACCTGACGGCCCTTGCCTTCAACCAGCTGGTCGTAAGCCACCTTCACACGGTTCCAACGCTTATCGCGGTCCATGGCATAGAAGCGGCCCACTATGCTGGCAATGTGTGCACCGTTGGCATCGCAAACGCCCTGCAAACTTTCGATGAAGCCCTTACCGCTCTTCGGGTCAGTGTCGCGGCCGTCCATGAAGCAGTGAACGTAAGTGTGTTCAGCCACGCCATATTCCTTGGCAATTTCGATGAGTTTGAACAAGTGGTCGAGCGAAGAGTGTACACCACCGGTTGAGGTCAAGCCCATGAGGTGCAAGCCCTTGCCGTTCTTTTTGGCATATTCGTAAGCAGCCACCACTTGCGGATTCTGCATGATGGAGCCATCGGCGCAAGCACGGTTAATCTTCACCAAGTCCTGATAAACGATGCGTCCGGCACCGATGTTCAAGTGACCTACCTCAGAGTTACCCATCTGTCCGTCGGGCAAACCCACGTTCTCGCCCGAAGCCAGCAGTTCCGAGTTAGGATAGTTGGCATGGAGCGAATCCATGAAAGGAGTGGGAGTTTCAAAAATTACGTCGCCGTGGTTGTGCTTACCAATGCCCCAACCATCGAGAATCATAAGAAGTGCTTTTTTAGCCATTTGTGTGTGGTATGAATTAGGATTGATGTAATTGCTTTAATTACCGCCAACAAGCAATGAGAAAATAAGGATTGAACAAAGGTTAGCCTCATCGTCTCATTGCTTGTCGGATAGAAAGTAAAAAGTATGTAGCGCGCAGTAGTGTGTGCTGCGCATCAAAGCGCGGCGCTATGCGTACCTGCGTACGCACAGCCCCCACGCGTTAGAGGTTTATTTCTTTTCCTCAGCCTTGATTTGCTCGTTCACGGTTTTGAGTTTTTCCGTGATTTCCTTCAGGTCATCCTTGAGGCGTTCAATTTTCTTTTCGATGTCAGCCACAATAGAGTTACCCTTTTTCGAGCTTGAGCGGAAGAAGGTAAGGTTCGTTTCGTAGTTTTGAATGTCCTGCTTTTTAGCGTCGAGCACGTTTTGCAAGCGGTTGCGTTCGCGCGTCAGTTCGTTGCCACCCTTTTCGGCCACGTTGCGCTTAAAGTTGTCCATTCTTCTTTTGCCGGCCGTAGCGTGCAGCGTGTCGTACACTTTGTCGCAGAGTTCGCGGTAGCGGCGGTACATTTTTTCCTTTTTGCTGAAAGGCACATGACCAATTTCGTTCCACTTAGCCTGCAATTCGCGGATGCTCTGCAGCAAGTTGTCGCCCGGTTCAGCAGCCAGTTTCTCGATTTCGGCAATCACCGCCTTTTTCAGTTCGAGGTTAGCCTCTTCCTCCTTGCGCTGACCCTTGTTAGCCTCGTTCTTTTTGTCGAAGAAGTAGTTGCAAGCATCGTTAAAGCGCTTCCAGATGGTATCCGAAATTTTGTGAGCCACCGGTCCGATGGTTTTCCATTCCTTTTGCAGTTCCACGAACTTGTTCGTCGTAGCTCCCCAATCCGTGCTATCCTTCAGTGCCTCAGCCTTTTCGATGAGTGCGTTTTTGGCAGCGAGGTTAGCGCTGAGTTTTTCGCGGTTAGCCTTGAAGTAAGCCGTTTTGGCCTGGAAGAAACGGTCGCAAGCCGCGCGGAAGCGGTCGAAGATTTCGTTGTTCACCTTGCGCGGTGTGAAGCCGATGGTTTTCCATTCAGCCTGCAGTTCGATAATCTGCTTCGACATTTCGTCCCACTGTGCATAGGTTTTCAAGTCATCGAGTTGCAGTTGCTCCACCTTTTCGCAGAGAGCCGTTTTCTTTTGCAGGTTTTCCTCCTCGAGCGCCTTCAGTCCCTCGAAGTGATCCTGGTGACGCTTGTTGATAACGGTCGACGCATCTTTGAAACGTTTCCAGATTTCGTCGCGCAGTTCCTTAGCCACCGGTCCGGCTTCGCGGAATTCCTGATGCAGTTTTTGCAGCTGGTGGAAAGCCGAAATCACGTCCTCCACCTCAGCCAGTTTTTCAGCAGCCTCGCACAGGTGCGTTTTGATTTCCAGGTTCTTCTTGAAATCGTAGGCTCTCATTTCGTGGTTCAGGTGCAGTTGGTCGTAGAACTGTTCGGTATAGAGCTGGTAGTTTTTCCAGAGTTCGGTAGCACGTTCAGCCGGAACGGTTTTAATTTCCTTCCATTCAGCCTGAAGTTTCTTTACCTCTTCAAAACCCTTGTCAGCCTCTTCGGCCGTAGCCGCCAATTCTTTGATGCGGTCAATGATTTCGAGTTTGCGTTGCAGGTTATCCTGCTTTTCTTTTTCAAGTTCTTCAGCAGCTTTGCTTCTCATTTCGCGAATGAGTGCGAGCTGAGCCTTGAAGTTTTCTTCGTCGGCATCCGGAGCAGGAATAAAGTCCTCGGCATTGCCGCCATCGCCAACGAATTTATCGCGAGCGGCCACTACTTCGGCATTGTGAATGCGGTAGTACAGCATTTTGAGGTGTTCAAGCGTAGCACGTTCCACGTCCCCACCATTGTAAACAATGTCCTTCAGGGCCTCGATGACTTCGGCCTTGGTGGTGGGTTCAGCTTTTTCGTTTTGCTTAGCCTCAGCAGGCATTGCCTCATTGCAAACAGTGGCTTCAGCCTCAGTGGGCTGCACGTTGTTTACCTCTACTTCAGTAGTGTTTTTAATTTCGTCCATAATAAATAGGAAAGGGTCTGTAAAAGGGGGAATTGGCCGCATGAGCCCTGAGTTCTAAAATGTTTCAGTAGTTCTAAGTTTATCAAGGGCGATGCAAGGTTCCTCCGTTATCGGTAGCAATTATAAGGTACTGTGCCCAAACCCTGTTGTTCGGGCAAGGCCGCACAGGGGTCTTTGAGCACAAAATAGGTGGCAAATAAAGTTATTTTTATTGTATCAGCCAAATTTTCACGCCTAAAAGTGAACAGGCGGGGCTTTAAATCCAAGTTTTCCAGCGGAATAGGCCATAAAACAGGCCGGTAATTACAATCGACAGGATGATAACCAGCGGGAAGCCCCACCACGATTCCTCGATGCCGCTAATCAGGTTCATACCGAAGATACTGGCAATAAGCGTGGGGAACATCAGGATAATGGAAATACTCGTCATCTGCTTCATCACGCCGGCCATGTTGTTGTTGATAATGTTGGCGTAAGTTTCCATGGTCGAGTCAAGGATGTTCGTGTAGATGTTCGTGGTTTCGCGTGCCTGGTTCATCTCGATGGTCACGTCCTCGATAAGGTCGGCATCGAGTTCGTCGACGGGCAGCTTGAATTTCAGTTTCGAGAGCAAGGTTTCGTTACCGCGGATTGAGGTGATGAAATACGTCAGGCTGTCCTGCAGTCGCGACAGGCCGATCAAGTCCTCGTTGTCTACCTGTCGGTCCAGGTTGCGCTTAGCTTCTTCAATCAGGATATTGATTTGCTTGAGCCGTTTCAGGTACCACACAGCCGACGAAAGGAACAGGCGGAACACGAGGTCGACCGAGTCGGTAAATCCCTGGTTGCGCTTTTGCTGATACGAAACGAAATCAATCATCATGTTCGTTTCGTAATTGCACACCGTGATACACACGCCCTTGTTCAGGATAATACCCATCGGGATGGTGGTGTGCGGCGTACGCGAGGCCACTTCTTTCACGTAGGGGATACGCAAAATGATGAGCGACCACCCCTCGTCGTACTCATAGCGCGAGCGTTCGTCCTTATCTCGGATGTCATCGAGAAAGTAGTCGGGCACTTTGAGTTCGTTAATCAAGTAATCCTCATCTTCGGGAGTAGGGCAGGTCACCTGCGTCCAGCAGTCGGGAGCCCATTCCTCCATGGTTCTCAGCGTTTTGTTGTAATTCCAGTAAGTACGCATAAAAACAGGTTCTTGGCGGATGCTAACGTAATGACATGGTAAACCTGCCGACCGAACGGCGGCTTACACTACAAATATAAATAATAGAGAGCAAGAGCCTGTTTCGGCCGGTATCAAACGTTATTTTCCGCGTGATAGTCGTCCATTGTTATGAATAATGTTAGTTCGCAATTTACGAAGCCGTAGTGTGCCAAACCGCAGCGCTGCATGTCGTTCTGCTGCCTGGCATCGGGGCATACTGTGACCCGACTTCGCGATAGCAAAAGCAAAAGTACACAAAAATATTTGCAACTTCGCAGATTGCGTAAATCTTTTTCGTTAAACCTTCGTTTGTGAAGATTCGGGCTTGAAAGGCACACAGCGGCCAACTTCGTGCCTGCAGCCTTGCGCTCCTTTCTTTTTGCACCGCGGTAGCCCTGACAACATCGGTATTTTTTGCCAATATTTCCGAGTTAAAAGCTTGTAAACCGCAACTTCGTAGCAGGGCATCTTTCTCTTTTATTTGTCAACCATAGTTTGCGAAGTATTGCATAATTAAGGGGTTTTTAGGCAAACAAGTGAAAAAAACCGCATTAGGGCTTTGCCCATTACGGGGGTTGGCGTAATTTTGCTATCTCAACTCTTTGTTTCCGCATCGTCGGGCACATTGTGGGCCGACAGTTGGAACGGGTTGACATAGCACGCACAATACACCAACTAACAATTCACACACCAGCATTATGGGAGGTTTTTTTGGAACAGTTTCGCAGCTCGACTGCGTAGCCGACTTATTTTACGGCACTGACTACAACTCACATCTGGGCACTCGCCGGGGCGGTATGGCTACTTACAACCCGACGACCAAAAGTTTTACACGCTCCATTCATAACCTTGAAAATGCCTACTTCCGCTCAAAATTCGAACCGGCACTCTCCAAGTTCAAGGGTGCCAATGCGGGCATCGGCATTATCAGCGATACCGACGCACAACCGCTCGTTATTAACTCGCACCTGGGGCGTTTTGCCATCGTCACTGTTGCAAAAATAACGAACATCGAACAGCTCACTGCCGAATTGCTCGAACAGAACCAGCACTTTGCCGAACTTTCATCGGGACAAACCAACCAGACCGAACTCGTGGCATTGCTGCTCATTCAGGGTAAAACGTTTGCCGAGGGTATCGAAAATGTGTTCCGCCACATCGAAGGTTCATGCTCCATGCTGCTGCTCACCGAAGAAGGCATCATTGCCGTGCGCGACGACTGGGGTCGCACGCCCGTAATCATCGGTAAAAAAGACGGGGCCTACGCCGTGACGAGCGAAAGCACCTCGTTCCCCAACCTGGACTACCAAACCGTGCGCGACCTCGGACCGGGCGAAGCCGTGTATTTGCGTGCCGACAGCATCGAACAGTTGCGCGCACCGCAGGAACATTGCCAAATTTGTTCCTTCCTCTGGGTGTACTACGGTTTCCCCACTTCGACCTACGAAGGACGCAACGTTGAAGAAATGCGCTACGACAATGGCGAGATGATGGCTGCCGAAGACGACACCGACGTCGACTGCGTTTGCGGCATCCCCGATTCGGGCGTAGGCATGGCACTGGGCTATGCAGCCGGTATGCGCAAACCCTACCAGCGTGCCATTTCAAAGTACACGCCCACCTGGCCGCGTTCATTCACCCCGCCTACGCAGGATTTGCGTGCACTCGTGGCCAAAATGAAGCTCATTCCCAACCGCGATATGCTCAACGGCAAACGCGTGCTCTTTTGCGACGACTCGATTGTGCGCGGCACGCAGTTGCGCGACAACGTGAACGTGCTGTTCGACGACGGTGCACGTGAGGTGCACATCCGCATTGCCTGTCCACCGCTCATCTATAGCTGTCCGTTCATCGGCTTCACCTCGTCGAAGAGCGAAATGGAACTGATTACCCGTCAGCTCATTGGCGAAATTGAGGGCGACCCGAACAAAAATCTCGAAAAATACGCCACTACAGGCACACCAGAGTACGAAAAGTTGGTTGAGGCCATCCGTAAACGCCTGGGACTGACTTCGCTGCGTTTCAACAAACTCGAAACGCTGGTCAAGGCCATCGGTCTGCCTAAGTGCAAAGTCTGCACTCACTGTTTCGACGGTACGGGCTGCTGCAACAAATACAAGGGCAAACAGTAATCTGTAATCTGTAATTTCTTTCATATTATTATTTTTTTTGGCTCCCGTCCGACTATATGTCGGATGGGAGTTTTTTTCGGGTTATCCTCTCTTTTTTACGGCCGTTTTTGGCTCAGCAGCAAAAAGGTGAGGGGAGTATGATTTGAACATTGGCTCAGTATATTGTACTTCGTCGCTTATGGGAGAACTTATGCCATGAATCGGAAATGTTGTACAATACCTACTTAAGAACCCGTTGGCGGAATTAATTTAGTGCATACTTAATTCTGCCGATGGGCTTATTGTTTATAAAGTTTGCGTATTGTAAAACGGTAAGTGCGCTAATTTTGCCAATGATTCTGGCAAACAAACCGTTTGCAATCTTTGCATAGTTTCTGACGATTAAGAACAGACAAAAGATGCCTTATAAAAACAAAAGGCTGCAAGCAATTCTAAAAATTACATTTAACGATCTAATGACCGTTTTAGGTTTAATACTTGCGAAATATCATTTTCCGCAGCATGCGAATCTGAGTATAGGCTTAATAAGGAAAAAACATCGCAGAATAGTTAAATAAGCACAAGATTTCGTATCTTCTGCTGAATTGTCTCATAAAAACATTATTTTAGCAAAAAATTAAGAAATAATGGAAATAGCACTTGGAATCATCATCGAAATGAAAAATAAAGGCTTGTCATATTTACTAAGATTGCAGGTTGGTTTCCTGTGGCTCTTGTACATGGTGCTGTGTTCACAGCTCCATGCACAGGAACATTTGACCCGCAATATGCTGATGTTGTCGAATCTCAATACAGACAATGGGATCTCAAGTGCCCGTGTGTATTCGATAGTTGAGGCTGAAGATGGTGCTATATGGATCAGTACCAAGCGAGGCGTTGATAGGTACAATGGTCAACAGGTACGGAACTATACCTTGGCAACGGATATGCAGTTTAGTGATGCCTGTGGCAGAAACATCAAGTTGACCAAGAATAGCCAACAGCATATCTATGCCTATGATAATAAAGGAAAGATCTATATATATAATAAGGTGAAAGACACATTCCAACTCCAGGTCAATCTGATGAATGTGCTTGGAGGAAGTGTGATGCTCAATGACTTGCTGGTCGATGACAAGGGATGCTTTTGGATGGCATTGGATAGGGGTGTGTATAGGATGTATCCTCCATCTATTGCTGGTAGCAAAGACATAACAGCCCCTGGTTCGCCAAACAAAGGAAAATACATTCTGAAGAACACGTATGTCAATCATATCCGATTCATCGGCAAGCAGTTGTTGATAGGTTCTCCTTCGGGAGTCTTCGCCTATTCACCGAATGCGGTCCAGCCTCGATTGCTCTTGCGAGGTTATTCCGTTCTTTCGTCTTATCACGATGTAAAGGCTCATCAGATATGGTTGGGAACTTTCCATCGTGGCATTATCTTGCTCGATGACAGAACCTGGAAGCCATTGTCTTCTCTCACGCAATTCTCATCCTTAGCAAATATTCCGCTCATCCCTGTTCGTTCCATTATCCCCTACGATGCAGTCACCATCTTGATGGCGGTGGATGGAGCAGGTGTCTATGCCTACGACAAGAAGACCTGTAAGACGAATCTGCTTTTGAATACGGATGGCAGACCGGAGAATGTATTGCATGGTAATGGTGTCTATGCCCTTTGCAAGGATCATCTTGGCGACCTTTGGATAGGCTCCTATTCGGGAGGTGTGGATATAGCTATTCCGATGGAGCATACTTTGGAGTTTGTGCGCCATGAGAATCTCAACAGCCAGTCGCTTATCAATAATGGTGTGAACGACATCATGCAAAGCGTGGATACACAGGGCCGCAATAGCAAGATATGGTATGCTACCGACAAGGGGGTGAGCATCTATGACGAGCAAACCCAACTGTGGCATCATGCCCTGTATAATAAGGTGGCACTTACCCTTTGTCAGACTGCCGACGGCAAGGTCTTGGCGGGAACCTATGGTGATGGCATCTTTCAGGTTCATGCCGATGGAAGCAGCAGTCGGGCTTACTCTGTGTCGAATGGCAAGTTAAAGACCGACTATGTATATAGCATATTCAAGGATAGCGAAGGAGGCTTGTGGATAGGTTGTTTGAATGGAGACTTGGTACATATCCCATCATCATCAGAAAAGAATGGAAATGTGGATAACTCTGTTAACTACTTACCAATCAATGAAGTTCAGTGTATCGTGGAGTCTCCTGACAAGAAGAGTATTGCGGTGGGAACGACCCATGGATGTTATCGTATCGACAAGCGAAGCCTTCGTGTCAGTCGATTCTTCTATCCGTCGGAATTTCCAACTTTCGATTATAATTTCTTTGTCAATGCGATGGTTTTTCAGGATGCACGGCATATCTGGATAGCCACCGATGGAGGAGGCTTGTACCTCTACGATTGGCAGAAGCATCAGGTCAAGAACTATACTATCTCACAATCTTTGCCTTCAAACATAGTCTATGCCTTGGTCAAGACTCCAATTGGCAAGGTGTGGATGAGTACCGACAAAGGACTGGCTTTCATCAATCAAGGAAAGGTGACCAATCTCAACTTCTTTAAAGGATTGGAGCGGGAGTACAGGCATATGGCTGTTGTCCGGACCAACCAAGACGGGCGAATGATATTCGGAAGCAATGATGGAGCTGTGGTCTTGGCATCCAAGTTTGCCGGGGGATTCAACTACAAGGCTCCTCTTCATATCACGGGTGTTGAGGTAGAGGGAAAGACTTTCGATGAGGCTGACCAACTGGAAGATTGGCATGCAGAACTCTTCGGGATGTTGCAGGAAGGCAAGATGAGTTTCTCTCATGATGAGAAAACCCTCATCGTGCATTTCGAGAGCATCAACTATCCGTATCAGCACGACATCCAGTATCAGTATTACCTGGAGGGGTACGACCATCAGTGGAGTGTTCCTTCTGCCTACCAGCAGGCTCGTTTTGCCAACTTGCGTCCTGGCAATTACACCCTGCATGTCAAGGCAATGAGTAGGAGTAACGGACGCATATTGGGAGAATCCACCTTGCGAATTCATATCGCCCAACCATGGTGGAATTCTTGGTGGGCATGGATTGTCTATCTCTGCATCTTAGGTGCTATAGTCTATTTCGGTTGGGATTACTACAGGGAGCGTTTGCATCGCAAGTACTACGATGAAAAGATCAACTTCTTTGTGAATACCGCCCATAACATCCGTACCCCTTTGAGTCTTGTGCTGGCTCCTCTTGCCGACTTGGCGAAGGATGCTACACTGGGCGATAAGAGCCGAAAGTTCTTGGAGATGGCACTGCGTAATGGCGACAAGCTTCTGGGGATGGTGACCGAGTTGATTGATTTCCAGAAAATAGTCGTTGCGAAGACACAAGTTTGCTGGCAGAAAGTGGAACTGTCTGTCCTCTTGCGTCAGCAGGTGGAGAAGTTCCAGATGCCAGCGCAGGAGAAACATATCAGTCTTCGGTTGGCAACCTGTGGACAGCATATCTTCTCTACCGATCTTTCTATGATGGATTTGATATTCGAGAATCTGCTCTCCAATGCCGTAAAATATACGCAGGTGGGTGGAACCATCACTGTCTCAGCTTCGTTCGATGAGGTTGGCAAGAAAGTCTGCATCCAGGTAAGCGATACCGGCATTGGTATCCCGAAAACCGAGGCCAAACATATCTTCCAGAGTTTCTTCCGTGCCTCCAATGCGGTCAACTCTCAGGAGATGGGCAGTGGCTTGGGGTTGATGCTCACTCGCCAGCTTGTGCAGAAACTGGGAGGAAAGTTAACATTCGAGAGCGAGGAAGGCAAGGGAACTGCTTTCTTGGTTGTATTGCCTGACAACAGAAATGTTGATGTATCCGTTTCTTCCAAGCCAGCAAGTCTGCCGGAAACTTCAGATACCTCCGTGTCTGCCGATGAAAAAATAAAATCAGAGGAATCCCTTAAGGAAACGCTTCTTTTTGTAGATGACAACGAAGACCTCCGTCAATACATCCGTATGGCTTTCGCCGACCAATATCATGTGGTGGATGTGGAGAGTGGCGAAGCTGCCTTGAAGTATCTGTCTGAGAATGGTGAGTGCGACATTGTGGTATCTGATGTGATGATGCCGGGTATGCAGGGCGATGAACTCTGCCGTCGCATCAAGGAAAACAAGGAGACCAGTTGGCTGCCTGTCATCCTCCTGACGGCGAAGGCAGGTCGCGGCTTCATGATAGAAGGTCTAGACCTTGGAGCAGACGATTACATTGCCAAGCCATTCGACTCTGCCATCCTTGCCAGCAAGATTGCGAGCATGTTGAAGAACCGCCGCCGTCTGAGTCAATACTATATGGAGCAAAGTCTCGCCATCGTCAGAGGTGAGGACTTGGGGCAATCGTCTCCAAAGAACCTATTGCCAAGCGAACCTTCTCTGCCATCCGTGGCTTCCGATGAAACGAATAAATCATCCGATGAAACAAATAAATCTTCCGATGATAAGAATAAATCATCCGATGAAAAAGAACCGGATTTGGATCCGATGGACCAGGCTTTCGTTGAGAAAGCTACCCGTCTCGTTCTCGATAACCTGAGCGACACCGACTTCACCATCGACCGCCTTTGCCGGGAGATGGCGATGAGCCGTACCCTCTTTTATGGCAAGTTGAAGACGTTGACTGGGCAAGGACCGCAAGACTTCATGCGACTCATCCGTTTGGAGCAGGCTGCCCTGTATCTAAAGCAAGGCGAAAGCGTCTTGGATGTCTCCTTGAAGACAGGATTTGTAAACGTAAAGCACTTCAGTACAGTCTTCAAGAAGCATTTCGGGGTGTCACCGAGTAAGTATGAGTGAATGAGCCATGTGAATTAATGGTAAAGGAAGTAGGACTATAACCATCTGATATTCAGATGGTTATATATAAATATAAGGTTTCAAACCTGGCGATAAGTCAGATTTGAAACCTTTTTTGTTTGCATTCCAACCTGCTTTTTTCCCCCTCACTGTACTTTTGTAGCCGAGTTCCAACAACAACTCGCATTAAGCATAAACAGCAACTAACTAGTCGTCCCTTAAAAAGCCCATTTTTGCGAGATATTGTTCAAGTACAGTATCTCGCATATTTTTTGAAGCATGCCCAAAAGAGCTTTCATCGCTCTTTTGAAGTTATATGCTGCTGCCGAGAGAAGTACGTTCACAGCATCTCCTACCACACCCTTATAAAAGTTGCGGCCCAAACGATAATCCGACTTTAAGTGACCTATTGTCGGTTCTATACCTGCACGCTTGCAGAAAAGCATGTGTTTTTTCAACCTCTGATATCGGCTGTCTGATTTCTTAGGTACTTCGGGAATCATAATCTTTGTCCCGTTAATTTCCTTTTTGCCTCTGTATCCTCTGTCACCTGCCAACAGTGTGGTTTTGTCTTTACCTACATTTTGGGTGATATATCTCATCAGGTCGCTCAGCGTGTCAACATATTTTTCGGCTTTTTCTGAATCAATGGTAATGAGTCCTTGCAGCACCGACAGGCTGTTGAACATGAAATGTGGACTTAGCTGTTGTTGCAGCAGATTCAATCGTAATTTCAACTGTTCTTCTTTTACTGCAATCAATTTTTTGTGATACACTTTTTGAAAATTCAGAATCGAAAACATTGAGCAAATAAGGCAGATGATGTAAATGTCAATGATGCTCCACAATTTATCGTCGTTCGTATCTTGTATGTAAAGTAAGTTGTCAACTGCAAAAATCATCAGGATGTTACTCAACAATAGTCCGGCTACTTCCCAAACTGTTTGTGCGTAACGTCCGTTTCTGAATTTTGCAAAAAAACTGTTTATTCCAAACACTACGCTGGTAAAAATCATGCACATGAGGGCATCCCATCCCGTTTCAGCCCAATTGATGCTGAACGTGGTGAATTGTAGTTCGATTACGAACCAAAGAACCTCGTATAAGGTGAACGATGCTGAAAAAATAAGCAACCAGCGTTTAAAGTTATTCATCATGAGGCAGTTATTTATTGGGAATACAAAAGTACGCTATTTTTCACAATCAATTCAATACATGCGATATTTTCTCTACTCGTCTTTGTCATACGATGCTTTCATAGATTATTTGCGAGGTTCGTTGTAGCACATAGAAGTCGTCTAAACTATTCTGACGAAGATTTGATTTGGAGATTTATCTCTTCTAAATTCAATCTTCACCTTTCTTTTTGGCCGTTTTTTGACCTTTCATCAGTCGTGTAGCTCGCTACACTCCTTCTTCAAGGCCCAAAAACGCCTCAAAAATTAAGGCAAATCTTGAATTTCATAAAAGTTCAGACGACTTCATAAAAAAGTTGTGTCGTAAAATCATCACGACACAATCTTGAACTTTTTTCTGAGAATATTTAATCCCCTTTTAGTCGATAGCTAAATCTAATTGATTTGTTTGCCCTACCGGCACGCACTAATTTTCCATTTACATACAGTTTTGCTGTAATGAGTTCATAAGGGTCGCTACAAGAAACTTTAAGAATGGCAAAATGATTCTTAGTCCTACATCTGTTCGAAAATTTAGATCTGATGTATATGGGTTCTTCAAGTCCTGTAGCGTCTATATGAAGGATGGTATTTGGTGATTGTGAAGTTATCTCATAGAATACTGTATTCTGGATTTCTTCAAAGGGAATTTCTTTGTCACACCCTTGAAAAATCAAGGAAGCAATCAAGCAGCATAAAGTAATAAAATATCTCTTCATGATTGAATTTTATTTTGCAGTTAAACCAAAGTTGACGTATCCGGTGTTATAGGTTTTTACCACATAATTTCCATTGCGCTTTTCCATTATGAGTGGGTCATAGAAGTATATTTTGGCCATACCCAAACTATCGTCTTTACTACTGATTTTTGTTGATAATTCTATCGTTTCATGCGTAGTTGTGGAACTTTCTTTGTTTGTTCCCAAGTTCGACTCAGTCCCCGTCTTGATTTCTCCAATACTTATTCCTAACTCATACTTTGTATCACCCGAAATTTTTGGCAAACCTACGTTGGCAGATTTCAGATTTTGAAATAGAGGTGAAGTAGTCCGCTTAGCTAAATAACCAGTGTGAACTCCTTTTGTGAAGGCATCGGCATTGTTTGTGCATGAAGTAAGACACCATGGTGCGCTTGCAGTAAGCGTTGTAGAGATTGTTTGTTGTGAAGGAATGTTCATTTTTTTTGTTTTAATTCGGTGCAAAAGTACAGATGAGGTTTATTTCATGCAATAGCAAAACTACCGAAGCGGACAAATTAACTACTGAAGCAGACAACTTTTTGCTTCCGTCTATTCCTCATCGTATAATCTTCAATCTCTTTGGATTGGGAAGCATTTCGCCGCTTATTGCGCGCAGGGAGGATTTAACAAATAAGTAAATAAACGCAAAGATGAAAAGATTGCCTTAATCATTATTTTAAGGCGGGATTAGCGTGTGTGGAACCTACTTTGGTGTTTTTCTGAACACGCTGATTATCAGTAATTCCGAGATTCTTGAAACTAGCTCGGAACTAATTCAAACTAGCGCGGAACTAATTTCAACAAGCTCGGAACTAATTTCAACAAGCTCGGAACTAATTTCGATAATCGCGGAATAAATTTTTTATACCTCCCGACAGGCAGCTCAAATAGGCGAATAAGGGTGCAGAATAACAGATGCTGTGTTAGCATTATTTTGCTTTTTGCGATTTGCTGATTTAACATTTTATCGAGGATGAATATTTCTTACAACAGGAGGCTATAGTCTATTTGCTTGCATTGATTCAGAATGGTATATAGCCAAAAAAACAGGAAGCAATGATGCTTTATCGCGTCATTGCTTCCTGCAGAATGAAGGTAAATGGGGAATGTAAGTGTTTGTTTAGTAAGCCAAACGTACGTTGTCTACCCACAGCGTGTTGCCCACCGTACCGATGTAGGCACCGCCGTGGCTCGAATCGAACTGGAGTATCATGTGAGTAGGGATTTCGCCAGCCGAAGCCCAACCTACTTCCTTGACGGGAACCATTTTGCCTTTCGAGTTTTTGGCATACTTCGTCGCTCCGCCCGAGGTGAGTGCCCAAGCCGAGGAGTAGAAACTCTTGTGCGTGATGTCGCCATATTCAATGTTGAACGTGGCATTGTGTTTCCAATCGCAACTCTTGTTGAAGCGGTGAACCATGGTACCTACGCGCTTGGCATAGATGTTTCCTTGTGCATCTTCCCAACGCTTTTGCAGGTAAAGGATGCAGTCGGCCATGTCCTGTCCGGGCACGGTTTTACCCTTGGTAATGCCGTTTTGGCGGATACGGTTGCCCGGTACAATGTGTGTCTTGTAGTCGAACACCAGGGCTTTGGGGCGTCCGCTGAACTTTACGCCGGCATTGAGTTTGGCCATTGGGTTCTTGGTGTCGGTGATGGGCTGAATGGTATTGCCCAAAAAGATGGAGCCGGCAGCAAGCACTTTGATGTTGATGATGCCCAGCACTTTAGCTTCGACAATGTGCGTATAGAGTTTTACGCAGTTGCCGTGACCAGGGTGCGAGTCTTTGTAGACGCTGACGTTGGTTTTCGTAACGCCCGACACCTTGGCCCACACGTTCGACGAACCCCACGGAGCACCAATGTGCATGAGGTTGATGGTTTTTCCACCCAGCAGTCGGCTCTCCTTGATGGTTTGCGAGGTCCATGATTCAAAGTTACCCTTTTGGATGAATTGCATTTTGCCGTCGGTATCCTCTTCTTGCACCAAATCAGGAGCATAGGGGAGTGCTTGGGTTTGTCCTGCTCCGAAAAGCAGCAGGGCTCCTAAGATGAATTGCTTGATTTTCATTGTTTGTCTATGATGTTTTTTGTAGGTTGGTTGTAGTTTCGGTTTGATGCGTCGGTGCAGTGTCAGAAGGCTTCGTTGATGTTGAAAATAAAGCCGCCGCCGTCGGGGGTGAGTCCGTAGTCGATGCGCACGTTGATGCCTTTTTTGAATTCCCAGCGGTAGCCAAATCCGGCATTGTAAAGGTTTTTGCGCCAGGCCATGTTGTTGAAGTTGTCGAATGCATTGGCCATGCCCACCCAAAGGACAATGCCGTTGCGGCCCTTGATGTGCTGGCGCAGCTCAATTTGCCCCTCAATGAGGTTTTGGTCGCGGTAGCGTCCTTCGTAGTAGCCGCGCATGCGGTCGTTCGAACCCACAGCACTCATCACGGCCCAAGGTGTGTGTCCGTAGTTGAACTGCCCGTGAAGTTCGCCGGCCAATACAGCTCCCTTCCACAATTTGCCGTAGGTGGCAAAGGTGACTTCGGTGGTTGAGAAACCATAGTTTTTATTACCCAGGAATCGCGGCGAGAAGGTTTGGTCGAGTTGCAGGAACACGCCCTTTTTGGCATTGAGCATAAAGTCGCGCGAGTCGTAGGTGAATGAAATACCTGCGGTGTAAATGTTGAGTTTGCGCTTTTGTCCGTTCCACAGATGCTCAAAGGCCGGGTCGATGCTGCGAGCTTGGAAAAAGCGGTAGTTGACGAACGGACCGAGGTAGGTGTTGTGTGCCAGTTTGAACATAAAGCGTCCCATGGCATTGATGTTGTTCAGGCGATAGTCGGTTTCGTTGCTGTCGTTCTCGCCATTTGTAAAGCCAATGCCCCAGAACTGGGTGCTGAAAGTGGAGAGTTTAAGTTTGTAGTCGAAGCGGTATTTTTCTTTTGGAAAAAGGTGCGTGCCGCGTAGCCCCACCATGAAGTAGCCACCGGTGGTCATGTCGGTGTAGACCGAGGCGTTCGAGCGTGCCAATGTGCTGTCGGCAGCGTCGGTGGTGTAGGTGGCTGTGCCGATAATGCCGAGGCCGAGTCCGGTGGTCGATGAGTAGTGAGGGCCGGGCAGTACGCCAAAGTCTACCTTATTCTGTGGTTTAGGCTTGTTGGAGTCGCGAAAGTAGTCGATTACTTTTTTAATCAATCCTCGTTTCTTGGGCAGGCTGTCGGGAGTTGCCGGCGATTGTATCAGGCTGTCGGCTGTGGTTGGCAGGGAGGCAGTGAGATTGGCACCGTCGGTTTGCTGTGCAAAGAGTTGCGTATAAACAAAACCGAAGATTATACATACCGAGGCTCGCTTCAGATGTGAGGTAGAAATGAGAAAGGTCATATGCTTAGGACAAAAAGTGTAGGTGGAACACCCCATGCCATAATCATGCAGATTGGCTATGCTGTGTGCCTTGCCGTTATAAAAATGGAGTGCTGTTTGCTCTTTTATGCTGCGAAGTTAGATGTTTCGTGCCAAACTAAAACGATAAAAAGGGTTGAAAATACATAATTACCGAATATTAGTGTAATAATGAGGAAAAACAGTGCTAAAAGAGCGAAAAACAGCTAAGAAATCGCGTCGGAGTTCAATGCGTAGAAGCGAACTTCAAGGTGATTTCTTAGCTGGATGTGTTAAGGCTTGTTTGTGGCATTTTGGGAGATTGGCGGCTTCAGCTGCTTCAGCCAAATGGTAGCTGTAGCTGCCGGAGCGAGCGTTGGAACCACGCACAAAATGTCGGTGATTGCTTAGAACTTTGCAGTTACCTGCACGTCGAAGGTGTTGTAGCGCGAGTCGGTGCGCGTGGCGGCGCGTCGGGCTGTGCGGTCGTCGGTAAAGGTGTAGTTAAGCTGGAAAATCAGGTTTTTACCTAAGTGGTAGTTTCCCGAAATGCCATAGTCGGTTCGGAGCGAACTCCACGTTTTGGCGTCGCGGTAGCAGTCGTAGCGACCGTAAATTTTGAGGTTCTTGATTACAGGCACCCCGATGGTGGCATACCAGGCATCCGAACGGTCGGGAGCTGCGGCATTGGTGACCACTCCGCCCACCGAACTCATGTATTCGCCACGTACGGTCCAGTCGCTTTCATACTTCATGCCCACGCCCCATCTTACGCGTTTCACGCTTTTCAGGTGGTTGGGGTTGGTAGCATCGTATTTTTCGTTGGTGTATTTGCCGTTCCAACCGAAACCGCCGATAGCGAGGTCCTTGATAGGCGAAATCCAGAGTCCGCCAATGAGGTCTTTGTGGTGGTCTTTGTCGGCATGGTTGATACCCTGTCCGTTGAAGAAGCCTAATTGGTAGTGAATCCACTTGTGTCCGTCGGCACCCGGGAGCAGGTCGCCTTGAATTTGCACTCCCAAGTCGCGGCCCGAACTTTTGTGTTCGCCGTTTCGGTCGCCGATGGAGGCTATTTTCATGGTGGCTTGCGAATAGCAGCCGTAGCCCACCTTTAAGGGGCTGTAAGGATTTTCAAAACCGAAGGGACGCTTGAATTGGCCGAGTTTGACGCGGAAAAAGTCGAACTTTTGCCATTCCATGAAGGCGTCAACTACGCGCGGACCTTTGTCGACACCCGGTGCGCCGTTTACTTCGAGTTGGAACTTGTAGTAAAAATCGTTGAACACATGGCCATCGGCATACAAACGCACAAAGCGAAGGTCGAAACCTCCGTTGGTGGCCTGACCGCTGCGGTCGCTGATGGAATATTTGGCAATGATGTAGCCGCCAAAGTTGATGGTAGGCTTCATGGTTTGCAGCAATTTCGAATCGGTGTTTTTGCTTTCGAAAGTGATGCCTTGCGTTTCGCGTTCCGTTTCGCGCGGTGCGTTGCCCTCGTTGTCAGCCATAGCAGTTTGCGAGGCTAAGGCCAAAAGGGCTGCCATGCTTGTTTTAAGTAAGTGTTGCATAAGAAAGTCAAAGTTCAAAAGATACTGCAAAGTTACTAAATAAAAATTAAGTTATTCGGATTGATACGAAAAATAGCCCAACTTCCTCCGTGAAGGAAAGTTGGGCTATGGGCAATTTTGAATGTTCAGTATGCTGTAGCTACTGCTGCACCCGATGGACAGGCAGCTGCTCTTAGGGCAGATACACCTTGCTCTCCTTATTTGCGGTATTGCTTTTTGCGGTTGAAAAAGAATCCGGCGTAGATGTTTACATAATTGACGGAGTTTGTAACCGAAAGCCGCTTTTTGCGATACATGTAAAGGTGGCTAATCCAGGAGGCTCCGGCAAACCAGTGCGTGTTGTTCCATACAATGCCGAAACGCGAGGTGCAGTCGAAACTGAAGTTTTTCAGATCTAAGAAAATTTCATTGCCTTGCAGTTTGTCGCCTTTGGCTTTGCGTATGCCGACTGATGGCATGACGGAGGCACCGAGCAGCCAGTTGTAGGCAAACACCCAGTTGTAGGCGTAGCCGCCGCTGAGATAGTAATAATTGTAGTCGACAGACGAGAACTTGAATTCATCAATGAGGTTGGGCTTTTCGGGGGTGCCAACCAGTTCGGGGGGGAGCTTGGTGTAGTCGAATTGTATGGCTTGTTTGCTGAAACCTGCGCCCAGCATGGCCGAACCGCAACTTTTGCGCTGCACGGTGCTTTGGTTGTAGGCTGCGGGGTACGAAAAGTGTCGGTGGTTGAACACATAGTATCCGCTGAACGATAGGGTTTTGGCATTCATGCCGGTAAAGGGTTTGTCTTTTACCGACATGGGGTCGACTCCTTCAAATCCTTTGGCTTTGCGAAGGCGGTAGTCGCCGGTGTTGCGTACGTAAACAAAATCGCAGCCGAGCATGGAGCTGTAAAGGCTTAGCGAAAGTTCGGACGATTTGCCTAACGAACGGGGGTGGCTCACATCGAAGGTGTAGCCTAAAAATATCCATCGCCAACCGAAGTAGGGGCCTATCTTAAACGAGGGGGCGGGCTTCATCGACAACGACTGGCTGTGGCCTTCGGCATTGCTGGCCGAGAGACGGTGAATCTGATAGTAACTTGTGTTTTGCAACATCGCCGTAAAGTTGTAGTAGTTGGGCGATATGTAGGTGGTGTCGTAGTCGTCGAAGTTCTTGATAAAACGGTAAAAGATATTGCCTGTGCGTTTTACCTGATGGGCCATGCGTTTTACGCGCGAGGGTGATGAGGCGGTGGGGCTGTTTAATAGCAGTGGACGGGAAAGGCTGTCGGATTTGTCCACACCCATTGCCTCGTTGACGGTGCGAATCTTCAGACTGTCGGTTCGCAGGGTCAACGTGTCGCAAAGGTTTTGTGCATGTGATGCCTTGGTTATGCAGAGTATGCTGAGCAGCAGGCAGGCTCTGAGGATGGGTGTGATGTGGTGAGTCAATGGTATAGGAGTATAGAGAAGTATTGAATGCAGCGATGCTGCTTTCTAATCATAGAACGGTGGGTGCAGGTCAACTACAGTTTGCCAAGGATGCGGTCGACTACCCAGTTTACCGAAGTGGCACTCACGCAGTCGCACTTGCAAATGGCTTTGTTCTGCAGATGTTCCACAATGAGTTTGATAAGGGGCAACTGCACGCAGGGAGGATTGGGTATGACAAATTCCTGACGGCCATTTTCGTTTTGCAACACAATGGGTTGGTATGTGAAGACGGAAAATGACAACGAACCGCGGTCACCAACAATGTCGATACAGTCTTCTTTGGCCGATTCGTGGGCAACGAAGCACCAGGAACCGGAACCGGGCAGGCCGTTGGCAAACTTAAAGCAGGCGCTGACGGAGTCTTCGGTTTGATACAGTCCGCCGCGGTTGGCGGTGATGCCTTCGGCTTCGAGTATGGGGCCGAACATTTCTTCGAGCAGGTCGATTTGATGGGGAGCTAAATCGTAAAAGTAACCGCCTCCGGCAATGTCGGGCTGTACGCGCCAAGGCAGATTTTTTTGGTTGTAGTCGAGGTCGCGAGGGGGCACGGCAAAACGAATTTGTACGTTTACGACATTGCCAACGGCTCCGTTTTCAACAAGTTCGCGTACTTTCTGAAAGTAGGGTAGGTATCGGCGATAGTAGGCTACGAAGCAGGGGGTACCGTGTTTCTCGGCAATGCGGTTGATGCGGCAGCAGTCTTCGTAGTTTGAAGCCATGGGTTTTTCAACATATACGGCCTTTCCACTTTTCATGGCCATGATGGCGTAGGTGGCGTGGGTCGATGGTGGAGTGGCAATGTATATGGCGTTGACATCGGGGTCGTTGATGAGTTGTTGGGGGTCGGTGTACCAACGTTTGATGTTGTGACGTTCGGCGTACGATTGGGCTTTTTCGGCTCTTCGGCTCATCACAGCCACTACTTCGGAGCCTTCAACCGCACTGAACGCCGGTCCGCTTTTCTTTTCGGTAACTTCGCCGCAACCAATGAATCCCCAGCGTACTGTTTCCATAGAATGAATTTTTTTGAAAAAAATAAGGCGTAAAAGGTAGGCCTTCAGCCGGTTGTTGTGGTTACGAACCGGCTGAAGAATTTACCTTCTACGCCTTACTGCTATGTGTGTTGATTAGTATTCCTGCCAGCTACGAATTTCCAAATCTTCGAGTTTCACGGTGCAGAAAGCGTAGATGAAAGCCGAAGCCAATCGGGCATTGGTGATGAGAGGAATGTTCAGGTCGATGGCTGCACGACGAATCTTGTAACCATTGGTGAGTTCGCCGGTCGAAAGGTTCTTATTGACATTTACTACCATGTCAATTTCTTTGTTGTGCAGCATATCCAGTGCCTGCGGGTGCTGGTCAGCTTCGCTTGGCCAGTGAACCATCGTGCTTTCAATGCCATTTTCGGTGAGGTAACGGCTTGTTCCGGGAGTGGCAAAGAGTTTGTAGCCGTGGTCGCGGAGCATAGCGCAAGCTGAAAGCATTTCGGCCTTTTGCTTGCCGTCGCCGGTTGAAAGCAGGATGTTCTTTTTAGGAATACGGTGTCCTACAGAAAGCATTGATTTCAGTAAGGCGGTGCGTGAATCTTCGCCCAAGCAGCCTACCTCGCCTGTTGATGACATGTCAACGCCGAGCACGGGGTCGGCCTTTTGCAGACGGTTGAATGAGAACTGCGATGCCTTGATACCTACATAGTCGAGGTCGAAGAGGCTCTTGGCGGGTTTCTCTACCGGCAAGCCGAGCATGATGCGGGTGGCAAGCTCAATGAGGTTAATCTTAAGCACCTTGCTTACGAAGGGGAATGAACGCGAAGCACGCAGGTTACATTCAATTACCTTGATGTCGTTTTCACGAGCCAGGTATTGGATGTTGAACGGACCTGAGATGTGCAATTCCTTGGCAATCTGCTTTGAAATTTTCTTGATACGGCGAGCAGTTTCGACGTAGAGTTTCTGCGGGGGGAACTGAATGGTGGCGTCACCTGAGTGTACACCGGCAAATTCGATGTGTTCAGAAATGGCGTAGGCAATGATTTCACCGTCTTTGGCCACAGCGTCCATTTCAACTTCCTTGGCGTGCTGCAAGAAGCGGCTCACTACAACGGGGTGCTTCTTCGATACGTTTGCTGCCAACTTCAAGAAGCGTTCGAGTTCATCTTGGTTCGAGCAAACGTTCATGGCTGCACCTGAGAGTACGTAAGAAGGACGAACCAAAACGGGGAAACCTACGCGGCCGATGAATTCCTGAATGTCTTCCATCGAAGTGAGTGCGCTCCATTCGGGCTGGTCGACACCGATGCGGTTGAGCATTGCTGAGAACTTTTCGCGGTCTTCAGCGTTGTCGATGTATTTGGCTTGCGTACCGAGCAAGTTGATGTGTTCAGCATCGAGGCGGAGAGCCAGGTTGTTAGGAATCTGACCACCGGTGCTGACAATCACACCGTAGGGGCTTTCCAAATCCAGAATATCCATTACACGTTCGAAGGTCAACTCATCGAAATAGAGTCGGTCGCACATATCGTAATCGGTCGACACGGTTTCGGGGTTGTAGTTGATCATAATCGAACGGTAGCCTTCCTTGCGGATGGTATTGAGGGCCTGAACGCCGCACCAGTCGAACTCAACCGACGAACCAATGCGGTAAGCACCTGAACCCAATACAACTACTGAGCGCTTGTCCTGCTCGAACTTGATGTCGTGGGCTACGCCGAGGTAAGTAAGGTAGAGGTAGTTGGTCTGTGCAGGATATTCAGCAGCGAGCGTGTCGATTTGCTTAACAACGGGCACGATGCCGGCTTGCTTACGACGGGCACGAACGGCCATGATTGCCTTTTCGATGTCCATTTCCTGTTCCATACCCACGGCACGGGCAATCTGGAAGTCAGTAAAGCCTTGTACTTTGGCACGGCGGAGCAATTCGTTGTCGAGTACGTTGATCGAGGTGCAAGCGTGAAGTTCTTTATCCGTGAGATGAATTTTGTAGAGCTTCTGCAAGAACCATTTGTCGATTTTGGTTAGTTCGTAAATTTGGTCAATGGTGTAGCCTTCGGCAAATGCTTTTTCGATGACGAAGATACGCTTGTCGGTCGGTTCCTTCAGGGCTGACTCAACATTGTCAATCTTCAATTCCTTGTTGTCAACGAAGCCGTGCATGCCCTGACCAATCATACGCAGACCCTTCTGGATAACTTCTTCGAAGGTGCGACCGATGGCCATAACTTCGCCGACAGACTTCATTGATGAACCTAATTCGCGGTCTACGCCACGGAATTTGCCCAAGTCCCAGCGGGGGATTTTGCAGACAACGTAGTCGAGTGCAGGTTCGAAGAATGCAGTGGTGGTTTTGGTCACCGAGTTCTTCAGGTCGAACAAGCCATAGCCCAAGCCTAATTTGGCTGCTACGAATGCCAAGGGATAACCCGTAGCCTTAGAAGCCAATGCTGAAGAACGCGAAAGGCGGGCGTTTACTTCGATTACGCGGTAGTCCTCGCTCTGCGGGTCGAAGGCATACTGTACGTTACATTCACCAACGATGCCCACGTGGCGCACGATGCGGATTGAGAGTTCGCGCAGTTTGTGGAATTCTGAATTGGTAAGGGTTTGCGAAGGAGCAATTACGATACTTTCGCCCGTGTGGATACCCAGCGGGTCGAAGTTTTCCATGTTACAAACCGTGATACAGTTGTCGAAGCGGTCGCGTACTACTTCGTACTCGATTTCCTTCCAACCCTTCAAGCTCTTCTCAACGAGCACCTGCGGTGAGAATGAGAAAGCCTTTTCAGCCAGTTTGTTCAATTCTTCTTCGTTGTCGCAGAAACCAGAACCGAGTCCGCCCAATGCGTATGCAGCTCGCAAAATAACGGGGTAGCCCAAAGTAGCTGCTGCCTGGCGAGCCTGTTCGATGGTTTCGCAAGCTTCGCTCTTGATGGTTTTAACATCGATTTCGTTCAGCTTTTCAACGAAGAGTTCGCGGTCTTCCGTATCCATGATGGCTTGTACGGGCGTACCGAGCACCTGCAGGTTGTACTTTTCAAGGATACCCGAACGGTAGAGTTCCACACCGCAGTTCAGAGCGGTTTGTCCACCGAATGCCAGCATGATGCCTTGCGGACGTTCCTTTTCGATAACGCGTTCTACGAAGTAGGGCGTTACGGGCAGGAAGTAAATGTGGTCTGCCACACCTTCAGAAGTCTGAACGGTAGCAATGTTCGGGTTGATAAGTATGGTTTCGATGCCTTCTTCCTTCAGCGCTTTCAGGGCTTGTGAACCTGAGTAGTCAAATTCACCGGCTTCGCCAATTTTGAGTGCGCCTGAACCAAGGAGCAGGACTTTCTTGATGGATGTCATAATCGTATGTGTCGTTAAGTTTGCCAGTCGGTCAATGGGGTAGGATACTACTTGCTCTTGGGCCGTAAATCCTTTCTTGTGCCGTGACGGACTGCAAACCGGTTTTTAAAATTAAAGCAGATTTACAAAATCGTCGAACATCGACATGGTATCAACCGGACCTGAGCAGGCCTCGGGATGGAACTGTGCAGAGAACCAAGGGTTCGTTTTGTGACGCACACCTTCATTCGATCCATCGTTCATATTAACGAAGTAGGGCTCCCACTCGGCAGGCAACGTGCGGCTGTCAACTGCATAGCCGTGGTTCTGCGAAGTTACGAAGCAGCTGGTTGAACCTACCTTGCGAACGGGCTGGTTGTGGCTGCGGTGTCCGTACTTCAGTTTGTAGATAGTAGCACCTGCGGCCTTTGAAAGCAACTGGTTACCCATGCAGATACCCATACACGGACGTACCTTCGGGCTAGCGAAGTACTGACGGATGTGTTCGACAGTCACTTCGCAAGTTTCGGGGTTACCAGGACCGTTGGCGAGGAACAAACCATCAAATTCAAGGGTGTTGAAGTCGTAGTCCCAAGGAACTCTGACTACTTCAACGCCACGTTTGATGAGGCTGCGGATGATGTTATTCTTCACACCGCAGTCAACCAACACCACCTTTTTATGGTCGGCACCTTCGTTGTAGCGAATGATTTCCTTGCATGAAACCTGGGCAACGTAGTTTACATTTTCGTATTGAGCATCGGGTATATTGTCGGGTTCATCGTCGAATATGATTTTACCCATCATTACGCCGTGTTCGCGCAGCACCTTCGTAAGTTCGCGCGTATCGATGCCGGTGATTCCGGGCACTTTTTCGCGTTTCAGCCAGCTGCCGAGGCTTTCCTGTGCGTTCCAGTGGCTGTATTCTTCGCTGTAATCGCTCACGATGATAGCTGAGGCATAGATGCGGTCGCTTTCAATGTAAGTTTCCAGTCCGTCCTCGCCTTTGGTAAGGGGCGGCACACCATAGTTTCCCACCAACGGATAGGTAAGCGTCATAAGTTGTCCGGCATACGAAGGGTCGGTCAAACTTTCAGGATAGCCCATCATGGCCGTATTAAAAACCACCTCGCCGGCCACAGGGGCTTCAAAACCAAACGACTGTCCATGGAATTTGGTACCGTCGCTAAGAACTAATGTTACGTTACGCATATATTTTCGAATGTGCTGATTAGCTATCGCAGCAGGAAAAATCCGCTGACGATGGCTGGTATGGATTTTTGTTACTTGGATGCTTGTTGTGAAAATGTGTCCTTTGAGCCGGGCGGCATATCCTCCCCCGTTGAAGTACGCATCAAGGCACACAAAAGGCCACACTAGCCGATACGATAAATACCGGAGGTGGCCCAAATATCCTTGCCAGCAAATGGCAAACGACGGGCCGTGCAGTCCGCGTTAAGATGCTGGTAAATACGATGATTGATAAAAAGAATAAGGAAGCACTTGCCCTTTGCAGCACGAATAAATGCCGCCAGGCTTGCGCTTAAGAAACAAAAAGGCCGCTTCAGGAGCCGCCTGCATAGCGATGTATGCACGAACTGCCCCTTGCTGTCCGCGTCGCTGCAGTGAACGTGTCACTACATTCGGTCGTTGGTTTTGACCGAATGTCCGCGTGCTGTGGTTCTCTTCGTTGTTGAGGAAATGCCAAAACATGGGATATTCAGTTGTAGCATTGTCCTGATTCAAAGGTTTCATTAGCAGACTCTTAAGATTTCTCTTGGCAATATTGTTTCAAATACGAACCTTTGTGCAAGCCTGTTCAAAGTCTTGAAAATACTCAGCCGAGTTGAGGCGGCACATAGATTTGTGACAGCAAAGATACGAAAAAATCCTTAAGTTTGTACTACATTTAAGTAAGATTTTCCCAATTTTTCCGTTTCAAATGTTTGCTTTGTGTCGCAAACCTGTGGTTTGAGTGTTAGTTGTGTGCCATCTGGCCTGTAAGGTTCGATATTCCCTTTAATTTAGCAGCCGGCGGTGAGCTATTTCAGTTCAATTTGGATGGCTGCCGGATACAAACGTTCAGGGTCGTAGAACACTGAGGTAGCGTGCAGCATGTTTTCAAGTTTCATGCGCACAATTCCCTGAAATACGCGTCGGCCGTTGAGCATCACCGTAACCGGGCGCGAAAGGTCTACCAGATGTTCGTTTAGGAAAAGCGTAATTTTTCCCGAACGAGCAGGCGTGTATTTACGTGAAAATTTCAGTTCAATGCCATATACAGGGTCGGTTTCGACCGTTTCGTACACCACGTTTTCGACTGCCAGCGTAACGACGTTGTCGGTAATATTCACATCGTAGCGCGTACGCAATGCTTTGTCGGGTCGTTCGTTCACCATCAGGTTGTAGAAGCCCTTACGGTGTAGCCCATCCATATCAAAGTCTTCCCAAATAAAGTGTTTGGGCCAGGGGTTACGTGTGAAATGACTGAGCCACGGCGTTGTCGGTGTGTAGTCAATGGCATGTCCGTAGCCAGGTATCAGTTCTACATGATGACGGAATGCCGCCGGATTCAGGTTTTCCAAGCTGTCGAGTGCTTCGGCAGTGTAGCGCGTCAGTTTATCGCGGTAAAATCCCTTGTCTTTAGCACCCGTGCGAAGCGAGAAAGCCGTGTTTGCCAAGTTTTCGGCAGGTGCATTTTTCAGAGGTTCGCCACCGGCCATAGGTCCTGCTGCAGCCCAATAGTCGGCATAGAAAGATGCCAGGCGCTGCGAGCCATATCCACCTTCAGAAATGCCAAACACATACAGACGATTGGCGTTAATATCGTTGCGCAGCAGCGTTTGGCGCAGCAATTTGTCCCAAACAAACTGTTTGCCTTTTTGCCACCAGCGATACCATTGTCCTTCGTTCGGTATTTGCGGAATAAAGTATACCGACGGCGCATCGGCAAAGCGTTTGCCTAATGCCAATCCCGTAGCCCATTCCTGTACTTTGCTTCCCGAACCATGTAAATACAGGAAGCACGGATAGCCTGCTGTAGGCTTATCGCCCTTGTAGCCCCAGTAGAAAGGCATTGTGGCCTTTGGCTCCAGTTCTTCGGGAATTTGCCATTGAAATGATTTACCAGCTGCCAAACTATCCATTTCGGGTAGTTTTTCTTCGGCAAATCGGCTGTTAGCCGTTTGCCAAGCCTTCCATACCATGTGACGAAAGGCCGATAAATGTTTGGCAGAGAACGAGGTCTGCGGCATTTCGGCAGATTTACCGGTGAGTGTACCCAGCAGATAGTTTTCTGCCGCCTCGCGCCACTTCTCAGTTTTCTGTGCATGGAGTACCAAAGGAGCCATGCACAGAAGCAGTATGCTTATTCTTTTAGGAAAAGAAAACAGGTTCATGAATCTATCTAAATAAATTATTGATTTGTCAATAACACCGCATCGGTCATGATGGCCAAATCATCGGCCGTCAATCCGGCTTTATGCAGCAGTTCAGCATCGTTGTTCAGGAAGTCGGCCTTCTTGTCATCAGGCAACGCCTTGCGGTAGCGTTCAATGGCCAGTGGAATTTGCTTCATCAGCCAAGCCGTGTGTCCGGCATTCAGCCAGTCGGCTTGTGTAGGTTGGTTACCGATAACTTTCAGATAGTATTTTTCGGCTTGCTCGTATTTGCCCGTAAGCAGCGAACACCAAGCCAAAGCCCGTTCGGCATTTCCTGAATCGGGTGACAGATAGTCGGCTTTAAACAAGAATTTAAAAGCCGTGTCGTAGTCCTTCAGGTAAATGTGGCATTCAGCCTGCCGCAAGGCCACGGTAGCATTTTCCGGATAGATGTCGGCCAGTTCGTTGTAGGCTTGCAAAGCCTCATCGTATGCTCCCAGGTTACGCAGCGTGGCTGCAAGGCGGCGAAGAGTCCAGGCTGAGCGAGGTTTCAAGTCGTTGGCCAACGCATAGGTTTTTGATGCCTCGGCAAAGAACTGTTCCTGTTCGTAGCAGTAACCCAGTTTTTGGCATGCCTCGGCAGAACGCTCTTTAAGCGGAATGCGCTGCAACAGTGTCTTGGCAACGCCGTACGACTTGTCCTTGAAAGCAAAATCAGCCATTCTGATTAAGAACTCCTTATCGTCGAGCAGTTGGTTAAAGGGCTTGTGGTCCACGATGAACAAATTGCTTTGGAAGGGATTGGTAAAGGCTTCGCGGTGAATGAATAGGTTGCAAAAACGATAAAAGTCCTGCACATACGAGCGGAGTTCGTTTTTGAAAGTAGCTTCAGCAGGAATTGTCGGTTGTCCCTTCATCAGTTCCGAAAGCGAACCGCCCATTTGCTCTTTCAGCAGGTTGGCATCGGCTTGCGGCATGTGTTCTGTCATCAGGCAGAATGAATACTTGTCGGAATCGCACAATTCAGCATGATTGATTAGCATATTCAGTATGGCATTCCCCTTCAGATTGTTGGGCAGTTCGGGATGGTCGTAAGTAAAAGGCCAGAACCAGTTTGACGCCACGTTGAAGAAGGGAAAACGCTGTTTGAGCATTTTGAAAGAACTCAGATACATGTCGGCACCGCGCTGTTGCAGTTCGACGAACTCCTTCATGTGTTCAGCCAGTTTCGAAGGCGTACCGTCCTCCTCCCATTCCGGGTTCAAGTCTATTTCGCTCAGTTTGTCTTTCAGTTCGTCGAGTCCGAGCGAACGGTCTATTTTCAGGTGGCGCATACGGTCCATCATGCGCGGAATGATTTCGTCGCGCAAATTCTGTTCGATGCGTTTGGTTTCGAGCGAAAGGAAAAGCTGCGCCTGTATCAGTTCCAGTTCGTTGATAAACGAGGGTACGTCGGCCATGAGTTGCAAACGGGCATACACGTCGGGATACTGTGCCAGGCGTTCACCGTGCATGAAGTGAACAAACAGCAAACCCACCATAGCGCGTACGCGCAATCGGGCGTCTGCGACGAGCGAATTGTCGAGTAACAAACGGTATTTAGCTACGTCGAAGTAGCGCATGCCGCTCAGGGTCAGTGCGCTCAGTACCACGCATTTCTCGTTTGTGTTGAAATCATCGCCAGTCAGCAGGTCGGCCACGTTGATTTCGTCGTCGGCCGAAAATTTGCCCGACAGCCAGATATAGTCGAACAGAACCCTGGGCGAAGTGGTTTTACGCAACACTTCAGCCACACTCAAACCGGCATAGCCCAAGTTCTGCATTGTACGGAAATTCGTGGCATAGTACGAAGTTTCGTCCGTCAGTTCGCAGGCCCGTTCCATGGTGTCGCACATTTCGTAGCAGTTTCGTAAAAATCCGGCATACATTTTGTTACGTTCCGGGTCGTCGGCTCCTTTGCTCAGATAGTCGAGCAATATTTTGTAAGCGTCGTAAGTCGAGTTTATTTTTTCAGCCTCGTTCCAAGCTTTGAGCGAATGCGCCATTCCGCGCAACGAATCGAGCGCTGAAAGCAAGCGATGTTCGTTCAGCGCCTTTCGGGCATCGTCTAATAAGTATTTCGGGGTATTAGCCTTCATAAGGGTGCTTGTCGTTAGAGAAGGGTGGGGCAGTATGCACACAGCCCTACGGAATTATTTATATTGAATGGTATCGGCTATTGCTTTCGGGATACCATAATATTGTTGTAAAATCAGGGAATAGGCTTTAGGTCCTTTAATGCGCAGTGAATCCTGAGCCATTTTTCGTCCTTTTTCGAATAAATCCCATTGTTGTTTTATTTTGCTTTGCGTCATGCGGCTTTTTTTCATCACAAAGCAATTATTCGGATCATTCTTTTTTTGTATTGCCAGCAGTTTGTGGCCGAATGCCTTAGCAGTCGAAGTGTATGGCCAGCAAACGATGGCAGCATCCACCTGGTTGCCATTGAGCATTTTTGTTCGCAGTTCCAAATCGTTGATTTGTGGCCGGTACACATCGGTGTATTTCAATTTAGCTTCGCCAAGCGCATCGGTCAGATATTGCAGTTCTGCTGAATTTCGAGCAATGGCAATGGTGCGTTTATCAAGTGTAGCCACATCCTTGATGCGGAGCAAACCGCTGCAAAAAATGGCCCATCGGTTCGTACCGTTCCATTCCGCTTTCAAGTCGTTCGCTCTTTTTCCGTAGTGCTTCAGGCGCAGCAAGTCGGCATATCCGCCGTCGCAAGGTGTGCCCAATAGTGCTGTGTCGCAGTCGGCTTGTGAGTGAAACGATGCAATTTGCAGTTTCAGCCTCAGCGAATCGTAAATGCCGGCTTTCTGTGCATAGTATATGGGCAAGCAGTCGCGGTTGGGTACCAGGGCAATGTGCAGTGCTGCCGAATCGTAGAGTTCAGTGCCGAAAGTCAGCGGAGTTTGCGTTTTCTTTTCGTTGTGGCAAGCTGTCAGTGGCAGCAGCAGAATTATGAGTAGGCCAAGCAGGTTATGTCGCATGGTGCATGTTGTTGAATTAAAGCCCGTAGGGTATTTTCCCCTTTCAGTCAAGAAAATATTCAGGTAAGCAGGTGCTCAAAAAGTATAAATAGGTCAAAGGCAATTTGGGCACTTGCCCAGTAATGAATTTACGCCAATGAATGAACGGGAAGTACGGGCAGCGAGTGCAGTCTGAACCACACTTTGTGGGGTAAAAAAATAGCCGATGCGCCATAAACATTTGCAGTTATCGGCGCATCGGCATCGTATGTGTGTCGTTAGGTAAAGAATCAGCAGGTTTTCAGTGTACCGTTTGCAAGTAGCTCCATGTTTGTCGGCTGGTGCAAATTCGGCAACTCATCCCACTGTTTCAAATTACCAACAGATTAACCCTTGATGGCAGCGATACCGGGAAGCGTCTTGCCTTCAATAGCTTCGAGCAATGCACCACCACCGGTTGAGATGTAAGAAACCTGGTCGGCCATACCGAACTTGTTGATACAAGCTACAGAGTCGCCACCGCCGATGAGTGAGAATGCACCTTCAGCAGTAGCCTTGGCAATAGCGTCGGCAATTGCGCGTGAACCACCGGTGAAGTTGTCGAATTCGAATACGCCGGCAGGACCGTTCCAGAGGATAGTCTTAGAACCTTCGATAGCATCGGCGAAGAGCTTGCGAGTAGCAGGACCTGCATCCAAACCTTCCCAACCTTCGGGGATAGCAGTAGCGGGAACTACCTGCGTGTTAGCATCGTTCGAGAAAGAATCAGCGGCAACGCAGTCCGTACCGAGTACGAGGTTTACACCCTTAGCCTTAGCTTTAGCCATGATTTCGAGAGCGAGGTCGAGTTTGTCATCTTCGCAGATAGACACACCGATTTGACCGCCCTGAGCCTTAGCGAAGGTATAGGTCATACCACCGCAGAGGATGAGGTTGTCCACCTTGTCCATGAGGTTTTCGATGATACCGATTTTGGTAGAAACCTTAGAACCACCCATGATGGCAGTGAAGGGGCGCTTGATGTTGTTCAATACGTTGTCAACAGCCAACACTTCCTTTTCCATCAAGTAGCCAAGCATCTTGTGGTCAGCGTCGAAGCTGTCAGCGATAACAGCGGTCGAAGCGTGCTTGCGGTGAGCCGTACCAAAGGCATCGTTAATGTAGATGTCAGCGTATGAAGCAAGCGTTTCAGCGAATTTCTTCTGGCTTTCCTTCATGACCTTCTTAGCCTCTTCGTAAGCAGGGTCTTCCTTGTCGATACCCACGGGCTTACCTTCTTCTTCAGGATAGAAGCGGAGGTTTTCGAGCAAGAGCACTTCACCGTCCTTCAGGGCAGCAGCAGCTTCCTGAGCCTTAGCGCAGTCGGGAGCGAACTGAACCTTAACACCGAGAGCTTCGCTCACAGCGTCAACAATCTGTCCGAGTGAGAACTTGGGGTTAACCTTGCCTTTGGGCTTACCCATGTGGCTCATGATGATGAGTGAACCACCGTCAGCCAAAACCTTCTTCAAAGTGGGAAGGGCACCACGGATACGGGTATCATCGGTAATCTTACCATTTTCATCGAGGGGCACATTGAAGTCCACGCGGACAATCACTTTTTTGCCTTTGAAATCGCAAGTTTCAATAGTCATAACAGTATGAAATATATTAGGGTTAAATTATTTGTTCTTTCAACGCAGGCAAAAGCAGACAATAAATTGTGCGTTTTGTTAGCCTATCTATCAATTGCTGTGTACCTTTGCATTTGGAATGCGGCAGACGAAAGCCTTGTTGACATCCAGCGGATGGCTAAATCATTCCGAAGCAAAATTACTAAAAGCCACTGAAACAAAAAACTTTTTCAAGCATTTTATTTTTCGAATTTCATTTTTCGAGCAACAGTTACTCAATAATTATCCCTTAATAGTTATGTCCGACGGAAATTACAATCGCAATCTTTTACCCTATCATCAGTACGCCAGTGGATTAAAAGCGGGCAAGGCCCAAATGCACACTCTGGCCTTGCGTGCCTTTTCGGCCTGGCTTGCCGAACAGCCTTTTACCGACGAAGTCAAGCGTCAGCATGAACTGCGCTACCGCGAATTGCTGAACGCTTCGGTGCCTGCTGAACGCAAAGGCAAGTAGGTCGATTCTGAACCTCACTCCATTGCCAGTCGGGCAACAGTGAAATTGACTGTGTGTTGTCCGACTGCTGGATGGAGAATATATTGACCTTCCTATTTTCGAAATGAAAATCCATACAGCTCATAAGTATTTTATTCATGAGGAGTGTCTGTTCTTTCCTTGTAATTTACAGATCAATCTTTTCTATATTGTAAAATCATTGAAGTCCGTGGTCGGTGAAGATTGCGGGCTTCATTTTTTTGTATGGAGTCGTGCATTTATCCTTATTTTTTCGGTATTTGGGTGTTCATGGTGCGTTGTTCGGGTTTGTTGTGTGGCGCGTATGGTTTACAAAATGTGTTTTGTTGGGTGTTTGTATCTGAATATATGTAAATGAATTTAGTATCGCGCTTCTTGGCATTGCAGGCGATTGATGCGGTGCTAAGTGAGGAATTGTGGTGATTTTGAAAGCATTGATTATCAGTAGTTCCGAAATTCTTGAAACTGGCTCGGAACTAAATAGAACTAGCTCGGAACTAATTTGAAGAAGCTCGGAAGAAAATGTAACAATCGGGGAGATAATTTGGACATGATGCCAAGTCGTGACAAAATAGCGTGAGAGAGTGTAGAGAAATGGGATGTGTGTTGTAAATAAAAATTAACCCTTTGGATTATGTTTTTGTTTGGCGTTCTGGGGGCGCATCCGATTGCTCATAGGGATAAAAAAAATCCCCACCCCAAAATGAATTGGGGCAGGGATTGATGGATTATTTGCTCATGACAGTTTTCTGCGTATTACAATGGGGTTAAACTGTGTGAGCAGGTTGAGTGTCTTGATTGCGTAGAGCTATTAGTTGAACCAACGAACGTAGCAGAAGTCCTGACGGTTAGCCAGCTTGGCGTTCTTCGGATACATACGGTAAGCCACCTTGTAAGAACCGGCGAGGTCGATGCTGGCCGTGAGTTCGAAGGTGTAGAGGTTACCTTCGTGACCTACAACGTTCATGGGGATTACGTCGTGAATCGTGTCGGCGCCGTTGTTGTCGGTGCTCATTACCACGAGGTCAATGCCGATGGCATCTTCCAATCCCTGTTCGTCGATGGTGTGACGAACGGTGAAGTTCTTACCGCTAACGAGTTTAGCGTTGAGAAGGTTTTCGCTGCGTTCGCTTGAAACTACGCGGATGTTGTCCCAGCGTTCGGCCACGAGTTCCTTCCATGAAGCAATGTCCTTGGCCAACTGGTTGTCGTTGGCAGCGAGGAGTTTGAAACGAGCTGCTTCGGGGTTGTAGAAGCGATCGTAGTAATCGTCGAGCTGACGCTTCATGGTGTAGTTAGGAGCGATGCGGGCGATAGAATTCTTCACGGTGCGTACCCAGTTTTCAGAGTAGCCCTTGCGGTTGCGAGCGTAGTAAAGAGGAATGATTTCCTGCTCGAGCATAGAGTAGATGGTCGATGCGTCGAGTTTGTCCTGATGTTCCTGATTATCGTAAGTGCGGCGGTCGGTGAGTGCCCATCCGGCACCTTCGCGGTAACCTTCGTACCACCATCCGTCGAGTACGCTGAGGTTTACTACACCGTTCATCAAAGCCTTTTCGCCTGAAGTACCTGATGCTTCGAGAGGACGGGTCGGGGTGTTCATCCAAATGTCGACACCCGAAACGAGGCGGCGAGCTAACTGCATGTCGTAGTTGTCGAGGAAGATGATCTTGCCGATGAACTCGGGACGCTGTGAAATGTCGTAGATCTTCTTAATGAGGCCTTGACCTGCACCGTCGGCGGGGTGAGCCTTACCGGCAAAGAGGAATATTACGGGGTAATCGGGGTTGTTGACAATCTTAGACAAGCGGTCGAGGTCCGAGAAGAGGAGGTGAGCACGCTTGTAGGTGGCAAAGCGACGGGCAAAACCGATGAGCAATGCATTGGGGTTGATCTTGTCGAGGAGGCTTACAACCAATGAGGGATCGCCTTGGTTGCGGAGCCAGTTTTCGCGGAAGCGGTCGCGGATGTAGTCGATTAACTTGTTCTTCAACTGTACGCGGGTCTTCCAGATGATTTCATCGGGTACAGTGTGGATTTTATCCCAAACAGCCTCGTTGCTCTGGTCGTAGATGTAGTCCTTGCCCAGGTATTTGCTGTAAACGGCCTGCCATTCTTTAGCACACCAGGTGGGGAAGTGAACACCGTTGGTAACATAGCCTACATGGCTTTCTTCTGCATGGGGATTGTAAATCTTTTCCCATTCAGCGTGGGTGCGTTCTGCGTGGTCGGGGCGTTCAGCTGCGGGCATGTATCCCTGCCAGATGCCTTTGAACATTTGCTGGCTTACGCGGCCGTGGAGCCAACTTACGCCGTTGACTTCCTGACAAGTTTTGCAGAGGAAGGTAGACATACAGAACTTTTCGCCCTTGTCTTCGGGGTTCGTACGGCCCATGCCCATAAAGTCGTCCCATGAAATGCCCAAGCGGCCGGGGAACTGGTTCATGTACTTGTTGAAAAGGCCTTCGTCGAAGTAGTCGTGACCTGCGGGAACCGGGGTGTGAACCGTGTAGAGTGAAGAGGCGCGAACCAATTCGAGAGATTCGTCGAAGCTCAAGCCGCTTTCAATGTAGTCAACCAGTCGCTGTACGTTGCAAAGTGCAGCGTGACCTTCGTTGCAGTGATAAATATCTTTTTTGATACCGAGCTTTTTGAGGGCCAGCATACCACCAATACCGAGCAGGTATTCCTGCTTGATGCGGTTTTCCCAGTCGCCACCATAGAGTGAGTGGGTGATGCGGCGGTCGAACTCAGAGTTGAGTTCGTTGTCGGTGTCGAGCAGGTAGAGTGAGATGCGACCTACGTTGGCACGCCAAAGTGTAGCGTGTACCATAAAGTTGGGGTAGGGCACGTCAACGATAACCTGGTTGCCGTCTTTGTCGAGTACGCGTTCGATGGGCAGACGATCGAAGTCCTGAGGCTCGTAGTTAGCAATCTGCTGTCCGTCCATTGAAAGCGTCTGGGTGAAATAGCCATAGCGATAGAGGAAACCAACGGCAACCATGTCGACGTTGCTGTCTGAAGCTTCTTTTAAGTAGTCGCCGGCCAGGATACCCAAACCGCCAGAGTATATTTTAAGTACATGGCTCAATCCGTACTCCATGCAGAAGTATGCTACAGAGGCACGCTTGGGATTGGGCTTAACGTCCATGTATTTGCGGAAATCGTCATACACCTTGTTCATGCGGGTGATGATTTCCTCGTCTTTCGAAAGTTCGATCAAGCGGTCGTAGTCAATGCTGCGGAGCAGATCGATGGGGTTGCGTCCCACTTTGCGCCACAAATCTTTGTCGAGACTGGCAAAGAGTTCAAGGGCCTCGGTGCTCCACGACCACCAAAGGTTGTGTGACAGTTCGTCCAACTTTTTCAATGTCTCGGGAATGTGGCTTTTTACGTTAACCACCTTCCAGGTAGGCTGGTTCGAATTGCTGATTTTGATATTCATGAGTATGAAATTTAGTGAATGATTACATCGAAAGCTTTGCAGCCGTTTGCGGTGGCATGGTTATGCGTTGGCAACGGCGTTGAGTGCAAAGTCGTATGCTTGATAATAGAATTTAATGAAATGTTTCCATTGCGCCTTGTTGGCCAGTTTGGCAGCTTTGTTGCGCACCTCAGTTCTTTCTTTTGTAGTGAGCAGAAGCATTTCGTGTACAACGGCACACATTTTTTGAGCTACTTCATAGAAGTTGCCGTCTGTACGGTGAATTACACACACACCATCTTTCAACTCTCCGGAATGTCCTAAAACATTGTCAACCCACTGTCCGAAGCCGCTCAGGTCGGTAGTCACGCAGGGCGTGTGAAAAGCGCAGCTTTCGAGGGGTGTGTAACCCCAAGGTTCGTAATATGAAGGATAAAGTGCCAAGTCGTTGGCTGCCAGCAAGTGGTAGTAGGCCATATTGAAAATGCCATCGTTGCCTTCGAGGTAGCAGGGCACGAGCAGCACCTTAACCTTGTCCGTAGGTAAATTCTTTAATCCAAGTTTCCATATTTCCTGCACAATTCTGTCGTCGTTCAGGTTGTGTAAATCGTGAGTGATGACAGGGTTGGGCAGCGGCATGGTTGCCTTTTGCTTTGATTTCAGTCGGTCTTGCAAATCGGCACGCGGTCCTTTCAGCCAGCAGGGCACTTCGATGAGTGCCAATACCTGCTGTTCGCTGTTGGCTTCATTGAGCTGGGCGCGCAGTTGTGCCATTGATTCGAGGAATACGTCGAAGCCTTTGCAGCGATAGTCGTTGCGTCCGCTGGTTGATACAATCAGCGTGTCGTCGGGCATTCCGCATCCGGTCAACGCGCCGGCCACTTTCAGAATTTGCTTGCGTGCTTCGCGGCGCACTTTGGTAAATGCAGATCTGTTGGGTACAAAGTCGTTTTCGAAGCCGTTGGGCAGTACCACGTCGGCGGCCTTGTCGAGCAATTGCTTGCATTCGCGGTCGGTGAAGCTGCTCACCGTAGTGAAGCAGTCGGCCTGCAGCGCGCTCTGCTTTTCGATGCTGTGTTTTGCATCCATGTGCAGTTCGCGTGCCATTTGGTCGCCGTTGTAACCTTCGAAATAGGCATACAACTGTTTGTTATTGCCAGCAATGGAACGTCCGATGCTGGTGGCATGCGTTGTAAAGATAGTAGCCACCCGGGGCAGTTGCTTTTTGAGGAAAAGCATGCCCAGTCCCGACATCCATTCGTGTGCTTGATAAATAACTTTGGCTTGTTGTTCAATGCAATTACTTACTACGGCTTCTGCAAAACGTGCAGCAGCGTATGAAAACATAGAAGCTTCGTCGTAGTCGCCGTATGCACGGATAGAATCAACGCTGAATAACTCCCAGGCTTGAGCGTAAATATTGTTTTTCTGTTCAAAAAATGGTTCGAAATCAACCAGAACAGCAACGGGTTCTCCTGGAACCATCCAACGTCCGATACGGCATTTTACGCCGAAATTGGCAGCCGCTTTTTTCCAAGCAGGAAAGAGCTTGGCATCTTCTTTAAAGTCAACATTGGCTGTTGGCTGCTTCAAATCAGGGCCAATAAAAACGAGTTGATCCTGATAATTGTCTTTTAATGTCTTTGCACGTGAGGATAGCACGGTGTAAATGCCTCCTACCTTGTTGCAAACTTCCCAACTGGTTTCAAAAATGTAGTTGGGCGATAAGAGTTCTTTCTTCATAAAAAAGCTAAAATACGGTTGCAAAGATAATGCTTTTTTATGTAATTCCCAAATTACTCCCTCCAAATCGCATGAACTTCACACAAATGTATAAAAGAATAGTAAAATATTTCTCTTTCATAAAAAATCCAAGAAGTGGGATTTTTTTTAACGAAGAACCGAACTTCATTATAAATAATGAGAGATAAAATGGTAAATAATCTTTTTGTCTGGTTTTATGAAAAGATGTTTTGCTTTGACGTCAATAAATCTCGAAAATAAGTAGAAAGATAAAAAAAATAATCATCAAAATCGTGTTGTTCTAAAAAAAACAGTAAATTTGCAGTGTAAAAGGCGGTGTATGTTGGTTTAGCAGTGAAGCTAACCCATGTAATCTGCCCGTCATCATCGCAGCCTTTCCTGTGTTTTGAGTCATTTGGCTGCTATTTTCCTTATTATCATTTTAATCCCACTTCTTTAGCAACGATTCCCGGCAAGCCTTTTGCTGCGGGGCACATTGTGAACGTGATGTTCACTTGCACGTATTGCGCTTTCATATTTACTCCTGAGCATTGTGTTCAGTGGGTACGTATTGGCGAGTTTGCATGTCCTGATTTTACAGCATTGTTGCCTGCTACGATATAATCTTCAACTTATATGGCAAACTTAACCAAAGAACAACTCCTTGAAAAGGATTATGCCGAACTGCAAGCTCTTGCAGAACAGATGAATATTCTTAATCATATGGACAAATCGCAAGATGATTTGATTTATTCCATATTGGATGCTCAGGCTGATAATTCTGCAAGCAGCGAAACTCCTGCTACTCCCCGAAAAAGAACACGCATTATTAAGAAGAATGATGCTGACCACATATTTTCAACTGACCTTTCGCACCAGAAAATCGAATCACCCGTAGTTTCAGAACCTGCACCCGCTGAGCCCGCTACCATAGAGGCTGAACTTCCTGCATCTGAGGTCGCAGAACCTGCAACTGCCGAAAATGCAAACGATGCAGTGGCTGAAGATGCTGCTGATACGCAGCAGACCGAAGTGGTAGAAGCTCCCAAGCGTAAGCGCGGACGTCCGTCGAAAGCCGACATCGCTGCGCGCGAAGCTGCCCTTCTTCTTTCGGAAGAAATGGAACAGAATTCAACGGCAAACCGCAACGCTTCAAAAAATATTAGCGCTGCACCTACAACAGAACCTACAGAGAAAAGAAAAACAATCAACGATATTCCTGACTTTATTGCCCAGCAAATCAAAGAATCGTCCAACAGCGAATCGAATACTGCTGTCGAAGAACTTGATATGGAAGCCGTTAAGCGTTCGTTTGAAAAGAAATCGAACCTTTCAGCTTCTGCCGTGAAAGTCAACAAGGCAAACTTAAACGATAATCCCAACAACGAAAACGGATTTATCATCGTAAAGGATATTCCGGTTATTTTTGAAGGAAGCGAACTGAATGTTCCGCAGGTTGAATCTGTTCAGCGTTCTTCTTATATGCCGAATCAGGCACTCCAGTCAGCCAATATGTTCGGAGGTCGTCCCAAGTTCCATCGTTTCAAGGACGACCCCATGATGCAAGCCCGTTTCCAGCAAACAGCTCCGGCAGCTCAAGTAGCTCCGATGCAGGAAGCAGAAACTGCTGTGCGTCCCGAACCGCAACCCGTTCCCGTTCAGCCTGCAGCACCTGTTTATCAGGGTCCGGCTCCTGAGGCACATTTGCTCGAAGGTCGCGGTGTATTGGAAATTGTTCCCGAAGGCTTCGGTTTCCTTCGTTCGTCCGACTATAATTACTTGGCATCGCCCGACGATATCTATGTGTCGCCAGCGCAAATTCGCCAGTATGGTTTAAAGCCCGGCGATGTTGTCGAAGGAATGGTGAAGATTCCCCGCGAAGGCGAAAAGTTCTTTGCCTTGATGGATATTCACCACATCAACGGATTAAATCCCGTCGACGTGCGCGACCGTATTTCCTTCGAACACTTGATTCCTCTTTTCCCTGAGGAGAAGTTTACGTTGTGCAATGGTTCCAAGTTAGATTCTACTTCATGTCGTTTGGTCGATCTCTTTACCCCTATTGGTAAAGGACAGCGTGCCCTGATTGTGGCACAGCCCAAAACCGGTAAGACCATGCTCATGAAAGACATTGCCAATGCCATTGCGCGCAATCATCCCGACACCTACCTCATGATGCTGTTGATTGATGAGCGTCCTGAAGAAGTTACCGACATGATGCGCACCGTTAAGGCTGAAGTTATTGCTTCGACCTTCGACGAACCGGCAGCCCGCCATGTGAAGATTGCCGGCATTGTGCTCGATAAAGCAAAACGCATGGTTGAGTGCGGTCATGATGTTGTGATTTTCCTCGACTCCATTACCCGTCTGGCTCGTGCTTACAATACCGTAGCTCCTACTTCAGGTAAAATTCTTTCGGGTGGTGTTGATGCCAATGCTTTGCAAAAGCCCAAACGCTTCTTCGGTGCAGCGCGTAACATTGAAGGAGGTGGTTCGCTCACCATCATTGCTACGGCACTTATTGATACCGGTTCGAAGATGGACGAAGTGATTTTCGAAGAGTTCAAGGGTACGGGTAATATGGAACTCCAGCTCGACCGCTCTTTGGCTAACAAACGCCTCTTCCCCGCTATCAACATCATTGCTTCTTCAACGCGTCGCGACGACTTGTTGCAGGATGCCGGAACTATCCAACGTATGGGTGTTCTTCGTCACTTTATCAGCGATATGACGCCCAACGAAGCACTTACGGTAATCAAAAAGCGCATTGAAGACTCAGTCAACAACGAAGAGTTCTTGGTGTCAATGAATGGATAGTATAGGCTCAGTCGCAAAAGCGTGTGGTAAAACTCAATAACGCATCCCGGGTTTCAGAAAGGCCTACCTGCCTTACTTTTGTTGTAACAAAATGTCAAAGAACGCTGAATGAATCAATAAGAAATATTGTTTTTTCATCTGTCAAGGCTAATGTGCAGCTTATCAATGCTGCAGTGCTGCCTTTATAGCGAATGCAATGTCTGTGTAAACCGAATGCAGAGCGATGAGAGCTTTCGATCCATAGTATTGCCTATTATCTTAGGCTCGTCAATAGTGAGCAGAAATGCTTTACTAAAGTTTCCCACCCCCAATAAAGAGGGTGGAAAGTAACAGTAATTCAAATTATCTTCGTAAATTAGAGGTGCCTAATCAACTGATTTACAATGGAAAATAAGAATACTGTTATAGATGCAAAAATAGGTAAATTGAACGAACTTACCAAGGTTTTATCCGTTAAAGAACAAGCCCAAGAGCAACTTTTAGTCGTCATGAAGGCATTGGGAATCGGTAAAATCGTTCGGAATCTCAAATTCGAGAAGGCTCAAGGCTATACCTTGGCCTCCCTCTTCATCTCGCTCCTCATCATGCGTTTGTGGGGAAAGACGATTGCAAGTGCCACTTCCAATCATTTTCATGGACTTTGCACCGTGTCAAAGAACACGCTGTATCGCGCACTTTTGAACGCCCGCATCGACTGGCGAATGCTTCTTACCAAAATTACCCTTCGCTTCCATGCCATTCTCCGGGAACATCAGGTGAATACCGACGAGCATGACACTTGTGCCATCCTTGATGATACAACCTTTCAGAAAAGCGGCATTCGAATCGAAGGAGTCAGCAAGGTGTTCGACCATGTCACCCACAGCTTCATTTATGGAATGAAATGCCTGACACTAGCTCTCTCTGACGGGAAAAGCTGCTATCCCATAGACTTCTCCCTTCATCGTGAAAAAGGAAAGAAAAAGGATTACGGCTTGACCTTAAAACAGCGGAAGGAGCAGTTCAAGGAAAAGCGGAACGCAAAAAATCCGGACTATGCACGCAAGGCGGAGTGTGATGAGAGCAAGCTCGAAATGGCAAAACGCATGCTTTGTCATGCCGTGGAGCATGGTATCAACTTCAAGTATGTGCTTGCTGACAGTTGGTTTACATGCGAATCGCTCATACAGGCAGTCCGCGAGCTATGCGGTGGTTCAGTGCATTATATTGGTTTGGCCAAGATGAACCCCAAGTTGCGTTATCAGACAAGCAAGTCCAAACATCCCCAAAACATCCATGAACTGATTATAAGGTATGAACGCACAGCTTCATGCTATTGCCGAAAGTACAAGTGTAAATACATTCAGCTCAATGCAAAGATGGGCGAACAGCCCATACGCATCTTCATCATCAAATACGGGCAAAGCACCCATTGGAAAGTGTTGCTTAC